>Ga0208454_1000087_pt1 | contig 66776 bp, 54 predicted proteins | sample EasRivMeERMZT100_FD_187530 | JGI IMG/M metagenome (GOLD analysis project Ga0208454, IMG submission 187530) | Soil microbial communities from meander-bound floodplain in the East River, Colorado, USA - East River MetaG ERMZT100 (SPAdes) (version 2) | ecosystem: Environmental > Terrestrial > Soil...
AGCCAGAGGCGGTAGGTTCATGGGCAGCGACTACCTCGCCGGTTTAGTATAAGCATAGCATCCCGTTCTCGATTAACGCGTCTATTCCATAACGCTCACGCGCCGATTAGGTGCTCTGTTTCAGCATCAAAGGAGCGCGCGATCATGATTCCCACGACAACCAGGGCGACGAGCCATAGGATAATTATCGACAGCGCCGCGGACCAGCTCTTAGGCAGTTTGGCGGGTGCTTCAGCGGCTCGGCGTCGGGCATCGATAAGAACTGCCGCGGGGATTAGCTTCAACGCTAGATAAATTCCCAGCGGTAACAACAAGAGATCGTCCAGATAACCCAATACCGGAATGAAGTCCGGGATCAAATCGATCGGGCTCAGCGCATAGGCAACCACGCATGCGATGACTGCCTTGGCGTACCAAGGCGTGCGCGGGTCACGCGCGGCGAGATAAAGCGTCAAGGTTTCTCGTTTGAGTCGCGAGGCAAGCGCTCTTAGTCTGTCGAAGCTTGTCAAAGTTCTTTACCCATCCCAATCCGATTGACAGCATGTCTTTTTCTGCAATCCCGCCAGCGTAACATCACGTTTACACGCGCCGATTAATGATTCAATTCTACGCCGTCCGAGACAGAGTCCGTCATAGCCGAGCCAAATGGACACAAAATGATGACCGCTCTCGTCTCGGTGTTTTTGGCAAACGTCGCAGCGCGAATAAAATGGACTTCCAGAATCGCAGATTGGCCGTCCCTTGACATCATCCGGCGATAGTAGTAATGAGAAGGCGCTTAGTGTCAGGTTAGGGAGCTTTAACGCCTACCGACGGAGGGACCTGGGACTGAGATCGGCGGGGTAGTTTACCATTGCGATGGCAAGGTTTGCCGAAGGTGGACACCATGACCGACTCGAGAAAGAGATCGAGAATAACTGGAATTCCGAAGCCTCTGGAAATCTATCGGCCCTCCCCTCGAAGGCGCGGCCAAGCACTCGTCGAATTTACCCTCATTTTCATACTACTACTGGTTCTTGCCTGGATTCCCGCTGACTTTGGGCTGGCATTTTATACGGGTCAACTGGCCCAAAACGCGGCGCGCGAAGGAGCCCGAATCGCCGCCGTAGATCCCGATTTGCCATCGCAATCGGGTACCTGCACTCTGCCATGCGCGGGACAGTCAGCCGATAGTGTGCTCGGCGCAACCGCCGCACGATTATCGTCAGCACTCCTTCCTGGGGCTGCCGTTACTGTAACCTATCCCGTTGGCGGAACGACCTGCAACCAAATGGTGCGGGTCCAGGTAGCCGGGAACTATAATTTTTTCTTCTATCGGTTGATGAACTTATTGGGTGCGCCAGTCAATCCAGTTGTGATTATCAGTCGGGCAACTGAAATGCGATGGGAACACCAACCCGGTTGTGTGGCGCGCTGAGGCGATGGAGGGGGGTAACTGAGTTAAGATACACGAGGTGTATGATGAGAATTCTTGCCGGCCGAAAAGGTCAGAGCGTTGTCGAACTTTCTCTAATGGCGCCATTGCTGTTGGTCGCGCTTTATATTCCGGCGGACTTCGGTGTCGCATTTTTTACCGCCCATCTGACGCAGAATGCCGTGCGTGAGGGCGCACGCATTTCGTCCCATTTGCCTCAATGCGGTGGCGGAGGGTCCCCGTGCATGACCAATCTGGGTAACGCAGCCTGTTCCAACACGGACCCGGTGGTGCAAGCGGTTTGCTCCAGGCTTCCCCAGCGTCTCCAGAATCCTTCGGTTTCAGTTAATTTGAGTGTCGGACCGCCTTGCGCTCGATCGGTCAGCGTTCAGGTGACCGGTCAATATAATTATTTTTTGTATCAGCTGCTCAGACTGTTAGGGATGTCGGCGCCGAATAACGTTACCGTATCGCGAGCGACGGCGATGCGTTATGAGTTGCAACCGATCGCGCCGCCTTGTTAACGACCCGGATTTGATTGGAGTCTTATATGGCACGAACAGTCGGAAACAATCGCGGTTCGGTGTTGGTTTTCGTAACGTTAATGATCGTGCTTTTGATGATCATGGTGGGGATGGGATTAGATACCGGGTGGATGACTTACGTGCGCAGCCAGGGCCAACCCGCCGTGGATGCCGCGGCGCTCGCGGCCACATCCGGACTCATTCAAGGCACGACGGAAGTGGAGACGCGGGCAGCGGCGTTTAACACGACAAACAATTATGTCGGGAACGGCGGCAACGCAATAGGGCCAAATAATATAACTTACATCAAGTACGATGAAGGGAAACGAACCATTGCGAAAGTCGATGCCGCGGCAGCTAACGGGGTCAGAGTCGCGCTGGAGACCACGAATCCGTACGGCGGTTCTAGTCCCGCGTCACCCATCGTGTCGCCGCTTTTCTTGAGCCCGTTTTTCAATTTGTTCGGCGCCAATGTTAGTAGCAAGGCGAATATCAGCGTCACGGCCGTAGCCTATCTGAAAAATCGCCCTGGTTTACCAATAGCATTGAGGCAGTGCACTGCGGGGCTGGATCAGTTTCTCATTTGGAGTCCGATGACGATCGAGACGGCTTGCTGGACCACTTACACGATCAACCCTACCAGCGAACCGATTGTCGAGGGAATGGTAGAGGGTACCAAATGCGATCGTATTCCCGCCGTGTCCGAAGGGCAGCCAATTTTCCTCAATAACGGAACCATAGCGACAGTTCTGGATGCGGTTGATAAAACCTATGGGCCCTTGCCGCCTAACAAGCCCTGTTTTACCATTCCAGTGGTGGCGGACTCTGCAAACTGTAACCAACAGTCGCCCATTACAGGATTTGCTGATATTTGTCTCACCACAGTGCAGAAAGGTGGACAGCCGCTTGCGATGCCGGATGGAGGGCAGAGCAATCATTATATAAAAGCGGACGTTACCTGTAACGTAAGCCTATCCGATAAACCCGCAAACTCATGTTCATTGCCGGTGTTGGTGAGAGACAAGTTGTCGGGAATGTAGTGAGCCGGTCGATGGTGATCAGGTTCGCGACTGAGAGCAGGCTGGTTTTTCACTGAACCTCGCAACCGATAGTAGTCAGCGGCTAAAACCAGGGCGTAAGTTTGCTACTTGGGCGCGGGACTTCGCTTTCAGACCTTCAAAAATAACCCAACTCATCTTGACGGTCCGCTTTCGACGTTCGTCGTTGCCCCTGTCTATCAGTCTTGTTATTCTCCATTCAGTTACATGAAACTAACGCGGTTGAGATCGCGCTGGAGGCGATGAAGTGAAATTATTAAATGTTTGGATCGTTGCGCTGTTAGTGCAACTGTCCGTGCAACACGCCGTTGCGCAGAACAAGCCTGACCGTATCCGCATCGGCTACGCTGCGCGGGCGGTGGCGCATTCGGTGCCCTTCGTCGCGAGGGAGGCGGGATTCTTCGCCGAGGAGGGGATCAACGCGGAGATCATCCACACGGCGGGGTCCATCGCGCCCATGGCGCTGGCGGCCAACGAAGTCGATATGACGATCATGTCGGCCTACTTGATGATTCCCGTGTCGGTGCAGAATCGCGACGTGGTGATGGTGGGCGGTTTCTCGCGCTACGCGTCGATGGTTTTGGTGGCGCGGCCGGAGATCAAAAGCGCACAGGACTTAAAAGGCAAGATCGTTGGCATTCAACGGCCCGGCGACGCCTATGAAAAGAGCGCGCGCTTCGCCTTGAAGCATATCGGTTTGGATGCCGACAAGGATATCCAGATGTTGTCGTTGGGCAGCAATGACGTGATGTGGGGCGCGCTCAACACTGGGCGGGTATCGGCGACGGTGTTGTCGCCGCCGGGGACGCTGTTCGCGCGCAAGGCGGGGATGAATTTCATGGTCGATCTCACCGACTTGAAGCTTGAGTATCAAGGCTCGACGATCACGACGCGGCGTTCGCTAATTCAAAAAAATCCCCAGCTGGCAACGCGGGCCGTGCGCGCGATCGTGCGCGGCGTGCATTTATTCAAATCGCGCCGAGACGAGACCATGCGCATACTCAGCAAGTTTCTCGGCACCAAGGATGCCGAGGGGCTGAACGAGTCATGGGAGTACGCTGCCAAGATGCCGTCAAAGCCCTACGCCGTCGAGAGTGCCGTGCAAGCCGTGCTCGATCACTTGGCCGAAGGTCAGCCGAAATATGCCCAATATAAACCAGCCGAATTTATCGATGCACGGATACTCAGCGAGATCGACAAGAGCGGCTATATCGATAAGCTCTATGGCGGGCAGGGGAAATAGCCTTCTTTAAACCCTTGCCCTCACCCACGAAGCGGAAGAGGGTCGTCACTCATTCAACGAGGGCAATTAGATTGTGATGCTTCGCGATCGCGACCAAGGTCAGTTCCGGATCGTTTCCAATTTCCAACCGCAAGGCGATCAGCCGCAGGCGATCGACAAACTCGTCAGCGGACTTCAGGCCAAGCGGCGCCATCAGGTTTTGTTGGGCGTAACCGGGTCCGGCAAAACCTTCACGATGGCAAATGTCATCGCGCGGGTGAATCGGCCGACCTTGGTCATCGCGCCTAACAAGACGCTGGCGGCGCAGCTTTACGAGGAATTTCGCGAGCTGTTTCCCGACAACGCGGTGCGTTACTTCGTCAGCTACTACGACTACTACCAGCCGGAAGCCTACGTGCCGTCGACCGATACTTATATCGAGAAAGACGCTTCCATCAACGACGAGATCGACAAGCTGCGTCATTCGGCGACCAAGGCGCTGTTGGAGCGGCGCGATACCCTGATCGTCGCCAGCGTTTCGTGCATCTATGGCTTGGGCTCGCCCGAAGCTTATTTCGAATTGATGGTCTATTTGGAGGAAGGCGCGACGGTGAATCGCGACCAGATGCTGCGCAAGCTGGTCGACATTCAATACCAACGCAGCGATTACGACTTTCACCGCGGCACTTTTCGCGTGCGCGGTGACATCGTGGAAATTTTCCCGGCCTACGAAGACCGCTCGGCGCTGCGAGTGGAATTCTTCGACGAAACCATCGAAACGATCAACGAGATCGACGCGATCCGCGGCAAGGTCCTGCGCCGAGTCGACAAGGCGACGATCTATCCGGCGAGCCATTACGTTACCGGCCAGGACCGGATGAAACAGGCGGTGCTGGCCATTCGCATCGAGCTCAAGGACCGGCTGAAGGAGTTGCGCGATCAGCGCAAACTCTTGGAAGCGCAGCGGTTGGAGCAACGCACCCTCTACGATTTGGAATTGCTCGAGGAGATGGGTTTTTGTCCTGGCATCGAAAATTACTCGCGCCATTTGACCGGGCGGCAGCCGGGCGAGCCACCGCCGACGCTGATCAGCTACTTTCCCGACGACTTCCTTTTGGTCATCGACGAGAGCCACGTCACAGTGCCGCAGATCGGCGGCATGTACCGGGGCGACCGCTCGCGCAAAGAAACCCTGGTCGAATACGGATTCCGCTTGCCGTCGGCGCTCGACAACCGGCCGCTCAATTTCGAGGAGTTTGCCGCCTGCGTGAACCAGACGATCTATGTTTCGGCGACGCCGGCGGCCTTCGAGCTTGGCAGCAGCAACGGCGCGGTGGTCGAGCAGTTGATTCGGCCCACCGGGTTGATGGATCCGGCGATCAGCGTGCGGCCGGCGCGCAGCCAGGTGGACGATCTGCTGGAGGAAATCCGTAAGCGCGTCGAGCGGCGCGAGCGCGTGCTGGTGACGACCTTGACCAAGCGCATGGCGGAGGATTTGACCGAGTACTATCAAGACTTGAACGTGAAGGTGCGTTATCTTCATTCCGATATCGAGACCATCGAGCGGGTCGAAATTATCCGCCAACTGCGCATGGGCCAGTTCGATGTGCTGGTCGGGATCAATTTACTGCGCGAAGGGCTCGATCTGCCGGAGGTGTCCTTGGTAGCGATTCTTGACGCCGATAAGGAAGGATTTCTCCGTTCAGATCGCTCGCTGATTCAGACCATCGGCCGGGCGGCGCGCAATGTTAACGGCACGGTGATTCTCTACGCCGACTCGATGACCGACTCGATGAAGCGCGCCATCGACGAAACCGAGCGGCGGCGCCGAACCCAAGCGGCCTTTAACAAGAAGCATGGCATCACGCCGCAGTCGATCGTCAAGGCGCTGGGATCGCCGCTGGTAAAAATTTATGACGCTGATTACATCGACATTCCGCTGGTGGCGGACAAGCCGGCCAAATACGGCGCCGCCGAGCTACCGCGGCAGATTCGCAAGTTGCGAAAGGAGATGAAACAGGCGGCTGAGCGGCTGGAGTTCGAAAACGCCGCCGAGTTGCGCGATCGGATTCGCGAACTCGAACAGCAAGAACTGGCTCTGCGTGAAGCGGTGTTGGTTGGCGACGGTGATGTTTAAACCGGATTATGCACGTGAGAGGGCGATCGCGGCGCAACCCTTCCGGAGCGAAGGCAATGCGGCTGTGCCATTAAGCCGCAACGCAGCGAGTTGGCGATGAAATTAGCTGCGCAAAGATCGAGCAAATTACTGGGGGTGAGCATGACGATGAACCATTTTACCCTGGTGCCTTCGCTCGCCGCTTTAGTTTTTGGGGTCACGCCCCGATCGACAGTCTGTGCGGCGTTTGACCGGTAGTGAGAAAAATCCGGGTTAGGTCTTTGAACGTCAACGCAGGCGGGTAGTGAACCCTTCGCCCTCTGAAGTTTGGGTGACGTTCACCGCATGATCCAGTGGATCGCCGCGGAATTCTGTCGTTGGTACGTTCTCCTGTGGGCTGTGGCTGCGACTCGGCCAGCGTACGCTGTCCTTTTCCGGCGTCTCGGTAAATATCGTGGCGACAAAGAACACGGCGATCGCCAAACCACTGAAGGAGTAAAGCACGAAGGGCTGCATGGAGCCGGTCGATGCGATGTAGTCTCCCCATTGAACCATAAAGCCGAGATAGAACGTGAAAAGGTAAGTGATCAGTAAGCAGATCTTGACGCGGTTGAACAGCAAAAACGGCAGCATACCGGCGATGAAGAAAAACACATGCCAAACGGGAATGAGCTGATTGAAGATTTCGAGCTGCAATAGATGGTCTAGGTCAAACATGATAGCCCCCGATTTAAATTCGCTCTGATTTTGGTCCCAGTAAAAATTTCGATTGAACCAAAAGCCATGCCAGATAAGGTCAAAACGGATTTATTGTCGGTTTTCGGTGCAGTTGGGAATGAAGATGCTTTCGTGGTCGATTGCAGTAGCGACAGATCGATCGACTGGGCGCTCGGGATCGCTCCGATTTGTCCTGCTTTGACATGATTGTGCAGAAAAACTTGCCGAACGCTCAAGTTCCGGCAGCGATTAAGCTGACGAAATGAATGCCATTGCGGACAAAATCTCTGGTTTGCCGAGCCGGCCGGGCGTCTATTTGATGCGCGATAAAGCCGGCAAGGTGATCTACGTCGGCAAGGCCAAGGATCTGCGTGGGCGGGTGCGCGCCTATTTCAACAATTCCGATGAGCGATCGCAGATTGAGTTCCTGGTCAGGCGGGTTGAAGACATCGAAACGCTGGTCACCAGCAACGACAAAGAAGCGCTGATCCTAGAAAACAACCTGATCAAACAGTATAAGCCGCGCTACAACATCCGCCTCAAGGACGACAAGAGTTATCTCAGCATCAAGGTGACGACCCAGCATGGCTGGCCGCGCATTGTCGCGACCCGCAAGATCGTCAAAGACGGCAATCGCTACTTTGGGCCATTTTCTTCCGCGGTCGCCGCCCGGGAAACCATCGATATCATCGAGAAACATTTTCAGCTGCGTAACTGCACCGACCATAACTTTCGCAACCGCAGCCGGCCTTGCCTGCAGTATCAAATCAAACGCTGCATGGCGCCCTGCGTCTTGCCGGTGGCGCAGGATGCTTACCGTGAACAAGTGCGCCAGGCGATGCTGTTTATCGAAGGCAAACAACAGGAGCTGATTGCCGAGCTGAGGCAGCGGATGCAAGCAAAATCCGATGCCTTGGAGTTCGAAAGCGCGGCGCGGATTCGCGACCAGATCCAGGCGGTGGAGACGACGTTAGAGAAACAGCGCATGGTGGCCCATTGGGGCAGCGATCAGGATATCTTCGGCCTTTACCGCGAGGGTGGATTCATCGAAGTCCAGGTCTTGCTCGTACGCCAGGGCAAGTTGACCGCCAATCAGTCCTATTCTCTGGTAGATTTGGAATTCCCCGACGAGGAGGTCATGGCCGCGCTGCTGACGCAGTTTTACCAGGGGCAACGCTTCATTCCTGACGAAATTCTCTTGCCGGTCGAACTCGAGGATCGCGCGGCGCGCGAAGACTATCTGGGCGAGCGCAAAGGCAAACGGAGCGCGATCCTCTGCCCGCAACGGGGCGACAAGCGCCGTTTGGTGGAGATGGCCGAAGAGAATGCGCGCCAGAGTTTTGCCGACCGCCATGATCAGGAAAAGGCCCGCGAGCAGATGCTGCGCGAGCTGCAAAGACATCTGCGCCTGGAAAACTATCCGCAGCGCATCGAATGCTTCGATATCTCGACGATCCATGGCGCCCATGCGGTGGGCTCCATGGTGACGTTCATCGGCGGCGAGGCGGATAAAAATCTTTTCCGCCATTACCGCATCCGCACCATCGATGCTGCTTCCGGCGGCGACGATTTCGGCATGATGCTGGAGATGCTCAGGCGGCGGTTTAGCCGCGGCAAGGAAGAGGCTGACCTGCCGGATCTGATCGTCGTCGACGGCGGCAAAGGGCAACTGGCGATGGCTCTGGCCGCCATGAGCGAAGTCGGCGTCGAAGGCGTCGACGCGGTGGGACTGGCGAAGATGAGGGTGCAAGCGGCGCCGCGCAGCGCCGAGATCGAGAAGTCGGCGGAGCGGGTGTTTCTACCGGGCCAGAGTAATCCGGTGATTCTCAAGCGCAATTCCAACGCGCTGTTTCTGCTCCAGCGGGTGCGTGATGAAGCCCATCGTTTCGCGATCACGCATCACCGGAAATTGCGCTCCAAACAAACGCTGTCATCGGCGCTCGATCGTGTCCCCGGCATCGGCGGTGCGCGCAAGCGCGCGCTCTTGCGCGCCTTTGGCAGCGTGCAGCGCATTGAACAAGCATCGTTGAAGGAATTGCTGCAAGTGCCGTCGATGAACGAGCGGCTGGCGCAGGAAGTCTTGGCGGCATTGAGACAGGCGCGACAGTCGCCCGAGTAGCGAGGCCGGCGATGTCAGCGGCGGGAGCAGAACCTAGCGGCGAAGTTGCAGCAAAGATTCATCCGTCGGCGTGGCTCGTAGTTCCCACCCTCGCTTTGTTACTGGGGCAGGCGGTTGCGGCTTTGCCCTGGACGGTCCCGGAGCAGGCGGGATTTTTATTAACCCTACCGCTATTAATGATCGCCTCCGCTCATTGGCGAGGCTGGGCCATTGTGTTCCTTTTGTCCAGCTTAGCCTTGTCAGTAGGATATGTTCGGCACCGGCAACTCCTCGCGCCGGTCTTTGCTGACAACCATTTACGCACTGTGATGGCGCGGGACCCGGCGCTCTACCTCGAAGCGACGCTGCGCCACGAGCCGGAAAAACTGGCGCAGCGCACCCGCTGGCAGTTGCGCGCGGAGCGCATTTGGCACCCCACCGGCGCCGAAGAAATCAGCGGTGATATTCTCATCGGTCTGCGCTTTGTCCGGCGCGAGTGGCGTTATGGCGACCGCGTCCGGCTGCGCGTGCGTCCGCAACTGCCGCAAGACAGCGGCAACCCGGGTGGATTCAATTACGCGACCTATCTAGCGCGGCGTGAAATTTATGCGACGGCGTTTCTCGACAGCGATCAGGAGGTCGAACTGGTGGCGCGCGAAGCGGGTCCGCTGCGCGGCTTCATTGAAGATTTGCGCCGGCAGATTCGTATTTTCATCGACCGCAATGTGGCCCCGGAAAATGGCGCCTTGCTCACGGCGCTGGTGGTCGGCGACATGGGCAGCATCAGCAAGGAGACCCGTAGCGCATTCACGGCGGCGGGCGTCAACCACGTGCTATCGATCTCAGGATTGCACGTCGCTATGTTGGGCTTGGTGGTGTTTGCGGCGATCCGTTACGGCCTGTCCTTTAGCGGCCATTTGCTGCTACGTTGGAACTTGCTCAAGGTGGCGACGTTTTTTTCATTCCTGGCCGTGCTGTTTTATACCGCCTTGGCCGGTGCCATGGTGCCGACCGTGCGCTCAGCCATCATGATCGGCGTCTACGAATTGGCGGTGCTGCTCGACCGCGAGGAAGAGGTGTTTACCAGCCTCACTCTGGCGGCGCTGCTGATCGCTTTAGTCTGGCCCGGGGTCATCGCCGATATTTCATTCCAGCTGTCGTTTCTCGCGGTGCTATTCATCGTCTGGGGCACTCGCCGCATACACGACTGGTTCCCGCGCGGCAAGAGCGAAGAACTGCCGCAAGAAAAAAGCCGGATTAAAGAAATAGCGCGTTGGGCCTCCATGCACTTGGCGGTACCGCTGCTGGCGACGCTCGGAACCGGGCCGTTGATCGCGCACTATTTTGGTCATCTTTCGCTGGCGGGTTTCATCGCCAATCCGTTGATCGTGCCGCTGGTCGGTTTCGTGCTTGTTCCGGTCGGACTGGTTATTGGTTTTTGCGCCGTAATTGTGCCCGATGCGGCGGCGCCGCTGGTTTGGTTGGTCGAGCGGCTCGCGTTCTTGACGGCATGGCTGGTCGACTTGTTCGCCAGGCTGCCACTCGCGAATATCAGTGTGCCGGCGCCCAATCCGCTGGAAGTCGCAGTACTCTACGGGTTTATACTTTGCCTTTTTCTGCTGCGCGGCAAAACGCAAATCAGCTTGGCTGTCGGCATAGCTCTGGTGGTTGCCGGTGCCGACGCGATGTACTGGCGGCGCGAACGGCAGCGGCACGATCAATTGCGCTTCACGCACCTCAACGTCGGCCAAGGGGACTCGGCGGTGGTCGAACTGCCCGGAGGAAAAATTCTCCTGATCGACGCCGGTGGCACGGCGTCCGGCGATTTCGATACCGGCGAAGCGATCGTGGCACCGTTCTTACGGTCGCGGAAAATCGTCAAGGTTGACTACCTGATGGTCAGTCACGCCCGCATCGACCACTACGGCGGCATGCGCGCCCTGGTACGGGAATTCGCCCCCGGCGAATTCTGGTCGGGAGCGGAGAAGGGAAAGACGCAGCGATTCGAAGATTTAGAAGAGGAGTTGGATCGAAGCAAAATTCCCCGCTTCACGCTTGTTGCGGCCCAGCCTTGCCGTGCCGTCGAGCAAGTCACTCTCTGCGTGGTTTATCCGCCGGTGCAGCAAACTGAGGATTCACCCGTCGTACTGCGTATCGATTACGGCCAGTCACGTTTCCTGTTCGCGAGCGACATCGATAAGCGTGACGAGGCGTTGCTAGTGCAGCGCGCTGATGAACTAAGAAGCGCGGTAGTGAAAATCCCGCGCCACGGCAGTGCCACGGCGAGCACGAAAGAATTTATTGCCGCCGTCCAACCAAAGCTGGCGATTCTTTCAGCAGGGGCGCGGAGCCGTTCTGAAGCGCAGCGCGAAGAAGTCACTGAGCGTTATCGCGAAGCCGGCGCGGAGGTTCTGCGGACCTATCACGACGGCGCGATCATTATCGAGACCGATGGAAAGACAATTCGCTATACGGGATACAAAAGCGGCAAGAAAGGCGAGCTGACGCTTTGATCCGGAGTGGGAAATTTGGCCGCAAAGAACGCAAAAGACGCAAAATAGAAGATTGAAGATCTGGGATTTTCTCGCGCAAAGACGCAAAGGCCGCAACGGAGAAACGAATATTTCACCACGAAGGACACGAAGAGCACGAAGTTTTGGTAGAGGGCGGGTTTCAAACCCGCCCTCTTTTTTGCGGCCTTTGCGTCCTTTGCGGTTAAATCACCCGAGCGCTCTCAATTCTTCGATGTAGTCTTTGAAGCCGGCAACAATGTCGAAGTCGGGAGTCCAGCCGAGCACCTGCTTGGCCTTTTCGATCACCATCGGTTGTTTGGCCGAGCGCGGCTTTACGCCTGGGATGATTTCCACTTGTAAATTCGGCAGCAGCTTTTCCGCGGTGGCGACCAGGTCGTCGAATTTGATGACCACGCCGGTGCCGATGTTGAGCGTAACTGGTTCTTTCAGAGTTGTCGTCGCGGCTTTGTCCAGGGCGCGGCCCAGGTCTTTGTAGTAAACATATTCAAAGTCGCGGGCGACTTCCTGGGCGATCTTGACGACGCCGCCTTTGATGCCGGTCTGCAGCATGTTCTGCACCATCTCGCCGCCTCCCGAGCCTCCGGCGAAGTGGCCGACGCCATAGACATTGGCCAGACGCAAGACGATCAGTTCGAAGCCAAACATGCGTTGATAGGCTTCGACCATCAATTCCTTGGCGACCTTGGAATTGCCGTAGGCTTCGCCCGGGCCGCGGCGAAAGCCTTCGTCGATTGGACTTGGCTCGCCCTGGCGCCGGTCGTAGACGCCGAAGGTGCTGATCTGCACTAAACGTTTGACGCCGGTGAGACGCACGGCTTCGGCGACGTTGATCGTGCCCATGACGTTGATCTGCAAGCCTGAGTAGATCGGATTGGCGACCTTGCCGCCGATCAGACCGGCGGTGTGCAGGACGGTATCGCATTTGTATTTCTGAATGGTTTCGATCAATGACGGCAGGTCGCGAATATCACGTTGGACGACGGTGACGTTGGCGCTTCCGAGTTTATGTGCGAGAAAATCTTTACGCGGCGCGAAGTCGTAGAAGACTACGCTTTCGCCCCGTTTGAGCGCGTTCTGCGCGTAGGATGTGCCGACTAAACCCAAACCTGTGATTAATGTCGTTCCCATCAGTGCTCCTTATGCCGCGAGAGATTCTTTCCCCTTACTTCAAAGTGCATGCTTTTGTCCAGCGTGGCGGTTGCGGATAATGTCGAGGAGGGATGATCGAGGATGGAAGATTCTATAAAAACCCAGCTTCTTGAGGCGGGCACAATTAAATTTGGTTTCCAAAGGGGGCGAGCATCAGCTTTGGTCGCGAGCGGGGTTCAAACCCCGCTCGCGAATTCAATTGATTGCAAAGAGCGATCACATCGTTATATATCGCTACCTGACTTACAATTTATTCGCGGAGGAGACCAACATGATAGGCGTAGTCGATGCCGACACGCATATCGCCGAACCGGATGCGATGTGGAAATTAATCGATGACAAAATGGCGCCGCGCCGCCCGGTGCTGGTGGGCTTGCCGGAGGATACGTGGTTCGGCGAGCGCAACGCGCTGTGGCTGATCGACGGAAATATTTTTCCCAAGCCGGCGGGCAAGGGCAGTTACCGATTGGTCACGCCGTCGGCGCAGAAGGCGGAAAAGGTGCGAGGCGATATCGCAATCTCCAGCCGGGAGGTCTCCGACGTTAACGCGCGCGTCAAGGATATGGACCGGCTCGGCGTCGACGTGCAGGTGATCTACCCGACTCTGTTTTTGGTCTACATCACCGACGATCCTGATTTGGATACCGCGCTGAGCAAAGCCTACAACTCATGGCTCGGTGCGGCTTGCGAAAAATCGAATGGACGGTTGAAATTCGTCGCGGTGTTGCCGCTGCGCTCGATTCCAGAGTCGCTCAAGGAGATGAAGCGGGCGAAGGACCTCGGCGCGGTGGGAATTTTCTTCCGCGGCATCGAAGGTGACAAGACCATCGATCATCCGTATTTTCATCCGGTTTATCAGCAAGCGGCCGAACTCGACATGCCGATCTGCATCCACACCGGTTCCGGCGCGCCATGGATGCTGCCGTACTTCGAGCACGCGCGCAATCACACCTTCGCCCATGGGCGCGCGCTGCCGATCTTTGCGTTCCGTGATTTGGTGGCGAATCGGATTCCAGAGAAATTCCCTGGACTGCGCTTCGGTTTCATCGAGGCCTCAGCCGGTTGGGCGCCGTTTATGATTCTTATTCTACGGCGCTTATTTAAGGACCGCGCGAAATTTCACAGCAGCGTGGAGCTGTTCCGCGACTATAACTTGTTCATCGCCTGTGAAGCCGACGAGGATATTCCTTATCTGGCAAAATGCATTGGCAAAGACAACCTTGTCATCGGCTCCGACTACGGCCACAACGATCCATCGGCCGAGGAGAAGCTAGTTGAGAGTTTGCAAATGCGCGAGGATATTCCCGAGACGTTCGCAAAAAAGATTCTGTGCGACAACCCGCGCCGGCTGTACGGGCTGGATGCGTAAGAGGAAGATATACTGCCGCAACGACGCCAAGCTCGCAAACAACTCTTTATTGAAAACCGACCTTGGCGTGCTTTGCGTCTTGGCGCGAGATAATTCCGGTGAGCCGAGTGAGAGAAATTGAAGCCTTCGTAAAGAACGTCGCCGAATACTTTAAGGCTCAGTTCGGACCGTCGCTTGTCGATGCCTACAAGCTCGGCAGTCTGGCTCACGGCGGCTTTAGTAACATCTACAGCGATATCGACGTTGGGCTGCTGCTCAATTGCACGGAAGCTCCCGCGCGGATGGCAGAGTCGATCGCCGAAGCGAAAACTTTGGACGCCGAGTACGGCAAGAAGCTTTCCGTGTTCTGGGGCAATCCCGAGTTCACTTGGGGACGGTTGCCGAACTTAGATCGGCTCGACTTGTTAGATCATGGCGTCCCACTACTAAACTCGCACAAGCCGCAGTTTCGCCGGCCGACCAAGCAAGAGATTCGCGATGAGTTGCTGCGCAGCATCGAGAGAAGTTGGAAGCCGAGATTGCCTGAGCTTAGCAAGATGACCTCATTAGCCCCGGAGAATCGGAAACCATACATTCGCGCGATTCTCTACGCGGCGCGGCTGATCTACAGCTGGGATAATCTTAAGATGGAGTCCAACGACCGGGCCGTTGAATACCTGCACCAAGTTCAACCTTATGGACTCGATCTCAAACCAATCGACATGGCGCTCGCCTGTCGCCAGGAAAAATGCACGGCGGATGATGTGTTTGCTTTCCACACCGATCTCAACCGTGAGTGCGAAAGCGCGGTCGGTTATATTATTGTTAATTGTAACTAAGGGCTGTAGCAATTTAAAATAATTAACGAGGTGAATGTATGTTGGATGGAAAACTACGGATAGCTCCGACCTGTTATCACGTGCTTCATCTGTTGCCGGTGATGGCGGCTCACGAGATGAATTTTTTCTATGACGCCGGTCTCAAGAGCGCCGATGGGTCGCTTGGGTATCAGATCCTGCGCGATGCGATGGTTCCGTTTGGACTGGAGAAATTGGGTCTCTCCCAAGCAATGAAAGAGAAGTCCGTCGACATTGCCTTGGATGTCCAGTCTCGCACCATATTTTTTCAACGATCGCGGGGCGCGGATGTTTACATCATAGCAGGATGGCGAAACCAGCATACCAACGCCTGGGTCGGACCGCCGCACATCAAGTCACTCGCGGATCTGAAGGGCAAGCGCGTCGGCATCAGCGATTTCAACAGCCTTCGTCACTGGGGAATACAGATCCAGTTGCGCAAGGCCGGGTTGGATATCGAGCGGGACGTGGAATGGGTGAGATGCGGCGTCTCGGAACATCTCCACGTGGACGCGCTCAAGAACGGCAAGATAGAATGCGCCCCGGTGTCCGTACGGACGGCGGAATCGCTGAAGAAGGAAGGCTGCAATGTCCTCGTCGTGCCGAGGGATCAGTACCCGAATGGTTTCCCACAGCGGATAATCGCGGCTACGGGGCGTATACTCGAGGAGCGCCCGGATTTGGTCAAGAACTTTCTCAAAGGGCTGATTCGCTCCTATTGGTTCGTGCGCGATATGCCGAAGAATTTCGAGTATCTCTATAATCTCGACAAGCGGCTTCGGCTCGAAACCGCGGACCCTGAAGAACGGATACACAACCCTCGCCGCTATACAATACACTTCCTGGAGTCGCAGCCGTTTCCACTCGACGGTTTGGCGACGGGCTTCGAGGATATGCTGCGGGAGGAAAAACTGATTGGCGGACTGGAGTACGACGTGCCTGCCGTCGCGAACGTGTGCGCTCAGGATCTGGTCGCGGAGGCCTACAAGGATCTCAGAGGCCAAAAGGAACTGGAACCGGAGTATCAGCGGGTTCATGCCATCACAGAGCGCTACGGCTACTAAATCGGGGTAAGGAAAAGGGGACATTCTCAATTTTAGACCTAACTACCCCGCTTCAGATCGATCGCATACAGCAGCGCCTGAGCGTTGGGTTATTCCTGTAATTAAATTGTGTTCTCCTTCGGCTAAATCTTGTGAAATGTGTCTGAGGCGTCGTTCACTCGAATTGCTGCTAAGCCACCTGTTCGAGTCGCCATCGGGGGTCGAAACGGCGGTCATGATCACGGAAAGACACGCGAAGCAAAGCTAGCGCACATGCTGCGCGGGATGGAGGCGATGTCGGCGGAAGAAGCGCAACAGTTGGCGGCTAAGGAAACGGTTCTAAGAATGAGAAATCGAGACCGGTTGCCTAATGTCAATCATTTGCTCCCGTGTTAGTGTATCGCGACGGACAACCGACTACGGTTCGTGCTAACTAACAAAAAACATGCACGGCGAAAAAAACAACACGATCTATGAACTACTCAGAGCGCGGGCTGAACACGCTCCTCAAGCAGTAGCCCTTCATGCGCCTGCCCGTTGCGCTCTTACCTACCGCGAACTGCTCACTCAGGTCGATGGCGTTGTGAAATCTTTGATTGTTAGAGGAGTGCATCGTAGTGACCGTGTTGCCATCCTGCTGCCCAATGGTCCGGAGATGGCGGTGGCATTTCTTGGTGTCGCCGCCAGCGCGATTTGTGCGCCGTTAAATCCGGCTTATAGCCGCAGCGAATTCGACTTTTACCTATCCGACCTCAAACCAAAAGCATTGATTATTCAGTCGGGCATGAATAATTCGGTTAGGGGCATCGTTGAAAAGTATGGCATTCCAATCATCGAGTTATTCACAAAACCTGAAACAGCCGCTGGAGTCTTTACTTTAAGAGATAACCAGCAGCCGCCAACTGCAGATTTTGGCTTACCCCACGCAGACGATATCGCGCTGATCCTTCATACCTCCGGGACAACTTCCCACCCCAAGATGGTGCCCCTGACGCATACGAATCTTTTAACGTCTGCCGGTAACATTGCCTCTACCTTGCGGCTGAGTGAAGCAGATCGCTGCCTCAACGTGATGCCGTTATTTCACATTCACGGGCTAGTGGGCGCGCTCCTTTCATCGGTGATGGTGGGCTCCAGCGTAGTTTGTACTTCGGGCTTTGACGTCGAGCAGTTTTTGCCATGGCTAGAGGCGTTTCGTCCGACATGGTACACGGCTGTTCCGACGATTCATCACGCCGTACTTTCGCGTGCGCGGGCGGTTCGTACCGGGCTTAGAAATCACTCGCTCCAATTCATCCGTTCCTCCTCTGCCGCGCTACCAGTTCGGGTCATGCGGGGATTAGAAGAATTATTTGAGGTTCCCGTAATTGAGTCATACGGAATGACTGAAGCAGCGCATCAAATGGCGAGCAATCCCATGCCTTCAGCTGCGCACAAACCTGGATCGGTTGGCAAAGCCGCAGGTCCGGAGATCGCCATCATGGATGATGAGGGAAATTTACAACCGGCGGGAACGCCCGGTGAAGTGGTGATTCGCGGCGCCAATGTAATGGAGGGCTACGGGGGTGGTAGCGATGCTAATGCCACAGCGTTTACGCAGGGCTGGTTTCGCACAGGTGACCAAGGATATCTTGACGGCGATGGCTATCTTTTTCTCACTGGCCGAATCAAGGAGTTGATCAACCGAGGTGGGGAGAAGATTGCACCTCGTGAAATTGATGACGTTTTGCTCGCTCATCCAGCTGTCGATCAAGCGGTGGCCTTTGGTGTACCTCATCCTACGTTGGGCGAAGAAGTTGCTGCGGTCGTGGTACTTCGGCCAGAAACAAAAGCTACAGTAAAGGAACTGAAAGAGTTTAGCGCGGCCAACTTGGCTAATTTTAAGGTGCCTAAGCAGATCGCCATCGTCGATGATATTCCTAAGAATGCAACCGGCAAACTTCAACGCCTTGGTTTAGCGGAAAAACTAATGCTCCCGTTAAGCGGTAAAGGCGACACCAGCGATTGCGAACTTGAACGTAAGGTCGCCAGCATATTCGCCGAGGTCCTCGGCGCTGACGGCGTCAGTTCGGCAGACAATTTTTTCGCTCTCGGCGGTGATTCTTTACGCGCCACTCAAGTGATATCGCGGATACGTGCTACGCTTGACGTAAATGTCTCGATGGCAACGATTTTACGGCACTCGACGGTCAGAGAGCTAGCTCATGAGATCCTGTGTGTTATCGCCACAACGGATGATCCATGGTCGACCTATCCATCCTCTGTAGTACCGTTTCAACCCAACGGGTCAAAACCACCTTTGTTCTGGTTTAATTGGGGACCCTGGGACTTTCGTCTACCGCGTTATCTGGGTTCAGATCAGCCAGTGTATGGCTTACAACACCAAAGTCAGGATGGACACCGCGCCCTCTACACCCGGATTGAAGAAATAGCGGCGCATTACATTGGAGAAATACGCAGCGTTCAGACAAACGGTCCGTATTTTCTTGCCGGCTTCTGCATCGGCGGCATGATAGTCTTCGAGATGGCTCGGCAGTTGCAGAAGCAGGGTGAAGAGGTGGCCATGCTGGTATTACTTGATCCCAGAAGTCGCTGCGGCGAACTATCACCAGCCCATAAAGATTCGCCGACCTTACGGTTACACCTTACATGGTTTCGTCATAAAGTTTGTCGTCATGCACGTGAGCTCGCACCGCTTGGACCTCAAGAGAAGTTGAATTACGCGCTAGTGAGGGTGACGGGCAGGATCATGGCGTTACGGGAGACGACTAGCTGGATTGGAAGGAGACTCTTATGCGAAGCTCTTGGACATCCCCTGCCTCCTTCTCTCCGAACCCGCTATATTCAGTCTATCTACGATCGGGCTGCACGAGCTTACGTACCAATGCTCTACCAAGGCCGGGTGACCATATTCAAAACTCAAGGACGGTATAGTAACGGTCAATTTGGGTGGGGGAACCTCATAGCCGAAGGGTCGGAGATCCATGAGTTAGATATTGATCATGACAGCGTATTCAAGGAACCGTATGTCCAGATCTTTGCTGAAAGATTGAAGGCTCGCTTAACTGAAACACAGAGAAATGCGACGGGACACCGGAATTACCGGTCAGGATAGTTTTGCAATCAAACTGTATTGATCAAATTAACGGAATCGCGTTCATGGGTGGTTTCATCTCCTCGATCATTCGGTTACGTAATTTTCCCATATAGGCCTCCTTGAGTGAATTTGATTCACGGAGGCTATCACTGCGCACAGGGACCGAGTCAAAGAAAAGATCGACGAAAAAGGAACAGCGGGTGGATTACCGCTAATGCTTCAATAAAAACGCCCTCTCATCCACCGCGAAGCGGTTTAGTCCAATTCTCCTTCAGTTGAATTCTGGGGAGGAATCTTGGAACCGAGGCTCAAGACTGAGTCGGTACCTTGATGTCTTTGGGCCCGTGGAATCGTCGTTTTGTCATTAAACAGTCCTAAAGATCAATGACGACGGTCGGTCAGAAGTTTTTGATCACTCGCACAGAAAATCGCGATGGTCTCGAAGCCGCCTTCGATCAATTTCGCCGAACGCGCTTCCCTCAAATCCCGGTGAAAGCTCTCCAGCTCGAGGGGCACAGTCCACAACTCGCCCGTAAATTTTGCACGAAGCCGTTCCAATTTTCCGCTGCCCCATAACCTGAGAAATCCTGGTTGCCCTTAAAAATCGCTAGGTTATCATTGGTAGCAACTTGGCATTTTGCTTGCTCTCTGCAGATCTCTATGAATGACAAAAAGACTTGGTGGGAAATGGTGCCGATGGGAAAAAAAGGCTGGATTTTCGTTGGCCTGATCTCTTTTGGCCTGGTTGTCGTCCTGGCATGGAAGGTCTTCTGGACGCCAAATGACAGGGATTCGTTTGCGTTCCGGGAGCAGGAGGAAAAGATCAGGGACATGGAGGATCGCGTAGCTAAACTCCAGAAAGAGCTTGAGGACAGCTCGAAAAAGATCGCATCATTACAAGGCGGCTCGGATGAACCCACGAGGGGGCGTCGATCGGCCGATAGGAAAGTAAACAACTCAAGGTGGGGGGAAACCCGCCCATCGGGTCAAATCCCTTCACTGGAACCGCGCTTATATGAAACGGTCCGGAGCACAGCCGTTTTTGAAGAACCATCTGCTTCTTCCCGAAAGGTGGCCACTATACCAAACGGAAGCAGGGTCAGAGTCGTTGAGTCGACAGGCGATTGGCTAGAGGTGCGATCCAAGCAAGGCAGACCTCCCGGTTTCATACGACGAGACGACGCCGTCCTCACGAGATGACGGCTAGCAGGTGAATAACCCCGAATCGACCACTATCCTCGTCAACTCCACTGTGATCGCACTCTTAAACCGGTCCTCGACCGAACGCGCAGCGGAGGATTACGAAGGATTGATTTTCTGCTCCCATCCGGTCGGCGCTTAAGGCGAGAGAGACCGCTGCGCGTCTGTGGGTTCGTGCTTTCTATTCTAAACAATCCTAAAGATCGCAGACGACGGTCGCTCGAAAGTTTCTAATCACTTGCCCTGGAAATCGTCGACGCTCTCGAATCCGCGTTCGAACAATTCCGCGATTGCAGGATATCGGGTTTGGCTTTGTAACGTAGACAAGTTTACCTACGGATTCTTCGGTTCAAAATAAACAATTGCCAATGCAACTACTGCGGCGATTGGTTCCGGTTTGCTCAGCGTCATCTTTCGATCTTACTATCAACGCCCGAAGCAATCTGTTAAAGTTTCGGAATTGAAGAGCCATTTCTGTGATTGTCGAAAGCCGGCGGCCAGAATCTCAATCTTGTTGCACCCTGCGTGGGGCTAACCCATCAATCTTCCGCTGTCCGGGTTAGGTGCCAGAAGGAGCGGTCTCAGGCACTAATTCATTTTCGGGGTCGAAGAATCTTGCTGCATGAAGTCTAGGCGGAGCTTAGCGGCGTCCAATCGAATAAAGATCGAGAAATCAAGATGCGGGTAATTGCTAGAAAGGAAGTTGCGTTGAGGAACTTAACCCTAATAATTCTCTTACTGATGACCGCACTTTCGGGGTGCGCTTCGGTTATCAGTAACAGCGAAAGATATTATCGGGACATTCCCCGTGAGCCGATTAATTGGAACGAGTATTTGACCTATTGAGGGATGGCGCAGGCTGGAATCTTATCTGACGAATTAGTAAAAGAAGATCCACGGCGAAGCGCTTTCGATTCTAGACGGTGCAAAGTGATCGATGCGGATGCGCATCTGCATGAGCCGCAATATTTAAGGCTATCCAGGGTTTCCTGGGAAAAAACTTTCAGCACAGAGGCACGGTGGTCGCAGAGTTCGGAGAATTTTGTTAGTCAAACAATCTTTACTCCGCGCTCTCCGCGCCTCGGCGGTGCAATCTCCCAGCCCTGCTTCACAGAAAGCGTGAATACTCGTATTTAATGATGCGCGCTGGGACATGAATTTTCTAAGCGATTATTTTTGCTCGCCGTCAGTGGCTGTGCCGGCGTATACAGACGCCTCGGGCGGCTCCGGGATGTCGGAGCATTGATTGGTATGGGCGCGGAGTGTGGTTTCCTTCCAGCGCATGAGACCTCTGCGAATGTAGCTCGGACTGAAATTTAGATGGCGGCAAATATTCTCAAAGGAAAAAAACCAACGGCTATCGCTAGTCAAAATCCACTCCTCCGCCTCTTGGAATAACGCTTTGCCCTGCGGATCGGTGGCCAGGAGATATTTTTGGAAGTCTTCAGTGGCCATTTCCAGCATCGCCAGCAGCAGCGCTTCTTCGCCGTCGCGAATAATCTTTTTAGTTAGGTTTTCGACGGCGCCAAAGTCGGTGGTGTCGTCCATGAGCAATGCGGTGTTGATATAGGATTGCGACATAGTTTCAGTCGTCCTTTTCGGGGTGGAGTCTTGGCGCTCCGCGGCGATGCGCTAGGCGTCTTGCAACGCAAAGGGCAAGCCAGCCAAGACGAGAGGAAACAGCGGCGGTCGCGGGAAGCAGTGAGGAAGGATCGGGACATTTCTAAAGGGTGTAGATGCCCGTTGAAGGACCAGATTTGGTTCGCCGGGCCAACCGTGCTAACGGCGGAAGGCGTGCACGTTCTCAACCGGTGGCGAGGTTAGGTGGCTGACACTCACGGCAAAAATAATCTGGCGATCTTCGTTGACGACTCCTTGCTGACCGATCCGGGGGAGATGATCCGGTCTCACATCGTCGTCGCGTCCGGTTCCCGAGTCCGGGGCCGATCGAGTACGCGCGGCGGCCCAGGCTGCGCGGTGATGGGCCGACTCTGATTTTGCACGGGACGGGAGGCACCGTCGGCGGTCGGCTGCTCGTCTTAGACCTTCAAGAAAATCGGCTCGATGATTTTGTTGTTGACCACGCCGATTTCGGCGTGGAACCATCAAATGGGGCCCCCAAAGGGGGGCGAGCGTCCCCTTTGGTCAAGAGCTGGGTTAAACCCCCGGCCGCGAAGTAAATTCGTTTATTGACCGCTTAGTGGACGGGAAGTAAGAAATTCGCCGACGCCATTACGCACCGCCACAACATCTGCCTTGTGAACAGCGGTTGTCAATGAGCTATTTCCATGCGATATAGTTTTCCCAGCCGTGGCTAATCTGTACTATAACGACCGCTTGATCATCGCCTTCGCGTCGCTAAACCAAACCGACAAGCAGTGGAGCGCGGGTGCGGAGATCACTTGGAAGGCCGATGGCGAGCGCCGCTCGCACAGCATCGCTGGCTTGTCGGATCGCTTCAAGAGCAGTGACGATGCCGAACGGTTCGTTATCAATCTCGCCAGGGCTTGGATCGACGCGAATCCGTAAATGCCGTGAGGGGTGAGGGTTCTTATTTCGGCATTGGTTGGCAGTAATCTTTGGAGAAGGCGACATAGGCATGATCGGTATCGTTAGAGTTGCCTAGCAAGTTGCTGAAAAAAGCTTCGGAATGCTTCGAGAGCCTCAGCACGAACTGAAAGCATCATTGAATTCAAATCGTCCGTTCGTCCTGAGCACCGTCGAAGGACTCCGATAAGGATATTTCAGCAACCTGCCGGTTCGGCGAGTTGTTCTCGTTATCGATGTAAACCGCGGTGAGGCGGAGAAAGTTTTGTGCCATGAGCTATAACGCGTGGTTTCAATGCATTAACGGTTGTCCCGGGCAATATAGCCTCGTGGAAATTATTTACCGTTGTCCCTCCTGCGGCGATTTACTCGAGGTGCGCCACGATATGGGCGCGCTCAGTGCCCGCGCCGCGGCCGCGTGGATCAAACTCTTCGACGGGCGGGTCGGCCAGAACGTCTATCCCTATGGCTCCGGCGTGTGGGCGAAAAAAGAGTGGGTTATTCCATTCATCAGTGACGAAAATATCGTTTCCACTTGCGAGGGTAACACTAATCTTTTTTGGGCTAATCGGTACGGCAAGCAGCTCCATCTCGAAGATCTTTGGGTCAAGCAGTGCGGCAACTCGCACACCGGGTCGTTCAAGGACCTGGGCATGACCGTGCTGGTCTCGGTGGTCAATCAGATGATCGCCAACGGCGAGCCGATCGATGCGGTGGCCTGCGCTTCCACGGGCGATACTTCGGCGGCGTTGGCTGCCTATGGCGCCGCGGCGGGTATCCCGACGGTGGTGTTCTTGCCGCGCGATAAAGTTTCGCCGGCGCAGCTGGTTCAGCCGCTCGCCAATGGCGCGCTGGTTTTGTCCTTGGACACTGACTTCGACGGCTGCATGGCCGCAGTGCAAGAGGTGACGCAGCAAAAGCGGCTGTATCTGGCCAATTCGATGAACAGCCTGCGCATCGAAGGCCAGAAGACCATTGCCGTGGAAATTGTCCAGCAGTTCGACTGGGAAGTGCCCGACTGGGTCATTTTACCGGGTGGCAATCTCGGCAACGTGAGCGCGTTCGGTAAAGGCTTCTTGATGATGCACGAGCTCGGCTTGATCTCGAAGCTGCCGCGCATCTGCGTCGCCCAGGCGCAAAACGCCAATCCGCTCTATCTCTCTTACTTGAAAAATTTCGAGCACTTCGAGCCGATGGTGGCGCAAAAAACCCTGGCCAGTGCGATTCAGATTGGTAATCCGGTGAGCATCCGCAAGGCGATCGCGACGCTGCAACGCTTCAACGGCGTGGTCGAACAGGCTTCGGAATTCGAGCTCGCTGAGGAAGTGGCGCGCGCCGACCGCACCGGCATGTTCAATTGTCCCCATACCGGCGTGGCGTTGGCGGCGCTGCGCAAGCTGGTAGAGAAAAAAATCATTCATCACAGTGAGCGCGTCGTGGTGGTCTCCACGGCTCATGGGCTTAAGTTCGCCGATCAGAAGATCGCCTATCACTCCGGCGCGCTCGAAGGCATCCACGGCACCCAGCAAAACCGCCCGGTGGAAGTGAGCGCCGATCCGAAGAAAATCAGCGACGCGATCTCGCGCTATGTCGAGCGCGTCCGCCTGTTGGACCGCTGATCGGGGACGGTAAGAGAATCCGAACGAACCCAAAAAAATGACCAAGAAGTTTTCGACCAAGAATCCCGCCGGCAAGGCATTCGGCTTTAGCACCCTGGCGGTGCACGGTGGCGAACCGCGCCCAAAGCTGGGCAATTCGCTGGCGACGCCAATTGTTCAAACGGCGACTTATACTTTCGCCGACACGCAGGAGTTGCACGATCATTTTCAGCGCAAGATCGAGCGCGAAGAGTATGGCCGCTACGGCAACCCCACCCAGCGAATCGCCGAGCAAAAACTCGCGGCATTGGAAGGCGCGGCAGATTGCTTGCTTTTTTCCAGCGGCATGGCCGCCGTCACCACCGCCCTGTACGCAGTGTTGTCGCACAATTCTCACGTCGTCGTCACCGACGATTCCTATCGGCGCACCCGGCAGTTCCTCGGCCAGACCCTGCATCGTTACGGCATCGAAGTCTCGGTGGTGCCGGCGGGCGATTATCAGGCGATCGAAGAGGCGATCCGCCCGACGACGCGTATGTTGGTGAGCGAATCGCCGACCAATCCGTATAACCGGATCGTCGACATGGAGCGCTTTGCCGATATCGGCAAGCGGCACCGAGTGAAAACTTTGATCGACGCGACCTTTGCGACACCGTACAACCAGCGCCCGCTGGAGTTTGGCATCGATTTGGTGCTGCACTCGGCGACCAAATATCTCGGCGGCCATAACGACCTGCTCGCCGGCGCGGTGCTCGGCTCAGAAGAACTCGTCGATGGCATTCGCTCGCTGCAGCATGTCACCGGCGCGATCATCGATCCGTTGGCGGCTTATTTATTGGTGCGCGGCTTAAAGACCTTTGCGCTCCGTATCGCGCGACAGAATACCAACGCCCAGGGGCTCGCCGAGTTTCTTTTTGAGCATCCCAAGGTTCGCGCCGTGCATTATGCCGGGCTGCCGTCCCATCCGCAGCATGACGTGGCGCGCCGGCAGATGCGCGGATTCGGCGGCGTGGTGTCCTTCGAAATCGCCGGCGATCTCGAAGCGACTTCGAGAGTCGTCGATGGCTGCCGTATTCCACAGATCGCGCCGTCGCTCGGCGGCGTCGAAAGTTTGATCGAGCAGCCGGCGCTGATGAGCTTCTACGAGCTCAGCACGGAAGAGCGCTTGATGGTGGGGATTAAAGATAATCTCATTCGCTACTCCGTCGGCATCGAGGACACGGTTGATTTGATCGCCGATCTCGCCGCGGCCCTGGAGCGAGTGTAGTTGGCGGGATAAACGACACCCTTGGTCGGGCGGTTTGCTGTCGGTTCTTATTCGGGGTCCTGAGATTCTGTGACCAGGGCTCGGAGACTGCACCGCGGAGGCGCGGAGGACGCGGAGTAAAGAGTTCTTAATTAAGAAATACTCCGAACTCTGCGAACTCGGTGCCTCTGTGGTGAATACTTCTTCACATGAAACCCGGAAGATCCCTTATTCGATCGCCAGAGACTTCATCAGGCGCAAAAAATACTTCGCCTCAAGACCGAGCAGGCGGGCGGCGGCGGCGCGGTTGCCACCGGTTTTGCGCAGCGCGTTGATGACCAGTTCCTTCCGCGCGGCGTTGACGCCGTCGTGATAGGAGACGCCTTTAACCGTCGTCATTGCCGATTCGCTGTCGAATCCTGCTGGCAAATCCATTGCGTCGATCACGGTTCCCGAGCCCAGCACGACGGCGCGTTCGATGGCATTGGCCAATTCGCGGACATTGCCCGGCCAATTGTAGGCCATCATTTTTGCCTGCGCGCGATCGCTGATCGCGGTGACATTGCGGCGCGTCGCGCTGGCAAATTTCCGTAAGAAGAAATCCGCCAGGATCGGAATGTCTTCTTTACGCTCTCTTAGCGGCGGCGGGGTGATCGCCACGACGTTGAGCCGGTGGTAAAGATCGTCGCGAAAAGCGCCGCTCTTGACCGCCGCGCCTAGATCCCGGTTGGTCGCCGCGATCACTCGCACGTCGACGGAAATGGGTGTGACGCCGCCGACCCGCTCGAATTCGCGCTCTTGGAGGAATCGCAACAGCTTCGCTTGCATCTCACGCGAAATATCGCCGATCTCGTCAAAAAATATCGTGCCGCCGTTAGCAAGTTCGATCTTGCCTTTTTTCATCTTGTGGGCGCCGGTAAAAGCGCCCTGCTCGTGGCCGAACAGTTCGCTTTCTAAGAGCTCTTTCGAGAGACCGACCGAGTTGATCACGATAAATGGGCGATTGGCGCGCTCGCTGTGATTGTGAATGTAGCGAGCGAATAGTTCTTTGCCCGTGCCGCTTTCACCGAGGAGTAATACGGTCGAATTGCTCGCCGCGGTTTTGCGCGCCATTTCAACGGCGAGCTTCATTTTGGGGCTTTCGCCGACGATCAGGTGGTAGCGGTCGCGGATTTCCTCCGACAACACTTCGACTTCGCGTTTGAGCGTCTGGCGTTCGAACGCTTTGCGAACCACCAGATCGATGTGATCGGGATCGAAAGGCCGAGTGATGAAGTCGTACGCGCCCGCTTTCATTGTTTCCACTGCGCGGTCGACCGAGCCGTAGGCGGTGATCATGATGACCGGCGTGTCATTGCCTTTATTGCGCAGCTCTTTCAGAACATCGAGCCCGCTCATGTCCGGCATCGTGTAATCGAGAATTAGCAGATCCGGCAGCGCTGATTCGATCATCGCCAGAGCTTCTCTGCCGCCGCGCGCGGTATCGACGGCAAACCCTCGGTGCACCAACTCCTGCGCCAGGATCTTTCGGTTGGACGGCTCATCATCCGCGATCAATATCTTGTCAGCCATGATGGTTTCAAAATTCAATAAATTTTTCTCGCCAAGTCGCCAAGTTTATGGATCAAACCGATCCCGAAAATAATTTCGGTCTTACCTTGGCGTCCTTTGCGTTCTTGGCGCGAGACTCTCTCCCCCTCACGATTTTACCGGCAGGGTCACGGTAAACGTCGAACCTTTTCCTCGTTCGCTTTCGACGGCAATCGAACCTCCTAAAACATCGACCAGCCGTTTCACGATAGCGAGCCCCAAGCCGGTGCCGCGATAACCGCTGTCGCTGGTCAATCGGCCTCGATCGAATTCTTCGAAGATTCTGTCCACATCGGCCCCATCGATGCCAATACCGGTGTCGGCGATAGCGAGTTTAAAGTCGCCGTTTTCCTGACAAGCTGAGATTCTGATCTCTCCATGCTCGGTAAACTTCGCCGCGTTGCCAAGTAAGTTGAGAATGATCTGGCGTAGCTTTTCACGATCCGTATAAAGCGGCGTGACGATCGCCGGAACATCGCGAACCAACTGCACCGAGTCCTGGTTCAAAATTGGCTCGATGGTCGCCGTCACGCCGTGAATCAGTTCGTCAATTCTCACCGGTTCAAGTTGAAGCTCAGTCTTACCTGCCTCGATCTTGGCAAAATCCAGGAGGCTATCGATGAGCCCTAACAGACGGTCCGCATTGCGCAGCAGATCCTCGAGATTTTCTCGCTGCTGCGACGAGAGTGGCCCGTCGGTCGCTCGTCGCAGCAAACGCGCGTAGCCGATGATTGAGCTTAGGGGTGTACGCAACTCATGATTGACGTTGGCGAGAAAGCGCGACTTATGTTCGCTAGAGTCGGCTAGTTTTTTATTTACAGCCGTCAATTCTTTGGTACGCTCGGCGACCTTGCGCTCCAGGCCAGAGTAGAGTTCGTTCAACGAACGCGCCATATCGTTGAAGCTGATTGCCAGTTGACCGATCTCATCACGCGACTCGACTGCCATCGTTTGGTTCAGCAGACCCTGACTCATCTTTGTCGCTTGTTCCGTCAGCCGGTTAATCGGGCGGGTAATTCTGCCGGAGAAAATATAGATCGCCAGCGCGCTCAGACACAAAAACGTTAAAATGGACCACGCGCGCCACTTCAGAAATGACGCCATATGGGAGTCAACTCGAGTCATCGATAAACCGACCCTCACCGCGCCGATCGTCTGCTCGCGCATTTGCTCGCCCTGGCCGCGGTTAGGGTCTCCAGGTTCAATTTGCAACTCGTAGGGCATGGTTGATTCGGTTAGGGCTATGGGAGCGACGTACTCCACGTACCTGTGATTACCAGCGGAAACGCTGTTAAACAAAAGTGTCCCTTGATTCAAGAGTAGCTTTTTTTGATTGTCCTCTAGCTCAGCATTGAGCGGCTTAAGGTCGACGGCCTTCCCAGCCGCCTGAACCAAGGGTGTCCATTTTTCTCCGTAAATCCAAACGTAAGCAAAATCAGCCGCACCGGTCACGCTGTGCAATGCCGACTCCAAAAGCCGTTTGTCCTCCGTGAGCACCGCGAGACGGCTGCTGTAGGCGAGGTTTTCAGCCATAGTTCTAGCACGCTTGTTCACCTCGTCTTCCGCCAACTCCTTTTGCTGGTATAGATCGATGAAGCCAATGAGCACGAAGAGGGTACAAAAAATGGGTACGAGCGACCAAAAGACTCGCGCTCGAAACGTAGTAAGGTGGAACATTTCCGACATCAGGAGTGTTAGTGACGTTATCGTAGGCCTTTTCCCATATTTCCGCCGTTTCCGTACGCGATTAGTTCCAATTCGAATTGCCCGACATTGTTTCCAGTAACTTCCGCCCGGAGTTTAACCACGCTTTGACTACGAGGACTGTAGAAATACGTAAGTTTTGCGGGGCCACCTGCAGATTCGGTTCTCCTGATCTCAATTGTTTCAAATGTCCCGGCTGGTGTCTCGATGAGGTGGGACGCCTTTCCGATGACTTCGGCCTTGGCTGTAGTGGGCATATAAGTATTCCGGTCGCGCATATGAGCGCTCCTCCGAATGTAACGAAATGACCATGTTTTACCCGGCACAAGTGGGAAGTCTAACCATTTTCTCGCTGGGTCGGTTAAATACACAGACGCAAACGGAAGAAAGTACGGGGTGCCAGCGACATCACTGCCAGTCAAGAAACTGGGATCATCGCTCTCCAATTCGTCGTTCTTAAACATTACCCGATGAACCTCCGTATTGGCTGCACCTCTATAATCAATACTCTTGATGCGAAAAACCCACCAATCACCGTCTCGATAGACAGGCGCCTTAACTACGTTTTCAGCCCGCCTGACTATCGTGCCCGGAACTTCGATATCTAATTTGTGGGCAGTCTTAAAATTCACCGTGAGTTTAATTTGACGAGGTGTGATATGAGGCACCACCCTGGGCTTGCTGCCATCCAACAGCCTATTGACCGCTTCGCCTGCCTGCTGTCCCATGTCCTTGGCGCTGCCATAGAAGAGTGAAAGGAGAGCACCCATTTCGGTCTGACGCTCTGATAAACCTAGGACCGGAATGTTTCTCTCGAAGGAAAAAAGAAATACCCGCTGCAGGATATCGTCCGCCAAAAAGGCTTCGTCAGGCCACAACCACAAGACATCTATTTCCTTTTCAAGTGATTTAAGCGCACCTCCGACCTCACCAGCTGACCGAATTTCTTTAGCAACTAGCTGAAGCCCCTCTCTTTGGAAATCCATCCGGGCTTGCGAAATGAGCGGACCGCTCCTAGACGGATCTAAGATTGTCCCGACCCGCCGATATTTCGGATTCAGTTCTTTCAGCAGTGAAATCACCTGAGCCGCTGATGGGTTCATGCTGATCCCCGTGATGTTCTTGGCAGAAGCCGGAATGGCGCTGAGCGGGTTGAACACCATCGAATGAACCACGGGGATATTAGTTATCTCTTTAAACACGACTTGTAGGGCCGATGTCCCAATGGCAAAGACGAGATCCGGCTCGATCACCGAACGAATTTTCTTGAGCTGATCGTGCCACTCGGTTGAATTACTTTTCAAAGACTGCACACTGGCAATCCGATGTCCCACGACCTCCCTGAACCCCTCCAAGGCTTCTTGGTAAACTTTCGCTTCAGAGCTGATCACGACCGCGATATCCGCGGCGCGGACTCCCACTGCGGCAATCGCGAGGAAAAGCAAAGTTAGACCGTTGGCAAACAGCGCTTTCATATCGATTAAAATTCTGCCGACCCTCATATACCACTAAACGGCTTTCGGAGCATCCTTCGAATTAACCGTAGAAATTGGCGTGGTCCCTCCCGGATCTTCGAAGTTGATACATTCCAAACTAGGCGCAAGGGGAATGCCAACTCCGAATCTAAGATTCAAATCTGGCAGCACAAAAAATTTGCGAGCGAATTCGTTGTTCAAGGGCTTCAATGACAGGCGCGGCAACAAACCGACGGTGGCTTTTTAGTCACCGTACGGTGGCGAAAAAGCCACCAAGCGAGTAGTTTTATCATGCGAGTATTTCTGGTTCCCCGCACACTCTCGCTTGCTTAGCGCCCAGAAAGCTTCTTGGCATATCGGTTGCACTGTAACCCAGCGACAGAAAGTCTATGAAAAATTTTTTGACTGCACTCCACCTCGACCGTGTCGGCGTGGAGTGATTGGAGCAGTGGTATGGGTTCGTGGCTCGCCAACCCGGCGCGAACGGAAATGCAAAGGAGGTATAAAATGGATAGACGATTTTTCAAACTCGGGTCGATTTTGACCGTGCTAACGCTGTCACTGATTCTTGGATTGTTGGATTTGGGCGAGGCCGCTAGGAGTAAGCCTCCGCCTCCCCCCCCTGCGGACCCTGCTATCGCCTACGTGGTTGGAACCCCTAGCACCGGCTCCTGGGGTGATATGATGGTGATGAACGCCGACGGTTCGAATCAGACTGTAGTGATTCCAGGAGGCGGGACCCGGCCGGTTTCACCGAGCTGGTCCCCGGATGGTCGAAGCCTAGTATACTCGCATATGTTCAATGGGGCATGTAGCGGACTCCACGTGGTTTCGAAGGGTCAAAATGGCAACTGGGGCGCACCCCAACCGCTAGTAAACCAAGGTCAATGCATCGGCGGCGGGTCTCCGGCATGGAGCCCTGATGTTGCCTCCGACATTCATACGGTGGCTTTTCATGCGGGAGTTGAGGTGGCGGACACTGAGGCGATCTTTCTAGTTCAATTTAAACTGGTGAATGGCGTTGTCTCGGACGTCCAGGAACCGACTGAGCTTTACCGTATGAACGGTAGCCTTGAATACGGGCCGACCTGGTCCCCTAACGGCAGGAAACTCGCTTTCATGGAACAGAAGCCAAACACCTCCCCATTGTTTCATGATTTGCTGGTTTTCGACCTGGACAATCCGGCCAATCCGCCAACAAGTCTGATTCCATTGGGTAGTCCCTTGAGCGTAAGCGGTATGCAATTCGGGCGTGTTTCCTGGACCAAGGAGGTGGATCACGACCTGCTGGTGGTTTCGGCGGGACTATCATACTTCAACTACGACATCTGGTGTGTCAACGTCAACGATGCGACTCCGTCTCAAACGATCAATCTTACCGAACCTTTCGATCAATCGGGAGCCGTGGATGATAAAGACCCAAGTTGGTCCCCCGACGATTCGAAGATTATTTTTTCACGAGGTGGAGTCGCTATGGCTTTGACAATTGATACTACGGATGGCTGTCCCAATTCATCAGACGTAGCAATTGCAACCTTAAGTCAGGTCGCTAAGGCGAAAGGTAAGAATAGTCTTTGGGGATTTGATTGGCGGCGCGAGCTGTAGCCTTAATCATCAGTTCACGAATAAGAAAAAGTGGACGTTGTTGATAGCTAGACAAACCTCTGGTCAATATTTTGGAAACTAGAAGGGGTCATGGTGACCCTTCACCTGTCTCTCGCTAAAGTGTCTTTTATCGTTAGCGCGGCAGTCGATGCACGACTGCCGCTTGTTTTTCGCGCAGCGATTTGTTGATAGTCGAGTATCAATGCTGTCGACAAAAAAGCTTTGCACTATCCTTCTGCTGCTGTGCTTACAAGCATCGACCGCAACGAGTGCCCAAGCAGCGGTTGCCGATGCGAACGAGAAGGCACTAACCCTCAAATGGCTGGGCAACGCCGGTTGGGAGATTCAGATCGGCCAGACGGTCATCCTCATCGATCCATTCTTGACGCGGGGATTAGCGAATCCAGGCGCGGAATGGAAAACCGACGAAGAGGCGGTACTGAGAACGATCAAGCGCGCCGATTATATCTTTGCCGGCCACAGCCACGCCGATCACATCGCTGACCTTCCGTTCATCGCTAAGAAATTCGACTCCAAAGTCATCGGCTCGCGGACCACGACGAACATCGCGCTGACTGCCGGAGTGGACAAGTCTCAGCTGGTCACGATTAGCGGTGGGGAGAAGCTAGAGTTCAAAGAGTTTTCGGTTCAGGTGATCGCCAGCGAACATGGCACCTTGACGCGAGGGGGTCGCAGAGTGCGTCCAAAGTTTGAGGAAATCACCAAGCCCTGGTCCGGGCCGATCAGCGGAAATGCCTTTGTGGAGGGAGGAAGTTACCTCTATCTGTTTACCTTCGGTAGCCATCGGCTCTTGCATCAAAGCACCGGCGGATTTATCGAAGAAAATCTCGCCGGACTGAAGGCCGAAACCGCTCTGCTCTACACCATGGCTCGAAACGATCTGGCGGAGGTTATCAAGGCGTTGCAACCGAAGACAGTTTTCGCCCACCATTTCGACGAGTGGCGAAATCCAATTACCGAGGGTATGCCGGAGTCGAATTCGCGCCGCGCGCAGCGCTTCGAGCGTGACGTTAACGCTATCGACAAACAGATCAAGGTGGTTATTCCCAAGTACTTCGAGCCCCACGTGATCGAGTAGCCCGCAAAGTGCCTATTGGCAACGGGGCAAATTCTAAACATTAATTGGGTTTCCAAAGGGGGCAAGCATCCCCTTTAGGGCTTCTTAATCAGCCGCGTGGTTAAATCTCCGCCCGTCGAGTGGCTGCGTTTATTGCCCGCGGTTTTTCGCCAGGGATTGCTGACGATCCGGCGACACTGGCTGAGCTTTATCCGAGCCGATCGCCGACTTTCAACTGCGCTTTTTTGGCGTATTCCGCGCCGCTGATTTTGGCGCCGTCGCCGCGCAGTCGCTTTGCCGTGAGCGTACCGCCGTTGAGCGCGATGGTGATTTCTTCCGCGCCGATGGCGGTGACCTGCCCTGGAGGTAACGATTGGTTTTCCGGCTTCAACTTGGCGTCGAAGATGCGCACCAGTTTGCCGTTGTGGGTCGTGCGTGCGCCGGGTTGGGGATCGCAGCCTCGGATTAAATTATAGACGGCTTGCGCCGGCTTGGACCAGTCGATCTTGGCGTGCTCGTCGCCGCAAATTGGATCGTAATTGGCTTTCGATTCGTCTTGGACGATGCGCGGCGGGTTGCCCGCCTTGATCAGGTCGATGGCTTCGCCGATCGCTTCGATGCCGAGGGGAAAAATTTTGTTGAAGTATAGCGACCCGGTGGTGTCGTCTGGCTCGACCCTCACTTCTTTTTGCAAGAGGATCGGCCCCGTGTCGATGCCTTTTTCGACCCAGAAGAGCGAAAGTCCGGTGACCGACTCGCCTTCGATCAAGGCCCAATTGAGCGCGCTGGCGCCACGGTATTTGGGCAGGAGTGATGGGTGAAAACAGATGCTGCCTAGGCGTGGCACGCTGAACACTTGGGGCGGGACAATCTGCGTGACGAAGGCGAGCACCGCCAGGTCGGCGTTCAGCGCGACGAATTCGTCGCACACCTCCGGCGCTTTGAACGATTTATGCTGTCGCACTGGGATGCCGAGGTCGAGAGCCTTCTGTTTTACCGGGTCGAATTTGCCGTTGGGCGGATCGAGCGGGCAGTAGACCGCGACCACTTTCTCGCCTTTACCAACGAGTTTTTCCAGAGTCTTTTCACCGAAAGCTGCCTGGCCGATGAGGATGATGCGCATGCTGTCAATTCCTTTTAGGTTTGGCTTTTACAGGTTTCCTGTGAAGGAGTCTTTACCACTGAGGCACAGAGTTCGCCGAGTTCGGAGTATTTTTTAGTCGAAAACTCTTTACTCCGCGCCCTCCGCGCCTCGGCGGTGCCATTTCCGAATCCTGCTTCACACGAAAGCCTGAAGACCCTTAGGTTTGAATGAACTAACCGATCACTTTGTAGTCGCCGCCCTTGTAGCTCCGGCACAGATTGACGTAAGTGGAAGAGCCCATCTTGATCCAATGCAGAGCTTCGCCGGTAATTTCCTTTTTGACCTTCGCGGGCGCGCCCGCGGCAAGCACCCGGGGCGGGATGATGGTGTGGGGGGTGACCACGCTGCCGGCGCCGATCAGCGCTTCCTCGCCGATCTCGACATGCTCGAGCAGGGTGACGTTCATGCCGATGATGGCGCCGCGTTTGATCAGCGGGCCTTCCATGATGGCGCCGTGGCCGATGGTGCAATCTTCTTCGATGATCGTCGGCGCTTCGCCGGAATGGATCACGCAATTATCTTGCACGCTGGTGCGGGCGCCGATGACGATAGGGTTGGCGTTTTGATCCGATCTGAGCACGGCGCCCCACCAAATGCTCGCTTCGTCGCCGATGGTAACGTCGCCGATGATCACCGCGGTGGGCGCGATAAACGCCGTGGGTGAAATGTTCGGCTTCTTGCCTTTGTACTCGATGATCATCCGCTCGTTGCCTCCGTTAATTTCTTCTTCACGATATTGGACGCCAATTGGGAAATCAAGTTTGACGGCGATAATCGCCGGCTCGATTGACTCATTTAGTAACAGCCGTCAATGACATCTCGCATTACCTACCTCACCCCATCCCACATTCGCGGGCGAGGGAGACAGCGAAGAGAATGAAATACACCGCCGCCCGCAGCGGGTTATCGAAGGAAAACCACTTCGAGCGGAAAGAGTGACGTCGTCGCCGCGCGCCTCGATTCACCCGACATCGCACAAAGCAAGAAAAACTGTCGCTTTGTCGCGGTAGAAAACGGTCCGGCGGTGTGTTCTAAGTGAAGTGCAACGTTACGTGCAGGCCATGATCGACTGCACAGATCTCGCCATCTTATAGTCTGGCGAGTGAGATTTGGTGATCCGGCTGGCAATATCTTCAAACGAGCGCCCCTGACCCGTGACGTCACCGCAATCGACTCATAGCAGCGAAACCCTTCGCCGTCTGATTCTCGTCAATTCCGTCCTGGGCGTGACCATCGCGGGAATTTCTACGCGGGTATTCATGATCTCGGTGCCGACGTTGGCGACGGCGCTCGGTACCGACCTGTTGGGTATTTCTTGGGCGCTGATTGTCTATCAGATGGCCGGCATCGCCCTGGGCGTGATCTGCGGCCGGTTGGGCGATATTCACGGTCATCACAAGACCTATGGCGCCGGCATGTGGGTAATGGCGCTGGCGTCGCTGCTTTGCGGCTTTTCTCAAAATGTTTGGCAATTGATCCTGTTTCGATTCCTCCAAGGCGTCGGCGGCGCGATGATCCAATCCTCCGGCCGCACGCTGGCTTTTAAAGCCATGCCCGCGGGTTCGGAAGGAAAAGCCCAAGGGCTGATGGCGATGTCGCATCAGTTGGGCTTTTTTCTCGGCCCGCCCATCGGCGGCCTGATCATCGATCTGGTGCATTGGCGCGGCGTTTTTTTTCTACTGTTTGTTCCGAGTCTGGCGGGCGCGGCGTTGTGCGTGATGACCGGCCGCGCCGTGACTGCGCAGCCGTCGAGCCATCAGGCGATCGATTACCGCGGCGCGTTGCTGCTGTTTGCCTTGACGGTTCTCGCGACGTTATTGCTCGATCAGAAAGTCGCGCAGGTGCTTGGCACCGGCAGCCAACTTTTGTTGGGAGCGGTATTTATCGCCGCGCTGTGGCTTTTCCTCGGTCATGAGAAGCGCGCCCAAAGTCCGCTGATCAATCTGTCGGTTTTTTCGGTCAAAGTCTTCGGTTACGGCTCGGTGGGGCTTTTGTTCTGCAACATCAACCAAGGCCTCTCCACCTTCATCACGCCTTTTTACCTGCAAGAGGTGCTCAAAATATCGCCGACGTTCATGGGGACGATCTTTCTGGTGCCATCGCTGTTGAGCCTAGTGCTCTCGCCGGTGAGCGGCGCTTTGACCGACCGAATCGGTTCTCGCTTGCTCTTAATCGTCGGCGTGCTGGTGCTGATGGCGAGTTTTATCGTTGGCGCCAACCTGCGCACCGATTCCCATTGGCTACCGGCGGCGATTATGCTCGGGCTTACGGGCATCGGCTCGGCGTTTTTCAACACGGCGTCGCAGGCGGAGATGATCCGCGCTTTGCCAAAGGAGCATTGGGGCACGGCGATCGGCATCATCAACGGTGTCTTCGGTCTGGGACATATGCTCGGTATTTCCTTGAGCGGAATCTTTTTGACCTTGGCATTTCGCTACTTTACCGGCAGCGCCGGAGCGACTCCCGATCCGGCGAACAGTGGCTTGTTCGTCGCCTCGATGAACCTGACCTATTTATTCGCTTTGGCCATCGCCGTCATCCCGTTGTTCACATCGACAAAAATGAAGCGAAGCGAACAGCTCGCGACGACCGACAAGACTTAAGGGCAGTGATCAAGCGTTAGAAAGTGCTTGGGTTACTTCAAGCCAAAATTTTTGTCGGCCATTTCTGAAATCTGTTGGCCGATCGCTAGTGATGCGGTGGCGCCAGGGGAGGGCGCGTTTAAAACGTGAATGGCGCGTTGATTTTGTCTGATGATAAAATCGTCGACCAGGGCGCCGCTGGTGGAGACCGCTTGGGCGCGCACGCCAGCGCCGCCCGGGACCAGATCGCTTTCCTGAATCTCCGGCAGGAGTTTTTGCAGCGCGTGCACGAAAGCCGCTTTGCTGAGAGAGCGATAGAGTTCGCCGAAACCGGTCTGCCAATACTTTGCCGTGATCGCCCAAAAACCTTTGAATGATAAAGTGCGCCACAGGTCGGCGAGATTGATATCGCTGTGGCGGTAGCCTTCGCGGGCGTAGGCGAAAACCGCGTTCGGGCCGGCTTCCACGCCGCCGCGGGCCATGCGCGTGAAGTGCACGCCCAGGAACGGGAAGGTCGGGTCGGGCACCGGGTAGATTAGATTCTTTACCAAATGTTCTCGCGCCGGCGCGATCTTGTAGTACTCGCCGCGAAAAGGAATGATGCGGTGCTCCTCCTCGTTGGCGCCTTTCTCAAAGCCGCTCATCATTTGCGCGACGATATCCGAATGTAGGCCGCCGCAGTTGATCAAGTATTTGGTCCGATAGTCGCCACCGGAAGTTTGCAGGACGATTTCTTCACCGCGATCGAGGATGCCGACGACTCGTTGCGACAATCTGATGTCGCCATTGGCGTCGCGCACTTTATCGGCGTAAGCCGCGGCGACTTTGCGATAGTCGACGATGCCGGTTTCGGGCACAAACAGCCCTTTGATGCCGGTGGCGTGCGGTTCGATTTCCTTGAGACGTTCCGGGCCGATGATTTCCAAACCTTTGAGCCCGTTGGCTTCGCCGCGCCGCTGCAGCTCATCGAGGCGCGGCAATTCGACTGGGCTGGTGGCGACGACGACTTTGCCGCAGATTTCATAGGGCACCGAGTTGCCATCGCAGAAGGCCATGAGCTCTTTGCGGCCGCTGACGCAGAGTCGCGCTTTGAGTGATCCCGGCCGGTAGTAAAGACCGGAGTGGATCACGCCGCTATTGTTGCCGGTCTGATGGCGCGCCAGCTCGGCCTCTTTTTCTAAAAGCAGCAGCTTGATCTCGGCATGGGCGGCGGTAATTTTGAGCGCCGTTGCCAGGCCCAAAATGCCGCCGCCGATAATCGTCAAATCGTACTGCGAAGCCATGGAGCCGGCGCTCTCGTCACATATGCAGCAACTGGCGGGAATTTTTTTCGGTGAAGCTCTTCACATGTTCGGGGTTGGCCTGCAGCGAGAGCGCGTTGAACGCTTTATGAAGCGGGCCCAGTCCACCGCAATAGTCGGAACCAAAGACGATATTGTTCTCGCCCATCTTGGCGATCAGGAACGCCAGTGTCGGCGCATCCGAGCTGGCGCAGTCGATCAAAAAATGTTCGAGAAAAATTTCTGAATACTTCTGCTCGCCCTTGGGTCCTTTGTGTTTCCAGAAAAAACGGTGCAGCAACAGCGGGATGCCGCCGCCGGAGCTGCGGATGACAATCTTCAAGTTCGGGTAACGGTCGAACACACCGCTGGCGATCATGCGCAGGCAGCACTCGGCAACTTCGCCGTCGGAAAGCACCGCGTAGGCGACGCCGGCGCCGCCGTCTTCGAGGCGCTTGAGCGATGGACTCTGGGCGGTTCCCGCGCCGTGCAAGAATATCGGCAGATTATGCTCGGAGATTTTCTTGAAGATCGGGTCCATCACCGGTGTGTCGACCAGCATCTCGCCATCGACATGGGGATAGAGCAAGACGGCGCGAAAACCTTGCCTGGCCGTGCGCTCGATTTCCTGCACCGAGGCGTCGATGTTCTTGAGTGACAACGCGGTCATGCCGGCCAATCGGTCTTTGTGCGGCAGTACGCGCTCGGCGAGCACGTCATTGGACTGTCGCACGACTTCCAGCGCCTGCTCCGGCGGCAATTGATCGGCGTAGACACCGGCCCCTTGGCAGATCAACTGCAGGTCGATGCCGACCTCGTCCAATTCCTTCACCCGCTTGGACAGGTCCGGCGAATCATAGGCGTCGATATGGGGCCGTTTGCCGGCGAGCGCTTGAATCCGGTCGGCGACTTCCGGGGCGGTATGGTGCGCATGCCAATCGATCACGGTAGCCATGGTGGTCTCCTTTTTGGATGAGGTTCTTCAGGCTTTTGTGTGGCAGTGGTGAAGACAACTTTACAATAAACCCGGAAGAACCTTGAACGACTACACCTTCGCAATACTGCGGATCGCTCCGATGAGTCAAGGGCATCGGCGCCCAAGCGTCGCTGAGCAGGTTTCCGTTCGAAAGCGGGGGATTGATTCGCCGTGGTGGTGAATCCGCGGACCGAATTGAACCGGCTATTTTTTTGGCGCGCCGGCAAACTCCCGCTTGTCTTTAAGCCGGCGCACCAACTCTTCGTAGGAATCCTTGGAAATCACCCGGGTGAATTGCGAGCGGTAGTTGTTCACCAGGCTGATGTTTTCGGCGACGACATCGTAAACCTTCCATTCGCTATCGACGAGATGGGCCTTATAGTTGAGGGAATATTCTTCGCCCTTGCTTGTGAGAAACTTACTGTTGACGTCAGCGAAGGAGCCGTCGACGCGCTCGTTGAGGTAAATTATTTTGCTTTTTTCGTCGATGTAAGACTCGATGATATCGGCGTAGGCGTGTTCGAGAACCTCGGTAAAAAGCGGGACGAATTCCGCTTGCTCCTGGGGCGTGCGCCGGCGCCAGTTGGCGCCGAGGGAACGTTTGGCCATCTCAGTAAAATCGAAACGGGCATACAGGATCTGTTTCAGTTGATCGCGCCGTTCTTTGAGTTTCGCCGCCGGCTTCAACTTAGGATCGCGCAGCACCACTAAGGCTTTATCGACCGTGGTTTTGATTTGTTCCGTGGGTAGGCCGGCGTGGGCCGATGTCGATAGCAATAGGATCGACAGCCCCAAGTTAAAAGCGCACACCGCAATGGATTTACTTCTGAGCGTCATCTTTCTTTTCACCTTTAGACGTAAGATCACCGCCGACAATTTTGCCGATCAGATCGGGAATATCCGGCGGCGAGTCGGTTTCCCTGATTTTTCCACCGGGTGGAATTATTTTATCCGAAGCGCCAGGCGAGACCAAGACAAATTTGTCGCCAATCAGACCCCGAGCCCGGACCGATGCGATGACATCATCCTGTAGCTTAATGCCGTCGCTAAACCTGAGGGTCAGGCGCGCTTTGTCCTCGGCGAGTCCGATGCCTTCGACTCGGCCAACCCGGACCCCGGCGATTTCCACCGGATCGCCGGCTTTTAGACCGGCCACAGAAGCGAAATCGGCGAAAACCACGTATCCTTGAGAGCTGAATAAATCGAGTTTGCCCAAGCGAATGGCGAGATAGCCCAGGCAAGTAAGCCCGACCAGAACGAAGAGGCCAACAACGACGTCTGTGCGTGAATGATTCAATGCCGTAACTCCTACAGAACTTGGATCGGGCCCTCGGTTTTACCGTGAATAAACTGCTGTACCGCCGGGTTTTCGGAGGTGCAAAACGCTTGCGGCGGCGCAATGTTTTCAATCACACCGTTAGCGAGCATAGCAACGTAGTCGGAGATGTCAAAGACCTGCGGGATGGTGTGACTGACGACGATTCCGGTGAAGCCAAACTGCTTCTGGGTTCGCGAGATCAGCTGATGAATGCTGGTGGCCAAAACCGGATCCAACCCCGTGGTCGGTTCATCGAACAGAACGATTTGCGGGTCCATGATCAACGCGCGCGCCAGCCCAGCCCGTTTTTTCATGCCGCCGCTGAGCTCGGCGGGAAATTTTCCGCCCATCGTTCCTAATCCCACCTGCTCCAAGCGGGCGTCAACTTTTTTTTTGATATCGCTTTCACTGGTGCGGGTTTTTTCGCGCAGCGGAAAGGCGACATTGTCGAAAACGGACATCGAGTCCAACAGCGCGGCGCCTTGAAAGAGCACGCCAAATTTCCTGCGAATCTCATAAAGATCCTTTTGCGCCAGCTTGGTGATATCGACGCCATCGATGAAAACTTCTCCCGAGTCGGGGAGATAGAGCGCGTTCAGATGCTTCAGCAAAACCGTTTTGCCGCAACCGCTGGTGCCGACGATGGTCGTGATCTTGCCCGCGGCGAACTCCAAGTTGACGCCTTTGAGCACCTCTTGCCCACGAAAACTCTTGCGTAAGTTGGCGACCTGGATCATCGGCTTATAACATGATGGAGGTGAGAAAATAGTCCCAGACCAGAATCAGCACAAAAGAAAGCACCACCGACTCGGTGGTAGCTTGGCTCACGCCAGTGGCCATGGGCGGCGCGTGAAATCCTTTGTAGCAACAGATCCAGGTGATGATTAAGCCGAACGAAATTGACTTGACGAAACCGCTGTAGACATCGTGAAACACGACGCTGTTTTCGATACCCGCGAAAAAGCTTCCCGAGCTCACGCCCAAAAGATGGACGCCGACGAGATAGGCGCCGAAAATTCCGATGACATCGAAAATCGCCGTCAGTAACGGCATCGCCAGCAGGCTCGCGATGATGCGCGGCGAGACCAAATATTTAACCGGGTTGATCGCCATCGAATCGAGGGCGTCGATTTGTTCGGTGGCGCGCATGGTACCCAGTTCCGCCGCCATCGCCGAGCCGGTCCGTCCGGTGACCATGAACGCGGAAAGAACCGGGCCCAACTCCCGCAGCAGGCCCAAGGCGGCCGCCGAGCCGAGAAAGCTTTCGGCGTTGAATTTTCTCAAACTGTAGTAACCTTGAAAGCCCATCACCATGCCGGTGAAGAAGCCTGATAAAGCAACCACCGAGAGCGAGTCCACGCCGATGGTTTTAATGTGGTAGATGATGAGGTAGAACTTGGCCGGGCGGCGGAAAGCGAGAAAGATCGCCGACATGAGGAAGGAGAAAACCCTTCCCATCGCGGCGATCTGTTCTAGGGCGAAACGGCCGGTTTGGCCGAGAAAAGAAACCATTTGTTGTTTGTGTGTTGGGAAATGAAATCGTCCACATGAAAGTAAAGAAATCTCCGCGACATTGCAAGTAATATGGAAAATCATTTGCGCCGAGAATCATCGGCAGATGCGCCGGCGGCGGATCGGACAGCGCGCCGCTGGGATCACCCGCCGCAATCGCAGACGCAAAAAAACCAAGAAAGCTTGGACGCCCTTTTCGATGGCCAGCTGAAACTTTTCCAGAGCCGGGGCGGCTATCGGTTTTCCCTCGACGCACTGTTGCTGGCTTACTTCGCGACGCCGAAGCGGCATGAAAGGGTCATCGATCTCGGCACCGGCAATGGCATTATTCCGCTAGTATTAGCGCGTTTGCATCCAGCAGTTGTGATCACCGGTGTCGAATATCAGAGCGCGATGGTCGAGCGCGCGGCGAAAAACGTCAAGCTCAACCAACTCGAAGAGCGAATTTCACTTTGCCGCGGCGACGTGCGCGCCGCCGGTTCGATCGGATCGGCCGAGAGCTTCGATGTCGTGGTTTGTAATCCGCCCTATCGGCGCAGGGCGAGCGGCCGAATCAGTCCCAACGACGAGAAACAGATCGCGCGCCATGAAATCCACGGCGAGCTCGGCGACTTTCTCGCCGCCGCGGCTTATTTGCTGCGCGCCAAAGGGCGCCTGTATCTGGTCTATTTGGCTAGCCGCGCGGTGGATCTGCTGTCGGCCATGCGCCAAGCACGGCTCGAACCGAAGCGGCTCCGCATGGTCCATTCGTTCAGTGGCAGTGAAGCCTCGTTGATTTTAGTCGAAGGCGTCAAGCACGGCCGCAGCGGAGTGGACATCCTGCCGCCACTGATCGTCTATCGCCAGGGCAAGGAGTATAGCGACGAGGTCGCGGCGATGATCGCCGGGAAAGTTTAGGCGCAAAGCATTTGCGGTCGGCCTATCTCCCGCAAAGGCACTAAGGCGCGAAGGTCCTAAGTAAAAATACTTTCCCGAACTTGGCGCCTTTGCGCCTTGGCGGGAGGAATATCCGAGTCCGAATTTTTTGCGTTCTTTGCGGCCAAATTCTCCCGTTCTGAATCCTTGCTTGCGGCTCAGCCGCGCTAGCCTTTCGGTTCCCGGCGCGCGAAACTTTTTAGCAGTTTGCCAAAGGCTTCACGAATCTCCGGATCGTCGATGGACTGCAAGAAATTCTCATCCACGGGGCGTGGGGGTTGGTTGGCCTGTTTCGCCATTGCTTCCGCCGATTCGCTTTCCGGCGCGTCGATGCGGCCGACCATGAAAAAAATCGTCTTGACTACCTCGCCCTTGAGGCGCTGATTGAGTTTTTCGACGATCATCTCTTTCATGAACTGGAGCTGCTGCATCCACACCGGGCTCGACACCTTTACGAAAAGGGTGCCGTTGCGGATCTTTTCCGGCTGGGCGTTATTGGCGATGGTCTTGCCGACCACGTCATTCCAGATCGGCCACACACCGTACTCATCTAGCCGCGCCGTCAGCTCGAAGCGTTTGAGCGATTGATCGAGCACCGCGCCGAGGCGCTCAAGTGGGAGGGTTTTTTGGGCCATTTTCGTTGCCGCTTCGAACCTAGCAGATGTTGATCGGCGACTCCAGCTTGTCCATTGGGGTTTTGCGAATTCGCACCAAGCGGTGAAATGCCGCGAAAAAACAGGAAAATTGGCGTGCCGAAAAATTTTTATTGACAAAGTTTCAAATTGTCTCTACAAGTACCAAATCTAGTGCATTCCTAAATCAGCAACACCATATATTGCGTACAGCTAACGGGAAGGGAGAAGGTAAAATGGCGAATATTACCTCGCAGGCGGTCGATTTGACGGCAAAACAGGGTCAAGGGCGGGCCAAAACCGGGCTGAAAATCTCGCGCTACTTTAGCCGTGCCGGGGTCCACCCTTACGATGAGGTGGAGTGGGAGCTACGTAACGCGTCCATCACTAACGAGAAGGGCAAGGTGGTCTTCGAGCAAGCGAACGTCGAGATCCCCAAAGCCTGGTCTCTGATGGCGACCCAGGTGGTGGTCTCAAAATATTTCCGTGGTCCGCTCGGCACCCCGCAACGAGAACATAGCGTGCGCCAGATGATCAGCCGGGTGGTTGACACGATTACCGGCTGGGGACGGAAAGACGGTTATTTCGCCACCGAAGACGACGCTGCGGCCTTCTCGGATGAATTGACCCATATTTTACTTCATCAAAAAGCCTGTTTTAACAGCCCGGTGTGGTTTAACTGCGGCATCGAGGCCAAGCCCCAGTGTTCGGCTTGTTTTATCCTGTCGGTGGAAGACACCATGGATTCGATCCTCGACTGGTACCGCAAAGAAGGTATGATCTTCAAGGGCGGTTCCGGCTCCGGCGTTAATCTTTCGAAGATTCGCTCGGCCAAAGAGCAATTGGCCGGCGGCGGCACCGCTTCCGGCCCCGTCTCGTTCATGAAGGCTGCCGACGCCTCCGCGGGCGTGATCAAATCCGGCGGCAAAACCCGGCGCGCCGCCAAGATGGTCGTGCTCAACATCGACCACCCGGACATCGAAGAGTTCGTCAAGTGTAAAGTAGAAGAAGAGAAAAAGGCTTGGGCGCTGATCGAAGCCGGTTACGACGCCAGTCTCGACGGGCCGGCTTACGGCAGCGTGTTCTTCCAGAACGCCAACAACTCGGTGCGCGTCAGCGACGAGTTCATGCAAGCGGTGCAAGACGACCGCGAATGGCATACCAAGTACGTCACCAGCGGCCAGCCTTGCCAGACTTACAAGGCGCGCGATCTGCTCCGCATGATCGCCGAGAGCACCTACTTTTGCGGCGATCCGGGCATGCAATACGACACCACGATCAACGATTGGCATACCTGCGCAAACACGGCGCGCATCAACGCGTCCAATCCTTGTTCGGAGTACATGCACCTGGACAATTCGGCGTGCAATTTAGCGTCGCTCAATCTGCTCAAGTATTTGCGCGACGACGGCGTCTTCGACACCGAGTCGTTTCGCCGTGCCGTGGATATTATTATATTAGCGCAGGATATTTTGATCGACAACTCGTCCTATCCGACCGCTGAGATCGGCGCCAACGCCCATGCGTTCCGCGAGCTCGGTTTAGGTTACGCCAATCTCGGCGCGCTGCTGATGACCTTGGGGCTGCCCTACGATTCCGACGCCGGTCGCAGTTATGCAGGCGCGGTGACCGCCTTGATGTCGGGTGAAGGCTATTTGCAGTCGGCGCGCAACGCCGCGGCCACCGGCGCTTTTAGCGGCTACGAAGTCAACCAGCAGCCGATGCTTCGGGTGCTCAACAAGCACCGTGCCCAGGCCTATAAAATTTCTTCGTCTCATGTGCCGCTCGATCTGCTCACCGCGGCGCGCGAATCTTGGGATGAGACCTGCGCTGAGGCGGAGAAGTTCGGCGTCAAAAACTCGCAGATTTCCGTGCTGGCGCCCACTGGCACCATCGCCTTCATGATGGACTGCGACACCACCGGCGTCGAGCCGGACATCGCGCTGATCAAATATAAAAAATTGGTCGGCGGCGGCATGTTGAAGATGATCAACAACACCGTGCCGCGGGCGCTCAAGCGTTTGGGCTACGACGTCAAGCAGAGCCAGGAGATCGTCGAATATATCGAAGAGCAGGGCACCATCGAAGGGGCGCCGCATATCAAGGACGAAGACTTGGCGGTGTTCGATTGCGCTTTCAAAGCGGAGAAGGGCAGCCGGACGATTCACTACATGGGCCATGTCAAAATGATGGGCGCGGTGCAGCCGTTTATTTCCGGCGCCATTTCCAAGACCATCAACATGCCCACCGATGCCACGGTAGAAGAGATCATGCACGCCTACACGGAGTCGTGGAAGTTAGGGCTCAAGGCGATCGCGATCTACCGGGACGGCTCCAAGCGCACCCAGCCGTTAAATACTTCGAAGGACAAAGAGGAAAGTAAGCCCGGTGTGACGGAAGGCAAAGAAGCGCGCGCGCTCAGGCGGAAGCTGCCGGACGAGCGCCGCTCGATCACGCACAAATTCGATATCGCCGGCCACGAGGGCTACATCATCGCCGGCATGTACGAAGACGGCCAGCCGGGAGAAATCTTTATCACCATGTCGAAGGAAGGGTCGACCATCTCTGGTCTAATGGATTCCTTCGCCACGGCGATTTCCATAGCGCTTCAATACGGCGTGCCGTTGCAGGGATTGGTCGACAAGTTTAGCCACATGCGCTTCGAGCCATCTGGCTTCACCAAGAATCCGGATATTCCAATGGCGAAATCGATCATGGATTATATTTTCCGCTGGTTGGCGAGCAAATTCCTTGACGGCGCCGCGCAACAAGAAGCGGGTGTCATCAAACAGGAAGCGTCGGAAGAAGCCCATCAAAAGAAGGTCGTGTCGATCGCGCCGCAAACACCGCGTGGTGGCGCACCGATGACGACTATCAGCAGCATCACCAGCCTGTACCAACAAGACGCCCCGCCCTGTCCCGACTGCGGCGCCATCATGATCCGCAGCGGCGCCTGCTACAAATGCATGAACTGCGGCGCCGTGAGCGGCTGTTCGTAAGTCGCTAGTGGAAAATAAATTGAGTACAAACGGGTCGGTCGGCTATAGTCGGTCGGCCCGTTTTGATTTACGAGTTGAACTGAACGGGAGACGGCGATGGCGGGCGAACAGTTTTCCTTATTCGAAGACGGCGCGGGGCGCAATGAACCGGAGGCCGCAGGCCTAACGCTAATGTCGCGGCGCCACCGGCCGTTGACGAAGGCGCAGCAGACTTTCAATCGTCTGGTCGCGAGGATCGAATCGCTCCGGTTGAAACTGGAGCGAGAGACCCGGCGGCTCGACGAGGCTCTTGCCTATTACGGCGAACACCTTTATCCGCGTCTGCGGCGGAAAACGGAACTCCGCAAGGGAGTCGTGCGCGCTCTCGCGGCCTTTCTCGACGACAAGCGCCTGAAGGGGATAAAGACGCGTTTAACCCTGTGCCAGGTCCTCGCAGACCAGCTGGAAGAAATCCAATTCGAGGAGGGCTCGTTGGCGGACGACGACCTTCGATCCCTGTTCGAGCGCGTCCACGGACGCGGCTTCGAGGAAGTTGCACGTGAGCAGTTCGAGGAGACGCGCGAGCAATTCGAATCGATGTTGAGCGATTTTGGTGTTGACATCGACCTCTCTGACATCAAGCCTGGAATGAGCGAGGAAACGTTAGCAGCCAAGGCCGCTGAAACGATGGCTCGTTTGCGACGGGAGGTTGAAGAAGAACAGCGGTCGTCCAGCCCGCCGCGCCGTAAGAACCGACGGCAGATGGAAAAGCAAGAACGCCAGCGGCAGGCCGAGGAACTCCGCAAAAAGACGGTTGCGACCATTTACAAGCAGCTCGCCAGGGTACTCCATCCCGATCTGGAACTCGATGCCGCGCTCAGGCGGCAAAAAGAAGTCCTCATGCAGGAACTCACTGTGGCCTATCGCAACAACGACATGCTCACGCTCCTGCGGCTAGAGATGGAATGGATCGAGCGTGAAGAAGGCGACATCGAGCGTCTAACCGACGAGAAACTGGCGATCTACAATCAGACCCTGAACGAACAGGTGCAAAACCTGGAGCGGGAACTCTACGAACTCCCGTACCACCCCCGATACCAGCCCATCACCGTCCCCGACGGCCCGTTCGAGGTCCATATACTAGACGACGGACCAGCCGAAGCCCGCGCGCTCGATGACGCCAACGCCGGCATGGAAGCAAGCACTCGCGACCTCCAGTCCAGTAACGGGCTTGTCACGCTAAAGGCCATACTCCGCTCCTATCGCGAGGAACAGCGCGCCATAAAAAGGGAGTTGAGAAGTTTTCGCTTCTGAAGCGGAGTTATAAGCCGGACATATAATGATTGAGGTTGCAGGCTTTTTTATTTTGCTTTCGGGATTGATGCTTGACCTTGCTTCTGATTTTACCGGCTTGCGCCATCAATAAAGATTTGCCCCATGAATTGTTACTTGAATATTTTTGTTCCAAAGCTGGATTTGGGGCCAGGCCCCACAATCTTAACAGTTTGGAAATGACGCTATCGCCAGGTGAAATAGTAGGATTTGGGGCCAGGCCCCACAATCTTAACAGTTTTGGAAATGATGCTATCGCTAGGCGCAAGAGTGGCACTGCTGGGCTCTGGTTGTTCAACCAACAAATCCGTCAACTGGAATCAGACGCTTGCCGACTGGATCGACGGCGACGAAGAGGCTTTCTAACGCGACGGCGCCGCGAAGCGCTGGGCCGTTCGGGGCGATGTAGCAGGGAGTGGTGATTTCATGTAGGGAGGACACTGTCAAGCTTTCGTTGTGTGATATTAATCCCGCCTCGGCCCTATAGTGGATCGAGCAGCCTAGAGGAACAAAGCTGTTGATAGATTGGACAAGGTCAAATAAAGCAGGAACAAATCGCGCGCTCCGATCGCTGCATTACCCGAACCGGCCGAAGCAAAATCGCGACTGTCACTAAACACTCGCGCGATTGACAGGTCGGCGGTGCGGCGATAGGAGTCCCCTCAGCTAAAAGTGGTTATTTGATTTTTCCGTTCATCGAGTTGAGTCACTGCTGTCCGGACGTTGGCCAGTTTGAAATCTGTAATTGCTTGATTTGAAATAAATAACTCATGATTTTTCTTGGTCTCGATTTGAATTTTGGACCCTCTTTTCGCCACCCTGCGAGGAACTCACTCGCAGGAGGCTCGCATGAACACAGGCCAGTTAGTGTTCGCCCAAGTCACAAAATATTTGCCGCTGACGACGTTTCGCCGTTGCGTGGCGCGCTACGGCGGAACCCACAAAGTCAAAACGTTCTCTTGTCTCGATCAGTATCTTTGTATGGCCTTCGCGCAACTCACCTATCGCGAGAGCTTGCGCGACATCGAGGCATGCCTGCGCGCACAACAAAGCAAGCTCTACCACATGGGCATCCGCAGCAGTGTAGCCCGCAACACCTTGGCCAATGCCAACGCGGTGCGCGACTGGCGCGTCTACGCCGACTTTGCCCAGTCGCTTATCGCCATCGCTCGAAGCCTCTACGCCGAAGAACCCTTTGGTGTCGATCTCAAGGAGACGGTCTACGCTCTGGATGCCAGCACCATCGACTTGTGTCTGTCGGTATTTCCTTGGGCTCCGTTTCGCTCGACCAAGGCGGCCATCAAGCTGCACACGCTGTTGGACCTGCGTGGCAATATCCCTTCGTTCATCCATATCAGCGATGGCAAACTGCACGACGTCAACGTTCTGGATCTGCTATTGCCCGAGCCCGGCGCTTTCTACATCATGGACCGCGGCTACATCGACTTCGATCGGCTTTTTCAACTGCACGAGGCGAAAAGCTTCTTTGTCACCCGCGCCAAGTCCAATCTCAAAGCCCAGCGCCGCTATTCTCATCCCGTCGATCGCAGCACCGCATTGATTTGCGATCAGACCATCGTGCTCACCGGCTTTTACTCCAAACAAGACTTCGACACGCCGCTGCGTCGAGTCCGATTCAAGGACCCGACAACGGGCAAACGCTTGGTGTTCCTCACCAACAATTTCACCTTGCCGGCATTGACCATCGCCGATCTGTATCGTTGCCGCTGGCAGGTCGAGTTGTTTTTCAAATGGATCAAGCAGCATCTTCGTATCAAAGTGTTCTTCGGCACCTCCGAGAACGCGGTCAAAACTCAAATCTGGATCTCGGTCTCGGTTTACGTGCTCGTCGCCATCGTCAGAAAACGACTCAACCTCTCGGCCAGCTTGTATGAAATATTACAGATCTTGAGCCTGACTATGTTCGAACGAATCCCATTAGATCAATTACTTAGTAAAATCGTCACCGAGAACATTGACGCGGTTTCACCTAATCAACTGAATTTGTTCGAATAACGTTGGGACATTAGTGATGAGTCCCCTTATCAGAATAGGAGATTGGCGATGTGTCTCATCAGAAAAGCAATCAAAGAGGGCATCTCACGACGAGCATTCCTCCAGGGCGCAGGAGCTCTGGCCGCTGCCCCGTTTCTGACGGGCTTCGGCGGGGAGGCACTGGCGTCGCCCCCCCCAATTGCGCAACGCGGCGCGGATTATCGTACCAGGCTGGTACTTCTGGGTACGGCAGGCGGTCCTTCGTGGTGGCCCGGCTCGAATCGCGTGAGCGCCTCATCGGCACTGGTCGTCGGAAATACTATCTACCTTATCGACCTCGGTCATGGCGCGACCTGCAGGATGGCAGAGGCATTCAACGCCGGCATTTTTGTGAATACGGTCGGGGGCAAAGTCGAGGCAGTTCAGCCGAGTTTCCTGCAGAATGCAGATGCCTTATTTTTTACCCATCTTCACTTGGACCATACAGCGGATTATCCGGCACTTCTGCTGGTCGGCCAGGGCGCCGGCCTGGGTAACATAAAGGTGCCAGGTCAACCGGCGCAGCCGCTAAAGGTATTTGGCCCCGGCGACCGCGGGCAATTGGACGAAAACAAAACCGACTACCGGGGGACGATCATCGAGACACCCAGCGGCTCCAAGACGCCTGGAACAATAGAGATGACAAACCTTCTCTGGCAGGCCTTTGCACAGACGATCAATGACTTTACCCTGGACAATGGCTTGACTGATTTCACAACCCTCGTCGAAGTCCATGACATCGGCTGGACAGAAGAGAGCGATATCGTAATACCGCTGCCAAGGCTCGGCTCTCGAGATCCAACCCGGCAGTGCAATCCTTATTTCATAGACCCGAATACGACTCCATGCCCGCCGATCGAGCCTTTCAAGGTTTACCAAGACCCCGACAATGACGTCAGCGTTTGGGCCACTCTGGTCGACCATCATCAGGTCTTTCCATCCTTTGCATACCGGTTCAACACTCCCGACGGTTCTGTAGTGATATCCGGCGACACCGGGGCCAATACCTGCGGGAATTTGAAGAGACTGGCGCAGGGCGCAGACATCCTCGTACATGAGGTGATAGACGAGGCCTGGGTAGAGCTCCTGGCCGAAACCGGCGTCCCGGCTCCGCTCATCGACCACCTCAATTCAGTGCACACCAAGATCAGCGAGGTCGGCGGTGTGGCTGAGGATTGCGGGATCAGGGCGCTCGTACTTAACCACATAGTCCCCGGCAATGCTCCGGTCGGGCATCTGGTGAAGGCGAAACAGGACTTTTCCGGGGAGTTGATTATCGGCGAGGATCTGATGCAGATCGGCGTAGGAAAGGTACGCAGCGGTAAGTCAGGAGGTGTTTAGTTTATCCTGTATGCAGGCCCAGAAGAGATAGAGCGAACCCTTGGAACCCGGCTTTTTTATTATGAACACATTGCCGGAAATTACGGGAAAGAGGGGAATAACTATGAAACTCAAGCCCAATATGATTCTTTTTTTGTTTGCGGTCTTGATTCCCACAACCGCGATGTCCCAGGAATTCACGCCGGGCAAATCATACTTAGCTCCGGGGAGATCACCCGAACTCACAACCTACACTCTGGACGCCAACGCATCTGGCGTAATTCAGACGCTCAACAATATCGTCAATCTGACCGTGGTATCGAGGGATGCAAATGACCTCAAGGCCGAGTACCGGGCAGGGTTCATTCAGGGAAAGCTACAGGGCAAGTCCATTATCTCGGCCAGGGACAACGCATGGGACAATGCCTACCTGACCGACCCGTCGCACACCTTTCCGAAACAACACGGTCCAAGCGAGGCGGAGCTGGCAAAAGCAGCCGTCCTGCTGAACGCTAACTATGCCGCGTTCTTGGAGTACCTCCAAAATCCATCGACCAATGCTGTTACGGCATACCGTTTGACGAGACTGCTTTTCCGCATGCTCGGCATCTATCATGGCGCCACGCTCGATTCGCCCGCCGATCTTGACTTCTCCGGAACCTGGCTGCCGGACGGCGATTATTTTCAGACCTCCGAACGCACTCTCGGATATGAGACTGCCGGGCTCACGTTTATGGATGTCTATTTCGTGAATGCCTTGGGCGACCTGATGGATGTAATATCTTTCCTCCCCGAGTTTGCACCCGGCGGGATAAGGCCGGGAGATTTCTCGGAGAGGTGCTCAGCATTCCTGAAGCGCGTCGGAAACGAGGTCATCCTGACCCATAACACCTGGTTCGGATTTCTGTCGCAGACCATGGCGCAGACAGTTGTGATCAATGACGACATGATCACCTTCAATGCGGCAACCCCGGGCCTCATCAGTTCGACCGCCGACTTCGGCTATAACAACAAGGGGCTTATGTTCAACGAGACAACCCACAGGATGTCCTATAGCAAGGTAAAGCCGCTCGGTCTCTGGAATTTCTGGCGGGCTGCTCTGGCAGAGCATTTTTCAGCTTCGATTACCGACTTCTTTGATGCCATCTCGCTGGACAATACCGGGACGTATCTGAACGGCTATATGCTGGTGGATGCCAATACCAACGAAACCGGCCTGGTCGAGATGTCGTATCGTTGCTTCGTCTATTACCGCTCAATCGGCGGCCCTTACACCGTCAGTACTCTTTCAATGGATGAGGGCGAGTGCTCGACCGATTACGACAGCGAAATGGTTACTGCCGATTACCTGATGGGCATCAACTATCCAGCCTCTCTGCAGGTGCGGAGCGATCTTCAATCGACCGACAACCGTCCGGCAAGGCGGGTGCAGTTCAATAAGCTGCTGCCCAAAGTGAAGAATATTCAGATTGCAAAAGATGTGATCACCTACACCGATCCGACCAACCCCCTCTCTATCTTCGGACGCTGGGATCTGGGGTATGGAGAAACCGATTATCCCAAACAGATACCGGCTGGTTCACTTGATGCGAAGGTGGGTTCCACGGTAATGGTCCGTTCCTTCATGGATCTCTCGGGGGTTCTCGACACTGAGTCATCGAATATGGGTTTCTGGATGCTCTACGGTACCCCGCATGTGAGAGGGAAATCCTTTATCTGGAGCGAGTCCCTATGGAGTGGGCAAAAAATGCGTGATGTGCCTGACAGGGTGGACGGCGTTTTCACGCTGATGCCCCTGTACTTGAGGTGAACGTGAATAGCTGTACTCTGGCTTTCGGAAATGGAGTATCTGCAAAAGCTTTATCTAGCAGGAACACAGCACAGAACACAGGTCTAGTTCTCTCTAAATCCTTGGCGTCGAGTTGAGTCTCGATCTCCTCCAATTTTAGCTTCAGTGCCACAGCCGCAGGCCTGATCTCTTTCAGTTGGAGGTCTGATCCTACGCCGCCTCCCGGCGACCGCAGTAGTCCAACTCGGGCAAGCTTGGGGACTGCGTCCTTGAGTATCTCTAGCCTTTTGGTATTTAGCTCGGGCGATAAACCCGCGAAACCGGTGACATTGCCTCCCGGCCGCGCCAGGCTGGCAACCAGACCCGCACCCACGGGGTCCGCAGCACTCGCAATCACGATCGGGATGGTAGTAGTCGCGCTCTTGGCCGCCAGTGCTGGTGCCGTCGATGACACCACAATTAGATCAACCTTAAGACGAACCAACTCCACCGCAAGCTCAGGTAGACGGTCATTTTTCCCCTCTGCAAACCGATACTCGATGGTAAAATTCTTTCCCTCGATCCAGCCAAGCTTGCGTATCTCCTGCCAGAACGCCTGCAGGCGGACCGCCATACTAGAAGCAGTGCTTTGATCCAGACAACCGATGCGGTAGATTTTCCCTGGCTGCTGCGCGTTAGCTATCACTCCAACAGCAAGCTGCACCACGACGACCAAGATTAATGATAGAGCAGATTTCTTCACGCCCACCTCGTTCGTGAGCAGAACTTATCACTCAGACGGTAATCCCGAAAACGATTATTTACGGTAGAAAGTAGACCCGAGTCTTCGAGGGGAAAATCCCAAAATGCGACGCAAATTGCATGCCCAAAATATTCGCTTCTTACGATAGGCGAAATGCCCTCGCTTACCTCTGAAAATCGCGAGAGCTTATCGTAGGATTGAATTGTAGGACGCAACGAATCGAATCGGTAGGATTGAATCGTAGGAGAAATCAGTTCAATCCTGGCGCTACCGCGTGGTTACTTAATCACTTTATCGGCCCGGAACAGCACGGACTGAGGAATCGTGATCCCGATCTGCTTTGCGGTCTTGAGATTGAACACCAGCTCAAACTTCATCGGCTGCTCAACTGGTAGATCGGCTGGCTTGGCTCCCTTCAGGATTCTGTCCACGAAATATGCGACGCGCCGGTAGCTGTCCGCGAGGTCCGCCCCGTAGGACATGAGGCCGCCAGCTTCGATAGCTTCTCTGTTGCTGAACATCGACGGCAACCGGCTCTTTAACGCAAAGGCCACGATCCTTTTTTCGTTATTACGCATTAGCGGCCCCACGGGCACATAAAGTCCGTCCGGGCGCTGCTTGTTTAGCGCCGCGAATACCCTGTCGAAATCGTCCGCAGCTCGTACCTCCCAAGGTTGAAGAGTCAACTTTAACGCACGCGCGGCGACTGGGAGAAGCTCTTTTGCCTCGCGTACACTGCCCGGAGCGGCCGGATCGTAGAGAACCGCGACTCGGGAAAGTTTCGGAACGGCTTCTTTCAGTAACTCCAGCCGCTTCCCGCCTAGCTCTCCGGAAAGGTTTGTAATGCCGGTGACGTTGCCACCGGGACGGGCGAGGCTTTCTATCAAGCCGCCCTCTACAGGATCGATCCCTTGGCCCGCTATAACAATGGGAATCGTCTTGGTCGCATTCTTGGCCGCCTGGACCACCCCGGCCCCTCCTGCTACCACGATGATATCCACTTTGAGACGCACCAACTCGGCCACAAGCTCAGGGACCCGATCGAGCTTCCCCTCCCCATATCGGTACTCGGCGACGATGTTCTGTCCTTCTATGTAGCCACGCTCGCGCAGAGCCAGCAGAATTCCCTCGACGCCGGCGGAATTACGAGCTGGATCGCCCGACGATAGATATCCTAACCGCGGGACCCTCTTCGGCTGCTGCGCCCGAGCTGGAAAGGGAAGAGCCAAGAGCATCGAGCAAAAAGCTCGCCGCGTGATTTTTTTGTGAATGGGGTTTTCCATCGATTGTTTTTCCCTCACCCTCGTTCTGGAGGTTATCACGCACGCGGCACTTGCGAAAAGGATTATTTACGGCAGAAACGGAACAAGATTCGTCGAGGGGAAAAGGCTATTTTCGACGCAGGATTGAACTGTAAGACGCCTCAGTGCGATCGTATCGCTGGATAGAGAAGAGAGATTGACTCTCAATCCTGTACGCGGCAGATTCAGATAGTCTGTTTATCCTGTTTCTGCTCGACTATTTTTTCGGCCTAAGAAACAGAAGGAGTGAATTATGGCCAATCAAATCGTCTGGTGTGACATTCCGGTTCTGGATTTGGATCGGGCGGTCAAGTTTTATTCGGCGGTGTTAGGTCAAGAAGTGAAGAAGCATGACTTTCCCGGCATGACCGTCGGTCTGTTGCCGCACAATGATGGCGAAGTAGGCGGCTGTTTGTTTAGCAGTGCCGAGGAGAAGCCCAGCGAGAAAGGCATCATGATCTACCTCAACGCTAACGGTCGACTCGATGACGCCATCGCGGCGGTGGCACCACACGGCGGCAAGATCGTCCAGCCAAAACAGCCGATCGGGCCGTTCGGTTTTCGCGCGATCATCATCGACAGCGAAGGCAACCGAGTTGCGCTCCATTCGGATTGAAGCGCGTCACGATGGAGCGGTCTAAATTGAAGCACGTCAATCGATTCATTGCCGTCGTATCGCTTGCTGTTCTTGCCGGCGCAGCAGCGTCTACCGATTGGGTTCTGATGGGGCGCCACGGTGAATGTGCGCCGTTGTCTAGCCTGGCGCGAAAAGGTCCGGAGTTTCGCGGTCTGCAGACGCCGTATGATCTCATCGACAGGATGCGCGCCGCCGGACATCAGGTTGACGTCAAAGAACACACCACGCCGAAGGGTCCCATGGTGGAAGTGCATGTCCCTGCCAAAGAAATCGCCGTGATGGTTGTCACGGCGGAGTTCTGTAAGGCGCCCTGACTCTGATGGTGGTTCCCGAGTTGCGCTCTCTCGGGATTGAATTTAAAATTCGTGGTGGAGGTTGATGATGTCAGCGAACGCTTCATGGAATAAATGTCTGGGCCTTGCTTTCGCCGGGGCATTTCTCGTAACGCTAATCTTGGCGTATGGGGCGCAGCCGGCAAAAGCTCCGGCGGCCAAGGCAACAACCAAGGCTGCGCCAATCGATGACAAGGCGACCTGGCTGCTCGCCGGCCGTGAAGGCGAATGCGTCCCGTTGTCGATGCTCGAGAACAAGGTCGTGGAGTTTAAGGGAATCAAAAGTCCCTATCAGCTGGGCGAGAAACTTAAGGCCATGGGCCATAAGGCGGAGCTCAAGGAATTCAAGGCGGGCATCCGTCCGGCGGTCGAAGTGAGAGCGCCGTCTGCGGGCATTCACGTAATGTTCATCAAACAAGAGAACTGCGACAAGAAACCGGCGGCCGCCGAGAAGTAGCAGGTCTATTCTTCTTGCTCGTGGCGCCGGCGCGGCCGGTCGGCCTGTTTGAGAATTTTTTTGCGTAGTCTGATTGACTGCGGCGTCACTTCGACTAGCTCATCGTCAGCGATCCATTCCAAGCCTGCTTCCAACCCCATCTCACGGTGCGGCGAGATGATGATATTCTCGTCTTTGCCGGCGGCGCGCATGTTGGTGAGCTTTTTCTCTTTGCAAACGTTGACGTTCAAATCGTTTTCGCGCGAGTACTCGCCCACCACCATGCCTTCGTAGACTTTTGTGCCCGGCGCGATGAACATCACGCCCCGTTCTTGTAAGTGGTAAATCGCGTAGGGCGGGGCTACGCCTTCACGATCGGCGACCATGGCGGCGTTGGTGCGCGATTGAATCGTTCCATGCCAGGGCTCCCAACCGTTGAACAGAGCGTTCATGATACCGGTGCCGCGGGTGTCGGTGAGAAAGCGCGAGCGAAAGCCGATTAAACCGCGCGAGGGCACTGCGAATTCCAAACGTACGCGGCTCGAGCCGGCGTGGATCATCTTGGTCATCTTGCCCTTGCGCATGGCTAACAGCTGCGACACCACGCCGATAAAATCTTCGGGAACATCGATCACCAAGAGCTCCATCGGTTCATGGATCACGCCGTTGATCTCGCGGGTGACGACGGTGGGCTTGGAGACCATCATCTCATAGCCTTCGCGGCGCATGGTCTCAATGACGATTGCCAGGGCGAACTCGCCGCGGCCGGTGACTTGAAAGGCGTCCGGCTGGGTGGTTTCCTCGACGCGCAGACTGACGTTGCGGCGCGCCTCGAAGAACAAGCGTTCGCGCAGTTTGCGCGAGGTGACATGTTCTCCTTCGCGGCCGGACCAGGGCGAATTGTTGGCGCAGAAAAGCATGGCGATGGTCGGTTCGTCGATGCGCAACGGTGGCAGCGGCAGCGGTCTTTCACGGTCGCTGATGGTGTCGCCGATGCCGATGTCCTCGATGCCGGCGATCGCCGCGATATCGCCGGCTTGCACCGATGGGACTTCGACCCGTTTGAGCCCCTGCCAGCCATAGACTTGGGTGATTTTGACCAGTTGCTGGCTGCCGTCGACCCGACAGAGCATGTGTTGTCCCGGCGCCAGGATGCCGTTCTTAACCCGGCCGACAGCCAGCCTGCCGACGTAGTCGTTATAATCGAGGTTGTTGGCTTGGAATTGCGTCGGCATTGCCGGGTCGTAGCTTGGCCCCGGCAGGGTTTCGAGGATCAAGTCGAACATCGGTTTAAGATTTTCACCGGGCTGTTTGAGATCGAGCGTCGCCGTGCCGGCGCGGGCGTTGGTATAGACAACCGGAAAATCGAGCTGGTCTTCGCTCGCGTCGAGATCGATGAAGAGATCGTAGATTTCATCGAGTACGATGGCGATGCGCGCATCGGCCCGGTCGATCTTATTGATGCAGACGATCGGCGTGAGCTTGGCCTCCAGAGCTTTTTTTAACACGAAACGAGTCTGCGGCAGCGGCCCTTCCGAGGCGTCGACTAGCAGCATGACGCCGTCGACCATCGCTAATGTTCGTTCGACTTCCCCGCCGAAATCGGCGTGGCCGGGCGTGTCGACGATATTGATCTTGACGTTGCCGTAATGTATCGAGGTGTTTTTCGCCATGATCGTGATGCCGCGCTCTCGCTCGAGATCCATGGAGTCCATGACGCGCTCGGCGACCTGTTCATTGGCGCGGAAAATACCGCTTTGGTGCAGCAAGGCATCGACCAAAGTCGTCTTGCCGTGGTCGACGTGGGCGATGATCGCTATGTTGCGCAGATCGTCGCGGCGGGTGAGATTCGCATGAGTCATGACCAATTGTTATTAAAGTTCACACCTCCGAAGTCAAGTGAGCCCGGATTATTCGCAATAAAACTGTGATCAAGATGCAACCCTTCCGGAGCGAAGGCGTGCCCTTCAGGATTGCAAAAGGCCAATCTCAAATTGCAAATTTGAAATCTGCGACGTGAAATTGCGAACGCCAGCGAGGATACCGGGTCACGCCTTGATCGGCAGAGGATCGGAAGCTTTGCAGGCAGTATAAACAATCCGGGCTAGCGGCGAAAGGGCCGTGCAATTCTCAGTCGTTGGAATTGATTACCTTGCGATTGCCAGGGGCGTAGAGTATTTTTAAAAGTTACATGGGGCGGTTGTGGCACTACTTAGGGCGTTATCGGCGCCGATACCTCATTGGCGGCGTCTGTTTACTCGGCACGGCGACGTTGGTCATGTGGATCCCTTGGTGGACCCGCGAGGTCGTGCGCATCATCGAGCAGGGCGGTTCGATGCGCGACGTGACTTTTTACGCCATGTTGATCATCGCCGCCGCGTTGTTGCAGGGCGTGGTGCGCACCTATTCACGCGCACTGATTTTCAACGCCGGGCGCAACGTCGAGTACGATCTGCGCAACGATCTGTTCGCCCATCTGGAAAAACTACCACTCTCTTTTTACCAATCGCGCCGCACCGGCGATCTCATGTCGCGGGTGATCAACGACATCTCCGCTGTGCGGGTCATGCTTGGCCCCGGCGTGCTTAACTTCGTCAATGCGCCGCTGTATTACGTCTACGCGGTGGCGCTGATGCTGTCGATGGACGTGCGCATGACTCTGGCGGCGCTGGCGCCGTTTCCGCTTTTAATGTACGTCGCGCGCAAGTTTCGCGGCAGAATAATGAATAGCTCACTGCAAGTGCAGCAGCAGATGTCGGTCTTGAGCAGCCACGTGCAGGAGAATCTCAGCGGCATGCACGTGGTCAAAGCCTACTCCCAGGAAGAATTCCAAACCCAGCAATTCATCGGCCTCAACAAAGACTACGAGGTCAAAAGCATGGAAATGGCCAAGATGCGCGGCATCGTCAATCCGGTGATGCAGGGCATTAACGGCCTCACCGTGCTGATCGTCATCTGGTACGGCGGCGTGCGCGTCATGCGCGGCGATTTGCTGGTCGCCGATATCGTCGCTTTCATCGCTTACTTGAACGTGTTGGCCTGGCCGACGGCGGCGTTTGGCTGGATGCTGTCGCTGGTCGAGCGCGGACGAGCGGCGATGCGCCGCCTGGAGGAAATTCTCGAAACCAAACCGGAGATCGCCAGCCAAACCCTGCCGCTCGCCATCCACGGGATCAAACAAGGCATCGAATTCCGCAAGGTTTCCTTTGCCTACGATCGGCGCAGAAACGGCCACGGCGCCCTCGAAGGTGTTAGTTTTAAATTGCCAGTTGGAAAGTCCGTCGGACTAGTTGGCCGCATCGGTTCGGGCAAAAGCACCGTGGCGCAGCTCGTGCCGCGGCTCTTCGATGTCTCCTCTGGGGAGATTCTTCTCGACGGTCAAAACATCGGCCAGCTTTCGTTAGCGGAACTCCGCCGCATGATGGGCTACGTGCCGCAGGAGCCGTTTCTTTTCTCGACAACGCTCAGACGCAATCTCGCCCTGGGCCGTGAGGAGTACACTGAAGCAGAGCTCGAACGGGCCGTCAAGCTCGCTCGGCTCGATCGCGATTTGGAAATTTTCCCGCAAGGACTCGAAACCATGGTCGGCGAGCGCGGCGTTACCCTATCGGGCGGCCAGAAGCAGCGCGCGACGTTAGCTCGGGCCTTGATCATGAACCCGCCGGTGTTGGTGTTGGACGACTGTCTTTCCAGTGTCGATGCCCAGACGGAAGCGGAGATCCTTCAGGGTCTGCGTTCGATTCTCAAAGAAAAAACCTGCCTGATCATTTCGCACCGCATCTCCGCGGTCAAAGAGGCCGACGAAATTCTCGTACTAGAAGAGGGCCGGATCATCGAGCGCGGTGATCACGAAGAGCTGGTGCGTCAGGGCGGCGTCTATGCCGAACTCTATCAGCAGCAAAGGCTGAGCGAGGAGCTTGAGCAGATCTGATGGCGCAGGCGGCTCAGCAAGAGGAAGTTTTTGGCAAAGCCTACGATCTTCGTCTGATCAAGCGTTTGTGGAAGTTCATCATTCCCTACAAGCGGCTGTTTTATCTCACCATGTTGCTGCTGCCCTTGCAGCAAGCCTTCGGCTTGGCGCAGCCCTATCTGATGAAGATCGGCATCGATCAATACATTGCCGGCAAAGATCTCTGGGGCTTGCAGAACGTCATGCTGCTGTTTCTTTTGGCGCTGATCGGTGAAACTGTAACCGCGTTCGCGCACCATTACTTTTCCATGCTGGTGGCGCAGCGTTGTCTTGCCGATATGCGCGTGGCGATCTTCTCTCACGTGCAGAGGTTGCCTTTGAGTTATTTCGACCGCAATCCGGTGGGCCGTCTAGTGACGCGCATGACCACCGACGTGGACGTGCTGCAAGAAATGTTTTCTTCCGGCGTGCTGACGCTTTTGTCCGACTTTATCATGGTCGCCTGGATCGTCGGCATCATGTTCTATCTCCATACCGGTTTGGCGCTGGTCTCCTTGGCGTTGATCCCGCCGATGGCGTTGGCGATTAACTTCTTCCGTGTCAAGGCGCGCCAGAATTATCGTCAGATCCGCGAGCGCATCGCGCGGGTGAACGCCTATTTGGGCGAAGCGATCTCCGGCATGGCGATCATCCAACTTTTCTCCCGCGAGCAAAAAACCTACCGCGAATTTGAAGCGCTCAATGCCGACCATCGCGACGCTTACCACCTGTCGAATGGCTACGAGGCTGCGCTTTATTCGATGGTCGAAGCTGCCGGTTCAGTGAGCCTCGGGCTTTTGCTCTGGTACGGCGGCGGCGAGGTGCTGCACGGTATCATCGGCATCGGCACGCTGGTCGCGTTTAAAGAGTATATTCATCGATTTTTCGTGCCGCTGCGCGACTTCAGCCAGAAATACGCGGTTATGCAGTCGGCGATGGCTTCGGCGGAAAGAATCTTCCAGCTGCTCGATACCCCGGTCGATGTTCAAAATGCGAAAAATCCCGTCGTGCCCAAACCGTTTCGTGGCGAAGTGGTGTTCGACAACGTCTGGTTTCACTATAAAGCCGGCGATCCGGTGTTGAAAGGCGTGTCGTTCCGCATCGCGCCGGGCGAAAAAATTGCCGTGGTCGGCGCCACCGGCTCGGGAAAAACCACGATGATCAAACTGCTCAACCGCTTTTACGATATTGAGAAAGGCTCCATCAAAGTCGGCGGCGTCGACGTGCGCGATTGGGATTTGCAATCCTTGCGCCGGCATATCGGCGTGGTGTTGCAAGACGTGTTTCTTTTTTCCGGCGACGTGCGCGGCAATTTAGCCCTCGGCGATCCGACCGTGCCGATGGAGCGGATCGAAAGAGCGGCGGCGGTGGCCAACGCCGATAGCTTTATTCGCCAGCTGCCGGATCGCTATTACGCTCCGGTCCGCGAGCGTGGCAGTAACTTTTCCGGCGGCCAACGCCAGCTGTTATCTTTGGCCCGCGTGTTGGTGTTCGAGCCGGAGATTCTCGTGATGGACGAAGCGACCTCGAGCGTCGACACCGAGACGGAGTCTTTGATTCAAGACGCTTTGGAAAAAGTCATGCGAAACCGCACTTGTCTGCTCATTGCGCACCGGCTTTCGACCATTCGCAACGCCGACCGTATCATCGTGCTGCACCATGGTGAGATTCGCGAGATCGGCAGCCACGCCGAGCTGATGGAGAGGCAGGGGATTTATTACCGGCTTTACCAGCTGCAATACGAGCGCGAAGAGCTCAAACTCACGCCGCATGAGAGCGCGGCGAAAATTAATGCCTAGCGGCGCCCCTCGAAAAGCTTTGCTTGTGCTTACGCCCTTTGTTCGTCTAACTCGTCTGAAACCGCGCCAACGTGTTTCGCCGATCTTGTTGGGAATCGTGATGGGATTCATTCTGTCCGGATGTTCGCCAATCTACGTGCTCCGCGCCGCCTATGAAGAGGGAAAAATTCTTTGGCGGCGCGAGCCGATCGCCGATTACATTCAAAGACCTGAGGTCACTCTCGACACGCAGGAAAAACTTAAATTGGTCTTGGCGGTGCGCGAATACGCGCGCGACGTGCTCAGGCTCAACGTCGGCGGGAGCTATGCGAGCTATTCCTACGTCGACCGTCCCGATCTCACGCATATCGTCGTCGCCGCGCCGAAGACCGAGCTGACACCTTACACTTGGTGGTTTCTGATTGTCGGCAGCGTCCCGTATAAAGGCTTTTTCGAGAAAGCGGATGCCGAGGCGGAAGCTGATAGATTACAAGCCGAGGGCTACGACACCAACATTCGCCCTTCGGCGGCGTTCAGCACGCTTGGTTGGTTCGACGATCCGCTGCTGTCCCATTTGCTGCGATACGATAGCGTCGTACTGAGCGAGATCGTTTTTCACGAACTGTTTCACAATACGCTCTATGTGAACGGCGCCGGTGCGTTTAACGAAAGCGTCGCCAACTTCATCGGCCACCGCGCCGCCATCGATTTTTTCCACGAGCGCTCCGGTGCGGATAGCGCGGAGCATAAGCGGGCCATCGAAGTGTGGGAAGAAGAACGCGAATTCGGTTTATTCATTGCCGAGCTGGCGCAGCGATTAATCGAACTTTACAGCCGTGACATTTCGCGAGCGGACAAGCTGCGTTTGCGCGAAGAAGTCTTTACGCGCGGCAAAGCCGATTGGGAGCGCCGGATCGCCGATCGCCCGCAGCACCGCGCGCGCGCCTTTAGCCAACAGCCGCTCAACAACGCCGTGCTGATGCACTATGTGGTCTATTTGAAGGACCTCGATCTCTTCGAGTCGGTGTATGAACAGTCGGGGCGGAGCTTGGTAAAGACCATCGAGATGTTGACGCAAGCGGTTGACGGCGGTGGCGAGCCGTTCGATGCCGTGCGAAAATTATTAGCCGCAAAGAACGCAAAAAATGATAGGGAGCTGTGAGGGCGGGATTGAAACGCGCCCTCCTGGCTTAGCTTGTCACACGACCTTGCTAAATCGCCGGAGCGCGTCGATGTGAGCTGATGGAGAATTCAGTCCCACCTTCATAGTGTTGAAGCTCCCGTGCGTGGCGCCGAGCGACTTCCACGCCTGCAAATCTCTCATCCACGCTTCCGGCGCGCCTTGGCCGTAAGGGATTCGGCCTTCGATGCCGATTTTATTTGGATCGCGGCCAGCTTCTTTGGCGTATCCGCGAATCTTTTCGATCATGGCGCGGCACTTCTCATCCGGTCCTAAAAGCGGAAACCAGCCGTCGCCAAGCTTTGCCAGGCGACGCAGCGCGCGCTCGTCGCTGCCGCCGAACCAGATCGGTATCGGCCGCTGTACTGGCAGCGGTTTTATTCCGGCGTCGGTTATTTTGTGCCAGCGGCCCTCGAAGCTGACCAATTCTTGCGTCCAGAGCTTGCGCAGGACTTCGATCTGTTCTTCACAGCGTTGTCCACGATTTTTAAAATTCTCGCCAAGCGCTTCGTATTCCACGGCATTCCAGCCGATGCCGATGCCAAAGCGTAAGCGGCCACCGCTCAAAACATCCAGCGCCGCCGCTTGTTTGGCGGCCAGGACGGTTTGACGCTGCGGTAAAATGATGATGCCGGTGACCAATTCGATCCTCTTTGTCACGCCGGCGAGATAGCCGAACAGAACAAAGGGTTCATGGAAAATGTCTAAATGCGTGTAAGGTGGCTTCCACCCGGGACGGCTGGCCGGATTGGCGCCGATGACATGGTCATAGGCTAGAATATGCGAATAACCAAGTTCTTCGGCGGCTTGGGCATAGTCTTTCAGGTAATACGGGTCGGCGCCGATCTCGGTTTGGGGAAAAACCACTCCAACACGCATATTTCACTCCTCCGATTTTCTGATTCCGATGAAAAACCCACCGTTCATCCTTCGAGAACCTCAGGACGAACGGAGAGGGGATGATAACGTTAAGAATTTTCCGTTCATGCTGAGCCCGTCGAAGCATTCCTAGGGTTTTTTCAGCGGAATCATTTTCTAATAGCCGATACTAAGTCATATTTGCTGAGTTTTGAAACGGGGGACTTGCCTTTTGACCGAACCGTGCGCAGATTCTCCCTTGTTAAATGTCGTCTTGACTTAACCCAATCGTTTCGTAGGATACCACTTGTAAAACGTAACTGGAGGAAAAGCTATGAATGGTTTTCGTACCACAATTCTTCTGGCGGCTTTAACGGCCCTGGTGGTCTGGATTGGCCAGATGGTCGGCGGGCCCAACGGCGCGCTCATGGCTTTGATCATGGCCGGCGCGATGAATTTCTTCAGCTATTGGTTCAGTGACAAGATCGTCCTTAAAATGTACGGCGCGCAAGCAATAACCGCCAACGATGACCCCGAGCTTTACGGGTTGGTGCAGGAACTGGCGGCAAAGGGCGGTCTGCCCATGCCTAAGGTTTACGTGATTCCGGAAGACACGCCCAACGCTTTCGCGACGGGGCGTAACCCGGAGCACGCCGCGGTAGCCGTCACCCAAGGTATTCGGCGCATTCTCAACAAGCGTGAGTTGGCCGGTGTGCTCGGGCACGAGCTCGCGCATGTGAAGCACCGCGATATTCTGATCAGTAGCATCGCTGCGACGCTGGCCGGCGCGATCAGCTATATGGCGCACATGGCGCAGTGGGGCATGATGTTCGGCGGCGGCAATCGCGATCGCGAAGAAGGCGGCGGTGGCGGTGGCATTTTCGGCCTCTTGTTCATGATGATCGTCGCGCCGATGGCGGCGATGTTGATTCAAATGGCGGTGTCGCGTTCACGCGAGTATATAGCCGATGCTGGAGGCGCGAAGATTTCCGGCGATCCGTTAGCCCTGGCTAGCGCGCTGCGCAAGTTGCACATGGGCGCGCAGAATATTCCCTTGCAAGTCAGCAACGCGACGCAAAATGCCACGGCGCATATGTTCATCGTCAGTCCGCTTAGTGGCAGCGCTTTCGCGTCGCTGTTTAGCACCCATCCGGCGATGGAAGAGCGCATCGCCCGGCTTGAGGCGATGTCTAAAGACTTGAGCTATATGCGGAGTTAAACTGCGATCAGTGGAACGACCGAGAACGCAGTAGGGACGGGAGGCTGGAATCCAGCCTCCCGTTTTTGTTCCTCATTTCCTGAGAAACCTCCCAATGATTGAAAAAAAAGGCCTGAACATTTTTAAAGTACACATCAGGTCGTGTAGTTATGAAGTCCAACGGCAATCATAAAGTAAAATTTTTGACCGCTAAAGAAGGAAAAGTGCTTCTCGACCGGCAGGCGCGCGGTTGCCGATTCGGACTCGCGACAGCGGGATTTGTTCGGCGAGAAAGAATTGCCGAAGGTTAAAGCATAAGCGTAGGAGAAATCACCAGCTTGGCTCGCTGTCGGAACCAGCACATACGAGCTTATTCACGAATGCATGCCCTATTAACCTATAGATTGCGTTTCTCGAAGCCCGCTGCTCCTGGGTCCCCGTGTTGGTGCAGAGAATCGATTCTGGCACCAGACGACTTGATATGCTGGACACGCAGCAAGTTAAAAGATGGCAAAGTTGAGATTCATGGATTAAGATCGCACTGTGGATTATTCGGATATCCGATCATGCTTCGAAAATTGCCGACTCACGGAGCACGCGCGTCGAGAGATGGAATCAGAATCCTTCGGGTTGATCCGAGTCGACGAAGTACTTGAAGTGCTCGACGCAGGAGAGATTATCGAAGAATACCCGGATGATCAGCCGTATCCGAGTTGCCTGATTTTCGGTCGAACGCGAGCAGCAAGGCCTCTCCATGTTGTGTGCGCTCCTGTCTTAGCCGAGCGGCGCCTAATCGTCATTACAATTTATCAACCCGATCCGGCCAGGTGGGACGTAGAATTTAAACGGAGGAAGCGGTGATGAAATGTGTCATTTGCAAGACCGGTGAGGTGACAAAATCGCCGGTCCAAGTCGAAGTCAAAGTCGGGTACGATCATCTGTTGACAACCGTCGAGGCGGAACGCTGTGTCGAGTGCGGCGAGGCTTATTATTCCGCGGAGATTTTGCGGCAGCTCGATCGCTTACGAGACGAGTTTGCGCGCAAGCAGATTACGCCGCGCTCGGTGGGTACGGTCTACCAGATTCCCTGAGAACTCGTTCACGCGCCAGCGAAATTCAGCCGGTATGTTCACGGCTGCCCTGTGTATCGTTTTCCATGGAGGCGCCACGTCACGTGAATACATGAATAAGTCAATACTCAGGCACGACCGTGCGCCGCGGAAGCAGTGGAGCTAACCGGTTAAAGTCCGGGGCGGGGAATTATCGGTTCACCCCGCTAGCGAAGATCCAGTTTTGAGAGGCGACTTTCAAAACCGAGCGGATCGAGAAAACT
>Ga0208454_1000095_pt1 | contig 64742 bp, 54 predicted proteins | sample EasRivMeERMZT100_FD_187530 | JGI IMG/M metagenome (GOLD analysis project Ga0208454, IMG submission 187530) | Soil microbial communities from meander-bound floodplain in the East River, Colorado, USA - East River MetaG ERMZT100 (SPAdes) (version 2) | ecosystem: Environmental > Terrestrial > Soil...
CCCCGCCGAATCGAGTTCGTCTGCCTACGGACCGACACTTCGCCTCCGGTTGCTCCCCACCCCGCCTCGCGGCGACGCAGTTACCTTCGGCTACGGAGCTGTGGCATACTCCGACACGGACTTTCACTGTGCTGATGTGGCGCCCTCACGGGCGCACGATTCCCGCGTGCGCGGGAATGACGAGTCGAGGGGAGGACCCTGCGGAGGAAAATTCCTCCATTTTCATGATCTGTGGGCGAGCGGAAGCTCATGAACCACTTCGTGGTAAAGAGGCAAACTGAACGTGATACATTATTCACACAAACACCTGAAGAACCGAAAATTGTCGTCCGGTCTTATTTCGGCTTGCGCCAATTGAATCTGCAAACGAACATGCGCTATGGTCGCGTCGTCGGTAAGGAGGTCACCATGCCCATTGCAAAAGTTCGCGGCGTTAATATGAATTACAAAGTGCTCGGCAACAGCGGCCCATGGGTCGCGCTCTCGCCAGGCGGCCGGCGCGACATCAGCGGCATCGAACTTCTCGCCGGCAGCGTCGCTGAGAAAGGTTATCGCGTCGTCATCTTCGACCGGCGCAACACCGGCGCTTCCGATGTCGTGATCGACGGCAATGAATCCGAATACGAAATCTGGGCCGACGACATCCACGAGTTGTTGAACCAACTCGGCGCTCTGCCCGCCATCGTCGGTGGCAGCTCGTCCGGCTGTCGCACCGCGCTGCTGTTCGCCTTGCGCCATCCCGAAAGCGTGCGCGCCCTACTTCTCTGGCGCGTCACCGGCGGTCGCTTTGCGTGTGAGCGTTTGGCCGAAGAATACTATGGCCAGTTCATCACGGCGGCGAAAGCCGGTGGCATGGCTGCGGTCTGCGCCATGGAGCACTGGAAGGAAAGAATCCAAGCGCGCCCGCAGAACCGCGACTCGCTGATGAAAATGGAGCCAGCGCGCTTCATCGAGGTCATGTCGCGCTGGCGCGAATACTTTCTCAAGGGTGCCGATCTGCCGGTCATCGGTGCGACGGAAGCCGATTTGCGTTCCATTAAAGTCCCGGCGTGCGTCGTTCCAGGAAACGATCTCACCCATGGTCGTCAAACCGGCGAGACCCTCGGCCGCCTGCTGCAAATCAGTGAAGTCCACGTGCTGTTTCCCAAACACTACGACGAGCCGCTCAGCCCGCGCGAAGAATGGGACGAAAAAGCCGGCGAAATGGCCACGCTGTTCAGCGACTTCCTCAAGCGCTCCAATGTAAAATGAATTTTCACCACGAAGTAATTCATGTACCATTCGGTACAACACTGCGCATAAAAATTAAAACGTTGCAAATCTACTAACACTGTTTGGCTCTTTAAACCTATTTTCATAAGAGGACACGAAGCATGTCCGGAGCAAAGCCGAAGGGAGCACGAAGTTCGGAGTTTTAATCATCCTAACCCTTTGTGTCCTTCGTGACCTTCGTGGTGATTAACAACTTGCAACAAACTCTAAGCAGTCACAGGAGAACTCAATGATCGAACCGCTAAACGCACTCAAAGACAAAATGGTGATGGTCGCCAAGGTGCTGCAACATCAAGGCGTGATCGACGGCTACGGCCATATCACGACGCGTTTACCGGATAACAAAATCCTCAGCACGCCGCACATGCCGCCGGGAAAAGTCGCCGTGCGCGACTTGATCATCCTCGACGCCGACGGCAAAAAGCTCGAAGGCTTCGGCGACCCCAACGGCGAGACCGCTATGCACACGTCGATCTACAAGGCCCGCACCGACGTGCAGTGCATTCTGCACTATCACGCCGATGAACTCATCGCCGTCGCTGCCACCGGCCAGGAAATAAAAGTCATCGCTAACTGCGGCGTGTCGTTTTACCGCGGCACGCCGATCTACGACTCGCCTGTGCTGATCCGCAATGAACTACTGGGCGACAAGGTGGCCCAAACCCTCGGCGACAAAGTCGCGGTACTGCTGCGCGGCCACGGCGGCACGGTGGTCGCAACGAGTTTGGACCAATTGCTGCGCCACGGCCTCGATCTCGTGCGCAGCGCCAAAATCCAAATCATGGCCGCGCCGCTCGGACCGGTAAAAGTGCATTCCAAAGAGGAATGCGAAGCGATGGTGCGAAACGAACGCCGTGCCGACGTTCATCGCCGATTTATCGACTACTACGTTTCGGAAGTCGTCGACTGAAATCCAACCCACCGCCTCAGAACTACGAGAAAGACGTTGCATGGCCGCCGATCAAAATCCATTCGCCAAGATTCCCGACGGGCTTAAGACCACCGCCGCAGCGGCCAAGTTCGTCGAAGAGATTTCTTTCAACGCCGTTCCAGCCGAGGCGCTGCGCATCGGTACGCGCTGTTTGCTCGATGGCCTCGGTCTGTTCGCCGCTGGGTCGGACGAACACACAGTACAGATCCTGGTCGAAGAAGCCGAACAGACCGGCGGACGGCCAGACGCGTTGCTGTTGAGCCGCGGCAGGGTGAAAGTTCCAGCGCCGTTGGCGGCGCGGGTGCTCGGTACCGCCGGTCACGCTCATGATTGGGACGATAGTCAAGTGAGCACCGATCCGGCCCATGTCTACGGCTTGTTAACGCATCCGACGATTCCGCCGCTTTCGGCTTCCTTAGTGATGGCGCAAAAACTCGGCGGCGTGGATGGCAGGACCTTCATGCTCGCCTTCCTCACCGGCTTCGAGGTCGAGTGCAAAATCTCCGAGTGGATGCTGCCGCAACATTATCTGCGCGGGCTGCACTCGAGCGCCACGGTGGGAACTTTCGGCGCCTATGCGGCGGCGGCGAAGCTGCTGGGATTGAAGGATGACAAGCTGCGCAGCGGCTTCGGCATCGCCGCGAGCTTCGCCGCCGGCATTCGCTGTAACTTCGGCACCATGACCAAGCCGCTCCATGTCGGGCGCGCAGCTGAGAATGGCGTGACCGCGGCGCTGCTCGCCGCGCGCGGCTTTACCGCGGACCCTGATGCGCTCGATGGCCCCTGGGGTTTTTACGCGGTCCAGGGCGGCGGCATCAGCCCAGAAAAAATTTCGCAGGGCTTCGGAAAAGTCTGGACCATTGTCGATCCTGGCGTGTCGATCAAACCCTATCCCTGCGGCGTGCTCACTCACCCAACCATCGACTTGATGCTCAAGCTGGTCAGCGAGAACGATGTTCAGCCCAATGAAATTGATAATGTCAAAGTCTACGCCGGCACCAATATTCTCAATCCGATCCGCTACCCGATCGCAGCCAATCACTTGCAGGCGAAGTTCTCTCTGCCGGCGGCACTGGCCATGATCGCGCTATCGCGCAAGGCCGGCAAGAAAGAATTCTCCGACGACTTCGTCGGTTCCGCTGCCATGCAAGCGATGCAGCGGCGCATCGGCGCCGAGCTGGATCCGGAAATTGAAAAAATGGGCTTCGATAAAATGCGCTCGCGCATCGCCATCCACTTGAAGAACGGCAAACAGGTCGAAGGTTGGGCCGACGAGCGCTACCGCGGCGGCCCGGAAAATCCGTTGAGCGATAGCGAGCTGGAAGCCAAAGCGCGCTCCTGCTGCGACGGGGCGCTAGATATCGAAAGGCAGTCAATGTTGATCGACTCGGCCTGGTCCGTCGTGCAGCTGAAAGATGCAGGGAAACTCATGGAGCTGATGAATCCGCTGAGCGATTAGCTGCCCGGCTCTTCGGCCTGTCGACCGTCGTCTTCACCGTTCACTAATCGCCGCCTTGCCCTGTAATCCGTAGATCCCTCCGTCCGCGGTCTTCTTTACGACTTGCAGCGGTAACTGTGTTTCCAGCTCTTTAATCGACGGCAGGTACCAAAGCCGATCTTCATCGTTGAAATAGACCAATGCCGCGTCGGGTCGCTTCATTTGCTCGCCAATCGCCGTGATCGCTTGTCCGTAATGCTCGTTAGGTTGGCGCGTCCAGGGATGAACCTTGTGTGGAATCATGATGGTTTGCCTGGCGGTCAGAGTGTAGATAAAATCCGGCGCGTTGCTGGCGATGGGCGCCGCTGCCGGTGCCCGCTTGGCGAAAGCGATCAGTTCGGAACGGCGCCAGCTTTCGACTGCGAAGCCGATGCCGCTCGCATAACTGAGCTGCAACCACAGCGCGCCATTGACGAACTGCAAGGCGAACAAAAATATCAGCGCGCAATCGAAGCCGAACCAGCGCCATGATTTGTCCTTCGAACGCTTTTTTCTCAGCCACTCCGTCATGACCGTCACCGCAACCAACATCGCGGCGACGTATGGCAGAGCCATGGTCCGAGTGTCGAAATAGAGCGGCTGATCGTTAAACGAAAATGAAATAAACAAGAATGAGCCGTAACCCATCGCGTAATAAACCATCAAACGGGGATGCCACGATCTCGACCCATCCAAATATCTCGCCAGCCAACAGATCAGCAGAAACACGAGTAGTAGAAACAAGCGCGCGGGCCACGGCGCATTGTCAACGACACTGGTCGGCAATAGCCAATGGCCCGCCGTGTCGAGCGACGGCAGTAAGTCCGCGAGCGACGGCAGATGAAAACTAAAGGTTCGGTTGACGGCGTTGCCTGCCAGCAAGTAATTCCTGATGACCCAAGCGACGATTGGAATCGCCGACAAGACGGAGAACGTAGCGGCATCGATAAATCGCTTGCGCCAATCAGCGCGTCCGTGGAAGAGAATTACCGCGGCGCCGGTCAGTCCGAAGGCGATGCCGACGTAACGCACCAGACAACTCGAGCCGATCGCCAGCGCAAACCAGTAAATCGATGCGCCGTTCGACTCCCGCAAATAGCGCTCTAAGAAACAAAAACCTAAAAGGGTCAGAAAAATAAATGGCGGCTCGGAGAGCGCTTGGGAATTGATGTAGACCAGCGGGAAGGCCGCGAAAGAAAGAAACACCGCCAGAAACGTCGCGCCGTAAGACGCCGTCGAGCGATAAGCGATGGTGGCCACCAGCAGCGAATTGCCGGCGCAGAAAAAGATGCTGACCCAGCGGGCCGCTTCGAGCGCGTCCGATCCCGTCCGAGCAAACGCTGCGATCAGCCAAGAATAACCCGGCGGGTACTGAGTTATCGGGGCGAGCTGGCCAATGTCGTTGAGAAACTGAAACCCGTTGCCAGCGAGGAGGCTGCGCGCCGCGCCGATGTAAACGATAGAATCGGGGTAAAGCCCGATGCCCCAGCGAGTCACGAGCCACAGTACTGCCGCTCCAAAGAAGACCAAACCGCTTACCGCCGCGCGCGCGCCGATTGAACTGAGCAACACCATTGCACCTCTTCGTGACCTTTGAACGAAGTCGGCTAAAAACGCAAATCCCCGCGTGCCCTAATAGCAAAACGGAAGACCAAAGCGATTATGGCAACCAAAGAACTGCCAGGCTGCGGTGTCAGACGACGCGCCCGACCGCCAACAAAAATTGGGCGCTCGTGGTGACTCCCGATGGATTTTCTGCCATAAGAATGACGGGAAACGGGTTCTCAACCCCCGAACCGGACTCAGGAGGCAAATTACATGAGCGATAGCGAAATCAAAAAATCGAGCCAACGCTGGCAATCCGACATCATCGTCGACTTGATCAAGCAGTACGAATTCCCCTATATCGCCCTCAACCCGGGCGCTAGCTACCGCGGCCTGCACGACTCGCTGGTCAACTACGGTGAGAACCAGCCGCCGATGATTCTCTGCAATCACGAAAAGATCGCCGTGCAGATCGCCCACGGCTACGCCAAGGCGAGCGGCAAGCCGATGATCGCCATCGTGCACAACGTCGTCGGCCTGCTGCACGCGCCCATGGGCATTTACTATGCCTACATCGACCGCTGCCCGGTTTTTCTCATCGGCGCCACCGGTCCTATGGACGAGAAGCTGCGCCGGCCGTTCATCGACTGGATTCACACGGCGTTTGCCCAAGGCGACGTGGTGCGCGGCTTTACCAAATGGGATTACCAGCCGGGCAGCATTCACGGCGTGCCGGATTCCTTCGCGCGCGCCTATTCAATTATGATGAGCGAACCGCAGGGACCGGTCTACATGGTCTACGATTCAGCGATGCAGGAAGCCAAGCTCACCGAAAACGTGCCGGTGCCGAAATTCAACGTCAAAGTGCCGTCCCGGGTCGCGCCGGAACAGTCGGTCATCGACCAAGCCGCCGACATGTTGGTGGCGGCGAAAAATCCATTGTTGTTAACCGAATACGCTGCGCGCATGCCGATCGGCTTCGACTCCACCGTCGAGCTCGCCGAAACCCTCGGCGCGTCGGTTTACGACATCAACAAGAGGCTCGGCTTTCCCAATCGCCATCCTTTGTCCGTCAGCTTCCACGGTGACGCGTTCAACGGCGTCGATGTCGTCGCCGCGCTCGATGTCATCGACTGGACGCGCGGCTCGCATAAGTTGAATACCCAGACGCGCGAAATCCAAGTCGTCACTACGCCTGACTGCAAGTGGATCGATGTCGGTTTCGCCGATATCGAGATCAGCAAGTGGGCCACCGACTACAACAAACATCACAACTGGGACCATCGCGTGCTCGGCGACAGCGCGCTGACAATTCCCGCGCTGACCGCGGCTTGCAAGAAGCGGATCGGCGGCGATAAAGCGCTGGCTAATCGCATCGACGAGCGCAAAAAGGCGATCGGCGAACGGCACGCGCGCCAGTGGGAAAAGTGGCAGGATCAGGTCAAAAAAGAGTGGAACGAGCGGCCCATGACGGAATCGCGCCTTGCCTATGAAGCCTGGCAGGTGATCAAAGACGAAGACTGGGTGCTCACCGCCAACACGCTGAAGGAATGGGTGCACAAAGTTTGGAACTTCGATAAACCCTATCGCCACCTTGGCCGCGAGCTCGGCACCGGCACCCAGATCGGCATTTCCATCGGCGCCGCACTGGCTTACAAAGGCAGCGGCAAGCTCGTCGTGGATATTCAACCCGATGGCGACTTGATGTTCGACTTGGGCGCGCTGTGGATGCCGGTGAAGTATGATATTCCGATGCTGATCCTGATGTACAACAACCGCGCTTACTACAACGACTGGGCGCATCAGATTCACATGGCGCACCAGCGCGGCACCGATCCGGCGCGCGCCTATATCGGTATGGACTTGGAAGCGCCGCCGCCCGACTTCGCCCATATCGCCAAGGGTATCGGCTGGTATTCCGAAGGCGCCATCGAAGATCCGGTCGAAGTCGGCCCGGCATTAAAGCGCGCCATCGCCCAAGTCAAAGCCGGCAAACCGGCGCTGGTGGACGTGGTCGTCTGGCGCCGCGGTGAAAACGCATAAGAAGAAAAGAATAGCCGCAAAGAACGCAAAGGTCGCAAAGTAGGGGCGCGATTCATCGCGCCCGCGAACCGACTCGAAACATTTTTTGCGCTTTTTGCGTTCTTTGCGGCCAATCGAATCAAATCTATTAGGAGGATATCTACATGGCAGAAACAATCAAGAAATCCGATCGGCGTTGGCAGTCCGACGTCATCGTCGACATGATCAAGAAATATAACTTCGAGTACATCGCGCTCAATCCCGGCGCGAGCTACCGCGGTTTGCACGACTCGCTGGTCAACTACGGCGAAAACAATCCACCGATGCTGCTCTGCCAGCATGAAAAGATCGCCGTGCAGATCGCCCACGGCTACGCTCGGGTTAAAGGCAAGCCGATGATCGCCATCGTGCACAACCTCGTCGGCTTGCTGCACGCGCCCATGGGCGTCTATTACTCCTATCTCGACCGCGCGCCGGTCTTCATCATGGGCGCCACGGGCCCGCTCGCCGAACCGAAGCGCCGGCCGTTCATCGACTGGATTCACACCGCCAACGTGCAAGGCGAAGCGATCCGCAATTTTGTCAAATGGGATTACCAACCCTCCACCGTCGACGGCGTACCCGGCGCTTTCGCGCGCGCCTACTCGGTGATGATGAGCGCGCGTCAGGGACCGATCTATATGTGCTACGACGCCGGCCTGCAGGAAGCGCAACTCGATCACGAGGTTGAAATGCCGCCCGCCGGCAGCGCCGAAGTGCCCACGGCGCCATCGCCGGACCCAATTGCGCTGGCCAAAGCCGCCGACTCGCTCGCCGCGGCGAACAGAGTCGCGATCATTGCCGACTTCGCGGCGCGGCCACCGCATGGCTGGAATCATATCGTCGAGATCGCAGAAACTTTGGGCGCATCGGTCTGGGACGTCGGTTCGCGGCTCAACTTTCCAGGCGATCATCCGCTCAATCTCACCTCGGACTTTGACGGCTGTTACGACGGCGTCGACGTTGTCTTAACGCTCGATATCGCCGACTTCGAGAAACCGACGCACGTGCGCGACATCGCCACCCGCACGGTCGTCAGCAAAGTCCAAGCGAACGCGACCTGGATCGACATCGGCTTCACCGACATCGAGATCAGCAAATGGTCGATGGACTACGCGCGTCCTTACTACGCGCAGCAGCGCATGATCGCCGACCCAGTGACCGCCGTGCCACAGCTGACCAAGCTATTGAAGGAACGCATCGCCAAAACGCCAGGGCTCCCGGAAAAAATCGCCAGGCGCGCCGAAGCGATCGGCAAACGCCACACGGAAAATCGCGCCAAGTGGACCAAGCAAGCGCAGGAACATTGGGACTCCAAACCGATGACCGTGCCGCGCTTGGCGCTCGAGGTGTGGGATGCGATCAAAGGCGAAGACTGGGTGCTGACCACGGGAGACTTAGGTGGTTGGGGTAAGAAACTATGGAATTTCGACCGGCCCTACTGTCACGCCGGCCGCGAGCTCGGCACCGGCACGCAAATCGGTTTGTCGCTCGGCGCCGCGCTGGCGAATAAGGGAACCGGCCGACTGGTCGTCGACCTGCAACCGGATGGCGACTTGATGTTTGACGCCGGCGCACTGTGGATCGCCGCGAAATATAAAATTCCGATGCTTGTCGTCATGTTCAACAACCGAGCCTACTACAACGACTGGAATCATCAGCTCGTTTTAGCGCGCACCCGCGGCACCGATCCCACCCGCGCCCATATCGGCATGGACCTCTACGGCCCCGATCCCGACTTCGCTGGTCTGGCGCGATCAATGGGCTGGTATGCCGAAGGCCCGATCGAAAATGGCGACGACATGAAAGCCGCTCTCAAGCGCGCCATTGAGCAAGTCAAGCAAGGCAAACCCGCGCTTATCGACTCCATTTGCGACCGGCGCAATCACGGCTAACTAACGCCGCACAAACCCGCGCGCCCCAACCGGGGCGCGGGGAGTTTTTTTACAATCTTAGAATGTCGGTTTTAGGCCACCGAAAACTCTCCTTTCCGTCATTCCCGCGCAGGCGGGAATCCAGGTGACGGACAGCGTCCGTCATACCGTTGGAAAACGGTATCCAGCTTACGGGGATGGGGATGGACCCCGGTTTTCACCGGGGTGACGATAAAGACTTGGATGCCGTCCCCGGATCGATTCCGGGCAAGCTCTGCGCCGGCATGACGGATCTTCACTCCGCCTAAAGCACGCCTTGAGCGTCCTGAGCTTGGTCGAAGAATCGAAGGGTCGAGGGAATTCAACCATCCCCGAAAGGGACGTTAACTTTCAAACTGCTGATATTCCGATTGCTATTGTTGAAGATGCCGGCCTATGGTTCGGAACGAGGGCCGGCAATTAAGAATTTGCCGCCCTGCCACGAGACTGTGTCGCAATACCGTTCATGGTTCGAGAGCCTCACCACGAACGGTATTGCTCGATCGCGATTTCACTCGCTCCTCCGTTCGCCCTGAGCGTGCCTGTCCTGAGCAAGGTCGAAGGGCTCCGAAAGAATCGCGACACAGTCTCCACACGGAGGCGAACGTGCGAAAACTATCGTCACGGCTATTCACAGCCCTAATCAGCATCGTTGCGCTGGCGCACGAAAGCATGGCGCAGACGAGCGCCGCGCCAGCGAAGACGGTCGCCGTCTCCACCAACGACAACACGCGTTCGGCCGGACGGATCGAGGGAGACGTGCTGAATGTACGGCTATTTGCTGGCGTCGGCAGTTGGCGTCCCAAAGGGCCGCAAGGTGCGCCCATTGAAATCGCCGCGTTCGGTGAAGAAGGCGCCGACCCCTCGATACCAGGACCGCTCATCCGCGTTCGCGAAGGAACGACCGTCGCGGTGACGCTGCGAAATGCGCTGGGGTCGGCGCTGCGCGTCAATGGCCTGTGCACCAGACCGAGCAAATGCGAACCGGTATCAGTCGCCGCTGGTGCGACTCAAGAGATTCGCCTCACTTTGAACGCGCCCGGCACCTATTTTTATTGGGCCGCGACCGGACCCGGCGCTTTAAATACCCGGCAGCGTCGCGACACCCAGCTCGGCGGCGCGATCATCGTCGATCCACGCGAGGGATCGCCGGCCGACAGGGTATTCGTGATCTCAAGATTCGGAGAGCCAGCCGCGGCGGGTGAGGAAGGGTCGACAGAGTCTAACGTGTTCGCCATCAATGGCTCGTCCTGGCCGTACACCGAGAAGCTGAAGCACGAAGTCGGCGATCGGGTGCGTTGGCGCATCATCAACTTAAGCGGTGCCCACGCCATGCACCTGCACGGCTTCTACTTCACGGTCGAAGCCACGGGCGATATCGGCGTCGAACGGCGGCTCGCCCCCGGCCAGCAACGCACGGCGGTCACCGAAAACATTGCAGCTGCCCGGACGTTTGTAATGTCATGGACACCCGAACGTCCAGGCAATTGGTTGTTTCACTGCCACATGACGATTCACATGAGTGCGCCCACCGACAGCGCTCACGCCGGCCACCAGGCCAACGATAGCGCGGCGGGGATGGCGGGACTGGTGCTCGGGATTGAGGTGACGGGAGCCAGCATGCACCCGCCATCGGATGACCGCACACCACGGCGGCTCTCGCTGGTGATGCGCGAGGAGCCCAATCGCTATGGCAACCAGAGCGGCTACCTGATGGATCTGGAAGGAATGGTGGCGCCGCGTCTCAATTCGGGTCCGGTTCCCGGCCCCGTGATCGTCCTGACGCGCGGCGAACCGGTGGAAATCACCCTCGTCAACCGAATGACCGAGCCCACGGCGATTCATTGGCACGGCATCGAACTCGACAGCTATTTCGATGGCGTGCCCGGCTACGGTGGGCAGGCCGGCAATCTCGCGCCGCCGGTCGCCCCCGGACAATCGTTCGTCGCCAAGTTCACGCCGCCGCGGGCGGGGACGTTCATTTATCACACGCACTGGCACAAAGACGCGCAACTGGCCGGCGGCCTCTACGGGCCGCTCATCATTCTCGAGCCCGGCGAGCGCTACGATCCGGAGACCGATCACATCGTCATTATCGGCCTGAACGGCGTCGTGCGGGAGAACGAGCGGGATCCGTTCGCGCTCAACGGCAGCGCAACGCCAGCCCCCATCATCATGCGCGCGGGCGTGCCCAATCGCCTGCGCGTCATCAACATCACCTCGCATGGCGTCAACCTGACGGCGTTCATCGTCGACCGATTCGAGCAGACGACGTGGAAACCGCTGGCCAAGGACGGCGCGACGTTGCCGGCGGGGCAGACCGCTCCCAGACCGGCTCGCCAGCTGGTGGCGGTCGGCGAGACCTACGACTTCGAATTTCAGCCGCCGCGGTCGCAACAGTTGTGGCTGGAAGTGCGCCGCGGCAACGGGGAGTGGGTGCTGCAGGCGCCGATCAAGCTTCGCTAGTCTCGGCTTCTGGGAACAAAAAACGGTTTCGATTTAGGCGCCGAAATCAATCGACAGTGAGAGGTTGAATGATGGAAGGAGAAACCTGCGATTTTTGTTTTGAAGGTTTACTCGCGCGCCACCTGGTCCGGGAATATTACCGAGTCAGGAATGGCTTGGTCGTTATGGAAAACGTTCCTGCCTACGTTTGCAATCGATGCGGCGAGCGATATTACGATGCCGACGTGGCGAAACAGATGCGAAAACTGAGCACGTTGGGAAAGCAGATAAAACGAAGAATATCTTTCCCGTTAGTTCGCTTCGAAGGTAAGAAGGCCACCGGCTGAAGAACGTTCCGCGCGTCCGCTCCGAGGGCATCGATTGCCGTCTCAGAGGGTAGGAACACGGACCGTGCGAAAGTGAATGAGACGCGAAACTGTCTAGTTAACTTTGAACGGTTTTTGATTCCGGTCCAGTAATGCTAGAATCGCTCTATGCCGGAACCCCATAATTTACCACCAGCCCTGAAACGCGCGAGCGACGAAGAAGGCATCGATCTAAGCCAGCTTTACGAGCGTCTGTCTTTAACGCCAACCGAACGATTGCGAAAAAACTTTCGGATGGCCGTGGCCGTTGAAGAACTGAGAAAGGCCGGTCAAAAACACCGTGACCGAATCCGACGTCGAGAAACTGCTTAAAGCTTTCCATCGAGAAAACGTAGAATTTGTAATCATTGGTGGGCTCGCCGCAGTGCTTCAAGGGTCTGCGTATGTCACCGCTGACCTAGATCTTTGTTACTCCAGAAAAAGAGCGAACCTGGAAAAATTAGCTCGCGCGCTAGCCCCATTTCGTCCAGCTTTGCGCGCCGTACCCGACCAGGTCCCGTTTCAATTAGATCTATCCGCCCTTCGCTCCGGCATGAATTTCACTCTAACGACGGATGTCGGCGACGTAGATATTTTAGGCGACGTCACGGGGATGGGGGCTTACGAGCAGATTGTGGCGTTCTCAGAAGACATCGAGGTTTTTGAGGTCTCATGCAAAGTTCTTACCTTGGAAGGATTAATCAAAGCGAAGCGAGCGGTCGGACGCGCTAAAGACTTGAAACTGCTTCCCGAATTGGAAGCGCTTTTGGAGATACGCAAAGCGGAGAAGAAGACCTGAGTTTCAAATACGCGGCGTGTGACCGACGAAATCACGGTTAAGCAGCGCCCGTTCCGAAATCGTGCCAAGAAAAAGGCGAGCTAACAAAATGCTAGCTCGCCTTTTTTCATTTAAACCGATCAATTTCTAGTCAATCATGTGCGTCGTCGCCTTCAAGTGCTTATCGATGGTGACGTAGCCCTTCCACTGATCGACAAACCAGTAGCGCACACCGAACTCGAAGCGCAGTTCCTTCATGTCGCGATCGTAGGGATTGAAGTGCTGGTGGTGCAGCATGCCTGGCGGCACGTGGATGGCGTCACCCTGATTCCAATCGTAGCGTTTGCCGCCGATCTCGGAATAGCCATCGCCTTCCAGCGCGTAGAGATAGGCTTCGGGATGCGCGTGGCTGTGGCTCTTGGTGTGCGGCAAATCGACAAAGATCGAGCTGATCGCCACGCCGGTCGCTTTGAAACCATTGTCCTTACCGCTGCGGCCCATCAAGAAATAGGTCGCGCCGTGTTTCGATTCATCGGACTTTACATGCTGGTTTTGATGCATGGCGATGCGCCGGCCGTCTTCGGGCCAATACTGCGACTCTTCCTTCGGAAAAGCGGCCATCGCCTTGGCGTCATTCTCACCGCACACTTCCAACTGCTCCAGTTTGCCCATGTAGACGGCGGCTTCAAGGTGCCAGGCCAGACCGGAAATATAACCAACCGGAACCTTGCCGCTGTTGAAGAGCTGATGCGTCGCCCGATAGGGCACGTGAATGATCGTGCCGGGGCCGAAATCGTAGCGCTTGTCGTCGAGAATCATAAAGCCTTCACCGCTCTCGACGTAGATCGCCTCTTCGCCGTGCAGATGTTTACCGGAATGCCAGCCGACCGGGAGCTCCGCGCGCATCATGCAGCTGCCGCCGGTAGTAAAACCCAACTCGGGCGCGATCATTAACGCAGCTTTGAAATCTTGCGGGGTGCGCACCCATTTGAGATCCTTTGACCGCGTGAAGCGTGGGGATTCAGCCACCGCCTTTTCATTGGCTTTGGACTGTTCCAGCCAGTCCGAATAAAAATCACTCATCTATTTTCCTCCAATTTGCTATTCTTGAATTATCACTGAAAATTATAGGACGCGCCCCTGCTTGTCAATTATGCTGGCAATGAATGGTTTGCCATCGCAACCCGAACTTGCTACCTGTCAGCGAAATCCCATGAAAAAACTTTCCCTCACTCTCATCATCATCGTCGCGCTTATGGGCGCTATCCTAATCTTGCGCGCGGCGACCTTCACCAGCCGGCAAATCCGCCCTGCGCTAGCGGCGAACCTCAATTTAAATCGCCAAGCCGCCCTGCAACGGCTTGCCGAAGCGATTCAGCTGCCGACAGTCTCATTCCAATCGCCGAGCCACGCCGGCGCTCAAGAGTTTCTCCGCTTCCATGCTCTGCTGGCGAAATCGTTCCCGGGCGTTCACAGCCAGCTAACCAAAGAAACCGTCAACGAGTACAGCCTGCTCTACACTTGGAAAGGTCAAAACAAGGGGCTAAAGCCCATCCTGCTCATGGGCCACATGGATGTGGTGCCGGTCGATCCAGGCAGCGAAAAGGACTGGACCCATCCGCCCTTCGCCGGGAACATCGCCGGCGGTTACATCTGGGGCCGCGGCTCCATAGACGATAAGGTAAACGTTATAGGTATCCTCGAAGCGGTCGAGCATTTGCTCGCTCAGGGTTTCCAACCGCAACGCACCGTCTATCTAGCCTTCGGACATGACGAAGAAATCGGCGGCCAACAGGGCGCTGCGAAAATCGCCGCGCTGCTCGGCGAGCGCGACGTGCAGATCGAGTTTGTCCTCGACGAGGGCAGCGCGATCACGGACGGAATTATTCCCGGCGTGGCCGCTCCGGTTGCGATGATTGGGATCGGTGAAAAAGGTTATCTCAGCCTGAAGTTGACTGTCAGCAGTCCCGGCGGCCATTCCTCGCTCCCTCCCGCCGAAAGCGCCATTGGCATTCTCAGCCGGGCCATCGACAAAATTGAAAGTACACGCTTCCCTGGGCGCATCAACGGCGCGGTTAAGGAGTTTTTCGATTTCGTTGGTCCCGAACTGTCCTGGGATAAGAAAGTCTTGCTCGCCAATCTGTGGCTGACCGAGCCCTGGCTTGAGCGTGAGTTGGCCAAGTCGACACTGACCGACTCAATGATTCGCACAACCAAGGCTACAACTATATTTCACGCGGGCGACAAGGAAAATGTTTTACCCGCCCGGGCCCAAGCGGTAATCAACTTTCGCCTAATCAGCGGCGACACCATCGAAGCAGTGATCGCGCGTGTACGCCAGGTGATCGACGATGCCCGGGTGAAAATAACCCCGCTACCGGATCACACGGAACCATCGCCGATATCATCCGTCGATGCGGACGGTTTCAAGGTCCTGCACCGCACGGTCAGCCAAGTCGCACCCCAAGCCATTGTCGCGCCCTTTTTGACGATCGCGGCGACGGACACCCGCCACTATGCCAAGCTCACGAAAAATATTTACCGGTTCGTGCCGATCACTTTTCGCCCAGACGATCCCAAGCGGATTCATGGCGTTGACGAAAGGATTTCCATCGAGGACTACGAACGCTGCGTGCGATTCTACGCGCAGTTGATCAGGAACTCACAATGATGGTCAATGCACTTTTGCCCACTCGCTCAGATAACTCTTGGCCAGCTCGGCGCAGTCGAGGACCAGCAGGTTTTCCCAATTACTTTCCGCTTTCGCCGTCCAGTTATAGGAACCGGTGAGCACGCGGGTGCCGTCGATCACGGCGAACTTATTGTGATTGCGCCCGCCCGGCGCCACGGCCTGGACATCGACGTCGCCGGACTTGAGCAGGCCGATTAGCGCGCCGGTTTTTTTCTCCGCGCCTTTGGCCGTGTCGATTTTCAGCCGCACGACCACGCCTTTTTTGGCGAGCTTGACCAACTCCTCCGCCAAGTCGTTGTTGTTGAAACCATAGAGCGCCAAGGTTACTTGCCGCTTGGCCTGGCGCAACGACTCGCTAACCGCTTGCACTAAGCTATCGCGGCAGGAAAATTTTAGGCTCACCGGCAATCGAAGTCATCCGCTGCACCTGCGGTCGAGCCTTGGAACATGGCAATCAATAGAAAGACAAGAATTGGTTTTGTCATAAGCAGACCATACTATTCCTCTCTATCGCTTTTGGGCTTTTTGGCTTTTGCGCGAGTGATCCAATAGCTAATGATACAATTGCTAGCGGCTGTATAGCGCTTTGATGAAACCGCTTTCGTCCAGCTCCTTGATGAAACGGTTGTCCATGAAATCCTGCGCCTTGGCAGCAGGCGTTTGCGGGTTTCGCTGGCGGATATAATCGATGACCGCCTGTAATCCCTTCTCGCTGACGTAGGGCGTCCGCGGAATAATCCGGCCGACATAATAGTCGTAACTCGCATTGAGGACTTCCTGGTCCGAAGTGCGCATGTACTTGCTGAGAACTTTGAGAGTAAATTCCCGATGCGCTTGCGCGTACTGGATCGCCGCGACAAACCCTTTGGCAAACTTGCCGACCATCTCGGGATTTTCTTTTATCAGGGACCGGGTCGTGATCAGCGATGCCGCTTCATAGGGAATATTCAACTGGGACAAATCCAATATCGAATGGAAGCCCAATTTCTGCGCCGCCACATAGCCGCCGATGGTGACTACCGTGCCATCGGCGACGCCTTGCGTCATGGCCGACAACCGTTCCGTGTCCGTACCCATGCTGATGATGCTGACATCCTTCTCGCTCAGCCCGAGTTTCTGCACGGCCACGCGCGCAGCCAAATCGGAGTCGGTGCCCGGCCGACTGGCGCCGATCCTCTTTCCCTTCAGGTCGCCGGCATTGCGAATCTCTCTTCTGGTGACAAGATAGAAAAGCAAACCCGGCGTCGCCGTCGCGATCAGCACCGTATCCATGCCGCCCAGCCTCGCGAGCACCGACGAGCTCGCGCCGAACGCGCCGAAATGGGCATCCCTGGTCGCCAGCGCATTGATCGCGATGACGCTGCCGCGGAAAAACACAACATCGACATCAAGCCCGTATTGTTTGTACAAGCCAGCCTCGCGTCCGACCCAGAATGGCGTCAGGTTGGGACCCGTGGATCCGAACGCCAAAACGGCCCGCTCGAGTTTCTGCGCGTCGGCAGAGCCGGCCAGTAAAGCAATCAACGCGACAACGATGGCAATAACTTTAGGCACAAGTTTCTCCTTTCGTCCTCTTGCCACGCTAAAAACTTCTCGGAGACTGTCACCACGGAGGCGCGGAGTTCACAGAGTTATTCTCCATATACCTTTATTTCTGCGTTCGCAGCACCTCCGCGGTGATCGACGTCTTTATGTCCTGTGGCCTTCTGCCATGACCGGCTGAGGCTTGCGAAGAAAAGTCCCGCCAGCAAAAATACTCCGATCAGCGACCACAAGAGCGGCTCGTAGGTTCCCCATTTATCAAAGATCGCGCCGGCAATGACCGGGCCGAGGACGCCGCCCCAGGTGTAGAACAGAGTCATGTAGCCACGAATCTTCGCGTAATGTTTCCTGCCGAACAAATCCCCGACGATGGCCCAACCGAGCGGGAAAGTCGTCTCGACCGCGGCAAAAAATATCGTGAACAGAATCAGCGACCAGAGCGAGTTGCCGAAGATCGGTAGAAACATCGCGCCGGCGGCGGCGAATAACACCGCCGCCGTCAAGCGCGGCTTGTTCGCTTTGTCGGCAAACCAACCCAGAAAGAGCGTTACCGCCATACCGAGAAATGCGTAGACGCTGAGCAAGAACGCCGCCTCCGCTTGGCTGAGCCCCTTCCAAACCATGATGGGAATGAAGTGAACCGAGATGGCGTGATAAGAACCGTTGCGAATCCCCGCGGCGAGCACCGAGCCCCAAAACGCAAAGGAACGCAGCGCCTCGGCGACAGTCACATCCGCCTCCGTTCTAGCCGGCGGCGTCGCGCTCCCTTGGCCGGGTTCGGAAACCAACGGCGCGTCACCATCAGGCAATAATCCCATGCTTTCCGGAGACCGGCGCACCGTCAGGCTCAGCGGTATACCGATCGCCAGTAACAAAAATCCCGCGATCGCCGCTCCCCAACGCCATCCCCACGTCTGCACGATGACGCTGAGTATCGGCGCGACGAGAACTCCTCCCATGCCGAACGCCGCGCTGCTGATGGTGATGGCGCGCGCCCGATGGCGGATGAACCACGTATTGATGAGCACCATCGGCGCATGCATGAAACCGCCGGCATGCGCGAGGGAGATGACACCGAGATAAACGAATAAAAAACTCGCGTAGCTGTTGACTTGGGACAGGAGCAGATAGCCGACGCCCATCAGGAGAACCGCCGCCAGCATAATCGGCTTAGGACCGTAGCGGTCGAGCAGATGCCCGACGATCGGGCCCTCGATCGCGCCTTCGGCGCGCGCCAGCGAAAACGCCAGTGAAGTCGAAGTCCTATTCAGGTTCAGATCCTGGCTGAGAGGAAGAAAAAATACCGTAAAGCCGAAACTGTGGAGTCCGGCGCCGAGCACGCGCAAAGCGCATGCCGCCGCCATCATGCGCCAGCCATAAAAGAGTCCGGTTATTTTCTGGAACAAGCGAAAAGTCCCGTGATCGGTGTTCTACGAATCAACCTCCATCGCATAACACGACATCTTATCGGGCGAAAGCGAAAAACCGAGAAATGCGTCTTGCCTACGATTCGCGAGCCATCGTCGTTCTTTCGCGGAATAATCCGGTTAAAAACGATGGCCTTCTAGACTTAACATGAAAGCGCAAGCGCGCAATCTGACCTCGTTAGTGCGCCAGCGGATACATGCGCTTGGGGTTCTCGAACAATAAGTGATGCTTGGTCTCCTCGCGGACATCTTTCCGCGCCATGAACTTTTCAATATTCTCGCGAAACTCGGCGCGCGGCTCGTGCGGGAAATCGGTGGCGCAGAAAAGGATATCGTCGCGTAGCTGCGCGGCCACCTGCGGGATGGCCCGATCTTCGAGCTCACAATGAATGAAGATATGTCCGCTTTTCAAATGCTCCGAGGGCAACTTTTTGCACTCCGGCACTTGCGTGTTGCGGTGCTCGTACTCCATGTCCATGCGTTCGAGTAAATACGGCACCCAGCCGCAGCCGGCTTCGGCATAGGCGACTTTCAGCTTTGGGAATTTGTCGAACACGCCGTTGTAAATCATGCTGGTCATCTGAATCATTTGACCGAAGCCGTGGCTCAGCGTGCGCACCTCGATCAATCGGTCGAAGTTGTCGACGCCGATCCCCTGTGTCGGCGCGGCGTGAACGGCGAGCAAGGCGCCGAGCTTCTCGGCTGCTTCATAGACCGGAAAATATTTCTGGTCGCCAAACGGCTGGCGCAATCCCACCGCCGGCAAAACCGCGCCGACAAAACCAAGATCCTTCACCGCTCGCCTCAATTCTCGCACCGCCTCAGGAATATTCTGCAGCGCTATGAGCGCCATTCCCTTTAAGCGCTTTTCCGACTTGATAAAATTTTCGTAGAGATAATTGTTGTAGCCGGTCGCCAGCGCGCAAGCCCAATCTTTGTCGCGCACCAAGCCAAAAGTTAGCCCGGTGGTCGGGTAGAGAACCGACCAGGCGATTTTGTCTTCGTCAAGAAACTGGCGCCACTCTTCCAGGCTCCCCTTGGCGATAAAACGCCCCTTACCGTCCGCCACCCGGCGCGCCTGGCGGTGAAACCCGTCGAGGGTGGGAAAGAACGGGAATGCAAGCAGGTCAGCGCGTCCATGGTACGGCTGCGGGAGAAAATCCAGCAATTCGGCATCGCTTTCGACCACATGTCCGTCGGCGTCGATAAAACCCTTGACGTTTTTCATTGTGAATTCTCCTTAGCCACGCTCCTCGCTCTTGATGAGGCCTTGAAAACTTTAGTTCACCATCGTCCGTGGTCGCGTCATTGTTTTGGCAGTAGGCTGCTGCGCAATTTCGCCAGCAGATCGGCCGGCAGTTTGGCAAATCCGGACACGATCTCCTCCAACTCCTTGCCCGACACCGGGTTAGTCACGATATTCGCTTTGTCCGCCTCGGCCGCAAACTCAGCACTCTTGATCGTGCCCTCGAAGGCTTTTCTCAAAGTCTCCACATGAGCTTTGCTCGTTTTCGGCGGCAAGGTATAGGCATGTCCCAATGCGCCGAGGTCTTGTATACCGATCTTCAGCAACTGCCGCGCCTCTTCTGTCTTCGCGAAATCCGCCGCCAGCGGAACTTTCGCCAGCTCAGGGTGGACCTTTCGTCCAACCTGCACGACCACATTCATGCTCTCCAGTTCTTGGCGCCAAGTAACTTTCTGCGTCTCCCAAGCGAGGCCGCAAGCGCCGTCGATCTCACCTTGCTTGGCCGCCAGCTTGATGTCCGCGCCACCCTTGTAGCCCTCCACCAACTGAATCGGCAAGCCAATCGCGTCTTTGAGAATTCGCGCATCGTCGCTCAGGCTCGTCCCAGGCGCCATGCCCCCTAATTTGATTGCCTTGGGCGCTTTTACCCAATCGGCAAAGCCAGTGACGCCGCTGGCCCGTGCAATGATACAGATCGGCGTCGGCCGGAGGGCCGAACCAATCCACTCGAAGCGCGCGGCATCGAACTCGATTCCTTTCAGACCGAGATACTGTTGCAGCGAAAGCGATCCATTCCAGTTGGCGATGGTCAAACCGTCAGGCTCAGCTCGTTGGTAGAGATAATTGACCGCGATGAGTCCGCCAGCGCCGGTCATGTTTTCCACGGTCACCGTCGGATTTCCCGGAATGTGTTTGCCCAAATGGCGCGCGATCAGGCGCGCGTAGGTGTCGTAGCCACCGCCCGCGGAATAAGCTTCAATCAGTCGAATGTTTTTGCCTTTGTAAAATAGCTCCTGGCCATAGCCTTGGCCGTTGAACGCGACCAACATCAGCAAGGTGAAACTTACAATCGACGACCGTCTGGCAACCATCTGGACTCCTCCCCGATGCTTTACAGGACCTATTACGAACTTCGACATAACGACCTAAGAGAAGTCATTACCATAAGACGCTAATAGGTGCTGGGATATTTTGTGACTCTCCGAACTTGGCGAGCTCCGCGCCTTTGCGCGAGTTATTCTGTTCGCGCGTCCGCGTCTATCGATAAATGTTCTTGATAAAGCCGCTGCTTTCAAGCTCGCGCACGAAACGATCTTCGACCACCGAGCCAAGATTGACGGACTCGATACGTGCATCGCTTTCCGCCAGAATCTGCGCCAAGCTGCTCACCCCTTCGCGCTTGATGTAAGGCACTCGCTCAAACAGATCCGCGAACAGCTGATGGGTTGTCTCCAGCACCTTGTCGTCTTCAATGCGCAAATATTTACCGATCTGCCGCTTGGCAAAGGGCTTATCGGTTTTGAAGCGGCGTATGCCTTCCACCACGCCGGCTAAAAATGGCCGGATCAGATGGCTGCTCTTTTCCAAGAATCCCTCGGTGACCGTGACGTAGGTGTACGGATAAAAAATTTCTCGCTTGGAGAGATCCATTAACTCGCTGAAGCCGGCGCGCTCGGCTTGCAGATGGGCCGGCGGAGACAAAGCGCCCACTTGGCTGGCGCCGCTGCGCAGCGCATCGAGCACGTTGGGAACGCTGCCGACTTGGATAATCGTCGCTTCCTTTTCCACCGCTGGCGCCCAGTGTTTGAGAAACAAGCGCGCGGAAAAATCGGTAGTCGTGCCAAACCGCGTCACCGCAATCCGTTTGCCGCGCAAGTCCGCCGGCGCTTTAATTTGTGGCGACGCCATAATCTTCATCACCATGCGATTCAAGCTTCCGGCCACGCCGACGATCGAGCGGCGTTGCTGGTTGACATTGATCAACGCTGGACCGCCGCCGATGCCGAAGGCGATCTCGCCCGCCAGCATCGCTTGGAAAAGCTGCGCGGTGCCGCCCACGTAAACCAGATCGACCTTGAGTCCATGCTGATCGAAATAGCCTCCCTCTTTCGCCGTCCAGAGCCAAGCCATCGAGCCGCTCATGGCGGAGAAGCCGACGCGGATGCGCTGCTCCTGAGCAGACACATTCGCTGTTGAAACGGCAAGGAACAGAATTACGCTGAAACCCTTTAATAATGTTTTCATTGTGTAATCCTGAGATGATCAAGCCACGAAGTAGCCATCCCAGTTTTTCTTCACCTGCTCCCACACTTCTTCAGGCGGCAAAGCTAATCCTTCCGACCGAAAATTTTTGCTCTTGGTCGCATCGACGAACATTTTTGCCGTGACGCCTTCAGCCGTGGCCGATGGGTCCAGTCGCAAGCCGAAGGAGTTTGGGATGATGAATATATCCTTGTCGGCCTGCACCCGCGTGGCGATCGCCCACTCCACTTCCTCTGAGCTCATGATGTCGATGTCGTCGTCGAAAACGAAGATATGTTTCATCCGGCTGCCTTTCACGCCGACGGCGGCGGCGAGAATATTATTAACCATGCCCGGCCGCTTCTGCCGTTCATCGATTTGAATGTAGCAGTGAAAGATGCCAATGCCCGCCTCGGTGCAGTAAACTTTTTTGATCGCCGGATGGCCGGGTTTGAGCTCATTGTAGACTTGCACCGACGCGGTCACGCTCTTGATCACGCCCTCTTCGTTGATCCCTTTGCACAGGTAGAAACCATGGTAGAGCGGGTCTTTGCGCATGGTCATGCATTGCACCGTCCACATCCGTTCACGAATCACCGTGCCGACGGAATAGCCGCAGAACTCACCGTAGGGTCCTTCGTCGCCGATCTCGGGAGGAATGCTCACCTGCCCTTCCAGAACGATTTCCGCCGTGGCCGGCACTTCGATGTCGACCGTCTCGCAGCGCACCAACTCCACCGGTTTTTCCCGCAGCGCGCCGGCGATAGTGAACTCGTCGACATCGATGCCCGGCACGAATTGCGAAGCGAGGAAGATCGACGGATCGCTGCCAATGACCACCGCCACGTCGAGTTTTTTTGAACCGCGAAACTCGGCCTTTTTGTAATACTCGTAACCATGATGGCCCGGACTCAAACGCAGGAAAGTTTGATTCTTGTTGGCGTACATCATCCGGTAAACGCCGAGGTTGCGGCCGTGCTCCGGGTCCTTGACGATCACCAGCCCAGCGGTAATGTACGGCGCCTTCTCAGTCTTGTTCCAAGTGATCCACGGTAGTCGATCGAGATCGACATCTTTGCCTTTGACGATGACCTCCTTGCACGGACCGTCGCTGACCACGGTCGGCGCGATGGATTTCTTGGTGCGCTCCATCACCTCGGTGAACAAATCGGACTCGTCCGCATCGATGGCGATGGCAATACGCTTGAAAGTTCCCAGCAATTCGGTGGCCACCGGCATCGAACAGCCGCGCACCTTCTCGAAGAGAAGCGCCTGTCTACCTTTGTCGTGAATGGTTTTGCAAATCGCGCCAACCTCAAACTTTGGGTCGACTTCCTTCTTAACTCTGGCCAGCTCGCCAGCTTCAGCCAATTTTTTGACAAACTCGCGCATATCGGCAAACGGCATGATCGACTCCTTGTTGACTCAAAGGTTTCAGCTAAAAATATCTTTCCATTTCGCCTTGATCTCATCGCGGTAGGCGGGATCGATGGAATGCACTTTGGGATACTTGTCGCGCCACGCAAAAGGTCGGCAGGCGTCGATGATCGCCCGCGAGTTGATGAAATCGCCCGCCGCGCGTTTTTCCGGCGCGAGCCGTGGATCGATCGGGCTACTCCAACAATTCGCCGCAATCTCAATACTCGTCTGCGGATCGCAGCGAGTGCACACCGCCCACATGACATCGGCCATGTTCGCCGGATCGATGTCGTCGTCAACCAGCACGACGAAGCGGCCAAGGTATCCGCCCTCGCGCGCGCCGAGCGCAATATGCGCGGCTTGGCGCGCATGGCCGCCGTAGCGTTGCTTCAGCGAGATCACCTGAAAAAATCTCATGCCCCATTCGGCAAGCCACACGCCTCTGATATCGGTGATGCCGGCCTGTTCGATTTCATTCCACAAGCCGGCGGCGCAGAAAACTAAAAACAGATAACTCGATAAAGGATAGCTTTTGAAATCCGGCAGCACCGTGAGAATCGGATCGTTGCGATGATATATCGCTTTAACGCGAATCAGCGGCGACGGACGCGTGCCGGACGCATAATAACCGGTCCACTCGCCGAACGGCCCTTCCATTTCAGATTCAACATCCGGCGGCGGGATTTCACCTTCGAGCACGATGTCCGCCGCCGCGGGAATCGGCAATCCGGTCATCTCGCCTTTGATCACCTTCACCGGCGACTTTTGAATATGCCCGGCGTAATCGTATTCCGACATGCCCCAGGGCAAGCCGACCCCAGCCACGGCGAACAGCACCGGATCGATACCGCACACCAGTGCCACGGGACAGCTCTGGCCTTTGTCCCAATACTTCTGCGCGATCAAGCGCGTCTGCTTTCCCGGCGACACGTAAAGCGACACGCGATGCTCGTCGAGTATTTGCACCCGCGCCGTGCCGAGATTGATCCAACCCCCATCCGGATCTTTGGTAATGACCGCATCGGCTGTTCCCAAGTAACGTCCGCCGTCTTCCCGGTGCAGCTTGGGCGCCGGTAAGCGCAACACGTTAGCTTCTTTGCCGGTGAAAAAGTTTTCCTGAATCGGGCCGTCGCCTTGAACCACCGGCGGCAAAGGCGTCACGGATTTGAGAAGGTCTTTGACCGAGCGAACCAACTCAACACCTCTCAAACTGGTCGGCAAGCCCAACGCCAACGCCGTGCGTGACTGAGTTTGAAACATGTTTGTCAGAATGCGGAACCCTGGCGGGTAGTCCTTTATATCTTCGAACAGCAGCGCCGGCGGATTGGGCTCGGCACCGGAAATCTCCGTGATCGCGCCAATTTCTAAATTCCAATCGGCGTTACGAACCCTCCTTAGCTCGCCAAGTTTTTCCGTGCCGCTTAAGAACTGCCGTAGGTCCGCCATGGTCACCGCCTTCTCATCGAGTCGCCTTGTTAGGGTTCAACACTGAAGTTTCGCCAATGCTATCGCGCCCCAATACTCGCCGAAACGAATCAGTTTGAAACATTATGATCTTGATCATTCGGATTTGTTTCGAAATTCGGATTTCGAATTGCGTGCTTTATCCCTTAGTGATTTCCCTCAAGAAACGAAAGTCGTACATTTTCTGTTCGGCCTGCTGGCGCGAGACGTTTTGAATCTCGGCCTTCGGCAGCATCAAGCGCGAAATCTCGAAATCGTCGATCAGTGAGCGCTCCGACGGCACGCCGTCCTTGGTCATGATGCCGTAATAAAAGCCAAAGGTCTGCTTGGCCACCTCGGGCTCCATTTTGGTCACGCGATTGAGTGCTGCGATGCTCTCGCCTTCGTTTTTCTTGTCGAGAAAGAAACGCAGCCCTTTGACCGTCGCTCGCACAAAACGGCGCGCCAGCTCCGGCTGTTGTTGGATCAATCTCTCGGAGGTAACCAATCCCGACATTGGCATCTGCACGGCATCGCCGACGTAGGCCAAGCGCACCATGCCCATTTTTTCCGCGGCGTTGGTAAACGGCGGCCGAATCAATCCCGCCTCCACCGAGCCGCCGGCAAGCGCTGGCCAGATATCGCCCACCGACAAAATGCGCGCGTCTTTGTCTGGATCGAGGCCAAGCCGCTCCAGCACCTTGCGGGTCGCGTAATAAGTCGTCGAGCCCAAGCCGGTCACGGCGATCCGTTTGCCCTTTAATTCTTGCGCGTTGCGCACACCGAGATCGGGACGCGCGTAGAGAAAATGGTACGGCTTATCGCAGTAGACCATGATCGCTTTGATGGTCATGCCAGAGAGCGCCGCTCGCACACCGGTACCCAGCGCGAGGGTGAAATGCACCGATCCCGCCTGCAACGCCTGGGACGCCGTCACGCCACCGCGAATGTAGAGATCCTTAACCTGCAACCCTTCGTCGGCATAGAAACCTTTTTCCCGGGCGATGTAATAGGGAATATCGCCGAAGGTCAGCGCGGGATGAGCGACAAAAACTTCCTCGGCCAACCCTTGGGACGCCCACAGCCAGCAGGATGCCACGACAATGGATAATAATCCGCTCGCCAATTTTAAAGTTCGCTGAATCGTAATTGTCATCATCCTTGGTTTCCTCACTCGCCCTCTTCAGATCCTTACCGTCCGGTCATTTATACAGTCCATCGATAAAGCCGCTTTGATCGAGTTCGCGAAGATGGTTGTAATCGAACATTTCTTTAGATTGGAGCGATTTTGCCTTGGGGTTGGCTGCCGCCAGCACATCGATAAAATTACGCCATCCCTCTTCTTGGCCGTACGGCTTGGCCGCGATCATCTCGCTGAAAATTCTATAGGTTTCCTCAAGCGCAGCCTGATCATTCAAGCGCGTCCACTTCCTGAGCGTTTCGATGCTTTCTTTGCGCTGTTTTTTCATGAAGGCGATGCCGTGCACAAAGCCCTTGAGAAAACGCTGTACCGTCTCGCGGTTTTTTTGACCGAACTCTTTGGTGACCAAAAGGTGATCGAAGGAATATTGCACACCCGCTTCCTGAAGCGAAGTGAGCACGCGAAAGCCGAGATTGCGCGCGGTAAGATTGGACGGCGGCGTCAGAATCGTCGCGTCAACTGTTCCCTGGCGCAGTGCGGCGAGCCGCACTGACTCGTCACCGACTTGAAGGAGCTGGACCTCTTTCTCTGGGTCGATGCCCATTTTCATCAGCACCAGCCGCACGGCGTAATGCGCCGCGCCGCCGAACCGGGCAACCGCAATGCGCTTCTTTTTGAGTTTCTCCGGCGTATCGATATCGGGGGTGACGATCAGCATGTAGGGCAGCGTGCTCACCCACTCCGCGAGGGCGACAATTGGGGCCCCGCTCAGCACCGCATTGGCGCCGGGCGCACTGGAAGTAGCAGTGAACTTCACTTCGCCGGCGAGCAACGATTGAATCGAAATGGGCCCGCCCTGAAAAGTCACGATCTCGGACTTGAGTCCGTACTGCGAAAATAAGCCGCGGTCCTGGGCGATCCACAGAGGCAGCAACGGCCCGCTGAGGCCAAGGGAGCCGATTCTGATCGTCTGCGCCGCAGAGCCCGATGGCAAGAACCAAGCACAGCTAAGAAGGATCGAGAGCACCAGCGCCATCCTGATGTCGAACCTGCATAGAAACGTTCGCCTGAAAAAACTATTGAAAACCATTTACCCTCTCCCAATAAAAGGCGCGAGCTTTCCCTCGGTCTCCTGCAAGTACCTGATGAACCGGTACTTGATCTCCGGCAAATCGAGATCGGGCCGGGGAATATCGCGGTGCAGCAAGCTTTCTTGAACTTTACAGACGATGAAGCCTAACTCCGAACGCGCCAGCGCGGCCCTCGCTTGGACTTTGAATTGATCCAACTCCCGCACCGTTACGGACTCAGCAATGCCCGCCCCTTTGGCAACCTGCTCCAAGTTGGTTTTGCCGGCGGTGGCGGTCGGCTCGCTGATTCGCGTGCCGCTGTAGGCCTGGTTATCGAAGACGAAAACGACAAGATTGCGCAGATCCAAATTGGCTACCGTCGCCAGGCTACTTAAGGTCAAAAGCACGCTACCGTCGGATTCCAACACGATGACCTTGCGATGGGGCAACGCCAGCGCGATTCCCGCGCCGACGCTCAAGGCCGCGCCCATCTCGCCGAGCAAGAGGTTGCCGTCACGCTGGGACAGACTACTCCATTCGATCCGCTGACCGCTTTGCGATGTCACCACCAAATGGTCGCTGATCATCGGCAGCAAAGCCTGCAAGCATTCGTATCGGGTCATAGGGTAAATTCTCCGGAAAAAATCAAGGCGACCGGCTCGCGCAAAGAATTCATCGTGCGCACCGCGTTTTTGATCTCGGCTTCGAGATTGGCGCCGCTATCGAGAATTTTATGTTCGATATCGAGGGCTTTGAGTTGTGGCACCAAACGCCGGCCGGCGAGCGAATAGAGAAAACTGTTGCGCTGGTCTTCGAAGCCGCCGAGATGGCTCACCAACAGCAGCACCGGAACTTTCAAATGTAACGCGACAACCACCAGTTGGTAGCAGGAGACGTAGATGCCGGTGCTTTCCATATAGCAAGCAGCCTGCTTGCCGCCGAGGGTTGCGCCGACAGCAATGGAAACCGCATCCGCTTCGCTCGCGGCGGGCGCCAGTTTGAAGCTCTTGTCCTGGCGCATCAGCGGCAAGATCTGGCTCAGCCTGCTTTCGGGCAAGTAGCTCACGAAGTCGATCCCCGACTCCCTCAATCCCGCAACTAATTTACTTGCCAGTGTGTTTTCCATTTGCCGATAAACCAAGCGGAACGCGCTGCCGTTTACTTGGCCCGCGCCATGACTTCGTTGCTCCACCTCTTTATGAAGCCAATTTTGTCGTCGAAGTGAACGTTCAACCAGATTTTCTTGACGCCGTAACTCTCCATGCGCTGCAGCGTGGCGAGGCAATCCTCTGGCGTGCCGACGATCGCATAGCGGTCGGCGAGATAGGATTCCAGACCGCTTTGCCGCACCATGGTCGCATTCCTGGTGCCTTCGCCCGGCTTTTGGTGTTCCAAATAGTTGTAGCCTTTGTGAATGCTATCGAGAATATCCCGGTACTCTGGTGGCACCTGCTTGTCCTGTTCCGGAAAGCGCGCCAGATGATTCGCCTTGGCCGCAAGCATCATGCGGATAACCGACACGGCCTCTTCTCGGCTTTCGCCGATGTGAGCGCTCAGCGCCCACCAGACATCGAGATCTTCAAACTTACGACCCGAACGAGCTGCGCCTCGGGCGATCGATGCGAAAGCCGCGCGCACCACCTCATCGCCGACGCCGGTGCCGACGATGACACCGTCGGCATACTGCCCAGCGAGTTCCAAAGTTTTCGGACCATGGCCGGCGATATAGATCGGAATGTTCGCCTTACCCCAAGTCAGTTTGAGCTCGTGCCCTTGATACGGTACGCTCTCGCCGCGCATGAGAGCACGCAAGCAAGCGGTGAACTCGCCGAGGACGGCGAGCTTGACGGGCTTCAAGCCAATGTTGAAAACCGCGCTGTCGCCCGTGCCGAGGCCAACAAAAACTCTACCTGGAGCCAATTCATTGAGCGTCAGCATCGCGCTCGCCGTCACGGTTGGATGGCGCGTTAGCGCATTGGTCACGCGCGGTCCGAGTTGGATCGACTTGGTCGCTTGCACGCCGGCGGCGCAGCTCAGGTACAGCTCGCGATAGATCGCTTGCGAATCGACCACGCCGACGCGTTCGAAGCCGCCATCTTCCGAGGCGCGGCACCATTCGCTTAGCTCGCGCGGATGATTGGGGGCGAAGCTGATGCCAAAGGAAATAGCCATGAAGTTACTCACTCCTAACGCGTCATGATTTTTGCGTCAACTCGTAATCGCCGAAGCGATTGACCCAAAGTTCCCACTCCGGCGGAATCACGACCGTGGTCGTCGGTTCTTCGACGATCGCCGGACCGTCGATCTTCATGGACGGCGACAACTGCGCGCCATCGAACACTTCGACCTCAATCTGCGACCCATCGAAGACAACGGCACGGCTCCGCCTTTCGGTTGCGTGGCTCGTGCCCGTCACGCGCTTTTCGGCGAACGACGGTCGTTCGATGCGCCCGATGGCGGTAAGCCGCCAGTGCAGCGCCTCCACCGGCTGGTCCGTGAGTTGATAGCCATAGAGCCGTTGGTGCTGCGCGTCAAATGACGCTTTGAGATTCGCCGCGTCGTCCGCAGCGAAATCGAATGGCACCGTCAACTCGTGGAACTGGCCAATGTATTTTAAATCGACACTGAAGGTAAATTCGATTTCCTGCTTGCCGACCCCTTCGTCTAAAAGCGTTTGCAGCGCCTCCGCTTCCATCTCGCGATAGAGCTGGCGAATCTTTTCCCGCGGTAATGCCACCAACGGGCCGGAGAAATTACGCACGTAGTCGTGCTTGAGATCGGACAATAGCATCCCCGCGGCGCAGAACACCGACGCCTCGCGCGGCACCAGCAGTTTGCCAATGCCAAGCTCGCGCGCGATCGCCGCGGCGTGCACCGCGCCGGCGCCGCCGGCGACGATCAATACGGATTGTCGTGGATCGTGGCCTTCGGCGATGGAGACCAGTCGAATCGCGTCCGCCATCGTGCTGTTAACGAGGCGAAAGATGCCCTCCGCCGCGTGCATCGGGTCGATGCCCAAGGGCTTGGCAATTTGTTTCTCGATGCCTCGCGAGGCCGCATCCAAATCGAGCCGGTAGTTGCCGCCGAGAAAATCCGCCGCGCCCAAATAGCCCAAGAGCAAATCGGCATCGGTCACCGTCGGGTCGCGGCCGCCCCGGTCATAACAGATCGGCCCCGGATAAGCGCCGGCGCTCGCCGGGCCGACGTGCAGGACACCTCCTTCATCGACGAAAGCGATGCTGCCGCCGCCTGCCCCCACTGTTCGAATATCGAGCACGGGGAAGGCCATGGCGTGTCCACCAACTGAGCCATCAGTGGTGAAACTTACCGCGCCGCCTTTGATGAACGAAACATCGAAGCTGGTACCACCCATGTCCATCGTGAGCAGGTCGTGATGGCCGGCTCGCCGGCCGCAGAATATTCCCGCTACCGGTCCTCCCGCCGGACCAGATAATAGAGTCTTGCAAGCGAAGCGCGCCGCCATCGTCGGCGCCATGACACCGCCGTTCGATTGCATGATTAGCAAGCGGCCGTGGAAACCGGCACTCTCAAGCCGTGCCGTCAGACGGTCGAGATAAAGGGAGAGAATCGGTCCGACATAAGCGTTGAGCGCCGTCGTGCTATGGCGCTCATAGGCGCGCAGCTGCGGCAGCACCTGCGTCGACAACGAAACATAGGCCTCGGGAATCTCTTGTTTGATCAGCCGCGCCAATTCGTTCTCATGGGAAGGATTCAAAAAGGAAAAGAGAAAACTCACTGCCACCGACTCGATACCGGCGCTTTTAAGTGAGCGAAGCACTTGCCGCGCGCCGTTAGAATCCAGCGGCGCGATCTCGCGCCCTTCGCAATCGACGCGCTCTGAGACAGTATAAGTGAGATGGCGCGGCACCAAAGGAGTCGGCGGCGCGCACTTGGAATTGAACTGCTCATCGCGCACGCCGCGGCGCATCAGCAAAACGTCGCGAAACCCTTGGGTGGTGATGAATCCGGTTTTGGCGCCGCGACCGGTAAGCACGGCATTGGTCGTGATCGTCGTACCGTGAACGATGCGCAAGATGGCGGCAAGAAACTCTTGCAGCGTGAGACCGGCGCGCTCGGCCAGTTTTTCCAGGCCGTTCAAGACTCCTTGGGAGGGATCCTCAGGCGTCGAGAAAGCTTTCTCAACGGTCGTCCGGCCGTCACCGTCCACCATGATACAATCGGTGAAGGTTCCGCCGACGTCGATACCGACCAAGAAGCTGCGATTGGTTTGAGTCATTTATCCGTGCGCGACAACCAAGTGGAGTAATCTTTGTTGAGGATTCTTCAGGCTTCCTAGCGGGCAATCTGGCACTATCACATCAAGTTCGTTTATCACGAAGGACTCGAAGGGCACGGGTAACCAAAACACCGGCCTACGCGCTCGTAGCCTGTGGCCAGCGTAGTCGAACCCTGTCCCTCGTGGCGAATACTCTTTCACATTAGACCCGCAACGACCTATCTTTTTTGATGAACGCGCGTCGCCACGGCAAAATTGGCAGGACTCTTTAGATCGCCGCGCGCAGTGGATTTTTCACTCGCGCTTTTCTACTCGATCGTTCTTTTGCTGTCCCTTGCAAGTCGATCGAAAACTCACCCGGCTCGCCAGCGATCACAACACCGTAATCCGCCAAAGCTCTTGCCGCGGTCACAAAACCATTGATGACATCTCGCAGCACCTCTGTGGGGTCGCGCTCCAACGGATTGCCAAATCCGCCGCCCCCCTGAGAGATCAGCTCGAAAGTGTCGCCCGCGCCGATCGCATGAAAAGCGTTGACTTGCAGTTGTCTTATGTTGCCGTCTGAACCCACCACCCGCATGTTTGGAATCGAGCCCGGCTGGCCGCCGAGCAAACCGTAGGCACGGGTGTCTTCCAACATGCCCGAGCCCACCGTGACACATTGCACGTCGGACGTCTCGACGCACCAGCGCAACACCGCGCCGGTACCGCCGCGCCATTTTCCCGCCCCGCCCGTATCCGGAGCGTATTCGTATTGGAGCAAGCGGTAAGGATACGCGATCTCAAAAATCTCCGGATCGGTGGCGCGCGATCCGCCCATGTTGCTCACCGGCCCGGTGTGGTTCCAGCCGTCATAGCCCTCAGTCGCTCCCGACCCGCCTTTGCAGTTGTGATGCGTGCAGACGAAATTCTTACCGGTGCGCGGATTGAAGCCAGCGGTCATCGGCGCGCAGCGCCTGCCCCATCCCGCTTGGGACAGCCCGGGAACGGCCTCCGCGAGCGCGATCCAAATCGCATCGGCGATGGCGGCGCAAGTGAGCAACGTCGACGCCGTCGTCGGCGCGGGCGCTTGGCAATGGACAATGGAGCCTTCGGGCGCGACGACGCTGATCAGGCCGAGCGAACCCGCGTTGATCGGAATCTCCGCGCCGATGCAGGCGAACAGCGCCTGGAAACATACCGATGCCGTGTTCGCCAGAGGACTGTTGATATAGCCGCGCACCTGCGGACCGGAGCGGCAAAAGTCGAAGGTCAACTTTTCGCCGTCGACTTTCACGTCAACGCGGATATGGGCCACCTTGTCCATCTCAACGCCGTCGTTGTCGATGCCGCGCTCGCCCGCGTAACTTCCATTGGGGATCGCTTTGATCGCTGCGGCCATTTTTCTTTCCGTGGCCTGCAAATAAGCACCGATCGCTTCATCCAGCGTCGCCTCGCCATATCGCTCGATCAGCTCGACCAGCGCTTCTTCGCCTCTTTTAGCCGCGCCGATCTGGCAATGCAGATCGCCTTCGACGAGATGGCGACTCTTAACATTTAGCAGAATCAGATCCCAGACATCGCTTTGATAGACCCCTTTGGCGTAGAGTTTGATCGCCGGCAGGCGTAAGCCTTCCTCCCAAACGGTTTTCGCTGCGGGATTGTACCCGGCCACCCCGGCGCCACCGAGGTCGGCTTGATGCCCCTTGGTCACCGACCAGAAGGCAAGCCGCCCGGCAAAGTAAACCGGCCGGGCAACCGTCACGTCGGGAAGATGGCTGTTACCGTCGTAAGGATCGTTCGCGATAATCACATCGCCGGGGTCAAGCTCTTGGCCGCGATATTTCTTGCGGATCGCTTCCATGGCGAACGGAATTGATCCGAGCAACACCGGAATATATGCCGTTTGCGCAATCAGCCGCCCCTCCGCATCAAAGATCGCCGTGACAAAGTCGCGCGATTCGCTGAAGATCGGCGAACGGGAGGTGAGCAGCATGATCTGCCCCATCTCTTTGGTAATCGCCGTAAAACGATTGGCGATGACCGCAACCGAGATCGGATCGACTTGATGATCTCTCAATGTGTAACTCCGCCGCGCCAAGCATTCATCGTCGGGAAACGCTCTGCGAGGCTTGAAACTCAATTCCTAAGATTCTTATAACTGCGCGCGGCTTTCCGAGTCAATCACAAGCGCTCGGCGCCAGTGAGCAAGACGAAATGAATTTTACAGACTATTTCTGCCTCGAACGCTAGATGCTCTCGGGTAGGAAACATGGATCACTCATTTAACTGGGGCTCCTCCCAAAACGAGCTTTTTCGCAAGCAAAAACTCCCGTGCCACGTCCTTCGCCTGGCGCTTTTCACTGTCGACCGCGAAGTTGAGCTTGCGCATCTCGTCGACAGTGAGAATGCCCCCCAGTTGCTTCAGCACCTCGCGCAGCGCTGGATATTTTTCCAATGCCGCCTGGCGTACCACCGGCACGGCGTCGTAGGGCGGGAAATAGCGCCGGTCGTCGTCGAGCTGAAATAATCCGTAGCGCGAGATCAAGCCGTCGGTGGAATTGCCGGCGATCAAATCGACTTGGTTTTCCGCCAGCGCCCGGTAGGTCAGCGACAAGTCCATCTCGCGGGTCGCCTCGAAGTGAAATCCGTAGGCTTTGGAAAAGCCTGGATAGCCGTCGGCGCGCGACATGAAGTCTTGGCCGAAACCGGCGCGCCATTGATTGGACACTTTCGCCGCGTCGCTGACGGTCTTAAGATTCAATTTCTTGGCGTCGTCGCCGCGGACGAGAATGGCGAAAGTATTATTGAAGCCGAGCGGCTCGGTCCATTCCAGCTTGAAGCGCTTGGCATACTCAGACTTGACCCGTCGATACACTTCTTGCGGATCGGCGAGCGGCTTTTCTTTGAGAATCGCCAATAAGCCCGTGCCGGTATATTCGACGTAAACGTCGATTTCACCGGCGATGAGCGCATCGTGCGCTAAGTTGCCACCGAGATCGAAGCGGCGCACGACTTCGGCGCCGGTTTTCGCCTCGATCGCTTGCGCGAGTATTTCACCGACAATCACCTGCTCGGTGAAATCTTTCGAGCCCACCGCGATGCGCCCGGCGCTTTTGCCTAAAAAGAAATATGCGACGGCGAAGAAAACCAGGATAATGACGCCGCTAGACCACAATAGTTTGCGCGCGCTTACCTTAACCGCCGCGCCAGCCTGAATCGTTTTCTCGACGTAACCCAAAAGCAGATCGGCAGACAAGGCGATCAGCGCCGCCGGCACCGCGCCGGCAAGGATCAACACATTATCGTTGGCGCGCAGGCCGCGAAAAATATAGCGCCCCAAGCCGCCGGCATCGATCGCCGCGGCGATGGTCGCCGTGCCGACGCAGATCACGGTGGCCACCCGCACGCCGGCGATGATCACACCGAGGGCCAGCGGCAGCTCGACTTGAAACAGCAGCTGGCGGTCGGTCATGCCCATACCGCGCCCAGCTTCGCGAATCGCCGGATCGACGTTGCTAATGCCGGTAAAAGTGTTCCGGATGATCGGCAAGAGCGAATAGAGCACCAGGGCGACGATCGCCGTGCGCGCGCCGATGCCGCCGACGAGCTTCGCGTTAAACAGATAGATATTGAGCGGAATCAGAAAACCGAACAGCGCCAAACTCGGCACCGTCTGCATGATGTTGGCGAAACCGAGAATCGGTTTGCTTAAGCCCGGCTTGCGGGTCAGTAGAATACCGAGGGGCACGCCGATCAATACCGCGATACCAGTAGACACGACGACTAAAAAGAGATGCTCTAAGACCAGCTCGCCAAGCTCGCGGCTGTTGTGGGTGAAGAACTCCAGCAGGGTCACACCGGTCTCCCAACGCTTTGACCATCGTGAAAACAGTCGGCAAAGGCGCGCGCTTCCGGATCGCTCGATTCGAGCAGCAGAGCCGGCGGCCCGAGTAAAATCATCTCGCCGTCTTTCAAGAGCGCGATGCGCGTCGCCAAGACAAAAGCTTCAGCGATATCGTGCGTGACAAACACCATTGTCTTGCCGAGCTCCTGTTGCAGCGATTTGAATTCTTGCTGAATGCCGCGCCGGGTGATCGGATCGAGGGCGCCGAAAGGCTCGTCCAAGAGAATCACCGGTGGATCGGCGGCCAAAGCGCGCGCCACGCCGACGCGCTGGCGCTGCCCGCCGGACAGTTCGCGCGGGAAACGACTGGCAAAACGGTCGGCGTCGAGGCCGACGAGATTGAGCAGCTCGCGCGCCCGCTGGGCAATTCGCTCCGGCTCCCAGCCTTCCAGCCGCGGCACGACGCCAATATTTTGCTCGATGGTCAGATGCGGGAACAAACCGATCTCTTGGATCACGTAGCCGATGCGCCGGCGCAGTTTGATCGGGTCCCATTCCAGCGTCGCTTTGCCTTCCACTTCAACCTGTCCCGAGGTCGGATCGATCAGCCGGTTGATCAACTTCATCGTCGTCGTCTTGCCCGAGCCGCTGCGGCCGAGCAATACCAAGGTCTCGCCGCGCGCCACCTGAAGATTGAGGTTGGCGAGCAATTTCTTGCCGCCCGGCAGGACGAAGTTCACGTCGTGAAATTTGATTGTTGTTTCAGCACTGTTCATAGTAGCGAAATATCTGCTGCTTCAGCAGGAGGATATCTGAACCATCCGGCTTCCATTCCGTCATTCCCGCGCACGCCGGAATCCAGGCCATTTTTTCTGCGTGAATGAAGAGGGAACCTGGATGCTTTCGCGGGCATGACGGATTTGCCATTCCTTCCCTCACGCGGGATTTTAATCATGCCGGATCGATGCTCGTTTCGGGTCGCATCCGATTAAGAATTCTTTTATAGTCTCTCAGCTCATGACACAAGAAACCGGGCCACATATCTTCGCCGCCGATCAGCGTTGGCGCTGGCGGTCCAACCACCGAGGCATCTGGTCTTTGCAAGGCAGCAATCTTGACGCGATTCCGACCTTGTCGATATTGACGACGCTGTGGGATCAGCCGCGCTGGCTCGAAGCGTACCATCTTTACGATGAACACGGCTCCGAGCTGTTCGAAGCGATCTGCGACTTGCCGGAATATTATCTGACGCGAACGGAGAATGGCATTCTCGAAACCCACGCCAAAGATATCATCGCCGCCGCGCCGGTCGAATGCATCGTCGAGCTCGGCGCCGGTTACAGCAAAAAAACCATCCATCTACTCAGCGAGCAGGTGCGCCAGCGCGGCCAAAGCATCTTCGCGCCCATCGATGTCAGCGTCGCCGGTCTACTCGCCTCGCAGGCGGCCGCGCACAAGGATTTTCCACAACTCGACTTTCACGGCATCCAGGCGCGCTACGAAGACGGTTTCTCCGCCATCGAAAAAAGCCTGCCGACACTGTTCATCTTTCTTGGCAGTACCATCGGCAACTTCAACCAGACCGAATTCCCGCGTTTCTTCCGCGCCCTGGCGGCGGCCATGGGACCGAACGATTATTTCCTGCTCGGCGCCGATCGGGTGAAACCGGTCAAGTTACTCGAAGACGCTTACAACGACAGCCGTGGCATCACCGCCGCGTTTATATTGAATGTCTTTCGCAACATCAACCGGCTGCTGGGCAGCAATTTCGACTTGGCGAAAATGCGCTATCACTCCTGGTTCAACCCGGAGTGGCAGCAAATCGAAATGTACGCCGTCGCCGCCGCGTCCCAGCAGATCCGTTTTCCCAGCGCCGGCGCAGCAATGCAATGGAACCAAGGCGAAAAAATTCTCGTTGAAATCAGCCGTAAGTTCGAAGCCAACCGGCTGCAAGAACAACTGGGCTTCTTCGGCCTCACGCCCGTCGAGCATTATTCCGATCCCAAGCAATGGTTCTCGGTGCTGTTGTTTCGCAAGCAAGCTTAGATTCGATATTAACCCCGCCTCTTGAGGCGGGCACAAAATTATAGGGTATCCAAAGGGGGCGAGCATCCCCTTTGCGATAATTTTAATTAGCGGCGGGGTTCAATCCCCGCCCGCGAAGTGTCTCCGTTGAATAGCCGCACGCGCAGCGTTGGCTCGCCCTGGGGCAAGTCTTGCAGCGCGATCGGTCCGTGCAACTGGCGCAGCGCCGCGGCAAAGTAGCCGCCTTGGCATTTGCCACTTTGGACATCGAAAGCCTTCGGCAAATTGATCCACGAGATTGCCGGATTGATGTGGTGAATACCGTGCAGATTGAAATTGAGCAGCAACTTGGCCAGCGCCGCCGGCAGGCGCAAGTTCTTCGCGTAAAAGACATCGCTCACCGGAGTTTCGTAGTGATAAACGTTGTCGAGAAAAGAGATCAAAAAACCGCGCGCCAACAACGCCGCCAGGAGCAGTGGCCAGTACCGGCCGTAAAGGTAAAACGACAACGACAGCCAGGAAACCGTCAGCAGGCCGTCGAAGCGAATCTCGCGCAGCGATTCTATACCCAGCCAGTTTTGCATCAGGATACTACTGACGCTCTGCGCCGGCAAAAAACGTTGGCGAAATTCTCCGAGCAGCTTGCGCGGCAGAAAAAAATAAACCGGACTCAACGCCTCGACCAGATACAAACCGAGAAAGATCTGAAAAAAATATCCCGGCGCCGCCGCGGTTTTGGTGCCTTTGCTCCGATCAAAATATTCCGTGCCCTCCACGGGCATGCGGTTGAGCTTGTGATGTAGCAAGTGGCTCAGCCTGAGAATCCGAAACGGCGAGCCGAACAGAATCGCCAAGAGCCGTCCGAAAAAGCCGTTGACCGTTTTGTTGGCATGGAACAGATCGTGGATCGCCTCATGAATCAGACTCCAGAATGGATTGGTCAACAGCGCCAGCGGCAAGAGCGTCCACGCCCAGCCGCGCTGCGCCGGCAGGAGCCAGAGCGGTAAAATCACAAACTGGAAAACATTCACCGCGATGTAGAAAAGCGCCAGGAGACAGTTGAGCGCCGCGGGAAGCCCGCCACTACGGCTGACGAAAGCGGCCGCTTCTTGCACCATGTCAGAACTCGATGCCGAAACTTTGCTTGAGCGGCGACAAGCTGAGCAGGACAACGATGCCGAAGCCGAGGATCAGCACGCCGGAAACCCGATGGACCCAGCCGAGCGTGCGCAAGCTAAACGTGCCGCGAAACGCGGTCATGCCGATAAACATTCCGATCCACCACAGCGACGAGCCGATAAAAACTCCGAGCGCCAAGAGCGCGGCGGCAAAATAGCGCCCTTGCAAGCTCGGCACATGCCAGCCGGCATAGATCGCGATGAAGGAAAGAATCGTCACGGGATTGGAAAAGGTCAAAAAAAATGTCGTCGCATAGGCGTTCAACAAACCGTTTTCGTTCCTCGGCGCCGCCTGTTCCTTGGGTTGAGTGCCGTAGATTTGCCAGCCGAGATAGCAAAGAAATACACCGCCCGCAAGGCGCAACAAAGTTTGGTAGTCGGCAAAAAAACTCGATACGAACGAGATTCCCAGCGCGGCGAGCGCGGCGGCGAGCGCGTCGGCGCTGGCCACGCCCAACCCGGAAAAGAGCCCGCAAACCGCGCCCATCGCCAGCGCCCGGCTGATGCACAACAGACCCAGCGGACCGACCGGCACCGCGACCACGAAACCGATCAGCACGCCTTGGATGATAAGATAGACCGACATGGCTAGCAGTGAATAGCGCTTAGCGCGCGCAGCGAAAACTAATGTTGTGATGGCCGCCGCGCGGGTTGCGCGAGACATGGCGGCCGCGGTGCGTGGTGGTCAATTCGTCGGTGCGCCCATCCTGTCCGCCGCCGCGCGTGACGCGAACCTGCGCGCGCACCAAATCTTCGCGCCCGTCGTTTGGATTATAAGGATAAGGCAGATAAGCACTGCTCACCCATTCCCAGCCATTGCCCGCGGCATCGAGCATGCCGTATGGGCTCGCGCCCATAGGAAAACTTCCCACTGGACGAAAATCGTTCCAGCCGCCGTTGAAATGCGCCCGCGTTGCATCCGCGGCTTCGTTGCCCCAGGGATATTTCCGGCCATCCTTGCCGCGCGCCGCCTTCTCCCACTCCGCCTCGGTCGGCAAGCGCTTGCCAGCCCATGAGCAATACGCCAACGCGCCGTACCAGGAAGCTTCCACCACCGGATGATTCTCGTGGCCGGCATCGGCCTGCCACTTGCGGTCGCGCCGGTGAATCCGCGCGTCGTTATCATCGACGTCGTACCAAACCTGTCCGTCGGCTGCCGTGACGCCGCGCGCGTTCATGAATTGTGCGAATTGCAAATTGGTAACTTTGGTTCGCCCGATGAAAAACTCGCCGACGTTGACTTGCTGCTGCGGCCGCTCATCCTCCGGTCCGTTATGGCTGCCCATGAAAAAGAGCCCAGCCGGCACGCGGATCAGATCCGGCGCATCTCTGGAATCGGCGCCGTGCGCGTGAAACAGTGGCCACCCCACTAACAGCGCCAGGCAAACCGAGACAACTTGATTCGCAGCTCGCATGGGATTTTCTCGACTCAGTCGATCCTACGCAATGCCATTCGTCTTGGCAAGTAATTCATTCCGGCCTCGTTGAGCGCCCCACGACTGATTGAAAATGTAAATGGAGAGTTGGGCCTTCAAAGTTCTGACCCTTTCCCGTCTGCCGGTCACACTGTTTCACGACGGGCTCATTTAGTTGTATAAGACCTTGTAAATCCCGGCTGTGTCGAAAGGAGGTCTCCCATGAAGACAGTCCGAGACATCCTCAAGTTTAAAGGAACTGACGTTTGGTGCGTCGAACCTGACGCCACAGTATTCGACGCGCTCCAACGCATGGCCGAAAAGGAAACCGGCGCCCTGATAGTCACGGAGGGCGCGCAGGTCGTCGGCCTCATATCAGAGCGCGATTACGCGCGCAAAGTCGTACTCCAGGGTCGCGCTTCACCCACCACGCTGGTTAGGGAAATCATGATAAGCCCGGTCGTGTATATTCACCTCAACCAACCGATTGAAGAATGCATGGCCCTAATGACCGAAAAGCGCACCCGCCATCTTCCCGTCATCGAAGACGGAAAGCTCGTCGGTCTCATCTCGATCGGCGATATCGTGAAGTCGATCATCGACGACCAGCAGTTCATCATTGAGCAGCTCGTGCACTACATCAGCGGGTGAAATTGCCAGAGGATCGAGAGGGGGCATTGATGAATCTGCCACGTACGGGTTTCATCTTGTGGTTAACCGCCGCCAGTATGCTTGGCCTGTCGTTCCCTGCCTACTCGTCCGCACAAGATTACTACAAGGGCAAGACAATTCGTTTCATCGTCGCCTTCAGCCCGGGCGGCACGTTCGATGCGTACACTCGCATCATCGCCCGTCACTTCGGCAAACATGTGCCGGGAAACCCCTCGATCATCGTTGAAAACATGACCGGCGCCGGAGGCTTCATCCAGGCCAACTTCATGTTCCAACGCGCCAAGCCCGACGGACTGACCATCGGCAACAACCAAGGGAGTTTCATCCAACAGCAAATTTTGGGCGCCAGAGGGATCGAATTCGACAGCCGAAAATTCGAATACCTCGGCGTGCCCACGGAATTTCACCCGGTGTGCGCATTGACCAAGGCGAGCGGCTTCACCAGCATGGACAGATGGTTTGCCGCCAAAGAGCCTGTGAAGCTCGGCGGTATCGGGCCGGGAACCGGCCCCTCTGACATCGCGCGTGCGGTGAAGGCGGCGCTGCCAAACTTACCCATCCGAGTTATCGACGGTTACAAAGGCGCTGCCGACGTCCGCTTGGCCGCCGATGGCGGCGAGCTGGCCGGCTTTTGCGCCGCGTGGGAAGGGATAAAACTCTTGTGGCGCAAGTCGATCGATTCGGGCGACGTCTCAGTCGTACTTCAAGTCGCCCCGAAAAAACATCCGGAGCTGCCCAACGTGCCCTTGGCCATCGACTTTGCGAAATCTGAAGAAGCCAAACAAATCCTCAAGTACGCCGTGCAAGACGTGGCGCTTTTGCAGTATCTCTACTTCCTGCCGCCGGCAACCAACAAAGAAATCGTCCGGACGCTGCGCAAAAGTTTTCTCGACACACTAAAAGATCCCGACTTTTTCGCTGAGATGAACAAAGCCAACCTAGCCGTCACCCCCGTGGGCGGCGAAGTGATCGACGGCATCGTCTCCGGCCTGTTTAAGCTCGACTCTGGGATGGTCGCGAAATTGAAGAGCGTGCTGGTACCGTAGAAGTGCGTGTGTTTGGTTAGCGAGAAGAGCGAAGGAATTTAGCAAAGGTTTGTTTGGAGGAGTTTATGGAACCGAGACTTATCGATGCCGACGGCCATGTGATCGAAGACGAAACCCTCATGGACTATCTTGAAGAGCCCTATCGCAGCTGCAGAACTCAGGGCGGTATCATCGGACCGGTACGAAACGTGTTGGGCAATGTTTTTCCGACCTTGGACTTTCTTCACCTCGCAACCTTCAAGCGCAGCGAACGAGCCTTTGGCGGCGGTAAGCGCGTCGGGCCGGATCAATGGGTGGAGTTTCTCGACGTGGCGAAGTTCGAATATGCCTTTCTCTACCCGACCGTCGGTCTCGCCATGGGCAACATCGTTCATCCCGATTGGGCCTGCGTCGTCGCTCGTGCTTACAACAACTGGCTCCACGACCGCTATATGAAACGCAGCCCCAAGCTCAAAGGCATGGCGCTGATTCCGATGCAGGATGTTAGTGAAGCAATCAACGAGTTGCGCCGCGCTGTTAATGAACTCGGCATGCCTGGCGCCATGCTCCCCTCCCGCGGCTTACCCTTCGACCTCGGCCACCGCACTTATTGGCCGATCTACGCCGAAGCCGAGAAATTAGGCTGCGCCCTCGCCGTCCACGGCGGCTGCCATCACGGCATGGGACTAGACACCTTCGAGACATTCGTTCCGATCCACGGCTTGGGCCACCCGCTTTCGCTAATCATCGCGTTCTCAGGCATGGTCTATCACGGCGTCTTCGATCAATTTCCCAAGCTGCGCGTCGGTTTTCTCGAAGGCGGCGCCGCCTGGGCGACGTTCTGGATGGACCGCATGGACCGCTCGCACCACTACTTCGGCGAACTGAATCTCCGGGAACGCTACAAAGGCCCGTCGATGCAGCGCAAGCCCAGCGAATATCTGAAAAATCCGAATGTCTACATCGGCTGCGAAGGCGGCGAAGTGGGCCTCGACTACCAGGTCAAACGCTCCGGCAACAACCACTTTCTCTTCGCCAGCGACTTCCCCCACGAAATCGGCCCGGAAGATATCCTGCACGAGATCGAAGAAGTCGAAGAATACGATGGGCTCAGCGACGAAGATAAAGCGGCGATACTTGGAGGAAATGCGCGGCGGTTTTATCAGGTGAGTTAAACGCGACGAGCGACCATTATTTTATCGCTTATCACTTACCTCGCCAACTAATCAGCGACTGATTCGATTTCTCAGCGCGACGGCAGCGGATCGACGCCGGAGAATTTCTTCTGCATCTCGATGATCTCAGGGTCACGGGGCGTTTCCTGGATTACTTTCGCAAGCTCTTCGGCCATCAGCGGTGAAGCGTCGTCGGTGACCAGTTTCTTATACTCGGCGCGGAACTCCGGGTCTTTGAACACTTTGCGCATCGCGTCTTGCAGAATCTCTACCCTATCTTTCGGCGTCCCCGGCGGCAACACGAACGGCGAAGTTGCCGTTCTGAAACCGCGCCACATGGTCAAAAGCTTTTTTTCTTTATCCGATTTGGCGAAGCTCTCGATCTCCGGCAGTTGGGCGAGGCGCGGGTGTTGCGGCTTGTCGTTTTTGGGCACCGCCAAGATCGCATGAAAATCCATGATCCCCTTGTCCACCCAATCGCGGTTGCGGCTCAGGACGGAAGTCACGTTATTCGAGCGTGAATCGATCTCGCCGTTGCGCAACGCCACGTCGGCTTCCAGCGAAGTGTAACCGGTAACGAACTTTGGCGCCTTAAGATCCAGAAAATAGCCAAACAGCCGCGCCGAGATGTAAGCCACCGCACCCACCTCTTGCGCGCCGAGGCGAAGCCCGCTCGCGGCTCGCAGTTTGTCTAGACTATTGAGACCGAGCTCGTGTCGCGTATAGATGACGTTGTGGTTTTCACTCACCGGCGTGCCGAGATAGATAAATTTGTCGATGTCGTACATAACACCGGTTTCTTTCATGACTTGCAGTCCGATCACGGAACTGCTGAGGGCGCCGATCGTGAGACCATCAGGCTTGGCGTTTTGGAATACCTGATTGGCCGCTCGACGTCCGCCGCCACCTTCGACAAACTCGATAATCAGGGTCGGATTCCCAGGAATATACTTGCGCAGGTGCGTCATGACGGTCTTGACCCTCAACCCCGCGGTGCCGCCAGGGTCGTTATTGATTATCTTTATTGTCTTGCCTTGATAAAAAGACGCTTGAGGAAAAACCGCATTCGGAGAAACACCCAGCGGTGCCAGTAGGGCGATGAAAAACATCCAAAGCGAATACGGCGTTCTCATACGAGCCTCCGTCAAGTTGGCGTTAGGGTCGATCCAGAGAATTGACTTTTTTTGCAACTTCGACCGCATGAGCGGGCACAACCAATTCTCTGAACCGACTATGATCATATTGGTAATCCGAATCAATGGCCTTTTGATCCCTTGCCATACACTCCGAACCCATGAACTTCTACCCTGAGAGACGACATTTAGATTCTTCGCCGGGTATGCCGATCCTTTTCGCCCTCCTACGCGCAACTCGCTCGATGGGAACGGCATCGACTCCAGGCCCCGATGGCCGCCAAGCTGAAAAATGTGCTCGTACCGTGGACGCAGACGGTGGATGGACGGATTAAATCTGCTGATCGCTTGAGGAGGGGGGGACATGCACCGGAATCTTGGTACTTTCTCGTGACGACTTTTTTTGCAAGGCCTTGACGAGCACCAGGCTCACACTAACTCCAAATACCAGCAGCCAACCCCAACTTTGAGCCCCGGCTTCCTTCCAGCCGTAGGTTAGCGTTGCTATGTAAACGGCCAGCCCGGCCAATCCTGACACCCAAGCGCAACAGGAATCAAGCTCCTTGCGCAAACCGTGCTTCCAACTGAAGGGACGAGTCGTTCTTAAGGCGGCACCGAGATTGCTCAACTTGGGTAGTAAACCTGTCGTCACCCTGACCGCGTAATTGTCGTAGTCCGCGCCGACACGAGACCGCATACGCGTTTCGTCTTTTCGAGCGATGAGATGATATAGACCTGCAAACGGCAGCAGCGCTAAACCATATACCCAAGGATTGTTAAACATAACAACGATTCCTAACACGATGAGAAAATTCCCGGCATACAGCGGATGACGCATGATTGCATAGGGGCCGCGATCGCGTATGCCGCGTTTTTTCAAATGGGCGTTGCTTCCCCATGCCCACAGACGGAGCGATTGTCCGAAACCGCATATAGCCGCGCTGATAATACCTATTAAGTTGTTGAGGATGTCATTGCCGGTCGATAATGGTTCAAAGCAAACCAGCATAAGCAATATTATGGGCACGGGCAAAATCCGACGATGACGACGGGCCCACAGGGCCAATCGAAATCCGGCAGACCGTAACCGAGCGGTCGGCGAAAGCTTGGAACCTGCCGGTGAAAAGTTGCTGTTTCTCATTGTCGACAAATCCTGAGTAACATTTTTTATTCGTAGCATGTCCATGGCAACGGGATCAAACTCCTGGGTCAGAGCTCCCGCGAACGCGGCTTGGAAGGACAGTTCCTTCTTATGCTTTGAATCTAATAATTCCCCGCAGCTTGCTGCGGGCACCCTATTGATGGGGAATCCAAAGGGGGCGAGCATCCCCTTTGGTCGCGTGCGGGGTTAATACCCCGTACGCGAAATGCTCCGTTTATTAGAAACTTCGGCTTTGTCGGATCCGGCTCGTCAAATTCCGAGCGCGGACGACATCAAGACTATCTTGCAAACTCTCATAACCTGCGACGTAGATACCACCACCGCTCAACACCCATTATCGGCTCCCTGCTAATAACCGCAACGTTCCGCTACCGCGTGCACTCGCTGATACTCCTCGTCCAATTCCTTGCGGCTTCTCAATTCCTTGAATGCCTCCGTCACCAAGTCCTGCGCACACACCTCCTCGATAGCAGGAACTTCGAAATTCAATCCGCCAATCAGAGCTTCCTCGCGTAACATGTCTTCGAATCCGGTGGCGAGGCCGTCTAACGGGAACGGCATGCGCTCCAGGCCGAGCGGCGTATAGCGGTTGGCGTTGTGCAACCGCTCTTCGGGGTCGGGAGTCGTCAAACGTAACCGCTTGTCGAGATTGTAGAGGTAAGCGAAATTTTTCGGCATGTCGCGGACGAACCAGTAAGAGCGAATCAGCCCCTTGAGAAAACTCTTCACCAAGTCCGGCCGTTCTTCGAGAATCTTTCCGGTGGCGGCGATGATCCGTTCCGGCCGTCCATTGGGATATTGATCCTTGGGCACGACCAAAACGTTGCAGCCCTCTTTTTTGAGCGAGTCCACCAGCACGCTCGATATTGGCGCGCATTCAATCTTGCCGGTTTTGAGCGCGTCGACGAGCAGATGAGTCGAGACGCCGCAGCGCACCCATTCGACGTCTTTCTCGATATCTAAGCCCGCCTTGCGCAACTGAATCTGAATGCCCCAGTGGCGAATGCTGTTGAAATCGCTGATGCCGACGCGCTTGCCCTTGAGATCCGTGAGCGACTTGATATGCGGCGGGCCCATCCACGTCGCCGTGTGCTGGTTGCGCCAACCGGCGATGATGTAAACATCGGCGCCGCGCGAGCGCTGGTAAAAGATCGTCCGCGACTGAACGTCGAGAGCGATGTCGACGGACTTCTCCTTCATCGCCTGGGAAATGCCCAGCTTCTCCAGTCCGAAAGGCACCATCGGATCGCGCAGAATCTGGTAAGCCAGCGAGCCATCCGAGGTCTTGAGCCCCTCGTCATAAAAGAAGTTCATCTCGTGAGCCGACATCACCGGCATCAGATGCAGTACATGATAACAGGTCGGCGCGATGCGCAATTTTCCATCTAACATGATTTCTCCTCTTGAAAATTACCCGTTCAGGTTTGCTATCAGAGACATTCCCCACGAAGGACACGCAGAGCACGAAGTTTATAAACTTAGTTTTCCGAAAAATAAAGTCTGATGACGAGGAATTACTCGCGCAAAGCCTGCCCTGAGTTCGTCGAAGGGACGCAAAGACGCAAAGTTTAAAAAAGTTTTTCTCTTAACTTCGCGACCTTTGCGTTCTTTGCGGCCAACATTCCGAATCCCGTTTTTATTTCTACTTCCCCGTCGGGAAGCCCCAAACGCCAGCAATTTTTTTTATGATTCCAGGTTCATATTCTGGGCGGTCCCAGCCTTCGAAGATCGTTTTCGCGCCCGATTTCTGAATCAGCCGCCACTTCTCGCTCTCTTTGACGAACGGCGACCCCCGGCCCACCTCGTCGTACGCTTTTTGACCGTCGGGAGAGGCCAACCAGCCGGAGAGCAGCAACGCGGCGTTCGGATGCGGCGCGCCTTTTGGGATCGCCATGATTTCGCCCAAGCTGACAGGTACCTCTTTCGGCAAGGACATCGCCAGTTTCGCCTTGGGGTCGCTTTTCAGCAACGAGTAGATCGTCGCATAATGCGCGCCGCACAAGATCGCGATTTCGCCGGAAGCGACTTGAGCGACCGCTTCGGTTTGCCCTTGCTTCCAGATCGGCTGGTTGTTCTTGAATTTCGCCGCATAGTCGAGAATCTTCGCTTCGCCCCAAGACTTATACAGGCCACTCAAAAATCGCGGATGAACGTCGACGGCAATCTTTCCTTTCCAATAGGGATCGAGACAATCGGACCAATCTTTCGGGATTTTGTTAGCAGGCACCAGCGATGGGTTGTAGCCGATGATGCGCAAATTGAAACCAGACGCATTGAAATATCCGTCCGGACTGATGTGGTGCTCGCCGATGTTCGGCACCAGCTTGCGCCATTCGAGCGGTCCGGTAACCACGCCGCCTTTGACGAAGCGATTCTGCATCGCCGCCGGTACATCGTAGAGGTCGTATTCGACCACGCCGGCCAGCACTTCGTTGAATAGTTTCTCCGCCCGAGCCGTGCCGCTTACTGGTGTGAGCTCGACTCTGATCTTTGGGTACCTTTGATTGAAACCCTTGAGCACCAACGGCGCTTCCTCCAAGGTCAAACCGCTACCGATGTGCAGCTTGCCCTCTTTGTTGGCTAGTCTGACTATTTCCTCGAAGTTCTTGCCGATACCGCCCGGCTGGGATTGGGCCGGCTGGGAGAACAGTAAGATGACAACGAGAACACTGAGCAACGACATCGCTGTCTTAAGCAATCTGGCCGTCATGATCATGGAATCACCTCCGTCATTGGTTTTTTCCCGCGAAATTTACCGTCGTTAGAGATTGTGACCGGCGCGACGCGGATTCACCGCACAGCCACTCTGGCACGATGACTATCAAATCGGATGACCGCGCGTCAATGTAGATATTTACTGGCCTTTGAAAATTGCGCCCTTAAGAATCTCGCGCGGATAGTATGTCGCGTTGAATTTGTCGGCCTCAGCGGCAAAGTCGCGGTATAAACAGAAAAGATAGTTTTCACCACGAAGGACACGAAGAGCGCGAAGTAGTGTTTTTCTAGCTGTACCGATTCAGAAGAAAACTCACCGCGGCGGCGCGGGGGACGCGGAGTAAAGATCTCTTGATCAAGAAATACTCCGAACTCTGCGAACTCTGTGCCTCTGCGGTGAATAATACCTGCTGGTTTGGTTGCGCCTATGCCGCGCCGAGATCTTCGTGGTATACGCTTCCTCACAATAAACGGAGCATTTCGCGTACGGGGTATTAACCCCGCACGCGACCAAAAAAGGATGCTCGCCCCTTGGGATTTCCCATTTAAATGTCCCCGCAGCAAGCTGCGGGGAATTATGAGATTAACGCCGCAACAGTGAAACATTTCCTCTTTGCAATTCTCCCGCGTCGGCAGTAAATAGTCGTCAACGGCAATACTGATCGGAGGAAAAAATGTTACCTGAGATTCCACGAGACAGGCAGGTCGGCATTCTGCGCAAGATGCTGATGATTCGGCGCGCGGAAGAACATTGCATCCGCTTTCACGAGGAACACAGCGGGCTGATTCGCGGCCACTTTCACGTCTACATCGGCCAGGAAGCCACCGGCGTGTCGGTGTGCGATTGGTTAAACACGGACGACTACGTTTTCACCACGCACAGAAATCACGGCCATGTGATCGCCAAGGGCGGCGATCCGAAAAAAGTTCTGGCCGAGATCATCGGCCGCGCCACCGGCTACTGCCAGGGGCGCGCAGGGACATTTCACGTCGCCGCGCCGGAAGTCGGCATCGTCCACACCTCGGCGATCGTCGGCGGCTGTCTCGCTCTCGCCGGCGGCACCGCCTACGCCGCCCAGATGAACGGGAGCAAAGCGATCACCGTGGTCTTCTTCGGCGATGGCGCCATGGAGGAAGGCGTGTTTTATGAAGCGCTCAACATCGCCAAGCTCTGGCAATTGCCGATGATCTTCTGGATGGAAAATAATTATCGCCGCACTGGCCGCGGCGCCGGCCACGCGGCGACGGAACTCACCAACGTGCCCAAGGCGTTGAACGTCGAGACCACCGTGATCGATGGCATCGACGTTGGCACCGTGCATAAGACCGCCGCGCAAATCGTCAAGCGCGTGCGCGCCGGTGAAGGACCGCTGTTCGTCGAAGCACGCACTCATCTGTGGCCGGGCAACGCGTTTAATATGCCGAAGCTCGTCGGCGGTATTACCGACATCGCCTGGGCGTGGAACCCGAGCGCCGCGCCGGAGAAAGTGCGCGACTGGCACAAGGATCACGATCCGATTCTGAATTACTGTCGCGAGCTCGAAAGCGCCGGCGTGAGCCGCGGCGAAATCGAAAAGCTCGACGCACAAGTGAGCAGCGAGATTGACGCGGCGGCGCGCTTCGCCTTGGAAAGTCCGCTGCCGGATGCAAAGGCGGCGCTCAACTACGCTTTCGCCGGGAAAGGAAACTAACCCATGCCACAGGAAATGACTTTCGGTGAAGCGTTGCTCGCCGCCATCGACGAGGTGGCAGAGCAAGACAAACGAATCGTGCTGTTCAACCCGAGCTTTGCCGGGGAAGCCGGCCACGAAAAACTGGCGGCGTTCCGCAAAAAATACGCGGCGCGAATAAAATTTCCGCCCATCGCCGAAATAGGTTTCTGCGGCATCGCCACCGGCGCGGCGATGGCCGGCCTGCGGCCCGTCGTCGACATCAGCACCGCGACATTTTCCTACGAAGCGATCCCGCAGATCGTCAACGAAGCGGCGATCGCCTATTCCAACTCCGGCGGGCAAACCAACGTGCCGGTGGTTTTCTATTTGAAGTTCGGCATTCGTGGCGGCGGTGGGGTGCAACACTCCGGCAGCCCGCAGTCGTGGTATTGGAACACGCCGGGCCTGCAAATCGTCATGCCGTCGACTCCCGCCGACGCCAAGGGACTCATGCGCGGGGTGTTGCTCAGGAGCGAAGACCCAACGATCTTCTTCGGCCATGATCGGCTGTTGGACGACCGCGGCAATGTTCCCGACGGCGCCTATGAAATTCCCCTGGGCAAAGCCGACGTAAAACGCGAAGGCAAAGATTTGACGATCATCGCCACTTCGATCCAAGTGCCGCGCGCCCTAGCCGCCGCGGAAATGCTTTCGAAGGATCGCATCTCGGCCGAAGTCATCGACCCGCGCACCTTGCAGCCGCTGGACAAGCCTGCGCTGCTCGCATCGGTCAAGAAAACTGGCCGCGTGCTGATCACCGACGAGAGCCACGACAACTGCGGCGTCGCCGCCGGCCTCGCGGCGATCATCGCCGACGAAGGGTTCACCAGCCTGCGCGCGCCGATCAAGCGCGTGTCGATTCCGCCGGTACCCGTACCCTACGCCGTGCCGCTGGAAGATTACGTCACGCCGATGGCGGATAGAATCGTCGAGGTCGCGCGAACATTGGTAAAATAAGCAAGGGATGATTCACCACGAAGTAATTCATGTACCACTCGGTACAACACTGCGCATGAAAATTAAAACGTTACAAATCTACTAACACTGTTTGGCTCTTTAAACCTATTTTCATAAGAGGCACGAAGGACACGAAGGTTTCGGATAATTAATCTTCCGAACTTCGTGCTCTTCGTGCCTTCGTGGTGAGGTCGGAATTTCTCGTCGAGTACGTTCGCACTGACCCCGTGAAAGGATCGAGCCTCCGACCAACAACGGATATCGATCCGCCGTCCTACCGGTTCAAATATTTTTTCATCAGTCCGTTGATGTAACCTTGGATCGACGGCGACACGACCAGGAGTTGGCGCAGCAGCGGATCGACTTCGGCGGCTAAAAGTATTTGCGCATCCTCGCCGCTGACCCTTTTCAGCTCCACCTTAAACTCCGCGTCCTCTTTCATGCGCGCAAAGCCGTCGCGCAGCTGCCGCAAGATGTTCGCCGGCGTCTTTGGCGCCGCATGAAGCGGCCGCCCCACGCTATCGGTGCCAGCGAATATGGTATACGCCTGCCACGGCACGCCGCTCGGCCGTTGCTCCTTGGCCAAATCTTCAAACACCGGCACATCGGGGAACTCGCTGCGTCTTTGGAAGGAGCCGTTGGCGCTCAACATGCCCTGCTGGACAAACGGAGTGAAGCCCTGGCCGACGAATTTCAGCAGCGTCGGCAGAGTCGCCGTCGGATAGATGTCGGTTTCGTTTCGTTCAAAGGCGAGCTGAATCTCGCCACCACCGGGATAGCCTTGCACCCAACGGATGTTCCATTTGAGAAACTCCGCGCCCCAGAGAAAAATCGCATTCCAGCTTTCGTCACCCGAGCGGACGCCGACTTTGAGCGGTTCGCCGGCTCCGGTCAGACGTTCGAGACTCTTTTTGCGAATGAGCGCCACCGAAGTGCCGCGCCGCACGCTGCCGACCACCGGCCAGTGGGTAAGATCATGCTTGGCCTCTTTGACGCCCATCGCCTGTTGATTGATGCTCGTCGTGCTTGTGTAGTGCAGCGTCAGACCGTCGGGTTTGGCGAAAAGCTCAAACCAATTGCTCGCAACCGTTCCTCCCGCGCCAGGCATGTTTTGCACGAGCATCGTCGGGTTACCCGGGATATGAGCTCCGAGGAAACGCGCCATCATCCTCGCCTCGGCATCCACTCCCCCGCCGCCGGGAAATCCAGCGATGATGCGAATGGTCTTGCCCTTGAAATAGTCTTCCTGCGCAGACAAGAGTTTTACCTCTGGCGAGAAACACATCCAAAAAACGGAAAACATCAGGCAACTAAACTTAATCCGCATCGATGGATCCTCCTAAACGCGATTAAAGCTTGATACTTTTGGTCATTTGAGAAAACAAAAATCTCCAGACGGGTCACTGGCTGCGTTGCACCGTCAGCGAGAAATCGCCCTTGCGAATGTGGACATGCCCAAGCTTCCTCTTGCCCAATTCCTCGACCAAACGCACCAGCGGCTTGCGCGCGTCCAAATATTCTTTTGGTGGCGGCGCGAGCTTCAAGGCGTCGACGAACTCCGGGCCGGCGTAGAAGCGCAGCAGCAGCTCTTCGTCAGACAGGTGCGATCCGCCGTATTGCTTGCGCACTTCGGCAATCGTCGGCTCGGCATGCTCGATATTCTCAATCTCCCGTGCCCGCGGCCGGTTGAGAATCTTCGCTTTCGCCGCCGCGTCCATGTTGTCGCTGCCTTCGCTTCCCCACAAACCGAGCGCGTACTGAATCACCTGATCGGTGACTTCTTTGTAACGCTCGCCGACGATCACATTGATCGCCGCCTGGCTGCCGACGAACTGCGCGAACGGCGTCACCATGATCGGATAACCAAGCTCGGCGCGCACCTGCGCGGTCTCTTCGAGAACTTCTTGCAGCTTGTCCTCTTTGCCCATCAATTTAAGCTGGTGGCGCAGGTTGGAAATCATCCCGCCCGGCACTTGATGCCCGTACCAGTTTTCATCGTACTCGCGCGGCGCGCCCACCGGCAATCCCTCCTCCTTGGCGATCCGGGAAAAATGCGCGCTCACCGCCGGCAGCGCCGCGAGATTGAGCGTCGGATGGAAACCGAGCGCGCGCAAATTGCTCACAACGTTGAACACCGACGGCTGAGACGAGCCGTTGGCCAGCGGCGGGATCGCCGTGTGAACGATTCGAATGCCTTCCTTCACCGCTTCGAGCAGATTGAACGGTGCCAAGCCATTATTGCAGTGAGCGTGGAATTCGATCGGAATATCGCCGGTGCTTTGTTTAATCAGCCGCACGAGTGTGCGCGTTCGCTCCGGCGTGAGCATGCCGCCGACGTCTTTGAAACAAATGCGATAAGGCTTGATCGCCGCCGCGTCGCGCGCCTTTTGCGCATAGTAAGCGTCGGTGTGGCGCGGCGAGATCGAATAGATCAAATTCACCACCGTCTCCATGCCGAACTTGCGTAACTCTGCCGCTTCCTTGCCGAGGGCGACGAAGTCGTTCCAATAATTCGACGTGCGCGTCAGATCGATACCGTACTTGGCGACGGTCTGAATCACCAGCCGGCGGATGCAGTCGGGAATCCATTCGAAGCCGCTATGCAGCCCGCCATGATAGCGCAGCCGAGTCTTCTTGATCTCCTTGGTGCCCAAGCGCAACCAATCCCAAGGATCTTCTTTGTGCTCGCGGACAAACTTCTTGAACCGCAGACTCAAAAAAAATTCCATCGAGTCGAACCCGGCCTCGTCCATATGACGCAAAGCCGGCAGCATCATCCCAGTCGTCATACCATAAGCCCACAAACTGATGTCGCCATCGCGCAAAGTAGTATCGACGATCCGAACTTCGTCCACGAATTCCCCCAAATTGAAAGACCAAACGTTTATCAATCCTTAGCGCGAATCAGTGAAGCGAGGCAAGCTGCTCGTACACTTGTGCTAATGCGGAAACTCAAGCGGATCGGTATCTATCTTGCAGGCGGCCTTTGCGGATATTAATATCGGCAAACAGAGTCCGTGTATTACCGTTAGCCGATCATTGCCAAAATTAAAGGAGATACTCCACATGAAGGAAAGAGGATTCAAAATTCTGGCAGTTGTTATTCTCTCGTCATTTTTCGCGCTGCTCAATGGATGTGCCACCATGAATGATGTCGTGCGGGTTAAAGAGACCGGGTCGGAAGGCACAACCAGGGTTTATCCTGTCAACGCAGATCAAGCATGGGAAATTGCCAAGGCGGTCCTTCGTTGGGAAGGATCCGATGCAATTGAAGAACATAGAGACAAAGGCTTCATGTTAACCAGCAGCGGAATGAATTTGGTTTCGGCGGGAGCAGTCATGGGAGCTTGGATTGAGCCTGTAGATAAAGACAACACCAAAGTTACCGTTGTCACAAAGCGAAGAATCACATTAAACCTTTTTACGACTCTGACGGAAGGCACTTTTCACAAACGATTTGCGCAAAGCGTAGAGATTGTTAAAAAAGGGCGGCCGCTTTCACCTACAGCACCCGACTAAATCTGAAGCAGATATTTGAATCAGCAATAGCCGCTAACGATTCACTCCAGCGGACGGCTGATTGCCGCGGCTGACTTAAGGCGTTAAGTTCGCAACGAGAGTCCAGCCATGAGCACCGACACTACGTTCTGCGACGGTGGTTGTACATGTCGCTTCGTGCGCTATCGCATGACCACCACGCCTCTCTTCGTTCACTGTTGCCACTGCCGCTGGTGTCAGCGAGAGACTGGAGCCGCCTTCGCGCTCAACGCTCTGATCGAAGCCGACCGCGTGCAGTTACTCCAAGGGAAAGTCGAGATCATCGACACACCGTCCAACAGCGGCAAGGGTCAGCGGATTTCCCGCTGCCCCAGGTGCTTTATCGCCGTTTGGAGCAACTACGCCGGTGGCGGCGACGCCGTTCGCTTCATCCGAGTCGGCACGCTCGATGAACCGGACTGCTTCCCACCCGACATTCATATCTTCACAGCATCGAAGCAGCCGTGGGTCGTGCTTGAGCCCAATACGCCCGCCGTCGCCGAGTATTACAAAGCCTCCGAGTTCTGGCCCAAGGAAAGTCTCGACCGTCGCGCCGCACTGCTGGCGAGATCCCAGCAAAGGTAGCTCAAGTGCGCTCAGCCTAAAAACGTAAAACGTCTTGAACACGCCCATGTTGATCCGAAACGAAGAAGAAAAAGATTGGCCTGCCGTTCATGCGCTGAACACAGCTGCATTTGAAACACCGGCCGAAGCCAACCTGGTCGAAACTTTGCGGCAACAAGCGAAGCCCGTTGTTTCGCTCGTCGCCGAGGAAAACCGAGTAGTTGTCGGGCACATCATGTTTTCGCCGGTTGCGTTAACCGGCCATCCCGAACTACACATCATGGGCCTCGCGCCCATGGCGGTCGCGCCAGATCATCAGCGCAAAGGCATCGGCTCTGCGCTTGTGCGTAGAGGCCTTGAACTATGTAAGCAACGCGGTTTCGGTGCGGTTGTCGTGTTGGGCTACCCTGACTACTACCCGCGCTTCGGTTTCTCGCCCTCTATGCGTTTTGGCATCAGCTGCGAATACGAAGCTCCAGAGGAAGCGTTCATGGTTATCGAGCTCCAGTCGGGTTTTCTCCAAGGCGCGTCCGGCAAGATCAAATATCATGCGGCATTCAGCGATATATAATTCTGGTTAGCCGTAACGAGAGGACACCATGCTTGAACTCAGACCTACCTGCGAGCACTGCAATAAAGCGTTGCCACCCGACTCACTGGAAGCGCGCATTTGCACATACGAATGCACGTTTTGTGCAACCTGTGTCGATATCGTTTTGGGAAATGTCTGCCCGAACTGCGGTGGCGGTTTCGTTCCCCGGCCAATCAGACCTTTGAAGAATTGGAAAGGCGACAACTTCCTCGGCAAGGACCCGGCGAGCGCGAGGGTCAAGCACAGGCCGGTTGATCCAGCAGCTCATGCGCTGTTTTCGGCCACAATCAAGACCATACCGCCTGAGAAACGGTAGCGCACGAGAATCACAACGGCTAACCACTTCAGGCCGACGCAAAGTACGTGTGGCTGAGTGCGACGTTCAACTCACAACAATCTCTCCCAACCTTCCTACAGTATCGAACTAAACGATCGCATCATTTTCACCGTCATCGTGAGCGAGGTCATTATGTCGGGGCGACTTTTATCCTTCAACCTTTTGCCTTCATCCTTTCACCAACTTCTCCTTGACAGCTTCGCGCACCCGGCAATATGATCCGGCCAATCGAAGGAGGCGCTCGATGTTTAGACTTGTCGTCGTAATAGCCCTCGCACTAATACTATCGCCGGGGAATCCCGCCAGCGCCCAGCCGATCAAAATGACCATCGGCCAGACCGGCATCAATCCCGGCACTGGGCCGTTTATCATCGCGCAGAAAGAAAATTTCTTTGCCAAGCATGGCCTCGAAGTTAAGATCATCGAGACCCAGACTACCGCCGCGGTGCAGGCGATGCTCGGCGGCAGCATGCAGTTTACCATGGGTGCGGGCGCAGCGTTTACCACCGCGACGTTGGAAGGAGCGCCGCCGTTCGTCAACGTCGCTTCGTGGATCAATGTCTTTCCTTATTATCTCGTCGCGCGCAAAGAGTTCGGCAAGATTGCCGACCTCAAGGGCAAGCTCGGCCAGGTCGGTGGCCCGTTCGGCGCCGCGCCGGATGTCGCCATGCGCTTCGGGCTATCCAAGCTCGGCATCGATCCTGAGAAAGACGTGAAGTTCGTGCAGATGGGGCGGCCCGATTGGGCCAACGTGATCGTCCAACTAGAAAAGGGCGATGTACAGTTCTCCGTGCTGCCGCCGCCTTTCGACCGTATCGCCGAGGGACGCGGCATTCACAAACTCTACGCGCTGCCAGACTTGGGCATTCAATGGCAACAAAACGGCGAGTGGGTGTTGAAATCCTATCTCGCCAGCAACCGCGACGCGGTCGTCCGCGTCGAGCGCGCCTTGGCCGACGCGATGAAGTTTTACTTCACGCAAAAAGACAAGACCATCGCTCATCTCGTCAACTTTCTCGGCACTAGCCGTGAAGACACCGAGTATTCGTACACCGCCTATGCCAATTGGGCCGACAAGAATCCCCGGCCGAAAGTGGAAGCGTTGAAAAACACTCTTCAAGCGATCAGCCGCACCACGCCCGCGGCACTGAAGGCCGATCCGGCGGCGTTTATCGACACCGGGATCATCGATCAGCTGCTCAAGGAAGGCTACTTTAAGTATTGACCAAGCATGTTCAATCCGGAGCAGCCGAGAGACCAAGCGGACAGAAGAAGAACAGCTGCCCGCATCCCCTCGAAACTTCACTCTCCGATCTCATCGAAAGAAAGGCGCGAGTGTATGGGTAAAAAGATTATACTGCTTAATGCCATCGTCTGCGCGGCGCTTCTGTGTCCCCCGATCGGGTCAAATGCACAAGCCCAGGAACCCTATTACAAAGGCAAGACGGTTCGCTTTCTCATCAACTTTTCCGCCGGCGGACCCACCGATGTGTTCGGCCGGTTGATCAGTCGTTATTTCTCCAGGCATGTCGCGGGCAACCCTGCGGTCGTGGTGCAAAACATGAGCGGCGCGGGCGGCATTATCGGCGCCAACTATATTGCCGAGATCGCCAAACCCGACGGCCTAACGGTGGGAATATTCTCGGGCATGTACCTGCCGCAAATCCTTGGCGGTGCCGGAGTTCGTTACGATCTTAATAAAATGCCGATTATCGCCGGCGCCGCCGAGACCTCGATCGTCTATATCCGCGCCGATACGGAAGTTAGAACTCCGGCGGACTTGCTCAAACCGGCAAAGCCGATCGTCCTCGGCGGCTTTACCCGGGAGAACAACAAGGATCTCGCGCTTCGTCTCGCATTCGATCTGTTAGGGGTTCCCTACAAATATGTCACCGGTTACGCCGGCGTCGCTGAGCTTCGAGTCGCCATCCAGCGCGGCGAGATCAACGTCACCTCCGAGAGTTTAACTGGCTACAACACCGGCGGCGTCCTGATGGTGCGAGACGGCGTTGTCATACCGCTCTATCAGGAGGGATTGCTCGGACCTGGCGGCGACACAGTCCGCGACTCCCGCTCGGAGCTGCCGTCGTTCCCGGAATTTTATCGAAAAGTTAAAGGCGCCGATCCCACCGGGCCGCTTGCCGAGGCTTACAAAATCTCCGGCGGCTCGCGCACCATGTTGCGATTCATCACCGCGCCGCCGAAAACTTCCAACGACTTGCTCATGCTGCTGAGAAAAGCGTTTCGCGACACCTTCGCCGATGCGGAGTTTAAAGCCGAGTCCGATCGGGTGATGCAGTTCCAGCTCTTGAGTTTTGTCGGCGAGGAAGCGGAACGGGTCAATGCCGCGGTGTTTCGCGCCGCCACCGGGCCAACGCGGGAAATCGTCAAAAAAATGGCGACACAATAACTATTCCTTGGCTGTCAACGTTCTCACCCTGTCGTTCATGCGATACATCTGTTCGCTGGACACCGAAATGAGCAGGCAATGGCTCACTTCTTTCCATCCCCCACTGTGGAAAACGGGATCAACGGAGGATTCAAAACGTTTAGAGTGCGAACGAGAATCTGCTGTGTGTTCAACCGGGGGCGCGTTCAAAGACTTCCTTGACATTCTCTTGTGCCGAGAAATATGATCCAGCTTGCCCGGGGCGATGGCCTAACCCCTCAAAGGAGCCGAAAAAATGGACACGACAGTCGAAGAAACTAACGGTCGAGCGATAGACGAACTGGAAAGCTACTTTCAAAGCTACCGCGATCTGCCACAGGAGATCATTCTGAAGCACGACCTCTTGCGCGTCGGCCACTGGTTCACCGACGCCGCGTTGGAATTGGCGTCGCAGGCGCTGGTGAAGTCCTACCGGCTGTTCTCCTACGATCTCATGGCGATGAAGGACATGAAGCGCAAGGAGCACCGTAAGATTCCCGAGTGGTTCACCATCCGGCGCGGCATGTACGGCCTCAGGCCGGTGAGCATACAAACGACCCTCGATTCCAATTCGCCCTACGTCATCGATGTCGTCGACGGCCAGCCGAAACTTCTGCTCAACGGCAAAGAGATCTGCGAGGTCTATTTTCCCAAGCCGATGAAATACTACACGCGCAAGTTCGACGACGGCACGGCCTATCACGAGATCATCGCCTTCGGCTACTTCGTCACCGTGTTTCGTAACTGCCAATACTGGGGGCCCGACGAAGAGTGCCGCTTCTGCGACATCAACATTAACGCGCGCCAGATGAAGGAGTCGAAGGACTTCACGTTCAACGCGCCAGTAAAACCGGTGGACTATATGGTCGAAGTCGCTCGATCCATCGAGCAGGACGCCACCGAGGAAGTCGGTTTCACCCCGCCGATGGATTTTCTCATCACCGGCGGGACGATCTTGAAAACGCTGCACGGCAAGAACGAGCTCGACTTCTATTCCGAATACGTCTCGGCGCTCAAGTGGGGTGGTCGGCGCCGCTATATCAATCTGCAATCCAACGCCCAAGATAAAGAAACCATGAAGCGCTACCGCGCCGCCGGCGTCGATTGCCATCACTCGAATATGGAAGTGTGGGAGAAGCGGCTGTTCGAATGGATCAACCCCGGCAAAAACCGGCGCGTCGGTTGGGACGGCTGGGTGAGAAGCATGATCGACGAAGTCGATATATTCGGCGAAGGCAACGTGCGGCCCAATTTCGTCGGCGGCGTCGAGATGGCGAAACCCTATGGATTCGAAACGGTGGCGGAAGCGGTGAAGTCGACATCAGATGGCGTCGACTTCATGATGAGCCACGGCATCATCCCGCGCTTCAACCAGTGGCGTCGCGAACCAGGCTCAAACCTGGGATCGCAGTGGAACCAGCCGCCGATCCCGCTGGAGTATTATCTTCAATTGATGGGCAACTATTACAACAGTTGGAAGAAGTACAATTTGCCCATGCCGCGGCGCGAGTGCGTCCACCCCGAGCGCCGTATCGGCTCCGGCCACGGCACTTACGACGACATTCTTCTGCTGAACGAACTGCCGGACTACGAAGAGGCTTGGGATCGCGGGTTTAATGAAGGGCTGAAGGGGTGTGTAACGAGGCAATGACAAATAGCGTTCCAATAGTTCCAACCGTGTAATGCAATCCGATCCCCTCGCCCGCTCCGCGGGAGAGGGTTCGGGTGAGGGCACCCCTGGAATCATGCGCACAACTGAAACGATTGGAACTTTCTGAGGTTAAAAATAATGATCGGCAGCGGCACGCTGACAAAACAAATCGCCGGCTATCTGGCGCGCACCGGGTTCGACGCGCTCGATGACGGCGCGCTGCGCGCGACCAAGGAGCATATTCTTTATACGCTTGGGACGATTCTCGCCGGCTCCAGCGCACCAGGGATCAAGCAGGCGCTTGCCGGCGCGCTGGCTTTGAGCGGCGGCGCTAATGAAAGTTCGGTGCTCGTCACTGGCGAGAGACTGCCCGCGGCTTCGGCCACGCTGGTCAACGCCACCATGGGCCACAGCCGCGAGCTCGACATCAACGACGATCGCATCGCTTACAAATCCAGTGTAACCGTCATCCCGGCTACCCTCGCGCTAGCGGAGAAAGTTGGCAAAGTTTCCGGCAAAGATTTTATCACCGCCGTCTGCCTCGGCGTCGACTTAGGCATCCGGCTTGGCCTCGCGACCAACCCAAAACCGGTGCACGCGCGCGCCATCGCCCTCGGTCCCTTCGCCGCCGCAGCCGGCTGCGGAAAAATTCTCGGCTTGAACGAAGCTCGCATGCACGATGCTCTCGGCATCGCCTTTTGCCGCTCCACCGTAGCCGGCAACAGCACGGTGGCGCCGTCGCTGACCAAACGGCTCGGCGTAGGCTTCGCCTCGCAGAGCGGCGTTGTTGCGTCTCTGCTCGCTTCGGTCGGCTATCCGGCGGCCGGTGAAGTTCTGCAGGGCGCGGCCGGCTTTTTCCAGACCTTTTACCAGCAGGAAGGCGATTATGCCCAGTTGCTCGATCAACTCGGCAGCCACTTTGAAATAGTTCTAGTCGGACCGAAGCCCTTCCCGTCCTGCCGTTACACCCACTGCGCCGTCACTGGAGTGCTAGATCTCCTGCGCAAGCATGGGATCAAAGCTCGCGACATCCAAGAAGTCCGCGTGCGGATCGGCGAGCGCGACATGCGCTCGGTGGGCGGCTGGACCGACGAAGAGAAAAAGAAGAAGCACCGGCCCGAAGGCGTGGTCGACGCGCAGTTCAGCATTCCCTATACCGTCGCCGCCACGCTCGTCAGCGGCGGGCTGTCGCTGGAGGAATTTACCGACGCGAAATTACGCAGCGAAGAGATCCTCGATCTTGCCGCGCGCGTCAAGACCATTCTTACGCCGGAATTTGATCACGGCCCGATGGACGTCAAACCGCAACTCGTCGAGATCCTCATGCGCGATGGCAAAGCGTTCAGCGAGCGCGTCGTTTATCCGAAAGGAAATCCCAATAACCCGGTGTCATCAGAAGAACTCGTCGCTGCCTTCCGCGGCATGGCGAGCTACGCGGCGAAACCGCTCAGCGGCGCAAAGATCGACGATGCGGTTGCGCTCGCACAACGGTTGGAAGACGCGGACGACGTCACGGTGCTGGCAAAGTTGTTAACCGCGTGACGCGTCGTTAAAAAAGAGTGAACAGCATTGGCGGCTCGCCTCGATTTCTTCCCCATCGAGAGACTGTGTCGCAATTCACTCGGAGCCCTTCGACACGCTCAGGGCGAACGGATAAGTGATTGAATTCGCGATCGAGCAATACCGTTCGTGGTGAGGCTCTCGAACCATGAACGGTATTGCGACACAGTCTCCGACGGGGGAACACAAGGATGGGGGTGCCCAGCTTGTGGCACCCGTTTACACCCTCCGCAAAGGGAGCCGCGAATCAGAAAAGTCAAAGGATGTCGTCTCTATGCCGAGAAGTTTCCTGTTCCAAGCGTGCTTAAGCGCTCTGCTCGCGTTTTCGTGTGTTAATGAACCATTCGCCGCCGAGCCCTTCTACCAAGGCAAAACTCTCCGCGTGATCGTCGCGTCGGCAGCCGGCGGTGGCAGCGACATCGTCGCGCGCTTGATGATGCGTCATTTGCCGCGCCATATTCCCGGCAACCCAACCATCGTCGTCGAAAACATGCCGGGCGCCGGGGAGATCATCGGCACAAACTATGTCTACGGCAAAGCCAAGCCCGACGGACTCACCGCGTTGTTCGCCACCGGCACGCCGATCAATCAGTTGATCGAGTTGCCCGGCATAGAATTCGATGTCACGAAAATGCCGATCATCGGCGGCAGCTCTGAGTCCGTCGCGGCTTTCATTCGAACCGACAAGACCGGCGTGAAATCGGCGCGCGATCTGTTGAACCCGAAAGCACCCATCGTTATCGGCGGCTCCGGCTACGGTTCGATCAAAGACGTGTCGATGCTCGCGGCGATGAATTTGCTCGGTGTGAAAAGTCCGACTTACGTCACCGGTTACGGCGGCGCCGGTCCGATTCGTCTCGCTTACGAGCGCGCCGAAGTAAATTTCACCCAAGAAACCGCCGTCGGCATCTCGCGCTCGGTGCTGCCCTGGGTGCGTGAAGGCTGGACGTCGATTCTCTACCAGGTCGGTTTTCTCGACGGCAAAGGAAACGTGGCGAAAGATCCGGCGTGGAAAGAGCTCGGCATCGACGCACCGTCGATCACCGAAGTCTACCGTGCAGTATACGGAAGAGATGCCGCGGGCCCCGCGTGGGATGCGGAGAAAGCGCTGATCGGCGGCTACTCGCTCACGCGGATGATGGCGGTCGCGCCCAAGACTCCGCCGGCGCTGATCGCCGACCTGCGCCAAGCATTTCAAGCCATGGGCAAGGACCAAGCCTTCTTGGCGGAATGGACCAAGAGCCAAGGCTCCCCACCACGCTTGATACCCGGTGAAGAAGCCGGCAGCATCGCCGCGTCGATTCTTAAAGCGCCCAGGGAAGCGGTGAATATTCTAAAAAAACTCTCGGCGCCGTAATTTATGAAATCACGTTCAATTTGAACGTTTTGAACGCTTAGCAAAATGAAACGAGTCCGCTGCAACAGGCTAATCCTGCTATTCGTGTTAAGTGCGGCTCTTGCGCGGCCTATTTCCGCCGCCGACAAGCTTCGCATCGGCTATGGTGCGCCGTCGGTGGCGATGTCCGTCCTGTGGATCACCAAAGAAGGAAGAGTTTTTGAAAAGAACGGCCTCGACGTCGAAGTGCTTTATCTGGAAAGCGCGCTGGTTCAACGCGCGTTGATCGCCGGCAACATCGCCTTCGGCGAGATGACCGGCTCGCTGATGTCGCCGCCGCGCCTGCAGGGCGCCGATATCGTTATGATCGCCGGTTTTCTGAACCATCTCTTGTACCGCCTGGTCGCCCGCCCGGAAATCAAGACTCCGGCCGATCTCAAAGGCAAACGGGTTGGCGTATCGCGCTTCGGCGCCGGCGCCGACCGCGCGACGCGCTTGTTGCTGTCGAGGCTAGGTTTAAATCCGGAGAAGGATCTAACCTTGATTCAAGTCGGCGGCGCGCCGACCCGTCTCGCCGCGCTTGCCGCCAACTCCATCGACGCCACCATCGTCGAGCCGCCGGATCACAAAAGAGCGCAGGACGCGGGCATGAGGGTGCTCGCCAACATGGAAGAGATGAACGTCCCATTCCAGCACACCGGCCTGGTGACGACGCGGGCGCAACTAGCTAAGGCGCCGGATGTCTCACGCCGAGTGATGAAATCGTTTGTCGAAGGTATTCATCTGGCGACTGTCAATCCGGAAATTGCCAAACAGGCGTTTCGCAGATATTTGCGCTTGCAACAAGAACGCGAGCAGGAAGACGCTTACCAAGTGCTGCGCAGCTTCTTGCCGCGCAAGCCCTACCCGACTCTCGAAGGCTTCAAAGCCGTCTTCGCCGAGCTTTCTGACCAGATTGCCGCGGCAAAAAGCGCCGATCCCAAAGATTTCATCGACACGAAACTGCTCGAGGAGCTTGACCGCAGCGGTTACATCGACGGGTTGTATCGCTAACCCAAAGCGGCCATTCGGAGAAATCACGATGATCTACCTCAGCAACCACGACATTGCCAAACTGTTAACCCCGAAAGACTGCATCGATGCCCTCGATGAAGCGTTTCACGCGCTGGCGCGCGGCGAAGCGGTATCGCGGCCGCGCACCGATGTTTGGATTCCCTGCGGACGCGACGACGGCTACTACCGCTGGGGCAGCATGGAGGGCGCCATCGAGCCCTGGGGCATTTTTTGCACGCGAATGAAGTCCGACATCGTCACCTGGACGCCGCAAGGCACCGATGAATTGCACTGCGTTGAGCCCGGCACCTTCAGCGGTTTTTTGATGCTGTTCAGCACCCGCAACGGCGCGCCGCTGGCGATGATGAACGACGGCATCCTGCACCACTTGCGCGTCGCCGCCGGCGCTGCACTGGGGCTACGCTACTTGGCGCGGGAGGATTCTTCCGTGGTGGGCATGCTCGGCTCGGGCGGCATGGCGCGCGCCTACTTGCCGGCTTTCTGCGCGGTTAGAAAAATTACCAAAGTAAAAGTCTACAGTCCGACCAAAGCACACAGAGAGGCGTTCGCCGAAGAGATGACCCAGGAATTGGGAATTCCGGTAGAACCGTTCGATCGCGCCGACCTGGTGGCGCGCGCCTCGGACATCGTGGCGACATGCACGGATTCGAACAAGCTCGTCGTCACCGACCCGAGCTTAATCGAAAAAGGCATGCACTTGGCTAACTGCAGTTCGAAAGAGTTCAGCTGGGACATCGTCAAGCGCTGCGACATCGTCATCCAGGTCGGCTCCGAAACCTTCGGCGCCAAAGGCGGTATGGCGGAATCCGAACGACACCATGGTTGGGCGTCTTGGGTCGTCGGCAACGCCGAACAACAAGCGCGCATCCCCAAACGGCCGGTGAGCAATCTCGACTTCGTCAACTATCCCGCGCTTACCGATTTACTCAACGATCCGTCCAAGCGGCGCAGTAGGCCGGAGCAGATTACCTTCTTTCACAATCTCGGCTTGCTAGGTTTTCAGTTCGCCGCCGTCGCCGCGAAGGCCTACAACTTGGCGCAAGAGAAAGGCGTCGGCCTAGAAATGTCCACCGACCCATTTCTGCAGGACATCCGAGATTGATATCATCGAAGATGATTGGAGCCCTCGCCTTCAAACCATGCAAACTTGATCAGTGATTGCAGTATCGAGCGCAAGTTAAATCGTCATGCCCGCAGAGGCGGGCAGGTAACGGACAGCGTCTGTCATACCGTTGAAAAACGGTATCCAGGTTAAGGGATGGGGATGGACCCCGGTTTTCACCGGGGTGACGATAAGGGCTGATAGGGGTCGGGAACGGCTTTCGCCGTCCCCGCCCTCCGAACCGTGCGTGCGGTTCTCCCGCACACGGCTCTCCAGTCGGTAGTTTCCTCATCGGGATTG
>Ga0208454_1000096_pt1 | contig 64633 bp, 98 predicted proteins | sample EasRivMeERMZT100_FD_187530 | JGI IMG/M metagenome (GOLD analysis project Ga0208454, IMG submission 187530) | Soil microbial communities from meander-bound floodplain in the East River, Colorado, USA - East River MetaG ERMZT100 (SPAdes) (version 2) | ecosystem: Environmental > Terrestrial > Soil...
ATGGTCCGCACAGTGGTCCGGATGTGTTCTTCGCAGTCATCCTTCTGTCGGAGGTAGGTCTCGTAGTTCTCAAGGAGCCTGAGAATGGGACGCGTGGCATTTGCAAGGTAGGCAACGGGACGCAGCATCGACTCAACCGCCTGACCCCCGCCCCAACCGCCAAGTTGGATCGGGGCGGCAATTGAAACGCCCACAGTCGTTCTAAGTCAACGTTCCATAGCGGGATGTCCCTTGACTAAGTACACGTTGACTAGCGACTTGCGCGCGTTTCACTCGAACTGTTCACGCCAAGGAATGCGCGCGTCAATCCGATACGGAAGACCTTGCGCGATTCGCAAGATCAGAAGAAGACGCTGAACCCGATCGCGACGCGGAACAAGTCGAGGTCGCCGCCAAGCTCGTCGTCGACGGCAAAGAACCTGTATTGCGCCGCGAGGTCGACCGCGATGTCCTTGCTGAGGAACGCGCGCAGCCCGGCGCCGACCATGAACATGAACGCCGTGTCGCTCTCGCTCTCGCCGCCGAGGTCGGCGCTCACGTAACAGAGCCCGGGCCCGGCCTCGACGTAGGGGATGACCGCGCCGGCCGCGCGCTTGGCGGGCAGGTTCAGGCGCACGATCGGCGCGAAGCCGACCAACGCCACCTTGGCCGTGTCGTCGTCGCTGCCGCTCACGCTCTCGTCGGGATCGAGCTTCTGATGCTGGCCGAACAGGTTGGCGCCGACCTGGACCACCTCGTTCTTGGTGACGTGGCGCAGCACGGTCACGTCGGCGGCGGCAACGTCGAGATCGGCCCCGTCGTTGGACGCCCGGTCGTAGGAGATCGTGCTCTCGGCCTCGGTGATCTTGGTCGCGCAGCCGGTAGCGAGGAGTAGGCCAAAGAGTAGACCGCCACTAATTCGGCCTGATCTGTCGCGGAAAATCCGAATGGTGCGCATGGGGAACCCCTTTCGTTTTGAGACGGGGTCCCCATCGACCGGCGGGCGGGGTGGACTTGAGGGGCGCTGGCTCGCCCCCTCGGCCGTTTGCTTTTCGCCTGCTGCTCGGTACGCTTCACTGATGGTCGACGCCGAGTGCGAACTCAGGACTCTGGATCCGGGAATCAGGCGATTCGTCGAAGCGCTGCGCGAGGAGGGCGTCGAGACGTTCGAATCCTGCGAGGGTGGTCCGGGCCACGCCTATCCCGAGCCCACCGTGAGATTCCACGGCGAGCGCGCAGAGGGCTTCCGCGCGCTCGCCGTGGCCTTGACCAGGGCCCTGCCCGTCTACGCATTGCGGCGTGTCTGGCCCATGCAAGACGGTGAGCCAACGGGTCCCTACTGGGAGATGACGTTCACTTTCCCTGGCCGTTGAGTCGAGCGCAATGCTCACAGAGCGGCTTGTTGCCGGTGCCGGAGCGCCGATTCTCCTTCTCGATGTTGTTGCCCTCGGTGCACTTGGTGTTGTTGTGGTGCCGGTTCTCCTTGATCGAATGCCACGGGCTCGTCTGCATGGAATGGGGTCCTTTCGTCGTTGATTGGTGAAAGAAGAAAGAGCGCCCCGGCGGTCCACGCCGGAGGCGAGGGGAATGTAGAGAGTGGCGCTGGCTCGCCCCTCGTCTCACGGCTTCGGCTGCTCGCTCGCGTACCGCCGGCGCAGCACCCAGAACAGGAGCAGCAGGCCGGCTACGTCGAGCGCGGCAATCTGCCAGATCGATCGCGTCCGCCACTCGTGACCGGTGACGAGCGTCATCGCCGGCATCACGAGGGCGACCAGCACGGCGGCGGCGAGCGTGCGCCACGCCGCCCTCTTGGTGGCAGTGCTCATGGTTTCCTCTTGGGTTCGGGGCCATTGCGTTTGGTCGGCGGCTTGCCGCCCGGATCCGGCGGGCAGTCCTCGCAGCAGTCGCCGAGCGAATCGTCGAAGTCCTCGCGCGCGTCCGCGATCGAGTTGTCGCGCTTGTTGCGGGCCTTGTCCTTCTCGAGCTCATAGGCGGCGTCGGCGTTGTTCTGGCAGACGTCGAGCGCCACCGTCGTCGTCAGCGCCCCCACCACGGCCGGGATGCCGGCGAGGACGAAGCTCAGAAGGAGCGAGCCCGTGTACCCGACTGCCGCGAGCTTGAAACAACTCTCGATGTCGCTCGACCACTTGGCCGAGGCCGAGGTCATCGCCTGATCGTAGTCCCGCCAAGCGCGCTCGCACGTGCGCGTGAACTGCTTCTGTTTCCGGGCCCCGCAGACGCTGTCCAGGTACTGCAGCGCCCCGCTCTCGCAGTCCGGCAACGCATCGCACAGACCATCCGGGATCGGCGGCGGCGCGCAGTCGCCGTGATCGAAATCGGCGCCCTCATCAAGCGGTGTGTAGAGGTGCGCGGGGATGTACCTCGCGTCCACCACGCCGCTCTCCCGGCGCTCGGCCACGATCCCCATCGTCGCGATCGTCGCGAGCGGCGTCTCGATCGCCACCACTGCGCCCCACATGCGAAGGATGCCAGTCCGCGGGCGGCCGAGCTCCCGGTCGACCAAGTCGGAGAAGCGGCCGGCGCGTCCCAGGTCGAGCACCTCGAGTACGTGCAGCGTGTAGGCGTGACCGTACTGGTTCTGCCCGTGATAGTCCGCGGGATCCAAATCGAGCGGCGCGTTCAGCGGGTAGCACCAGAACGTCCACACGTCGAAACGCGCACCGAAGAGCGCCTCGAACGTCGCCGGCCAGATGGTCTTTGCGAGGAGGCTGTCGAACGTTGCGCGATCACCGACGTTCGGCGGTGGCGAGGGCGGTTGCTGTTGAGCGAGGGCGGCGGGGTTGCCAAACGCGAGGGCGGCCGCCGCCAACAGGGCGGGGAATGCGGTCATCCGCATGGGCTGACTCCTTGAGGGGAAGGCCGCCGCTCAACACCGACGGATATTGTGAGGGCGCCCCGCGGACTCTGGCAATAGCCCAGAGCGAGACTCCTTCCCTAGTTCTTGTCGGGCTTCTTGACCGGCTCCTTCGGCCGCGCCTTCTCCTCGGCCTTGGTAGCAGCTTCGGCCTTCTCCGCCTCGGCCGCTGCCTTATCCTCCTGAAAGCCGATCAGGAGCTTGCTGAGATCCTCGATCCGCTGATTCGCCATGGCCAGGTCCGCCTTGACCGAGGTGAGATTCGAGTTGACCATGACGTGAATCTCGTCAGTCTTCTTCTCCTGGCGCATGGCCACAATCAACGCCCCCGTCGCGGCAATTGTTGGCGGCAGGGCGACCAGCACGGCAAGCGCCACGCTGGTCAGAAGTTTCACCCGCACGGTCTCAGTGCTTTCGGCTTTCGTGATCACGTTCGCTGTTCCTCCGGCCCACTGGCTGTTGAGCATGAGAAAGACAGAGCGCCAGGTCGGCGCTCACAAGAAGTGAGCATGGCGCACAGCACTGACATTGCCGTGCATCATGCAAGCGGACTGTCGAAATCTAGCGACCCGACGCCTGCCACGACACGAGTTTGCTGAACGTGGTCGCGGCCACCGGCGTCGCGTTGCCGCTGGCCGTCGGCATCCAGCTCTTGATCAGGATCGAGCCAGCGGCCGGCGTGCCGGCCTGGTCGCCGATCACGGCGGTCGCGCGGTCGCAGGTCAGCACCGGCGCACTCTCGAGCGAGGCGACGGCGGATGTCACCACCGAGAGACCGGTGACGATGGTGTCCGTCGCGGCGACGGTGGTGTGAACACCGCTCACCGTGCGCGTGCCGCCAGCACCCGAGATCGCGAAGCTTGCATTGGTTCCGAGTTGTCCTTCACCGGACATGGTTTCCCTTGCCTTTCGTTGATGATGATCACGGTCAGTCGATCGTGATGCGGAGATAGGGCTGAATCGCAGGCGCGAGCCCGCTACCAAGCCCGGGAACGGTTCCTGAATACGTGGTGGTGGTCAGCACGCCGGGAGTTGCGGTCTGCAGCAACGTTCCGTCGCTCCAATCCCAGACGCAGGCCGCGAGATTCGGCTGGGTCGTGGCCATGGCGAAACGACAGCCGGCCCAAATGTGCGTGTTGGCGGTGAGCGCGTACGCGAGCCCGCTCGAGTTGCGGCGCACGGTGCCCGAGGTGCCAGCGCCAAAGCTATCGAGCGATCCGGTGACGGCGAGCACGGTCAACGTCTGGCCCGCTCGGTTCGGCGCCGAGGGGGTTGAGGCGATCGCCATCTCGGCAGTTTGGGTGCCCGATCCTGCGGCCTGGTTCCAGCACTCGACGAAGTTGAGCACCATCCCGAGCGGCAGATAGCCGATGTAGCACCAGTAAGCGGTGTTCGTGACCGTGAGGAACGAGGTCGACGTGATGAACGGCGCCGCCGGATGGAAGATGCGTTGCTGGGAGTTGCCGGCGTCGGGCGACGTCCCGCTCCAGCTCAGCACGCCCGCCGTGGTGCAGGCGAGAACTTGACCGTTGGCTCCGGGCGCTGCCGTGGGCAGCGTGTACGTCACATCCGTCGATTGGTTGCCGGCTTGGAACGCCGAGAAGTTCGAGCTGTCGGAGTCATCGAAGCGGAGCAGCTTGGTTGCCGCGATCTTCAGCTGCTCGGCGAGGTTGAGTCCTCCACCCGCCGTGAAATCGGTGCCAGCTGCTCCCAAGTTCAGCGCGAGGTTGTTCGCGAAGTCGAGGTTGCCGGTCAGAGCACGGGCGCCACTCGCAAGGAGGTAGGCGGCCAAGTTCACGTTCGCTTCCCCGCTCGGGCTCTCGGTGACGATCGTCGCCAAGGGCTCCGTGAAGTCGATAACGCTCGCGGTGGCGGACACCGTCACGTCATCTTCCTGCACCATGATCGACGAGCTGCCGGCAGAGATCGAGATGTAGGTCGCCCCATCCCACAGCAGGAGAAGATTCTCGTCCTCGATCCAGACCATCCAGCCTTCTTTGATCTCGAAAAAGCGCCAAGCGAGGTTCAGCCAGACGGCCAGGTCGCCGTCATGACCGAGCCAGTCGCCGGTGCCGCCGGTGGCGACGATGTAGCGATCGCCGGTGACCGGCGAACCGGGCGGCGCCGTGAGATCGCGATCGATGACCGCGAGCTGGATCACGGCGTCGAACGCCTGGAAGCCTTCGTTGACGTCGATCTCGGCCTGGTTCTGACCGTCGACCAGTTCTTCGACGTCGAGTTGCGCGGTGGTACTCATCAGACGTCAATCCTGAATGTGCGCCCACGCCCGAGCGTCGGCGAGATTTGGTAAATGGCGATGTTCACGGGGTCCTGCGGGCTACCGAAGTCGGTCGTCTGATCGGTCGCGGAGTACGTGGCGAGAGGCGTGCTGACGGCGATCGTGCGCACCACGTCGTCGCCGTCGTAGATGTCGACCTCGTACGATTCGGGCACGTCGAGCAGCGGCGCCGCCGCCGGACCTAAGATCGTCGCCAGCGAGCGCGAGCGCCGAACCCAGGTGATTGTGAGATTGTCCGACAGGTCGCGCGTGCCCTCGATGTGTGCCGCGCTCCAGGGCAGCATCGAGCCGCCGCGCAGCGTCACCTTCTTCGACGGCGCATCGGCCACCACGCCACCGGCCGGCACCGCCTTGAACCAGCGGTCGAGGCCGATCGTGTTGGCGTTGATGTTCTGGGTGAGGAGGCCGCCGCCGTTCAGGTACACGAATCGCTCGTTCACCAGGTGACGATCCATGAACCGCTCGGTGTTTCGGAGCCCGCGCAGCAAGGTCGAGAGCCGGTAGCGGTTGGCGCCGATCAGCGTGGCGTCGGCGAAGGCGATGCACTCCTGGCCCAGCACCGCATGATTCAATCCCGAGAGCACTTGCGCCTCGGTGGCCGACGACAGTGACCCATGCACCAGCTGCACGTCGACGGTATGCGCGCGATCCCAGACCCCGGAATCGAGCGGCTCCGGCAGTACGTCGACGCCGTTGCCCACCGTCGCCTCGATCGCGATCGGCCTGAGCGACGTGAACGTGATGTTGTCGGTGCTGACGAAAATCGTCCCGCCGGCCCAGTGCGCGTCGGGATTGAGCGCGGCGGCGGCGAAGTAGATCACGAGGCGCATCTCGTCCTGCGTCGCCAGCGGCGCGAAGTCCAAGATCTCGAGCTGCAGCTCCGACGGTGGGCTGATCTCGCCGTCGCGGAAGCCGTCCGAGCCCTCGGTCTCGCTCGACTGCACCGAGATCTCCGGCACTTCGCTGAGCGCCTCGACGTTGATCTGCAAGTTGCTGCCGCGGTCGACCTTGGCGCAGATCGCCGTGCGGGCTTCGCCGAACGCGGTGAAGTGCAGGCGGTCGTACTCGCGCACGGTGAGCAAGGACGGCGGCAGCGGGATCTCGAACGCGCTGCGGTTCGCCTGCTGCACCCACAGCACGCGGCGCGCGATCACGGTGGCATCGTCGTTGGTCATCGACAGCGGGAACTCGATGATCATCGGCAGGTCGACCGAGTACGCCTGATTGCGGTAGGACTGCGAGCCGCCCTGGTAGTTGCGGTCGGCGTCCATGAACTTCACGGTGCATTCTCTCGGCGCCGAGTCGTCCGGCTGATCCTTCTCGATCACCGGCTCGCCGCTCGGCTGCGTGTTGCCGCTGAAGGCGCCGAGCGCATCGTCGGGAAGATCGATGTCCGGGAGGTCAGAGCGGTAGAGGAACGTCGTCACGCCGTCGCGGTCCTGCACGACGATGTCATAGGCCATCATCAGCTGCGTCAAGAGCTGCGAGGTGGCCTGCGCGCCCTTGAACGCGAAGCCGCGGAGAAGGGCGCCGCCCGGGTCGAACGTCAGGCCATCGCCGGCGAGATAGGCGAACTGGATCGCCTGTGACACACCGTTGTTGAACAGCCCGCAGAACTGGCCGCCGTTGCTCGGGTAGTTCGGCAGCTCATCCGCGAGCGGGTAGGGCTGGCAGGCGGTGCCGAAGCGCGCCTGGGTCGACGTGCCGCCGAAGTCGATCACCTCCTTCGACCACGCGCCCTCGTCGTTGCGCGCGAAGTAGGCGGTGTCGTTGTCGCGCGTGAAGTAGGCGTACACGCGACCGTTCAGGTCCTGGCTCGTGCCATGGTTCGAGGTGGCATCGGTGCTCGAGGCGGTGTACGTCGCATCGATATTTTCGGCCGACCACGACGCCCCGTCCCAGGTGAGCAGCCACGGACGCACCAGCGTACTCACGGCGCCGGCATAGAACGCGAAGTAGATGTGCTCGCGGTCGACGCCCAGGACCGGCGAGGTGAAGTCACCCAAGTGCACTGCCTGCGCGGCGAAGATTTCTCCTGGCGCCGTCCACACGCCGGCAATGCGCATCGTGTGTTTGTAGCGCTCGTCGGTGCCGTCGTAGTAGATCACGTGCGGCAGGTCGAAGCGGTCGAGGATCAGCACCGGCTTCGACGAATTGGTGATCGAGGCGCCGGCCACCACCTGCTCGTTCACCACGCCGGTCCAGGCCGTGCCGGTATTGTCCTCGTCGGCGTCATCCTGACGCCAGTAGCGGATCTCCCCCACCGTTTGCGGCACCACCACCACGTGGCCGACGGCGTTGGTGTCGCGCGCGAAGAACGCGTGAATCAGCGCGGTCGCGGTGCTGGTCGCGACAAAGCGCGAGGTGAACGCGCCCGGGCCAGTGCGGTGCACATAGTGCGCGCCGTTGCCGCTGGTCTTGGTGTCTGAGCAGATCGTGATGCGCTGATTGTTGTCGCACAGCACTTGGCGCATGTTGCCGGTGCCGAGCGTGCTGTCGAGTGTGCCGTCGACCGACCATGTGACGCCGTCGGTGTCGGAGCGATAGACCTTGGTGTCCGGCGTGGGGTCGTTATTGCGGATCGCGGCGATCATCGAGCCATCGAGCAAGCGGCAGACGTGCGGCTGCCCGCCGGCGTTGCCGATCAGGAGCGTGCTCTCTTCGATGGTGTAGAAGACCGACGCCACTAGAACGCCCCCAGCCCGGTGACGTCGTACTCGGTGCGCTTGTAACCGGCGCGCTCGAGCAGCGTGGAGAACACGTCCTTCAATTGCCGCTGGCCGTTCTCGCGGATGATCGCCTCGAAGTTCGGCACGCGATTGCCGAAGTCGCCGAGCTTGAGTCTGGTCACCACGACGTACGCCGTGCCGCGGTAGCCCGGCACATCGCCGACGCCCTCGAACGATTCGATCAGCGGATCCGGCAGCTGGTCCTGCGTGCCGTAGTAGAGCGTGATGTCATCGGCCAGACCGGACCAAAACGCCGGGTTCTCCTGCACCAGGCGCGCGCTGTCATCGGTCTGCGGTCGCGCGCCATCGTTGCGGAGTTTGATGAACGTGTCACCGCTCGGCCCGTTGCCGGACTGCACGCAGCGGAACACGCCGTTGTTCTCAGCCAAGGAGAAGCCGGTCACGGTCACATCCGCGCCGCTCTTGAACACGGTCAGATCCGGCGCACCGAGCCCGGTGTGCGAGACGATCGACTCGTGCGTGTCGGAGACGGTCTGGCCGCTGAAGTTGACGAAATCGTTATCGGCCCAGAGCTGGACCATGGGCGGCCGGAAGGTCAGCGTGCCCGTGCCGCCGCCCAAGTCGACATAGCTCACCACCACGTAGCCGTTCGGGTCGCCGGCGACCTGGAAGAACTCGTCGACCTCCGGCGTGCGATCGACGCTGTCCAGATCGACCGTCGAGTTGCCGACCGTCAATGACGCGTCATCGATCTGCGCCGTGAAGTCGAGGAAGTTCCCCGAGCCGTCGAGCTCATAGAGGACGTTCACCTCGAAGTCGGTAGACGGGTCAGGGCTGAGATAGTCGATGATCGTGTCATCGACGCGGCCCCAGACCTTCTTGCCGTCGGCGAACAGGAAGTCGAAGTTCTCGACCTCGTTCATGCAGAACCCGACCGCCACGTCGACAAAATAGTCATAGGTGATGACCGTCTGGCCGCCGCCGCCCTTTCCCCCGGCGTCCTCCTCGTGCTTCTCCTGGATCAAGGGGCCGAGGTAGATCACCGTGCCGGCGACGCGTGTGATGCCGAACGTCACCGCGGACGGGTCGCCTTCGCTGGCGCTCGAGAACTTGAGGTCCGAAAGCCGCGGGCCCTGGACGGGGTCTTGCGGGAACAGCGCCGGCATCAGGTAGTTTTGATCGATGTACGAGCCGATCGCGGCGCCGGCCATGCCGCCAAGCGGGCCGAGGAAGATGGTGCCGACGGTCTGTAGCGCGATGGTCGCCATCAGCGGCCCTCCTTGACCTTGAGGTACCGATCGCGCACCTCGCACATCAGGTTGAACGCGGCGAACTGGAGCGACGCCACCATCTCGCGCACCGTCGGCTGATGCTCGCCGGCTTTCTCGACCCAGCGCTGCAGCAGCCGATCGAGATCTTCGGAGAACTTGTCGATCGGGCGCTCGCCGCTCATGCGACCCCCCGCAGCCGCCAGGCGCTCGCGGTGACCGCGCGCCAGTGCTCGTCGATGCGGTGCTCGGTGACGCGGCCGATCACGTCATAGGCGTGCAGCATGCCGCGGTCGGTCTTGATCGCCACGTGCGGCGCCCGTGCGTTGGGAATGTCGAACACCAGGATCGAGCCAGCGCGTGCGGCCGGATCGGGATCCGAGACGGCGGCGAGCGCACGGGCGAACAGCTCCTTCTGGCCATCGCGCGCGTAGCGGGCGAAGTCGTTCTTGTCGAAGCCCGCTGCGCGCAGCATCGCCAGCATGTCGATCCTGAGTTCCTGCGCGACGCAGATCACCAGGCCGATGCAATCGACGCCGGCATTTCGCCGGCGACCCTGATGACGAAATGGCGTGTTCAGGAACTCGCGGGCCTTGGCGATGAACGCGCGCGGAGAAATCATGGTGCTGGCGCGCCTCCGCTTTCGCGCGGGGTCTCGAGCGCGCCGTCGCCGCCCGGCATATAAGAAAACCCGCCGTGGTTGATGACGTTGTCGAATTTGTCGTGACAGTCGCCCTCCTTCAACCAGTTGCAGCCGGGCTCCGCGTCGAACAAGTCATCGACGGCGATGTCGAACGGTGCCGGCAGCTGCGTCTCGAACCGCCGCGTGTCGGTGCCGTACTGCTTCACGTTGAACGCCAGCCCCTGGTTCAAGCCGGTGCGCCAGCGGATGACGCCGTGGCGGAAGTATTCCTCGGGCCGGAGCCCGTGAATGTCCGCGGTGTTCGCCGTGAAAATGCGCCGATCGGTGACCGTTGCCACGCGCACGCCGCGGTAGGTGAGTGCGTGCAGCTGCACCTTGCAACCTTTGTCGCCGAGGTTGTGCCGGCACGGGCGCGCGTAGACGTCACCGATCGCGTGCCGCAAGAGCGAGGGCAGCCCCGCGAGCTGCGCCGTGTAGCTGGCGCCGTTCCACGAACACTCCTGCACCACGTAGACGCTGGTCTGTACCGACCCGCCCCAGGGAAAGCGCCAGTCGACCAGGTGCTCCGTCAGGCGAGCCGAGCGAAAGCGGCCGGCGCGCAGATCGTCCGTCGTGATCTTGTCGCTGGTGATGATGCCGCCGATCTCGAGGTTGGGCTCCTTCAGCGCCGCTTCACGCCGGCGCGCGGTGGCATCGAAGCCGCCGACGCTCTCGTACACGTCGCCCTGGAAGCTGAGGCTCGCGTTGTGATCGGTGAAGAAGAACTGCCGGCCGTCTTCGCGCTCGAGCTTGAGCAACGTCGCGAGCGCGTGCCCGGAACTCTGCAGCCCGGCCTTGGCGGCGTCGGTCGCCGGGTTCTCGGGCGTCGTCAGCGGCCCGTCGGTGTAGAGCACCACGAACACGCCCTGCGTCACCCGGTCCTCGAACGAGCCGACCGGCACCTCGACCAGCTCGAGCCCGAGCTCGGCGTCGTTGATCTCGTTGCGCGTCCAGTCCTCGAAGGTCTTCGGGCTCTTCTCCCAGACTTGGCTCTTGAACGCGTAGTCGGTATCGGCGAGCTCACCCTCGCCGGCGTGGTAGATGGCTCCGCTGTAGGCCAGGAACTGGCGCAGGTCGCGAAACAGCGAGGTGTTGTAGAACAGCATGACCGTCGTGCCGAGCGCGTAGATTTTCGTCGGCAGGACGGTCAGGTTGCGCATGATCCAGGATTCTTTCGCACCGATCTCGAGCGTCTCGTCGGCGAACACATAGGACGTGTTGCCGTCGGCCTGGATCTCGTCGACCTCGAGATGGTGATCGCCATCGGCGGCGCCGAGGAAGTCGTTCAGATCAACGCTCGAATCATTGGTCGGGAACAGCGTCACGAACTTCGGGTTGCCGAGCGTGTCGGAGAGGAAGTCGGTGCGGCGTAGCCCGTTGTTGCCGACCCGCACGTGGAAATCGTCGTACTGGCCGTCCGGGTTGGTGAAGATGATCCGGTGCACTCTTTCGCTGCTGGTCGCCTGGGTGAAGGCATCACGGATGCGGAGCGAGACGTCCTCCAGGCCGTCGATCAACACGCGCACCTCGCCGGTGCCGGCCTCGAACGAGCAGCCGAACTCGATCGCGTAGGTGGTGGACACGGTCAGCGGCGCGCCGGTCGACGTCACGGTCTGCGTGGCATCGGTCTGCGCGATATCGACTTGCAGCAGCCCGGCGGCGGTGATCTGCAGCGTGACCACGCCCGAGTGATCGGCGAGGCCGAAGCGCAGGATGTCGCGCGTCGTGGTGAGCGCTAGCGCCGAGTAGAGCACCCGGCAGACGACGACATCCCAGCCGCGGCCGAACTCATAGGCGAGGTTCGCCGGATCCTCGATCCCCTGACCGATGCCGGAGAGACCGGGCGTGATGATGGTGAGCGTCGACAGGGGATTGGCGTCGAAGTTCGGCAGCTTTTTAACGCCGCCGTTCGCCATGTGATCGAACGAGGTGAAGCCGTGCAGGAGCGTGGTCGGCATCGCCAGTTTGTCAGCCTTCGAGGAATCGCGCCGTGAACCGCGGCGCGTAGTTAGAGCCGTCCTTCACCAGATCCGTCGCCTGTCGCCGCAGCCATGCTGCGAGTTCACGGCGGCGTTCGGGATCGACCTCGTCGGCACGATGAATGGTCAACGTCGCTCGCGCGAAATCGCCGCTCGTCGCCTTGCTCTTCTTCATGTCAACCTCGTTCTGATGTAACCCGCCCAGAGTCCGTCACTGGTCGTGTTGTCGCGTAGCAGAATCTTGCCCACCTTGCCCGCCGCCACCGCCACCACCGTCACCGTGCCCGAGTGATCCTTGATCGTGAACGTCTGCGCGCCCAGGTTCGCGACCCAGGCGATCGGCCCGCCGGTGTGTGGGAAGCGCCGTGCGTCCGGCAGCAGTCCGACGAGTGCGGCCGCGCCGGGCGTCACCAGCACCAGGCGCCCGACCTGCGGCACGATGTCGAAGTCGACCACCGGCGCGAGCTCCTGCGAGCCGCCAAAGAACGCAGCCTCGGTGATCACTGCGGACGGCGCTCGAGGAAGATGTTGAAGAACTCCTGACGCGCGGCTCGCGGCAGCACCTCGCGCCATTTGTCGAGCCACTCTTTCAGCTTCTCGACCGTCTCCGGATCGGCGATCGTGACCGTGATCGTGTTGGGATCGTTTGCCATGGGAGAAACTCCTTTCTAGGCTCCATACCAGATCCTGAGGCCGCCGACGGTGGCGAGCAGCACCTCCGCCGCGTCGTTGCCGGGCAGCGTGAACTGTGTGAGGCCGGCGCGATTCTTCACCAGCACCGAGTTGCTGGTGATGTTGACCAGGTAGAACCACGGCCCACCGTTCGGCATCTCGGTGGTGTCGGGCAGTGTGACGGACAGCCCGGTCGTGGACGGGGCCAGGATCTTCACGCGGCCACCGCCCGGCGTGATCGAGATCGGCGCCGAGAACGTCAGGAACTCTTCCGAGCCACCGTAGAAGTATTCATCCGGGACAATGCCGGCCTGCGCCACCTCGACGATCGGGATCGACGGCAGATCGCCGGCGCCAAACGAGGTTAGCTCGACGAACAGGCCATCGTCGAGCGACTCGTCGAAGTGCACCGGGACGTCGAACTCGTAACCCGCGGTCACGTCCTCGCCGAGCGCCGGCGCGGCGGCGAACGTGATCAGCCCGCTGGTGGTGTCGACGGTCCAGTCGGCGCCCTCGGTCTTCTGCACGCCGTTCACGGCGACCAGCACCGTGCCGGCCTTCGGCTTGTAGATGTTGCGCACGCGCGTGATGACCAGGTCGCTGTACTTCTTCACCAGTTGGAACACCGTGGTCACCCCATCGCCGACGGCGATCACCACGTCCGAGAACGTCGGCGTCGATCCTTCAAGGTAGGTGCTGGGGTAGGACGCATCGGCGGCGGTGGTGAAGTCCAAGGGATCGCGGAACCGGAACCCGGTCGCTGGGCCCAGGCGCGCGATGAAGAACGCCTGGACCGAGCGTAGGTCGTCGTAGTTACGCACGCCGTAGCGCACGTCGAATCGATGCAGCGGGTAGGACCAGCGCGCCACGTACTCGGCGGCGCCCGAACGCTTGCGCACGACGGACGTGGAGAAGCCCGGACCGCTGCGCGAGCGGTAAGCAATTCCTGTGGGGAACCTCAGTTCATGGAAGCTGATGGCGGTCCTCTATCTGATCTGGCTCACCCGGTGGCGGAGATCGGCCGCGATCTGACGCTCGCTCTTCTTGAAGCCGGCGACGTCGGGCGTCGAGACGTTCATGGTGATGTTGACCATGGTCGATTTTCCCCCGCCCGAGGTCTCGACGCCGAGCTTGCCTTCGCCGGTGCGCACCAGCGGCACGATCGCTTCGTCGCCGGCTTCGCCGGCCAATCCCGAGCGCCCCCCGCGGAGCGGGAACATGGTCGGTTGCGTGATGAGATCGGGCAGTCCGCCGCGCGCAAACGGCACCAGCGTCTGCGACGAGAAGACGTTGCCCTTGGCGGATTGGACTGGTCCGATGAAATCGAAGTCGCCGGGAACCGGGCTTGCGCCCCCACCACCACCGAACAGGCCAGCGAACAGACCCGCGAGCCCGCCACCACCGCCGCCACCAGCTTGGCCGCCCAACAACTCGGCGAAGATCGCCTTGAACCCGGCCTTGAGGCCTTGGTCGAGTGCCTCGCGCTGCAGGTCCTCGAAGACCTTCTTCAGCGCATCCTTGAACGAGATCGCCCCGTCCAGGATCTCGGAGAACGCGTCGGCGAACGTGGCGGCGAGGTCCTCGGCGACGCGGTTGATCTCCGCCATGCGCTGCAGCTTCTTCAGCTCCTCGTCGTACTGCTTGAGCAGATCGGCGCTGATCACGACCTGATTCTCGGCCGCCTCCTTCTGCAGCTGCCGGAGAGCAATCTCGCGCTCGCGCTCGTCGTTGGTCTTGCCGATCAACGTCTGCTCGAACTGCAGATCCTCGATGCGCTTGCGGATATCGGTCTCGAGTTCCTGCTTGGTGGCGGCGCGGAAGCGCTCCTCGTAGGCGCGTGCCACGTCCTCGACGGTGTCGCCCTCGATGCCGAGCTGGCGCGCGATCTCGGCGATCTTGTCCGCTTGCGAATCGCGCAGCTTGAGGTTGATCTCGAGCAGGTCGTTCTGCAGCTGGCGCTCGCGGTTGCCTTGACCGAGCGCCTTCGACTCCGCCTCGAGCGCAGCGAAGGTCTTCAGGACCGACTCTTCCGGCTTGTCGAGACTCACGTTGCGGCCGAAGCCCGGGGGCGCCTTGGGGCCTTGCGGCTCGAACGGGCGAGAGGGATCGACGAACCCCGCGGGCAGCTCGGGGCCTTGGGTGAGTTTCCCAGCCCTGGCGTCTTCGAGGAACTTCGCGAACGCTCGCTCGGATGCGCGCTTGTTGATGTTCTCGAGCGTCTTCTCGAACGTATCCTCGAGGAACGCGCCGGTGATCTGGAATCCCTTCACCAGCTCGCCAACGAAATCCCGGTTGGCCGACTTGGTCCAGTTGTCGCCCAGCTCCTTGAAGAAGTCGGTGGGCGACAGCGCATCGCCGAGCCCTTGCTTGAGCGCCTTCGCCGATTCGATCGGACTCGAGAAATCGAAGTCGGCGATCACGAACACCGCCTGCGCGAGCTTCTTGATCACCAGACCGAGCGCGTCGGCCATGATCTTGAACGTGGCGATGATCGCGTTGGCGATGATCTTGGCGCTCTGGAGCAGGCCGTCCATGCTCTTGCTCCAGTCGGCGTTGAGTCCGCGGCCGATGCCCTGGAAGGAGCCGATCAGCGGCTCGCCCAGCGCCTCCACGCCGCCGATGATCGACTCCCAGGCGGCGCTCGCGAGGTCAGGGATGAGCTCAAAGAAGAGCTTGATGTTCTGGACGACCGTGTCCCAGACGCCCATCACGATGTCGCCGACGGTCGCCGTGGTCTCGCCGATCGACACCACCTCGTCCTGGAAGATGATGAACGCGGCCACTGCAGCGCCGACCGCCGTCACCAGCAGACCGATCGGGTTGGCCGTGACCGCCACGTTGAACCCCAGCATCGCCGCGGTGGCGCGCACGATGGTCGCCGCTAGGCCGAGGAAGAACTCGGCCGCCTGCACCGCCTTCAGCGTCACGAACGCGGCGGCAGCGCCAGCGAGCGCCCCCTCAAGCAGCTTGACCGCCGTGGCGCTGGTGCGGAACGGCACATCGAGCCCAGCGAGCGCGTTGACCGCGTCGGTGATCAAGTCGAGCGCGAACTTGAGCGCGCCGCCAAACCCGGCCTCGCCGGTCGAGAGCGCCAATCCCGCGAAGGCGTTCTTCGCATGGTCGATGGCGCCGCCAAGGGTCTCGTCCAGGGCCCCGGACAGCTCATCGAGCGTGCCCTTCACCTTCCTGAGCTTGTCGGTGTCGGCGTCAATCTCTTTGGTCGCTTGCGTGACCGCCAGCGCCGCGTCTTCGCCACGCTTGCCAAAGAGCTGGAACGCTTGGCCGGCGGTCAGTCCCGCCGCCCCGAGTTTGCGGAACGCCTCGATCGGGCTCACCAGCGCCGGATCGATGTCCTTGAACTTGAGATCCAGTTCCTTCAGCACTCTGGTGAGCTTGGGCGTGTCGTCGGTGAGATCGAGCAGGATACCGCGCAGCGCGGTACCGCCACGCTCGCCCTTGAGGCCGCCCTGGGCCAGCGCCTCGAGCAGGGCGGCGGTCTCCTCGATCGACAGGCCTAGGTTGGCCGCAGTGCGGCCGACATAGCTGAACGCGGTCGCCATCTCCGAGACGTTAGTCGTCGAGTCGTTGGCCGACTTGGCGATCACGTCCAGCACGTGCACCACGTCCTCGGAGCCGAGCGAGAACTGGTTCAACGTGTTGACGGTCTGTTCCGCCGCTTGGCCGACGCCGATCACGCCGGCCTGCGCAAACTTCAGCACGGTCGGCAGTTCTTTGATGATGTCGGTCGCCGACACGCCGGCGCGCGCGAGCTCGAGCATGCCCTCCGCCGCCTCGGCGGCGCCAAAGCGCGTCGTGGCGCCGATCGTCCGCGCGGCTTCGCCGAGCGCCTGGAACTGGCGCTGCTGCTCTTCGATCGTGGCGGTGGCGTCCTTGGTGATCGCGCCGACCTGCGCCATGATGTCGCCGAACTCGGCGATCGTGCTCACCGCACGGCGGGCGGCGATGATGCCGCCGAACACGCCGACCAAGCGCCCCATGGTGCTCGCGAGCGACCCGGTACTGAGTCCCGCCCGGGAAGCGGCGCGGTCGATCGAGCCAATCCCGGCGGCGGTTTGCTGGGCGGAGGCGGCCAGCTTCCGGTTCTCGTTCTCCAGCCTGACGTTCCGCTCGATCAGCGCGTTGACCGACAGGCCGAGCTTCCTGGTGTTCTCGCCGAGGGCGCCCAGATTGCGATTCGCGGCCTCAGCCCCGATCGTGTTGATCTCGATCTGCAGCGTCGCCAGGTCGGGCATTCATCACCCCAAGGAAGGCGCGATCGAGGAGATCGATCGCGCGGAGCTCCCACGGCTCGAGCAGAACTTGGTAAAGCTCAGACCACGCACGCGTCGCTTCCCAGGTGATCGGCAACAGCCCGCCCATGGTCGCGCCACGCCGCACCGAGAGATCGACGAACGCCTTCCAGACAAAGTCGGCGCCGTCCGGGAGCTCGTCGTGCTGGTCATGGTCGGGGAAGTACTCGGCGACGACTTCCTCGATCGGCACCTTCTTGGTCGTCGCGATCTGCTCCAAGTGGTCGGAGATCGCCGCGCCGCGCACCTCTTTCTTGAGCGCGAAATGGTGATCGGCATAGGCGACGAGCTCCGCGATCAGTTTCCCAGGAAGTGCTCGCGGTCCGAGACGAAGCTGTCGACCTGCTCGCGGATCCACGGGAAGCGCGTGTAGAGCGCCACCACGTTGTCGCGCGTGCACGGCATCTCGACGCCGTCCACGATCACGTGCTTCCAGCTCTTGGTGCAGGCGGCGAGCAGCCGAAGCGAGTTCTCCTCGAGATCCTCGGCGGTGAAGCGGCTGGCGCCGTTACGCGCGTTCATGCGCTTCCGGAGCCGATTGTTCTGCAGCTCGCGCGTCTCGGCGATGCAGTCCTTCGAGTCCGTGCCGACCAAGGAGATCGACACGTTCTCGCCGCTCGCCTCATCGATCAACGGATCGCCGGTCACCGGATGGTGCAGCACCAGCTCGGTCGCGGTGGTCTTCAGTCCTAGTGTGCTCAGGTCCATGCTTAGACGTTGCTCCTCTGGATATAGATGGGCACCGCATAGGTGGCGTGTTCGAGCGCCTCGAACGGCATCACGAGCGGCACGGGGCCGCGCTGCGGAGGGTCCATCGAGCCGCCGGTGTACTTCACGCGCGGGAAGACAAAGACCATGAAGTCGGTGAGGTTGGGCGCCAAGAGCTTCAGCCAGATCGAGCTCTCGGTCTCGTTCACGAACTTGTTGAACATGGTCGCGTTCTCGAAGAACACGGTCATGGTGCCGGTGACGATCGCGTCGCCCTCGAACACGTCCGGCGAGAAGCGCGAGCCGATCACGCCTTCGAGCGAACGGTTGTTGTTGACCGTGAACTCGATCGACGTCACCACGGCATTCAGGATGCCGTTCTCGTAGAGCCCGCCTTCGAACGCGGCGAACGGTGTGTTGGTCGACGGCGCGGTCGGTGGCGAGCCGGACACCGAGACGACGTCCATGGCGCCGGCCGACATGCCGAGCAAGGTGAAGCTGCCGCCGGCGATCGCCTTCGGCGTGACCGAGATCTGGGTCTGGTTGATCGCTACACCGCGGAACGGCTGGAACTGCGTCACGTCCTGGAACTGGCGCTCGAGCGTGATCGTGGTCAGCGTCTGCCCGGCGTTGAGCCGCTTGCCCTGTACGAGGATCAGCTCGTCGCCGGTGCCGGCCTCGGTCACCAGCGTGACGGCGCTCACGGTGATCGACAGGGCGGCCACCGTGAGGACCAGGAAGAGCCCGTTGTTGGCGCCGGCGACGAAGCCCGAGACCGTGATCCAGTCGCCCGGCCGGAAGCCGTCGGTGATGAAGCTGCCGGCGGCGCGCGAGAAGGTGCTGGGGGCGGTGGCGTCGAGGGTCGTCACGCCGGTCGTGACCGACACCCAGCCCGAAGAACCAAGCCCGTACTGGAGGAAGTCGTCATAGTCGACGAGCGACAGCTGGAACCCGGGGTTGCCGGCCACCGAGTTGAAGCCATGCCTCACGTCGGCGCGGAAGCGCGTCGATCGCACCTCCTGCGACACCAGGATCTCCTTCTCGAGGTTGACGTTCCTCGAGGTGGTCCGCAGCGTCTTCAAGATTGGCGCGGCGGGCGTGACGCCGTGCGTCACTTCCTCGACGTAGCCGAGCACAACGCGCGCGCCGGATGCGATGGTCATGGACGGAAAACCTTCCTGTTAGGGGACGAACGCGAAGCTGCGCCACGCGACGTTGACCGGAACGAACCACCAAGCCGGGTCGAACTGCCGGCCGCTGCCGCGCTCGACCCGATCGATCACGAGCTCGACGCCTTCATCGCTGAGCCCGTTCGCCGCCTCGAAGCTGTCCGCGATCGCCGTGGAGAGATCCTCGGCGAACTCGGTGCCCATGCCCTGCGGCGTGATCACGTCGTACTGCACGCGCCCGCGCGACTCGACCGCGCCGGTGCTCACGCGTCCCTCGCCAGCGATCAGCAGCGTCTCGCGGATCCACGGCGCCGGTGGTTCGGGCGGGGTGAACGGCCGATTCTGCGGCGCGATTCTTTCCTCGGGCACGATGCCGGTCACGGTCAGGAGTCGGTTCCTGAGCGCCTGGCGGATGCCTCGGAGATCGACGGCAGCAACCATCAGGGCAACTCCGCGATCACCTTGGCCACGATCGCGTCGATGTTGGCGAGCGTCTCATCAAGCGAGAGCTGGAGAACACCGGCCGGCGCCTGCCCGGAATGGCCCTGCTCAAGCTCGTGCGCATAAGGAACGTTGTTCGAGATGATGATCGTTTCGCCGGCAAGCGCGTTCTGCAGCACGTCCTCGGCGTAAGCCTGTTCCTCGGCCGTGATCGGTTCTTGCGGCACGAAGAGATCTGAGACTTGCTGGCTGGCGGCCAGTCGATCGCGGCCGAGTGGTCTGAGATCCGGCAATGCGTCCAGATCAATCTGACCGATGCCGATCCGCCAGCTGCCACGAAAGCGGCCGGTATCGACCGGCGAGCGCGTCACGCATTGCGTGTAGGTGAACTCCGCGATGCGGCGCGTCGCCACCACGGCGCGCAGGCTCGCCTTGCTGATGAAGGCCGTGATCTGATCGGTGAACGTCGCGGTGGTCATTGGCGGCACTGCAGTTGATAGAGAGCGATCTGATCGCCGCCGGCGAACGGGCGTGCGAAAACGATGTGGTAGCGGCTGCCGTTGCGGATCACGTGGTCGAGTTCTGGCGTCGGCTCGATGGTCAGATTGGCGGCCGCGACGTAGAGCGCGAAGTCGCCGCGCTGGATCGCGCTGCCATCGATCTCGGCCAGCTTGTAACGGATCGGGGGAGATGCCTTCAGCACGTGGTCGACGACGCGCAGGATCTTTTTCCCTGGGGCGTCCGCCTCGGCGGCAAGCGTTTCGGCGACGGTGAGCGTGAGCGCACCCACCGCGGTCACGGTAAACAGGCCGTTGTTGCCGGCGAGGCTGAACCCGCTCGTCTGCACCTTGTCGGCGATCGTGAATCCGTCCGCGGTGAAGGAGCCCGTCGCGCGCGTGAAGTCGGTGCCTGTCACGCCATAGTCAGGAATGCCGGTCGCGAATGAGTAGGGATCGACCTCGCGGCGAATGGTGATCGGCGTGTCGGTGAACAGGTCGATGACCAGGGTCGCCGAGTCGCGGAACAGCTGATCGAAGTTGCCCATCGTCAGGTCCTCAGCAACCGGACTTGCCGCGCGCCGCCGATGATCGCGGACGGCTTGAGCGAGCCAAAGGGCGACAGGAGGGAAATGACCTGTTGCGGGATCAGCTCGATCAACGCCTGCATGTCGGCGTCGATCTCGAGCACGTCGAGCCGGATGTGACTCACGCCCTTGCCCAGCACCGAGGGGAGCTTGGTCGGATCTTGCGTGAGCAGGTAGAGCGCCAGCTCAGCGGTGGCGCGCTCGAGCTGCACCGGGATCGTGTGATAGTCGACGTTGTTGCCGTCCTCGTCGACCAGCCCGGAGCGTGGGAAGCGCAGCGCCTGCTCGAGCGTGGTCTTGTTGCCGTAGAAGTCGAAGCTGGCATCGATCAGGTTGGTGGCCCAGATCAGCGCGTTCTCGCGCGTCTCCGTATCGGCCGCCGTCCACGCGTCGAAGTACAGGCGATAGGTCGTGAGGTAGGTGTTGGCGTCCGCCTCGGTGACGTAGGCGTTGGCGTTACTCGCCTCAGGCGTGGCAATCAGGTGCGACACGGGGGACGGGTTCTCCTACCTCAGTTCGAGCCCTCGTCGGAGATCGCTTTGCTGAGCCGCGCGCGGGCTGAAAGAAGCTTGTCGACGATCTCGCCTTTGGTGCCGCGGAAGTCGATCAACTTGGCTTCGGGCAGTTCCTTCAGCTTGTCGAGCGACATGACCGACATCTCTTCGCGCGTGTGGTGCGAGATGCTGATCTCGGGCTCGGCTTTGGAGCCGGGCGCCGTCGGGTTGCCCTTGGCCTCGATGCGCAGGTGCTTCGCGTCCTTGAAGTCCTTGACGTTGATCACGCACTCCATGCCCGAGTGCCTGAGCTTCACGCGCATCGTCGGGAGTTCGCCGGCAGCAGCCATGGCGTTCGCCTTTCGCAACTTGGCATCCCGGGAACGCCCCTTTTCAGAGCGCCCCCAGGATGACCAGGAGAAGGAATCAACCAGCCAAGCGGGCGCCGAGCTCCGGCCGCACCACCTTGGCGCCGTACAGGATGTCGAACGAGTACCGCGTGCGCTTGTGCTCGCGGCTGACCTCGAGACGCAGCGTCAGACCCGAGATCGGATCGACCGCGCTCGACATCACCGAGCCAAGCCCGTCGGTCTGCTGCAGAGGGCGCGTCGCGAACGCGATCGCGTCACGCTGCCAGGCGAGGTTGACGACGTGCGTGTCCTGGAACGTGACCACGACACCGTCGCCGACGTTGACGCGCAGCGCCGGCGCGAACGTCACCGCCGCGATCGCGTTGCCGGCCGCAGTCGAGAGATTGGTCGCGACGTAGGTCTGCGTGTGACCGGCGAAGGTGAAGATGTCGCCCACCACCACCGTGCCGGTGAGCGTCGCCGAGTCGATCGCCATCGTCGTCACACCGGCCAACAGGGCGCCGTTGGTCAGCGCCTGGTGATCGGTGCCGTCCGACAGCGTGCCGGCGGTGTGCGTGGGGATGTTTTGATCCATCCACCAGTTGAAGCCGAGCCTCTCATTCAGCCGACCGTTGATGATCGCCTCGAACGTGCCGGACCAAGAGGCGTCCTGGAACGCGCGCAGGTTGAGCGCGTTGGCTTCCGCATCGGGGTCGATGATGAAGTGGCGGTCGTTGAGCGGCGCCAGCTCCTTGTTGAGCAGCTTGCGCGTGGTGGTGGCGTCCGCAGTGCTCGAGCCGAACGGCGTCGTGCCGGGCGTGCCCGAGAACGAGTAGAACGACGGGTAGAGGCCGAGGATGAACCGATCGACGTTGTTGGCGAGCGCCTTGATCGCCGCCGACGCCTGCATCGGGATCGTGCCTTCCATGACCTCGAGCAGGTCCTTGTCGGTGAGCTCGAACGGCGCCTCGTACCACTGGTCGAGCGGCACGGCGACGAACGTCGGCGCGATGTCGGCGGTGGATGGCGGCACCGCGGCGGGTGAAACCACCTGCGCCACGATCGCGGAGGGAATCGGCACGTCGATCGCCGAGCCCCTCTGGCCAGCGAGCGATTCGTAGCTGCGATTCACGAGACGCGGCGTGATCGAATTCTCGCGCAGCGCCATGAGCCCCTGAGCGAGCAACCTAGGAATGACGGCCGTGAGAATATTGGCCATCGGGGGAGAACCTCCGCGGGAAGGGTGAGGGGGAAGCTCGGGTCCTCGCTTCGGGGGACGAGCTCGGTTTCGAACTCGATCCCCCTCGGGGGGACGCGGCATTCCGCCTCGGGCGGAGGTCGCTGGTCGCGGCGCCACCTCGGGCAGCGCGTGCGAACTGGGAGCGTATCTTACCGACCTACTTCGCGGCGCAAAGCCTTTTGTGCGGCAAAGTTAGAGCGCGCGGCCGAGTCTCTCAAGCGCCGCGCGCTCGCTCGGATATTAGCGTTGTGCTGGTGTGCCGCTGAACAGGAGCGGCGCCGGCACGCCGTCCACCATGAGGGAGCCGTCGGGCGGCGGCGGGTCGGCGGCGGCGGCGATCTGCTTCTCGAGCGCGGTGAGCTTGCGCGTCGCCTCATCGATCTCGCGCTGTGCGTTCGCCTGCACGCGCGACAGATCGTAGATGCGCGCCTTGAGCGCGATCACGGCCAGCGCCGGCTGCGCGGGCGGCATCTTCTCGTCGCTCATCGCACGCGCTCCTTCATGAGTTCTTCCTGCGAGGCGAGTGCGCCGTCCGCTCCGGGCGTTGCCTTCTGCGGCTCGGCGGGTTCGATGCCTTCGACGCTCACCTGCTCGGCCGGCACGATCGGCGGCTGCTGGCTCAGCTGCTGCGCGAACTTGGCAATCGTCGCGCGCTTGTCGTCGATCGCCAGTCGTAACGCGCGCGCATACTCCTCGAGATCGAAGACCTCGATCTTGAGCTGCGCCTGCACGCGCCGGACTTGCTCGATCTGCTCGGGCTTCATCTGCTGCGGTTGCTCGGGCTTCATGCTTGGGGGATCCTTTCTAGTAGGCAGCGACCCTCACCTTGAGGGCCGCCTTCATCGCGTCGTACTTGGCGAGCAGCGCGTCCCGCTGCTGGGTGGTGAGGTCGACCTCGTTCCAGACCGGCGGCGCGTCCTCGATGATTTCGGTCACCTCGCCAAGAAATAGGAGGATGGACTTCACGTCGCCGCCGATGGCGCGTGCGGCGAGGATCTCGGCCGGAACTTGGGCTGCAGTGATCGCCATATCAGTCGAGGCTCCCAAAAAGATCAGGGCTCACGGTCGTGGCATCCACGAAGGCAACCAGCACGCCGGCAAAAGTCGAGTTGCCGGAAAAGGTACCGGCGGCCGCGAGTCGCAGCAGGTTACCTGAAGACCAGTCGCGCGCCAGCGCGCTGAACGTGCCGGAGGTGGTGGCGTTGATGCGGATGCCGGCCCACAGATGCACCGGCACTGTCAATGCCGTGGTAAAGGCCGAGCTGTTGCGCTTCAGGCCAGTGCCGGTCCCCGTGAACGCTCCAGAGACGATCTTGGTCAGCGTCTGGTTCGCTCGGTTCGGTGGGGCCGGGGTGGAGAAGAAACCCATCTCGGCGGTGGTGACGGTCGCGCTCGCGAACGTCTGTGAGGTATTCACGAATGCTGGCGTCACCAGCTCCGCGCACCAGCCGAGATAGACGAAATAAGCGGTCTGCGAGACTGTCGCAAACGTGCCGCCACGCAGGCACATCGTGTTGTTGGCGATCCTGCAATCCTCCCCGTACGGGCCTTTACCAAGAGCGATGTACATGTCGTTAGCTCGTCTTGCTCGAATAGAGGGGCGTGAACATCACGGTCCCGGCGATGTTCTTTTTCTCCCAGGCGGTCACGACGCCCATGGACACCTTGGTGGTGCCGGCGTCGAGCGCCTTGTGCGTGCCGGCCGCCGCGTCGAACCACATCGAGCACGCGTCGGTGACCACTGCCGAGGCGGCAACGGAGACGTTCTCGAGCTTCAGGTAGTTGTGTCTGGTGACGGTGAACGCGCCCGTGTAGCCCGGGTCGAGCGTGATCATCGCTGCCACGCCGTCGCCAAGACCAGCGCCGAGCGTGGTCACGTCCTCGAGTTCGAGCATCGAGCCCGGCGCTGCGGTGCCAAGACCGATCCGGTTCGCGCCTGCATCGAGGAAGAACATGTTCGGCTGCGCATCCGACTCGATGCGGAAGTCGGTATCGAGACCGCTCTCGTTGAACACGATCGCAGTGGTCGCGAGCAGCACGTCGAAGATCCAGCTACCGCCGTCGTAGACGATCGAGCAGTCCTCGCTGGTGCCGAAGAAGAAGATCGCGTTGTCGACGATCCACGAGTCGTCGAGCAGCTTGATCGAATAGTGGCGCGTCCCGCCCGGGAAGCCCGTGGGCGCCGCGTCAGTCAGGATGTCATAGAGCGTATGAGTACCGCCCGAGACATTGGCGCCGGCGTTCGCCGCGTTGACGCTGATCCCGTGGTAAGTGTAGGGGCCACCGCCGGTGATGGTGGCGCCGGTCTGCACGCCGTAGTTCGCGACCCGTATCGCGTGCAGCGCGTAGCTGCCAGAGGGTTGGTTGGCGTTGAGGCGGTTGTAGCGGGTGTCGGACGCGATGCCGATTACCGAGGTCAACGCCGAGGCCGCCGCCGCCTCGTCCTTGAACACGAAGTTCATCGAGGTCGCGGCGATGCCGGTCGTCGGCTGCACGGTCAAGTCCAGGTTGATCGCGTTGATGATCGTCGCGCTGGTGACCGTCGCAGTGAAGATCGTGTTCGCTAGCGGCGCCGTGCCCCATCCAATGGTCCCATCGAAGCGCGATTGTCCCTCGACCTCGAGATCGCCGGAGATCGCGACATCGCCGGCGCCGGTGGCCAGCGTGAAGGTACCGCCGGTGCCGACCGCCAACAGACCGGCCAGGTTAAGGCCGCCGCCCGCGGTGAAGTCGGTGCCCGCGTCGCCGATGTTGACGATCAGGTTATTGGCGAGGTCCAGGGTTCCGCCAAGCGCGCGGGCGCCTGAGGCGAGCAGGTACTGGGACAGATCGACATTGGCTTCGCCCGCGGGGGACGACGTGACGATGGTCGCCAAGGGCTCGGTGAAATCCAGCGTCGCGACCGCGGTATCGACGTTGGTGTCGTCCTCCTGGACGATCAGCGCCGAGCCCGCGCTGGGCGCGATCCAGCTCAGCACGCCCGCCGTCGTCGACGACAGGATGTAGCCGTTCACCGCCGCCGGTGCGATCGGCCATGTGTAATTGATGTCCGCTCCCTGCGCGCCGGCCACGAAGGTCGTCTGGAACGTGTCGGCGGGATTGCGGAAGCGCAGCGTCTGCGAGGCGTCCATCTGGAGCCCGAGCAGCGAGCGGACTAGGCCGGCGTTGGTAATTCGCATCGCCTCGGCTGGCGCCGCGGTGCCGTCGAGTGATGTCGAGAACGACAGGCGGCCGGGCATGTCGCCAGCACCCACCGAGCCGTCCACCGTGCACGCGATCTCGGCGGCAATCTCGTAATCGGTGCCATCGTGGCCAGCGAACTGGACGGCTCCCAGGAGGTCGCCGCTCGAGACCACGGTTTCCGAAGCCTCGCTCCCGCGCGATCGCGCAAAGATGCTCCGACCCGCAGCGCTCGCCGTCCCGGAGTGATGGTGCGCACCATAAAGATACTCGCTCGACTGGTCATGCACCGACAGTCGGACCGTCTCGCTACCGCCATCGATCGTGATCGTGTCCTCGGTGCTGCCGATCGTGAGCGTCTTCAGCGTGTCATTCCAGAAAAACTGCGTGTTATCCTGCGCGACCGCCGCACTCGCGCCAATGAACAGGACCGAGCCGGTGGTGAAGCCGGTCAGCGTGAGCGTGCTCGCGAGCGTCAGGCCACCTCCGGCAACGAAATCCGTTCCAGCCGCGCCGATATTGAGCACCAGGTTGCTGGCCAGATCCAGATTGCCGGACAGCGCCCGCGCACCGCTCGCGAGCAAGTAGGCTGCGAGGTTGACGTTCGCCTCGCCCGCGGGAGAACTGCTCACGACGGTCGCGAGCGGTTCGGTAAAGTCGATCGTCGTCACTGCCGTGTCGACGTCAACGTCATCCTCCTGCACCGTGAGCGAGCCGCCGGACATGGCGATCCAGCTCATCACCCCGGCCGTGGTGGCGGAGAGGACGTGGCCGGTGACGGCTGGCGCGGCGGTCGGCAGCGTATAGGTGACGTCGGTGGTTTGATTGCCAGCCTGGAAGGCGCTGAAGTTGCTCGAGTCGCTATCGTCGAAGCGCAGCAGTTTTCCTGCGGCCAGCTTCAGTTGTTCGGCCAGATTCAAACCACCGCCGGCCGTGAAGTCGGTCCCGGCCGCACCGATGTTCACGGCGAGGTTATTGGCAAAGTCCAGATTGCCAGCGAGAGCGCGCGCGCCACTGGCGAGCAGATAGGCCGCCAAGTTGATGTTGGCCTCTCCGGCCGGCGAACTCGAGACGATGGTTGCGAGGGGCTCGGTAAAGTCGATCGTGCCGGCCGCGGCGTCGACCGTCGCATCATCTTCCTGCACGATGATCGTCGAGCCGCCGCCGGTCATCGGCGACCAGCTGAGCACGCCGAGCGTGGTCGACGTCAGCACGTACCCATCGACGGCGGCGGGCGCATCGGGAAGCGTGTAGTCGATATCGACCAGCTGATCGCCGGCGGTGAACGTGGTCTCGTGGCTGTCGTCGGAGTCGCGGAAGGCGAGCACCGCGCCCGCGATCAGCGCTCGCTGACCGTCGGCGCGCAGGTATTGCGTGAGCAGGATGTTCGCCTCGCCGCTCGGCGACTCGGTGACCAGGGTGCCGAGCGGGTCCGTAAAGTCGAGCGTGAACGCCGGCAGCACGACAACGACGTTGTTCTCTTTGACGGTCAGGGCGGGCAGTTGGAGTGGCATAGCTACGTCATCTCAGTTATCCGGACTGCCCCGACGGCCGCGTCCCAGATGCCATCGATGCGTCCGGTGAACACCGGCGCCGGGATCTCATAGAGCGCCTGCGGGTAGAGCTTGGTCGTGAAGCTCGAGCTGGACGCCGTGGTGCCGTACTTCAGGTAGAGGATCGAGCTCGAATCGTTGTAGAAGCTGGCGCCGATGCGCGCCGCGTTCAGCGCCAGGAGCGTCACCGAGCTGACCGAGCCGCCGACGTTGGTGAGCGCCGCCGCCGCCGAGCGCTGCGGGTTGTTGACCACCGTCGGCGTGCCGGCGAGCGTGAACGTGCCCGAGACCGGCAGCGGATTGGCGCCGTCATGCGCCACGCCGGTCGGATCGACCAGGAGCGCGCGCCGTGCCAGCGCAGTCACGTCGCGGTCCGGCGGGATCACGGCGCCGGTGGAATCCACCTCGAGGAATCGCCGCGCGGTCGCCACCGCGTCACGATCGATCGGCACCACGGCGCCCGTCGAGTCGACTTGCAGGTAGCGCTTGGCGCTGGCGCCCGAGTCGCGATCGGGCGGGATCGTCACGCCAGCCGCGTCGACCTCGATCACCTTCCTGGCACTGGCCACGGCGTCGCGATCGATCGGCACGATCACGCCCGCGCCATCGACCTGCACCGCGCGCTTGGCGGTCGCGGCGGCCTCACGATCGAGCGGCACGGGATTGCCCGAACTATCGACCACCAGCACTTTTCTCGCGCTGGCGCCCGCGTCGCGGTCCACGGGTACGATCGTTCCGGTACCGTCGACCTGTACCACGCGCTTGGCGAGCGCCGCCGCCTCGCGGTCATCGGGAACCGGGGTCCCCACGGTGTCGACGATCAGGACCTTTCTCGCACCGGCGCCGGCGTCCCGATCGATGGGCACCACCGCACCGGAGGAGTCGACCTGCAGCACGCGCTTGGCGGACGCGCCGTTGTCCCGGTCGGCCGGGATGATGGTCCCGGCGCTATCGACCTCGATCACGCGCCGTGCGGTGGCGACGGCCTCCCGGTCAGCCGGAATGATCGAGCCCGCAGAGTCGACCTCGATGATCCGGCGGGCGGTGGCGGCCGGCTCCCGATCGGGCGGGATGATGGACCCAACCGAGTCCACCTCGATCATGCGCTTCGCCGACGCCGCCCCCTCGCGATCCAAGGGTACCGGCGTGCCGGCGGTATCAACGATCAACGACCGCTTGGCAGTCGCGGTCGCGTCACGATCGAGGGGAACGGGCGTGCCCGCCGTGTCGACGGCGAGCACGCGCTTGGCATTCGACGGACCATCATGCTCGTCGGCGTCGGTGGTATCGTCCCCGCCGGAGCCGGCGACGATCTTGACGCGCTTCGCCTTGATGTCGAAGTCGTGCTCGTCAACCTCGATCCTGGGATGGACTGAGGACATTCAGCTCCTCAGTGCACGGGTTCCGAGAACGGCTTCTCGAGCGGGTTCTCAAGCGGCGCCGGAGCCGCGCCCTGATCCGCCGCGCTCAGAATGCTCGCGGCCAAGCTGTTGAGTCCGGCAAGTAAGGTCGCCTCCTTCTCGGGCGCCAAGCCCATCGCCGTAATCTGCTCCTTTAACTTGGCCATGGTCTGCACGGCGCTGACCAGCGCGGTCGCCATGCGATTGGCGGCGGTCAGCGCGGTCGACATGCGCGCCGCGGACTCTTTCAGGGCGACCACAGTCGCATCGAAGTTGTCGACCTTCTCGATCGTCGGTTGCTTGGGCATCGGTTCCTCGTGGGTTTAGAGAGTAAGCGTCAGCGAACGACCATCTTGCCTTCAGCGATTTCCTTGGCGTACTTGCCCATGGCGACCGGATCACGCCCGTCGACCACGCGAGCGGACTCGCCATCGCCACGACGTCCGCCAGTCGCGCCGCCGCCGGTGCTCGGCCGGAAGAGGTACGGCGCTTCCTGCAGGATGCCGTTGGCCCACTCCTCCATCTTCAGCGGCTCGCCGGACTTGCCGAACATCACCTGCCCGTCCTTGCGGGGCACGACCTCGCCCTTCTCGTCGAGCTGCCAGGTGCCGCGCGCGCGCTCGAGCACGAACGCCAACCCGCCCGGCTGCAACTCGCCAATCTTCGAGATCGTGTCCTGCACTTGCCGATCGATGGTGTGCGAAGAGTACTTGGTCTTATAGAGGTCGCGTTCCGCGGTGACTTCCTGCAGCGCCTTGGTCTTGGCCGAGACCTGTGCGTCGAAGTCGCGCTTCATCGCCTCGGTGCGCTTGGAGAGCACCTCGTCGAGCTTGCCGTCGGCAATGAGCCGCGCTTCCTCGCTCTGCTCGAGCTTGTCGTAGGCGGTGATCGCCTTCTGGTACTTCTCCGGGTCGATGCCCTCGAACTTCTTCAGCTGCGCCTCGTAGTCGGCCTGCTTCTTCTTCAGCTCGCGGTTGTTGCTGCGGAACTCTTCCAGGTGCGTCTTGTAATCCTTGTCCTCGACCGCGAGCACGTAGCCGTCGTCGGTCTTCTCGTAGAGATCGTGAAACGCCGCGTCGAGATCCTTCAGATCCTTCAAGTGTGCTTTCAACTTCACGTCTGACGACCCTCCTGGTTGGCAGCATCCCAGCCCAAGAGCCACTGGAGATCCTGCGTGATGTCGCGTTCCTTGCCTTCGCGATGCGCGCGCTGTCCGTCGCGATAATCCGCGGAATCCGGCAGCACCACGATCGTCGACGAGACGATGCGGTCCTCTTCCACGCGCCGCCATGGAGGGCGGTCGCTGAAGCGCTCTTCGGCTTGTGGTGCCATGCCTCACATCTCCGGCGAGAGGTACTCCAGTTGATAGATGGGTCGTTCCACGATCACGCCGTCCGGCAATCGGTAGCTGAGCGTCTTTTGCGCGATGACGCGGAACTTGCTCTCGTGCGGCAGCAGATACTCGAACTGCTCCGGGTTGAACCCGGTCAGGATGCCACGCGATCCCGCCGGCAAGAGAATCTCGAAGCCGGCCGACGCGTCGCTGAGGAACCCGGTCAGCGGCACCGAGGACGTCGATGTGAAGCCCTTGAGCGTGATCACCTCGCCCGCCGTCGGCGCCCTCATGCCAGAGCCGAAGAACCGATAGACGATCGTGTCGCGTTCGAGCGGCGGCTGCTTCAAGAGCAGACGCTGGAGCAAGTCCTCGCGCTGGCCACTCGGCAACGGCGCGCCGGCCTTGAGCGAGCGCAGCAGGGCATTGATGTCCTGATAGTCGCCGCTCTGGTAGCTCCGGATCGCGGCGTTCTCGGCCGCGCTGATCTGCGCCTTCATCCTGGCGAAGGCGTCATAGAGCGCCTTTTCGCGTGCACGTGTCGTCTTGTACAGCGGATCGCTGCGCTGGAAGAGCCGGAGCGCTTGGCGGACCTCGTCGTCGGGCGCGAAGGAGAGTGCACTCCGCTTGCCTGCCCGCTGCAGTTCCGCAAGCGTGAGCGGGTTTCCGGATTGATCGAGCATCTGCGACAGCGTGATCTTGCCGTCCTGCCAGAGCTGCCACTTGCCTGGGCCGAGCAACGCCTTCTGCTCGGCGACACTGCGCCGGCCGAGCCACTGCTCGAACGTCAGTCCTTGCACCGGCTCGCCGTCGATCGCTTGGCGATCCTTGTCCGAGAGATCCGCGAGCGCTCGGCGCTGCTCTGCAGTGCCGTCGGTCTCGATCTCGTCGGCGTCCTTCAGCACCACCGACAGCGTCGATCGACAGTTGAAGTGAGCCGGCGGTTGCCCGGTCGGAAAGCTTTCCTGGTTCTGCTGACCCGGGAAGGGGTTGCCGTCGAGGTCCCACGCCGACAGATGACGCGAGCGGCAGATCGCGCTGGTCACGTTGTCCATGACCGAGATCCATTGCACCCCGCGCACGAGTTCCGCGTTGTCCTGCGCCGCACGCATCAGGGCGGCGTTGGCGATGGCATTGGTCGCGGTGCGCACCAGGGCGGTCGCATCCCGGCGCGCGCTCTCCATGGCGCCACCGATCCGCTCGCTACCGATGCGGGCGCCGATCACGCGCTCGATCAGCTCGCGGTCGGTCTCACCCGCAGCCACGCCCATGCGGATCTGATTCGATACGTTACGCGCGAGATCGGTCGACTGCTTGGCCCACCAGTCCTTGACCTTGCCGCCGTAGACCACCGTGTCGTTCACCAGCCCGCGCATCTCGCGCCGGGTGAGATTGAAGCTGAAGATGTCGGCTCCCACGGCCTCGTTCAGAACGCGCGCCACGACGGCCCCTTGCGCGCGCCCGAGATCGATCATCTGATCGGTGAGGATGACGCCCGCCTCGCGGAACTTCTCCTTGATGATGCCGCGGATCTCGCCCAGCATCCGCTCGACGCGCTGGAACTTGAAGCTCTGGCGCACCACGCCCTCGACGTTCAATCGGTCGATCGTGTCGGCGAGCTGGTCCTGGAGTTCGAACAGCACCTCGTACACGTTGCGGCGCGCCGTCTCGGCGAAGCGCTGCACGTTGAACGCGCGCTCGATCAGCTCGTCGGTGATCTCGTCCGCGATCGCCATCAGGCCGCCGCCTCCTTGCCGTCGTCCTCAGGCTCCGCGTCGTCCTTTGCGTCCTCGTCCGGCTCCTCGTCCTGCGCCTCGTCCTGCGCCGGTTGCTCGTTCTTCTGGTTCTGGCTGGTCGGCAAAACGCCCATCGGCGGGCCCGCAGCAATCAGCGCCGCCTCGTCCTCGGCGGTGACGTTGTCGGGGATCAGCTCGCCGCGCTGGATGTTGTAGAACCAGGTATTCCATGACAGCATCCCGGACTGCACGGCGAGCATGAGCTGCGTCACCATCGCCGGCTCGATGCCGAGCAGGTTGAAGTCGCGGTTCAACTTGAACGCGATCTCGCCGCCGAGCGCCAGCCACTGGGCTACCAGCTCCAGCGCATGCTCGATACCCTCCGAGCAGCTGCCGGCGATCTTGGCCAGCACCGATTGCTCGCCCGACTGGCGCAGACGCAGCGTCTCGGCCGCCTCCGCTTCGCGCTTCTGCTCTTCGAGTAAGCGCGCGCCGAGCGCTGCCATCTCGGATTTCTTCTCCTGCATCGCCTCTTTGATTGCGCCGAGCCCCGCGCCGGTGAACTCGAGGAACCCACAATGTGCCGCGGGCTCATTCGTCACCCAGGCGATCACCGAGCCCACCTTCAGCTCGTCGCCCTTGAGATCGAAGCCCGCCGCCCATGCCGTTGGTAGCGCGCTCATGTGCAGGCCGTGCTCGAGGTCGGCGGAGTTGCGGTAGTGCGCCAGGTTGACGTTCGCCAGATCGAGCGTCGGACTCTTCTCGACCTCGGGCTCCTGGCTGCTCGGGCCGATGAAGATGAACGGAATTTCGTCGAGCGCTTTTCCGCCGCGCATGCGGGGGACGGTGGTCTTCTCGATGAACCAGCTTTCCTTCTCGGAGGATGTGGCCTCGACCTTGGCCCAGACCTCGACGAAGTAGGTGAGCGCATCGGACGCCACCGTGGGCTCCACTTCCGCGCCGTCCGTGCCGGATGCCTGGCCGAGCCGCAGCACGCGATACTTGGTCACCGGCTTGAACGCGAACGGGTCCTTGGGGTCCGGTGTCTGCGTCATCTCGCGCAGCACCACGCGCGTCAGCACCTGACGCCCAGCGATCAGCTGGCTGTTCCAGCTGACGATGTCCTCGGCGTAGTAGATCGACAGGAACGGCTCGCCGTTCTCGACGTCGTCGGGCGCATCGACCAGGAGGCCGACACGGCCCATGCCGATCACCTCGTCGAGCGTGGTGTGCGTCAGTTGCTCGAGCGATTGGCCTGCGTTGCCGAGATGATCGAGCAGATCCTCCATCGCCGCCGGAACGGTCAGCTCCGGCTCTTTCCGGAAGATTGCGCCTGCCAAGCCTTGACGCGTGCGGGAAGAAGCGGCGAAGAACATGGCGCGCGTCTTGTAGCTCTCGTAATCGCGCGCACTCTGACCCTCGAGCGCTGGCAGGTACAGGATGCCGGCCGCCTTGACCGCCCGTTCGCCGTCGAGCACGTCGCGGCACCGGCGCCAGTCGTCCTCGGCCTGCTTGTACTGCGGGTGTTTCGTGTCGACCGGCATGAATCAGAAACCCCTGAGCTTGTGCACGCCGACGGTCGGACGATGCAGGCCGAACAGATGCGCGACGGGATAGCTCATTGCGTCGCATAAATGTGAGAGCGCCTTCTGCGCGTCGGTGTTGATGATCTCGTGCGCGTAGGCTTGTAGGTAGCGGCGTAGCCTCACGCACGCTGGCGCGATGGTGAGCGTGACACGGCCATCTTTCGCGCGGAACTTACCGTTCACCGCGTTGAAGCGGTCCTTGCGGAGAGGATTCGCGCGCGGCGCCTCGATCTCGAACCCGTGCCCCTTGATGGTCTGGAAGTCGCTCTTGCCGGAGTTGGTGTGTGCGAGCGCGCCCGACGCGTCCGGATAGACCATCACCAGGCGCTGGCCGAAGCGCTCGCGCAGCGTGATGCACATCGAGTCCGTGTCGGAGTTCGGTAGCTCGATCTCGTGGAAGAAGTGCATCCGGTCGCCGAGGCGCCAGAACACCGCTGCCGCCATCGGGTTGTTGTTGAAGTCCATGCCGACGCCGAGCTCGGCCTCCATCGGCACTGGCAGATCCACCACGTTCTCGGCCGGGTCGAACGCGTAATAGACCAGCCCCTCGGACAGATTGACGAACTCGCCCTCGATGTAGGCCTGCGCGGCCTTCGCCGTCAGCGAGGCTTCGAGGTTGCGCACGTAGGACGCCGGCAGCGCCAGGTTCTGCCGCGTCGACGCTTGCACGATGCCGACGTCGAGCTTTTGCTTCAGGTCGCCGATGCAGAGGTCGTAACCCCAGTTCAGCTGCTCCGGCGTGCACGTCAGGTTGATCTCGCGATGCCTGGCACCGGGCGCGCGCACGCGGGCGATCATGGCGTCGAACACCGCCTGATCTTGCAGGAACGCCTCATCGATCCAGGCCGCGGCGAGGTTGTCACCGCGCAGGGAAAGAGGGTTGTCGCCGGAGAGGATGCCGATCGTCGCCCGTCGCCCGTGGTAGTTGATGTAAAACGCGTTGTTGAGCCCGTGGTAGTGCCAGCGGAAGCGACGCCGACCAAGGAGGCGCTCCTTGCCGTCGAGCAGCATCTGCAGGGCGGTGATGCTAGTGCGCCGCGCCATGGCGAAGGTTGGCGACACGGCGCCCACCGGGATCGGCGCGTTCTGCAGCGCGAGCGCGATGATGCGCTTGGCGCCGATCTGCGTCTTCCCCGACCCGTAGCCGGCGACCAATGCCTTGATGAACGTCGGCAGCTCCCACCAACGGCGTTGATGCAGCCACATGCCGCCCTTGAGGACGGCGTTGTTCACCGGGTCGAGCACCGGCTCTTCCTTGCGCCAGAAACTCGTTTCCCCCGCGGCAGGCGTGGGAGCTTGCTCGATCTCGAGTTCGCCGGCGGCGAGAAGACTCATAGGAACGTCTCCTCGGGATTGACCGGGTCATCGCCGCCGCTCGCGGGGTCCGGCTGACGCACGAAGTACTTCGGGAAGCGACGCTCGAGATGCCACGCGCGCGCGCGCCAGTCCTCATGCTGGCGGATGGTCTGCAGGCTGTCGTCGACGTAGGTCGCTTCCGCCTTCTTCACCGCGTCGTGGAACTCGCGAAACATCGCCGGCGCGTCGGGCTTCTCGCCCTTGATCATGTAACGCGCGAGCGTGTCGGGATCGATGCCGGCGTAGCGCGCGGCGAAGTTGTGGAAGTGGCCACGCTCGAGCGCCTCGACAATGCGCCGCTGCACCAGCGGAGTCAGCTTGATTGGTCGGCCTTTGGGCATCAGACGAACAGGCGAGCCGCCACCATCAGAAGAAACGAGAGACCGAACGAGAGCACCATCACCGCCGCCAGCGCACCTAACAGCGGCAGGTCATCGCGCAGGTAGAGCGCGAGAGTGCGTCGGCTCATGCCATGCCTCCCCGGAGTTTGCGCCAGCATCGGGCGCAGAGCCAGTAAGGGCCACGCGTACCGCGCATCGCCACCAGCACGGGGCCGGTGCTGCCGCACAGACAGCGCGCGCCAAGGATCCGTGCTTCGGTGTCACCCATCGAGGACCTCTGGCTCCGTGGGATGACCGAGCAGCAACGCAAGCTGCTCGAGGATCAGGTCGCTGATCATGTCGCCCGGCGTGCAGCGCAGCACGCGCCAGCCGCAGATCAGCGCCAGATTGCACTTCTCCACGTCGCGCAGAAAACACGCGCGACCCGGCACCACTTCCAGCGCGATCTTCGGTGTGGGCCAAGCCCATTCGAGTCGGCACTTCCGGCGCGGGTGAAACCGATACTCGGCCTCGGGCTCCGGCAGGCCGCGGCGCACCAGCGCATCGAGAAACGCCTGGTGGATGATCGTCTTGACGTGCGTGTGCCGCTCCTGGGCGGAGCGCTGAGGATGAACCCGGCTCGTCGCTCCCGCACCTGCCACAGATCGATGAGGGCATGAAGGAGAGTTATCGGCGAGAGGGCGAGCCGGGTCCATTTTGGGGATCCTGTCAGATGAGAACCGTGAGCGCGTTGATCAGCATCTGCGCCGCGGCCGGGCTCAACTTGGTGCCCGCCAATCGCAGCAGCGCCGCCTCGCGGCCACGCTCCGAGGTGATCTGACTGAGCGTCCTGGCGCTCGCGGTCAGCACCGCGTGCAGTTCCGCCGGCGAGAGCCCGCGATAGAGCACCAGCAGTTCCGCCTCGGTGGTGCCGACGAACCGCGACTGCAGGATGCCGAGCAGCTGGCCGAGCGACATGGCGGCGATCGCGTTGCGGTACTCGAGCCACCACGCCTGCACGTTCTTGGCGTCCGAGTTCTCGAGATTGAGGTCGCTCAGCTTCTGCGCGACGCCGTCCAGCAGATCGGGAACCTCGGCGGCCTTGCGGCTCAGATCGCCGGAGGCCTTGGTGGCAGCGACCGACTTGGCCGTGGTCACCAGCGGTTTCTTGGCCGGCGTGTCGTCCGGGATCTGGGTCTCGTCCATGGGCTCCGGCTCCTTAGGAGGTTTGGTGTGATAGGTGATTCAGAACGATCTGCCCGACCAGCATGATCACGCGCACCTTCTCGGCGCGCTCTTCATCGAGCACGCCGTCCTGGACCATCTGATCGAACGACACGCGCGCGGCGATCACCGAGTTGCGAAAGGCGTCGGCGGTGGTCTCGCTCGCCGCGTACGCGCGCGCCTGCGTGGACAGCGTGGTGAGCACGACTTTCGCGCTGGTGATCACGCGCAACACCTTCACGTCGCCCGGGAACGCCGCGGCGATGGAGTCGAGGTCGGCGACCACCAGGTCGAGCTCGCCCGCCACCACGCGCGCCACCTCGTGCGGGTCGGTGGGTTCGCTGCCGCCGCCGGTGGACAGGCACGACGGGAGCAGCGCGAGCACGATGGCGGGGAGAAGCTGACGCATGGGGGTCTCCGGTTAGTCGATGAACGCGAGGCTGATCTGGAACAGGATCTCGACCGTGTAGGTCACGCCACCGACGACCACGCTGCCAATGCCCGCGTAGCCGCTCGGCAGATCGATCACGTTCTGCGAGGACGCCGACTGGATGTGCAGCGAGGAGCGCACGCTCTCGGAGTTGGCGACGTCGTTCGCGGTGAAGCCGAACGCCTGGTACACCTTCACGTAGAACTCGGCGTCCATGGAATTGGTTGTGGTGTAGACGTAGTGCCCCTGGAGGCTGCCGTTGCCGACGGTGCCGGCCACGGTCCATCGGTATCCGGGGTTGAGCGTGATCAGCGCCGGCGAAGGTGACGGTGCCGCCGCGGGGGACATGGCGCAGGCGACGAACAGCAGGCCGATCAGGCTGAAGAGTTTCGATCTCATGACATCACTCTTTTCGTTGGGGGGTTCACACAAGCGGGCCAAGGGTTCCGGTTTGCCCGGCAAAGTCGAGCCAAGGGCCACCGTCCGACTGTTTGCGTTGCATGGTCCAGTTCCAGCGGATGCAGACATCGAAAACCGATTCGACACAGGTCAGCAGCATGCGTTGCTTGGGCTGGTTGGGCGGCGCGGGATAGCCTGGGTAGTAGCCGTGATCGGACTCGGTGGGCCCGCCGATCCAGGTGAACCAGTCCCACGTACCATCGTCCAAGTCGATGCGTAGCCCGCCGGGTCCTTGGCTGGTCACCGTGCCGACTGTGTCGCCGTCCGCGTTTTTGAACGGGCCCGAGCCAATGCCCGGCAGCTGCTTGTCGTGCATCGATACTCACCTCGAGGGAGATCGGGAGTCGGCGAAATGGCGGCGATAATCGACCGCCGTGGGAGTCAGTCACGGCCCACCCCGCCAGATGTTTTCGCCGACCCTCGAAGCCTTCAGAGCGAGCCTCCCGGATCCGGGGCGCCACCGACCACGCGCTCGACGGTCAGTTCGAACTCCCACCACTCGCCATTCGTGGAGAGGATGTCCATGTGGCCGCGCGTACCATGCCATGTGATGGTGCCGACGATCCACGGCTCGAGCGGGTGGATCACAAGGCACTGATGCCAGCCGTCGGCATCGGTGAACGGCCCGTGCCACCAGGAATCGAAGCCAGCGAGCGGCCAGAACTTGTCTTGCCCATCGATGTACATCGCGCCGTGACCATCGGTCCCGACCTCGGTGTCGATGTAACCCTCGATCGCCATCGGCCAGTTGGTCACCCGGAACACGTACACATCGGCCCACAGCGCTTGCAGCGGCAAGAGCACCAGGGCGAGCAGGAACGCGAGAGTCAAAAGCGCGGGACGCCGCAGAGCGCGAGCGATCAGCATCCGTGCACATCCTTTTGACTCCTGAGAAGGAAACGGTCACATCTTGATCGACGACAGATACTCCCACGCGCCGAAGGCTTTCATCAGCCAGACGATCAGCACGATCACGACCACGACGTTCAGGATCGTCTTGATCTTCTGGTCCATGGGCACATAGCGGTTCACGACCAGCAGTGCGACGCCGCAGATGACGATCGCCACCGCCACCTCGAGCAGCGACGTGGCGAGCAGCGGCAACACAAACAGGCTCAGGCTCATCGGATCCTCCCGGCTTTGCGCGGCGTGAGGTTGCGGCGCAGGATGTCGAGCACGTCGTGCTCATTGATCAGCGGGCCCTTCTCCGGCTCGGCGTTGATGGTGGTGACGATCTCGGGAACGGTCATGCCGTCCCGGGACATGGCCGCGATCTTCCGCTTCATGCGATGGCTCATCAGACGATCGATCCTCTGGCGATCAGCCCGCCGTTCTCGTCGCGCAGGTACCACTCCCAGCGCAGGCAGTGATGCCCGATGTCCCACTGGAGGCAATCAAACTCGAGGTAGTCGCCGACCGGCACGTGGCTCTGCCGGTACTTGTCGCCGAAGATCAACCCGATGCCGTAGAACCAGTCGGCCCCGCTGTCGAGCGGCGGATCGCAGTCGAACACCAGCGTGTTGCCGCCGTCCGGCGAGGTCACGCCACCGATCGCCTGGCCGGCCTCGTTGAACACTGCGCCGCTCGGCTTGGTGAACTTGCTCATCAGAACGGCACCACCACGCCGCGGTTGTTGGGGCCGGCCACGTCCATCCATGGCGAGTTCACGTTCACGCGATACTGGTACTTCCACTCCCAGCGGTTGCAGCCGCCGTCGCCGCTCGGCAGGACGCACCAGAAGCTGAACCGCCCGAGCTGGTCGGCGGGACCGTTGCTCACCCAGTAGGTTCCGTCGCTGTGCCAGAGCGCGCCCGTTTCAGTCTCGTTCATCGTCACGACGATCGCGTCCTCGCCCTCGACCACGTCGAGCGTGCCGATCTCGGCCGGTGGGTTGGCGCTATTCCAGATCGTCCCGTCCTTGGTGATCTTGCTCATGCCTTGGGCCATCCGAAAACGTCGGCGGCCTTCGCCTGTTCTCTGTGCATCTGCCAGATGTTGCCGAGGTTCGGCGACAGGAAGCTCTGCCCGCCCTGGACCCTCTGCGCGAGCTGCTTCAGGTAGATCAGCTTCGCGAACGCCTCGACTTTCCTGTCTTGCAGCACCAGCGCGGCGCCGGCCATCGCCGGACCGAGCCAGCCCTCATCCGAGATCCAGCCGCGGCTCTGATGGGGGGCGGCGCGCATCTCGAGGCCGATCGGGATCGACGGCTTTCCGGTCGCTGCATCGATCGGCGCCGCAGGATCGGGCCCGATCACCGGGTAGCTATCGAGGATGCCTCTCTCGGCGTCGACGACACCCGGCTGCATCGCGCAGTCGGCGCAGTAGCGGACCAGCGTGAGATAGAGATTGCGCCAGAAGCCGTCGGGCTCCATGCGCGAGCTCTGCACAAAGTTGAGCGTCGCGATCGCGAGCTGGAAGCTGCCCTCGAGGATGCCCGCGTAACGCGGGTCGTAGCCGAGCGCCTCGTCGATCTCGTACGAGCGCGGGTAGGGCTTCAGGTACTCATAGCCGCGCGTCAAGAGCGCCCGGTACGGCGTCTCGCTGAGCTTGTGCGTCCAGGTCCAGCGCGCGGCATCGCGGGCATCGCCGGCGTAGCGACGCGCGTCTGCATCCCAGGCGGTGTTCGCCATCGCAAACGCGGCGAGCTGCTCATCGTTCGGGCGCCAGCCGCAGGTCGAGCGTGAGCTGTGCGCCTGCAGCGCCACGGTGACGTGTCCCTCCGCCGTGTGACGCACACGCCGCAGCGCCAGCGGGTCGCCGTAGAGGGTCCACGCGGCGCAATCGCTGACGAGCCAACCGCCGTGCTCGAACTCCTGGTGCCCGTTCGCGGTGCCGTACTGTCCGCCGAATTGCGAGGTCCTGGCCTGAAGCTCGTTCATGCCGAGGTCGTGCGGGTCGAGCTGGTCGCGGCCGAAACACTCGGTGAACTGCCACATCCCGCCGATCTCGACCCGGCCCTCGTGCAGGATGAACGGGCGCACCGCGTCGGTATCCACCTTGGTCAGCTTGTAGCGCACGCCGCGCGTCGGCTGATCGCCCTGCGCGTTGATCGTCAGGTACTGCGGACGACCGCTGATCCACTTCGGCGGGCCGAGCTTCGGCGAGAAGGCTCCGGTCTGGACTTGGCTGTTCTGATGCAGCGCGCGCAGGATCTCCTGCGCCTTGGTCTTGTCGCCGAGCTTGGTGGCGTTGAGCCACGCCTCGAAGTGCATCGAGCACTGCTGGGTGATGTAGTGACTGTGGGTCTGGCGTGGGTACACGCGCCGCAGCGGCAGATCGCCGACGATCTGCGCGATGTTGGGGTTGCTGCGACCGTCGCCGAAGTAGCGCGCGTCGGCGCTGCGATCTTGCGGGTCGTAGTCCCACTGCCACTGCCCACCGGCGAAGTCGGGCGCCTCGATCGGCGCGAAGTTGAGTGCACTCGGTACCGCTTGCGGCGATCTCTGGAACCACCATTTCATCTTCTCGGTGTGCGGCCACGGCTTCGGCTCGAACCAACCGAAGCACGCGCCCATCTGATCCGGGATCTCGATGCCGTCGATGAAGGCGTCGTTCTTGGCTGGCCAGAATCCGTTCCACTGGCCGCCGTTCAGCTTCGCTTGACCCTTGCCTTCGATACGTCCAACCGGCGGCGTCGACTCGGAAAGGATCGCGCCGGCGATCCACTCGCTGCCGTCCTTGTAGGTGATCTCCCACCACAGCACGCGCAGGGTCTTCGGGCTTGGCCACGGGCCCTGCATTTCGCCGTACCAGCAGTGACCGCTCGCGGTGTTCGGGTCGCGGCCGGCGAGGTACTCGTCCTTGAGGATCAGCGTCGCGGTCTTCGAGTCGAACGTGAACGCCATCGCGGCATAGTGCTCGTTCGGGATGCGCCGGTAGCTCTCTTGCGTTGCCTCGAAGCGCAGCGTCAGGTGATGTTTCGGCGCGACGAGGAGCGAAGCTGGTGCGCTCGGTACGGTGGGGGCGGCGGTGTCAGCCATGCGGTGATGCGCTCCCGGAGCTGAGGTGGTTGCGGCCGCCCCCCGCAGGAGGAAAGGGCGAGGAGCGGCCGCGTGAGCAGTGTTAGAAGCTGCCGGCGGCCGGCACGTCGGCCTTCTCGATCGGCTCCGCGGCGGTGAACGCCGGGGCGCCTGCGGCATCGGGCTCGGTCGCGGTCAAACCGACGGTGACGGCCTCATGCGCGCTGCCGTCGACGTCGGTGCAGGTGACGGTGAAGCCGGTGGCCTCGACCGCGTCGCCAGTCACGAGATACGCCTTCATGCCGTCGTTGCTCGGCACCACGGTGGCCGTGCCACCGGCGCCGTCGTTGGCCCACACGACCGTTCCGTACTTGGTCGGGCGGCCCATACGATCCTTCGGCTGGTCCAAGGAGACGAGGACGGCCTGGCCGGTGTCGCACGTGAACGAGTAGTTAAATTCCGCCATGTCAGTGTTCCTTGTTGATGAGGGGAATGAGCTGCGGGAGCAGCTCTTTCGGAACTTTCATCACCTCGGAAACGATGACCGTGCGGTCGCGTCCCGGGTGAGTCAGCTCGTCCACCGAGCGCGTGGCGAGCAGCATTGAGTTGACGATCTGGAGAATGGAGGCCGTGACGGTCACGGCGCACTGGCCGGCGGTGAGTCGAATTTCGATGGAGTCGGGCTCGGGGTCACAGTGCATCGAGTCATCGATCATGGATCGTGATCTCCGCACTGGCGTCCGAGCGCGAAGCGTTTCCATCCCGCGGCTACACCAGTGCAAGGCGAGAACCACGAAACGGAAGCGCTTCGACGAAAGTGCAGGCGGTTGGCCGACCACCATGCACGCCCGGTCAGGGACGATGATCGCCGAGCAGCGCGACGCCGTCAAGCGTGTAGCTTTGTCACGCGAAGTACATTGCCGAGCAAAGCGCGCGCGTAATATCCGAGCGGTGTGAACTGGTCGCGAGCACGGTCAAATCGGTGGGCTATGATTGGTTTGAGCGATCAAACCTTTTCCCGATCAAAGGAGCTTCCCCATGACCGACCGACCGAATCCTGGCACCGGCGAGCCGAACCCCGAGCGCAGCAAGCCCGAGCCGCGCGTGAATCCGTACGCGCCGCCGAACAAGCCGAACCCGACGCCCAAGCCGCACGTCCCGAACGAGCCCAAGCCCAAGTAACTTCCCCGTTTCGAGCTTGGCAGCGCGCCTGTCGCACGTGATCGCGCGACGGGCGCGTTTCGCGTTCACATCTCGCTGGATTCGGCGATCTGCCAGCGCGCCATGCTCTGGAACGCGTCGCTGCGGACCACGTATTCGATCATAGGGACGATCGCTTGCGCGCGCGTGCCGGGGTGCACGTCGGCGATCGCATGCAGCAGCTTCGCTGCGCCGACCGAGGAGAGCGGATGGGCGCACGAGATGATCGGCTCGTAGTGGTTGCCGATGCGGAAGGCGATGTCGCAGATCGCGGTAAGGCGGTAGTGCTCATGCCCGCCCCGGCCTTCGTCCTCGTCGGGATTCAGGAACCAGAGGTTGACCGCGAAGCCGTTGGGAAATTGAAAACCGATGGCGGTACCCGTCGGATCTTCTCGCCGACGGAGCGCGCGGAAGCCTTCACGGTTGGTGGTGCCGTCCATCCGGGAGGCAATGGTAGCACGACGGGCCAGGGATCAGCGCTTGAACCTCAGTCCGTACTCGTCTAGTCGTGCGCTCAATTCCTTCACGATTTTGACGCCGACTCCGCTCATCTGATAAAGTTCGGTCTCTGTGAACCGAGCCAGATCCCCGATTGTTTTGATCTGTTCTCTTCGATCCGATCCGCTGCGGCGATAGTAGTTTATTCGGCTGACCACGGCCCGCGCTCGGCCGCTCAGGCCGTCGAGTGCATCCCTAATCGGGACGTCGCCACGCCTCGCGCCTTCCACATCGAGCAACGTGCCACACTCTGGGCAGTACGTGATCTGCGCTGTCTCTTCGCCGAGCACGAGAAAGTAGGCACCGAGCGCGCTCTTGAAGACGATGGCCGGATCTCCGCACTTGGTGCAGCTCATGTCGCCGCTCCGAAAACCTGGACCGACTCGTAATGGCTGCCCCAGGCCATCGGGCTCGCCTCGCTGAGCAGCAGAACGCCTTGCGCGTCCGCCACCTTGCGCTGCCAGATGTTGATGGTCTTGGCCACGTCGTAGCAGCGCGTCGTCGGCTCGGCGCCAGCGATCGCCGCTCCCAGCAGCCCCGGCCCGTTCTCGTCGGGCGTCCAGGTCGCGTCGTTGCTCACCGCGCCAAACTGGTCGTAGGTCGACGGGATGCCTTGGTCGGTGATTAGCCCGTTCTGCTTGACCATGTCGCAGAGGTACCCGCAACGCTGCTTGAACTTGGCGCCCCACTCGGTGAACCCGCCCTCCGAGCGCGCGCCGACGGTGAGCCCGTAGATCGCCACCGCGACGCCGACCAGCGACTCGACGCCGTCGATCGGCATGAACACCTTGGCCGGGTGCTGGCTGCCGATGTTCTGCTGCTCGGCGGCAAAGACGCAGAGCGCGCGCGCCGCGGTTCGGTAGCGCTCGTCTTTGATGCACCAGAACCCCCACCAGAGGCGCGTCATCATGTTGCCGAACTCGAGCGACGACGTCGGCCGGTGCGCGCTGGTGACGATCGCCTCGCAGCGCATGCCGAGTTTGCCCCGCGCGCGCTCATCCGAGAGCAGCGCCCAGCCGGCGACGAGGTCGCAGTCGGGTAGGCCGGCAGCGTCGAGGCGCGCGCTCAGACTGTTGAGCATGGTCCCGATCTCGGCGCCCATGCCGCGCTCGGCGTAGGACCAAAGCGTGGTCTCGTAGGCCGAGCGGAACGGCGAATGGCCGACGGCCGATGGCGCGAGCGTGTAGATCCCGGGCGGCGCCTTGAGGCCCGCGCGCTTATCCTTCGCGAGCAAGGACAAGATCGACCAGTCGATCTTCGGCTGCAGGCCGGCGGATTCGAGGACGGCGTGGAGCTGGGAATGGATCATGGGGTCTCCTCAGGCAGCAGGTGTGCTTTCTGCACATGGGTCTCGTAGTAGATCCGTGCGCATCTGCGGCACGCGCGGCCCCTGCCGTCACGCCGATGGAGCGTGTTGGTATCATCGAAAGGATGGCCGTACTTGCATGCGACCTTGCGCTTATTGACGGCGCTCGTTCCGATCCCGCGCGCGATGTTCTCGGAGTTAGTGACCACTTCAAGGTGGGTCGGGTTCACACACAGTCGATTGCGGCAGAGGGAATCTTCGTCTTGTTGTGCAGCTCGTAGGCGACGCGGTGCGGCTTGCACCGTCGGCCACCGATCACGATCTGGCCGTAGCCGTCGGCGTCGGATGCCCCAGCCCCTGTCCACACCCAGCATCCGTTCGGGTCCTTGCGGATCTTCGACCACACTCGCTCAGCAAGGTGCTCGGCTAGATACCGTCGTCGTGACTCGGACAGTTTCCGGCGTTGTTCGAGGGTCATCATGGAGTGACATCCTGAGTCCGTCCTGGCCCGTACCAGATCCCGAGCGGCGTCACCGAGTAAGTGCCGCCGGGCTCGAGGCGGATATCGAAACCGGCGACGTCGCGATCGAGCAGCATCAGCGCCACTTCCTCGGAGACCTCGTCGCGCGGGACGCCGGTCTTGGGCCGCGGGAGGGATGGGTTTCTCATGGATTGCCCTTGGCGATCGCACGCTCGGCGATCCATGTGCTCGCCATGTGACTCCGGCGCGCGCCTTCGAGCCAGATCGCCAAGCTGACCAGTGGCTCGCTCTTGCCGCCCTCGCGCTGCTTGATCCAGTGGCGCATCAGGTGGTTGTCGAGTTCGGCCGCAAGCGCACGTCGCTCGAGATCGATGAACGTCTTGGCGACGTCGGTGATCGGTGTGTCGGTCACTCAACCCTCCTGGCCCGCCGCTCATACTCGGGGAAGCTGGCGCGCGCGCCCCACACCAGGATCGCGCAGTCGGCGAGCGTCTTGCGCCACACGCGATAGAACCCGGCCAAGCGCTGGCCGTCGGTCTCGTTCAGCGCCGACACCGCATCCCGCACTTGCTCGTCCGTCAGTTCGCCTTCGGGCAAGCGGCCGACCGACGTGATGAGCGTCTCGTAGGCCGAGAGTAGCACCTCGGCGGTCGCCGCGAACGAGCGTATTTCCTCGTCGGTGGCGTCGGCGGGGAAGGGGCTTTTCGGCCCGGTCGGCATCATCTCGAACACCGGCAGCCACTGTCGCGCGTAGGCAACGGCGGGATCGTCGTGAGACAGTCGGTCCCAGCGACGGACGGACGCGAGCGCGATGGGGTCTGCGCTCGCCTCGGGGGTCTGTGCAGACGCCGCAACGCGCGCGGGGGAGACGGTCGGCGTTGGTGTCTCGGTGGCGGGGATGCAGCCGAGGATGAAGAGCAGGGCAAGGGTTGGTCTCACGGTCACGGTTTTCTCCTCGGAATCGGCTGAGTGGTGCTCATGAACATTTTCCGACGGTGTCGCAAGATCAAGCCAGGATTGCCGCGAGCCCTTTCGCCGAGATCCTCCATGGCTGCGTCCAGTTGAGCGCCTTCCATAGGTGGATAGCGACGGCACACGTACTCATAGCCGCCGATCGTCTCGCCATGCCACTCGCACCCCTGGCATGATCTGCCGCGCCTGTAGTCGGTCATGGGTTGGCCTCGGGCTGCTGCTGCTCGGCTCGCTTCGCTTTCTCGGCAATCCAGATCGCCTCGACCTCTTGCTCGATCTCGAGCCCCCATGCCGGATCGAGTAGTTCGACGGCGGCCATGAATCCCTCCCAGGACATCAGCTCCATCGCCTCATCCTGATCGAGTCCGGTCCTGCCATAAGGACCGTCGCCGCCGCCGATGCAACCCCAGCCTCTCACGCGCATGCTGCCCGCGTTGACGGCGATCAGCTCCGCTAATCGCTCGATCCGGCGCATCGAAGCGGACGAGTTCCAGCGCTGGATCGTCACCCCGGTATCCAGCCATGCGCGAAGTTGTGGGGTCATGCTTCCTCGCTCGTGACGTCGGGAAGGGCGCGGATAGCCGCGATGTCACGGTCATGGCACTTGTCGGCTCCGCACTTCTGGCCTTCGCATGCGTCGATGCACCGCTCGCGTTCGGCCCGGCGTTCCGCGCGGATGAGGATAAGAATCTTCGCGCGCATATCCGCAACGGTGTTCCCGCGAAATGACAGGATCTCCATCAGCGTCTCGCGGCGCGGCTTCTCTTCGCTCATGGTTGTTTGCCCTCGGGCTGCTGCTGCTCGGCCCAGTCGCCGCACCAGTCGTGCGGCTCGGTAAACGGCCAGCGCCCGAAGTGGACGCCGAGCGTTGATCGCCGCGCCGATTCAACGGGCGCGCGGCGACGACACTGTGAGGCGCGATAGTCGCCACGATCCCAATAGCGGCAAGTGCTACATTCCCGTTTAGGTTCAGGCATTGGGCTTGGCCTCGGGCTTCTGCTCTGTCCAGAACGATTCTTTGTATTCGTTGCAGTACCACTCAACGAGGATGTCGCCGTGACCATCGGGCGCGGTCGCCGTCCAGAGATCTCGACCGCCGGCAAACGTTCGGTTCTCACACCACGGGCAGCCCTCAGGTTGGTTCACTGGCATTGGTTCTGATAACCTCAGTTATGTTGATCTGCGGCGCTTCCACCAGCGCACCAAACAGCCAAGCGTCCCGACGATCAGGCGCTTCGAGCACACGCCATCGAAGACGAAGTGGTCTTCGGTGACGCGCGAGCCGCGGCAGCGCGTGCAAGTCTTCGGCACCATGACGTACAGGTTCACCACCGAGTTGCTCGTGGTGGCAATCGCCGGGAGTTTCGGCACGCCGATATCGCTCACGTTGCCTCGCCTTCTTCGGCCAGCAGCGCGCGGAGCCTCTTACGGCACCTGATCAGCGCCTCGGAATCGCGATAGCTGATGCCGATGTCCCGCGTTATGAGGTCCAGCTTGGCCAGGATCGGATCGGGCGTCACGGCTTCTCCACCACCCAAAAGTAAGTGTCTCCGTTCGGCTTCACGGCTGCGAGGATCGCGAACTTCGAGTCGTCCTCCCAGAACCGCGTACCGATCGTGATCTTCTCATCGCGGAAAACCTCGACGCGGCCGTGCCCAGCCTCGACAAACGAGAGCATTTCACGCGTCGTCTCGTCGTATTTCACCCACTCAGCATCGGTACTCACGTGCCGGTCGCGGCGTTCCCCCGCCCGCACCTCCTCCAGCGTTCTCGCGACCTTGGTCTGTGCGATGTAGTGGCAGTGGCACCCGGTATCGTTGAGCAGGGTCTCGTCCGTCTTCCACCACGCGTCCTGCGTCGCCGCACTCCAGCGCAACATGATCGTGCATCCGGTCGGCGGCGTGATGGTGGTCGGTACGCCGAGAGCGAGCGCCGCGGCGATGTCCGCGCGGTTGATCGAAAACGCGTTATCCGAGATCTTGCGAATGACCTTTTGCTTGAGCCCGCCCGTGTTGCTGCCGGGGATGATGGGCTCCACCGGCCCTAGCTCGTACTGCTCGGTCGTGAACCAGGCACCGTCAAGCTCGACCTTCGGCTTGTCGATCAAGAGGACTTGCGTCCACTCCGCGGTCGGCGCGCTCGCCTGCGTCGTGTTGCTGATGATTGCAATCCAGACGGCAACGGTCATCAGCGCCATCGGTGCGAGCAACATCAGAAACTTTCTCATGCGTCTTTCCTTTCGCTTTGCGGTTACATGTCGCAGCAGGGTCCACACGTGTAACCCCAGACACCCGGAATCACTTCGACTTGATGTGGGTTGCAGCAGAAAGTGCAGATAAAAAAGCCGCTATTGCCTTTGCACTTAATCGCCCAGTATCCAGGCTCGGTTTCGGTGGCAGGCACCCAGACTAATTGCAGCACGCACCTCCCCACGGCGATGCAGCCCTCGCAGCACCAGCACTTGACAAACCACGGCGAGGCGAACTTGTTGCACGAACACGGCTCGGCATCGTTGCACAGGTTCCCCATGAAAGAAGAGCAGCCGTTCGGGTAGCAGAAGAACCCGTCCGGGCCACCGTCGCCAATGACGTACCCGTTGCATTGGGTAGGGCCGGCTTGCCCGTAGGCGCGGTCAGACAGCGCAGCGAACCCGAGCACGATCAGAATCACAGCGAATCGTTTCACGAGAGTCTCCCTTTGCCTTCGCTTCCTTGTCGTCACAGAACACGCTCATGGTTGGTTCCTCTTGTAGCTCGGCAGGCGCCCGGCCTTGATGTCCTCCGGTGTGAGCATGATGATCTTGATCTCCGGGTCGCAATCGCAACGCCCCGCGCCTGTGCTGTAGAGCGTGCACTCGTCGTCGTGCATCACGGCGCAATCGTAGAGCGCGCCCGGTGGTAGGCCGCGGGCCGCCTCCAGCACCTTGGGCACGTAGTTGTGATCGAGAGCGTCCATCTTGGTCTCCTTGCAAAATAAGGTGCTCGTCTCTCCGAGCCGTCACGCCTGAACGCCGGCGTTCGCATTAGATTGCGGCCGTGCCCCGACCGGCCTTGGCTGGACTGGCCGTTGTTCGACCAACCACTGCGGCCCTATCAGGACCCGACAAGCCCGACGTTTTCGCGTCGCGACTCATCGAGACTATGCGGCCTTGCCTCGACATAGCAGACCGGACCTCACCATGCGTGACCTGGACGCGCCAATGCGCTCCAGACGATTGCGGCCACAACATTACACGCCCTGCCAACGCAGTCCTTACGCAACGATCCAGACTAGCCATTGCGGCCATGCCGCGAGTTGACAAGCCCGACCCGGGCTTGCCATCCCATGACCGAACAGACCATTGCGGCCTTGACACTCCTAGCCAGACCGTTACACGTCCTGGCGTATCGCACCCTTGCGGCCATGACACGACCTAACGGACCGTGCCCGGACAATCCGAGCCACGGACTGACATGACCGTACTGACCAATGCGGCCATGACTCGCCATGACACAACGCAACAGAGCCAGACTAAGCGCTCCAATGCGTACCGAGCCGTTGCGGCCATGGCTCGACGTGCCATTCCGTAACGGAACTTTACAAGGCATTCCATTCCGGCCATGTAAGGAGTCGACGTCACGCTCAGCCCGTCTTTTGGACGCGCTGAAACGCGAACGTCTTCGCCAACCGGAACAAACTCGGCAGCCGTTTCTCGAGCGCGTGATAGCGGCCAAGCCATTCCGTAAGATCCTGGCGCGCCCGGATCATCACCTTCTCGGAAAGCGAATCATCGGTCGCGACCAGGTCGATTTCTTGATAACCCACGAGTGGCTCCTCCACATGCACAAGGACCCGCTCCTCGACCTCCTCTCCCTCCTCATTCTCGACGATCACCCGGAGCGAGTTGCAGAGATTGCGCGCCAGATGCAGGCGCCACTGATGCCCGGCGATCTTATCGTCCCAAGGGAACACGTTGTGGATTGGCGACGCTTTCGGCTTGGCCGCCTCCACCACGTTCTCGGGCATCGCCACGCCATCCCGATCGCGGATCATGATGATCAGCTCGGCCGCCGCGTTGTGGTCCTTGATCCTGCTGGCAATGACGGGGCTCGAGAAACCGTACCTCGGCCCGGACTTGGTGGCCGTAGCTTTAGCTCGCCTTTTGGGCACGGCGGCCTCCCTTCTTGCGTCCCCTGGATGCTTGGAACTGTTGCTCGGTCATGACCTCGGCGCAGCCCCAGTCACCGCCCTTCTCGGCACGCTGTTCACAGAAGCCGATCAGCTCGCAGGCGTAGCTGAGCAGCGTCATGACCTGCTCGGCCGAGATGAAGTTGCTGACGAAGCGGACCACGATCGGCACCGACCAGCCGGTGTATTGCGGGCGATAGCGCAGATCGGCGCGCCCGGTGCCTGGCCCACGGCCGCCGACGCGCACGGCGTCCTCGCGCATCGTGGGCTGCGCGGCGTCATGCTCCAGCGGCGAGAACTCGTTGCCCGGGTTGATCCTGACGACGCTACGCACGAGCGTCTTCGAGAGACCCTGCACGAACCCGCAGGCACTGACCATGGCTTTTTTAATCGCCATGGTGGGAATACAGTCTTTGCCGCGCACGACATAGCGCGCTTGGTTGAACTCCTGTTTTGGGTTGCGCTTCGGCCGCGCGCTCTTGGCCTTCTTGCCGTGCTTGTCGCGCAGCTCCTGCTTCGCCTTCTCGGTGAATCGATGCACCACGAGCACGTCGACGCCGACGATGCGCAGCTGCACCCGACTAAATATGAGCTTCGGGATCACCACGTGTTCGGCGGGCACGATCTTCTTGCCGATCTCCGCCTTGGCAGTCTCGGGTTCGAGATCCGCTTCCGGCTCCTCGATCTGCGCTGGGTCGAACTCCAGCTCCGCCACCTCGGCGCCGTTGTCGCCCGTAGTGGGTGGTGTTAAGCGTCTCCGTGTCATGGTCTGACTCCTTTTGGGGTTAACTAAGAAACCACCTCTGCGCCCTCATAATGGATCTCGATTCGCGCGCCGGGCACGCCCCAGTCTTTCTCCACCTCGAGCCGGATCACCTGCGCGTCATCGCACCAGATGACCCCCGTTAAGGCATCGAGGAGACTTCGCCCTAGTTTGTCCACATCTCCGGACCTGGCGCCGATCGGCCACGTGCGCCGCTTCTTCGGCGCGCTCGCTGGCTTCAGCAGACCGAACCAGACGCGCACGATCACCGGCCCTTCGATCAGCGGTCCCGAGTAGACGCGGCGCGCCTCGGTCGCGATCGCATGACGCCACGCCTGCAGCTTGCTCCCGTTGTTGGCGGTGACGCGCGCGCGCCCAGCGATGACGAACGCCTTCATCGAGCCTTGCGTGATTGGCAGGCCGGCGACGAAGAAGGAGAGGGTTTGCAGAGCGGTCATGGTGCCCCCGGTCGTTTGGCGAACAGCGGCCCCACGGCGTCACGCAACCGATGCGCGGCGATCTCGGCGTAATCGGTTTCGCGCTCGATGCCGATAAACGAGAAGCCCTCGTGCGTCGCCGCCACTGCGGTCGAGCCCGAACCCATGAAGCAATCAAGGACGGTGCCCTTGGGCGGCGTGATGAGGCGTACTAACCATGACATTAGTGACGTCGGCTTTACGCAGGGGTGATGGTTTCGAACGGTGCTGGCCGTCCGGCCAGCACCGGCACGAGGGTTATTGAGCCCCGCCGATCCCTCTTTGCGCTCGACCGCTTCCGCACCGCTCCGGCCGGCAAGATGGTCAAGGCCATCCTCCCGTTCCCCCCTACTCGCCTTGGCCGTGTAGAACCACGGCACACCCGCGAACTGCGGAAAGAACCGGGAGGCGCCGCCCGAGTCGCCGGGACCGATTGCCCTGCGCTCCTTGATTCCACTCGTGAAGCCGCGTGGATTCGGATTGCGATGGCCGCCGCCATGCGTTTCCAGCTCCCCGCTCTGCTCGTCGAGCGCGCGCACCGGGCAGCCCTCGGCGCAAGTGTCCTCGGTGCAGTCGGCGTGATGGGAAAGGAGGAGGTTCGCGGGCCAGCGGCCGGCGGGGTGAACATTGACCGTCCGCGCCTCTGGGACGTTCTGCACCGCGCTAACATGAGTCTGCCCAGCGGTGTTCGGTCGCGCCGTTTTGATTATGAACGCGGCATCCTCGTCGCTCATTCCCACCCGGCACGCGTCGACATTGAGCGCGCCCGTGCCGAACGCAAGCACGTTCTCGACCACGGTCGAGCGGAACGGCTTGCGCACCAACCACCAGCACTCCACCGCCGGCTTGAGCGCCGTTCCCCAGCCCTGCCAAGCAGCAGCAGCAGTAGTGACCGGGTCGCCCTTCGGGGTGCGCTCGTACTCGGTTCCCTTCGCGGCCTGCGTCTCGATCGTGATGGCACCGGCGCGTCCGCGCCAAATCCCCGCGCCCTTATCGAGGGCTTTGCTGACATCCAGACTTTTCGGGAAGCCCGAGCCGAACAGGTGCTGCAGGCAGTCACGCACCTCGAACCCCGCGTCCTCGAGCGCGCACGCGGTCCAATGCGAGGTCCGCGGCAGCGCCCAGACCAGCCCGTGCGCGCCGGGCTTCAGCACGCGCAGGCACTCGGCGAAGATCTTCCCCATCGCTGCGACCCATCCCGCGCGGCCGCCGTGATCGCCGTCCCACGTCTTGCCCATGAACGAGATGCCCGCTGGCGGGTCGCAAACCAGCGCGTCGATCGAGTCCGGCTCGAACGAGGAAAGCACATCGAGCGCATCGCCCAGGTACAGCCGCGCCGACTTGGTCTGGTAGTAGGGCGTCATCCGGCCTTGCCTCGCTGTGACGCGATCCAGCGCTGCGCATCCTGCGCCGCTCGGACATACTCGGGCGTGACCTTGCTATGGTCCTCCTCTTGGCCAGGCCGATAGGCCTTCCAGATTGCATGCCGGATGTCATACGGCAGCGCGAACCAGTGCGCTCGACAGCCCCAATTCAGCTTTGGCACCCGCTTGCCGCACCCTGGCCAATGGCACACATGCGCGATGTCACTCACTCCCCCACCGCCTTCCGCAGCCGATACGGCCCGCGCGTGGTCGCGAGCGAGCGCGCCATCAGCAACAGCTGCCTTCGCAGCGCGCGCAGCTCCTGCTCGTGCGCGACGTACGGGCTCACCATCACCGGCGACATGATTCCCTCGGCGCGCGACAGCAGCACGGACTCCCCGGGTGCCAGCGCGATCTCGATGGTCGTGAAGCGATCGCCGCACGAGCACAGCCGGCGGCGGCGCACATAGGCACCGGTGCGGCAGCGCGAATCGATCACGCGATTGCTGTCCCTCTTGCAGTTCGGGCAGGTCACGCGGCCGTGGAGGTCGAGGGGGTCGGTCATCGGGCCACCTCTTCGCCGACCAGTCGCGCGCGGATGTCCTGCGCAATCCGCTCGGCATCGCGCGCCACGCGCTCAAGCCGCTCGCGATAAGCGCCGCCGTCATTCGTGCGGACCAGCTTCACCGCTTCGGCGATGTTGCCGAGATCCCATGCGCGCAGCTCGACACCGGCAGCATGTTGGAAGTCCGCGATCGTCTTCTTCAGCGTCTGTAACTCCCACGTGAGGCTGGATACCTGACTGCTCACGTTGAGTCGATCGCGTTCGAGCTTGTCCTTGACGCGCTTCTGTACTTCGGCGTCGACGTGGTCGGTGGGGACCACGCCCTCGGTGGCACGTCGGAGGATCGCGGCCAGAAACGGGCGCGTCATGGGCTGCGACTCGGCGAGCACCGGCTCCTTCGCCGCCACGAGCTTGCTGCCACGCACGACAAGATGACCCCAGCCGTGCGGCAACTCACCGGCCTCAATGACGTCGGTGGGTGTGACGATCCACCAGAAATCGCAGCGCTTGGCGATCTCATCCGCCTTCTCGGGATCCTTCAGCTCGCGCAGCCAGTCGTTGCGGTTGACCTTGATCTCGAACCCGTGTAAGTGCAGGCCCCGCGATGGCCATAACCCCATAGCGAGACCGTCGGCGGTGCGCACTGTGCGCGCGAAGCCCGTCGAGTTGCGTACTCCCGGCAGGAACGCGAAGGACGGCGCTGCGTACCGACTGCGCAGCATGCCGACCAGATCCGTTTCGGTGAGCGCCTCACCCATCGAGCAGCCCCTTCCGCTCCTGGTCATACTCGCGGTCCGTGATGTCGCCGGCGAGGTTGCGCGTCACGAGGGCACCGAGCGCCGTCTCGATCCGACCGCGCTGGTCGATCGTCCAGCGTTTTCCCGCGCGGATCTCATGCGTGCGCACCTCGTACTGCACGGCCGAGATCTGGCCCATGGCCTCGAGGTGGTCGAGCTCGGCCAGTCTTTCCGTCGGCGTCATCGCTGATTTGGGCGGCTTGGGTGGAATGCGCGGGGCCTGCGCGCCAGGTCCGGCAACGGGCCCGTGCTCAGTGCCCGCGGCTTTCTCCGCCAGCAGCTTCTTGAGTTCCTCCTGCAGGCTCCTTCCCGCGATCACCTCGCCCGAGGCAATGGCATCTTGGCGCGCCTCGCCCGAGCGCTGGCGTTCGAGGTCGTGCCAGGTCATCTGCGGATCGGGCGAGCCCTTCTGGTCGGCGTAGACCTTGCGCGTGAGGAGATCCTCCTCGGTGAGCGAGGCGTCGCGGAGGATCTGGGCGCGCTTGCGGTCGTACTCCTCGAGCGTGATCAACGGCTCGGTCTTGGCGTTGCCGTGCTGGTCGCGGATCACCTTGCGCAGGTCGTTCAGCTCGATCAGCGCCAGCTCGGCCTGGCGGACGACCTTCTCCCGCGCGTCACGCGCCAGCTCCAGCTCGGTCTTTGGCTTCTTGCTGTCAGGCATCGGCGGCCTTGCCTTCCGTGGCCGCGGAGCCCTTGAGCTTGGCGATGATCTCCGCCCGCCGACGCTCGCGCTCGGCATCGGACAGCGGCACATAGACCGTTTCGCCCACTCTCACGCCTCGCGCCGCGCTACCCTGGATCGCGCGGACCTTGTCGCGCCAGGCCTGCATTTCCCTGACGTACTCCCCTGGAATGACTGGCTTGTCAGGGATCGGCGGCGGCAGGGGTTCGAGCTTGGGAGGTGGTTCGAGGCGCGGCGGTTCTGGTGGTGGTAGTGCCCCGGTCTTGGCCTTCGCCCGATCAACCAGCCGGCGCACGTCCTCGGCAGTCTCTTGCTCGAGACGCTCATGTGCCAGTAATTCGCCGTAACGCTGTGTGAACGCGTGCCGGTGCTGGGTCAGCTCGTAGGCCGTCGCGTTGTCGATCTGCCAGCGACTCGTCACGTCCTCGAACGCCTGCTCGATCAGGTCGCACGCCGGGTGATCGCGGTGCTTTTTGTCGCGGACCAGCCCCCATGCCTCGGTCGGCGAAGGAAGTCCATCGCCGCCCATGAGATCACGCACGGTGCGCTTGATCTCCGAGATCGCCGGCAGCCAAGTCCCGGTGTCGATGAGCTGCAGCACCGCCGCCTCGATCAGGTCGAGGTTGATGCCCTGCAGGCGCTCGGCGTAGATCTCAAGCATGGCCGGCGTCATCTCGCCGCGTGGCGAGGAAGCCCCCAGGCGCGTCAGGATCCGTTCCAGCCTCTCGCTGTTCGCGTTCTTCACGTTCACGACGTTCTCTCCTCATGCGCAGCCATTCCTCGGCGTGCTCTTGGTTGGACTTGCGACGCGGTGCTTGGAGCGGCGGGCGGGGTGCAGGCCGGGGCCTCACCTCGTCGAGCCAGCGCTTGTCGTTGAGCCAGGTTTTCGGGTGCGGGATGAAGCGCGCCTCGTCACCGGCCCAGAGGTGCTCGAGTTGCTGGGCGAGCGTGGCAAGCATCTGGTCGACCACGGCATCGTCCGGGTCGTAGCGCGCCCAGATCGTCTCACAGGCGCCGCGCTTGTACTTGAGCGGGTAGGCTGCCCAGAAGCGCTCGAAGCCCGGTTCCTGCGCCTTGGTCAGGACCGTGAGCCGTTTGGCCCGCTTGGGCTTGGCCGGAGGCGAGCGGTCAGCCAGCGGCTGACCATTAGAGACAGGTACTCCTGTCTCTCTTCTCTTCTCTTCAGGGGTACCAACTATTATGCCGTGGGGAGAGGATGACGGTATGACACCCGTCATACTTGTCATCCGTTTGGTAACGACGGGTAGGGACCCGTCATTACCGTTTGGTAACGACGGTATGAGACCCGTCATACCGTCATCCCCCACTCGTCCCCTCAGGATCTCGAGCAGTTGGACCTCGGCGAGATCACTCAAGCCGACCTCCTTGGCGAAGGCGCGCATGTCCTCGACCACCCGCCGAGCGCTCCGGAGCTTGAGGGTGAGATTCCCTCGGTCCCGCGCGGCTTTCTGGCTGTCGCGCTTGGCGCAGTTCACGCACTTGTCGCCCTCCCGTAACGGCGCCATACCGCATGGCGCCCCGTCCGCACGCACGCCGGTGCACTGCCGGCGTGCCCCCTTCGCTGTGGCCATCCCCTCCCCGGATCTCTCTTCCTCCTGCCTCGCTGTGGCGCTCCCCGGACCCATCCCGTGCGGGCGAGTACCTGGGGGAGAGCGGTAAGTCCTTTTACGGACTTGACTTCATGAGCGTACGCGGCTGGCATTCTGACGTAACTCATGTGATAGTAAGAAGTTGTGCATGCGATCGCGTGTCCGCGCGTGCAGGCGCGTGTTGAGTCGCATTGGTAAGTCATTGCTCCGCCTCATCTTCCATCGTTTGGCGGAGCGAGTCTTCGGCCCAGCGGATGTCGGTGCTGGTGCCCTGGCTGGGCGGCTCCGGCGGCACGGTCCACGGGGCGTCGAGCACGTTGACGACCAGGGACGCGAGCAGGGTGAGCGAGGCCTTGGCTTGCGGGCGCTTGGCTGGCTCGACGAGGGAGTCGACGAGCACCATGCAGGCGTTGGTGATGACGCGGAGCCGGAGCCTCATGCAGGGCTCGCAGTGGCGCAGGTGCTCCGCGGCGCCGTTGGTGCAGCGCTGTCCGTTGCCGCGTGTGGATGCGCACTGCTGCTTCATCGGGCGGAGGTCTTTCCGGGGCGAAGAACTTGGGCGCGCCAAGGGCTTTCCCGAACCGAGAATCGACGCGGATGTGAAAACGTGTCCGAGGTCATGTTTGTGGTTTGGATTGATCCTTGGTCGGCTCCGCCTCACCATTTGGGGAGCCGGCATCTCGTCGTTCACGGAAGGCCGCGAGTTGTTTGCGGGCGCGGTCGGCGCGTTCCGGAGAGAGCTTGCGCTTGTCGCGTCGCTTGCGGGTCGAGACCTGCGAGACGTGGCCGCGGAAGCGGTAGAACGTCGGCTCGTTGGGATGTCGCTCTTCGGCGATCATCTCGAACCCGTCGCGGATGTAGCGCATGGCGCGGTGGTGGACGTTGGTGTCGATCATGACCACCTCCGTGTCCTCGTCCATGGTCATCGCGCTCTCGTGGATGACGCTCGGCAGCTTGGCGGCGCTCATGCCTCACCGGCCGCTGCGCGGGCCCGCTTCACGACCTCGGGCCCCGGCGTCGGCTTGGGCTCATGGAACAGTGTGCCCTGTCCGTCGCGGATCTCGCGGCGCAGGCGTTCGACGCGCAGCCTGGCGCCCTTGATCTGGAACGCGAAGTCGGCGTTGCTCATCGCCTTGGCTTCCTCGAGCCGGTCGATCTCTTCCAGCGCCTCGAGAAGCTCGGCGGTCATGGCGTTCGGTGTCTCGGTCATGGTCCCCTCCTTGGGGGTGAAAGGGGCGCGGCAATCGGCTTGGTCGGCCCGATGACAAACCGACCAACAGCGCGAACGGGATCCGCGCTGCCGGAGCTGGCGGTTCCGACCGCCGCGTCCATCGGAAAACGAGCGACGGCTGGTGCTGGCCCCACGCCAGCGTGCTCCGTCCTCCCAGCCGCCGCCCGAATGTCATGCGTCCTCTCCCTCGGGTTGCTCTTCGAGCGGGAGGATCTGCAGGTAAAAGCCCATCGACTCCGCGACCGCGCGCGCCTTCTCCACGTGCTGCTCGCAGATGCCCGACTCGTTCTTGCCGGGCCATGTGTAGCGATAGGCCGCGGGGTTCTCGCAGCCGACCTGATGGCACTTCATGGGGATGACCTCAGCGAAGGGCGGCGCCGCCACGGAGCCCGCAACGCTGGGAGTCGCGGTCCCTCCGTCGTCGTCCCTCGCCTCGGTCTCGTCCGCCGATTGCCAGGAGGAGCAGCAAGCAGCGGGCGCTGTTCGGTGGTAGAGTGAGGCCAGCGAGAGAACGCGGCCCGTCTCAGCGGATTGGTGTTGAACATGCTACGCCTCCGAAAACCGGGTTCTCGTGTGGGTTGCTGAGCACGGGCCGCCACGATTCGCATCACCCCTCCCTGAGTCCGAGATCGACCAGTAGCTCCATGCGTCGCCGGTCGCGCGCTTGCTCGGCCGCGGCGCAGGCGTCGAGCGCCATTGCCTGCTGTCGGCGGTGGTCGGTGCTGCGCGAGCCGCGGAGCTTCTGCAGCCGACCACCGAGCCTCGCACACTCCGCCTGCAGGCGCTGGTATTCCTGGTCGTTCTTCAGGACGTCGTCGGTGAGCAGCAGCTCACGCGGCGGCGGCGCCTCGACGGCGACCATCGTTTGCTGGCACCACGGGCACAGGTCGGACATCGCTCCTCGCTTCCTCCGGGTCATGCCTTGACGGCCCTCGGCTTGGCCGCTGCCTTGAGGCTCTCGAGTCCTTGGCGCAGGTCGGCCGGCGGCATCCGCTCGACCTTCAGCCAGCTGCGGTCGCCGAAGTGTCGCTCGAGCAGGTTCTTTCGCGCCTCGCCGGCGGCGCTGCCAGGTCCTGGCGCGCGCTCCTTGAGCAAGGCCGTGATCTGCTCGCAGAGAACGATGCGCTCGCCGGCGTCCGGAGAGACGACGATCACCTCGTGGGTCGGCGCCGGGGGCTCGGTCGTCTCCGTCACGATCATCGTTGGCGCCGCGTGCGTGACCATCGGCGCCCAGCCGGATCGCTTGCCGTGGTAGACCCTGAGGCACGCGTCCCAGTACTCGAAGTCGGCGAGATTGGTGTAGGCCTCGGACAGCGCGTACTTGCCGTCGGGCTTGAGCTGCAGACCGAAGCGCTTCTCGACCAGCGCGCCCTCGCAGTGTTGAAGGGCCTGCGCATAGGCGGCAGTCTGCAGCCGGCACCATTTGGGAACCGCGCCGCTCTTGCCGTCGATCAACACAGCCGCGCCGTGCATGACGCCGTACCAATCGAGCGTGCCGGCATGGTTGATCCCGTGCACCTTGTGCTCGATGAACTTCGCCTTGAAGCCGGTCTCGGTGAGGAAGCGCTTGAAGGCAGCGATGTAGCCCTTGAGTCCGGGTGAGAGCGAGTCCTCGTCTAGGTCATCCTCGAGCAAGAGCCGGCACGCGCGATGCACGATCTGCCCGCGGCGTCGCGCCTCCGGTGTGAACCAAGTCGTGTCGACCGCGCCCACGTCGGTCAGCACGGCCGTCACGCCCGGCAGCGTGCGACCGTCGAGCGTGTAGGTGTGCGTCGTCTTGTCGAGTTGCAGGGGCATCAGATCACCGGCTCGCTCTCGGCCATCTCGATCGGCGCCGTGTTTCCGTTCGCCTTCTTGGCGCTCTTGCGCTGCGGCTCCTCAAGGATCACCGCGTCATCCGTCTCGGGATTGGCGAGCTGCTGCAAGGCCTCGCCATCCGGAATGCTCTCGAAGATGTTGGCTTCGCTCAACGCCTCGTCGCTGGTTGAGATGCCGTTGATCCGGTTGTCGAGTTCGAGTGCCTGCGCCATCTCAGTCGACTGCGGCGCGCGCTTGAGCAAACGCTTGAGCGGCGTCTTCTTCCACATCTCCTCGTCCGGGCCCTTGCGGTTCCACGGGCTGTCCTTTCCCGTGTTCTTCGAGACCGACTTGACCTGCAAGATCTGTGCAGCCGACATCCACTCGAAGTCCTTCTCGCCGCTCGCGAGTTGGAAAACGGCATAGGCACCGACCGCCTCGCCCGGATCTTCCTCGAGAGACGGCTTGTGGATCATGCGGCGATCGAGACCGAGGTCGATGTCGAACTCGTCGCGCTGATGCACGACGTGGGCATAGATGATCTTCAGCTCGCCCGTGTTGCGCGCGATCTTGATCAAGCCGCGATACATCGGCTGGAACGTCGCCACAGTCCCATAGGGAATGATCGCCGCCTCTTGCAGTGGCGTGTTGGGCTCGAGTCCGAGCATTGCACTCTGCAGCACCGCACCGACAAAGCTCGAGAACGTGCAGTCGGCGAGCGCCTTGGTGCGCTGCAGGGAGTTGATCGACACGCGGATGATGCGATCGGCCGAGACCTGTTTCGGGAGCGCTCTCACGATCTCGTCACGGTGTTGCTCGAGATACTCTCGGATCTTGGTTGGCACGGCGTTGGCCGGCCATTTCGCGACATCGGTTGCCATCGTTGCCTCCATGTCAGAACGGAAGTTCTGCGTCTGTCGTTTCGGTCTTGTTTGCCTCGGCGCCGCCGCCGCCCTTCTTGGCGCCGTCGATAAACTCGAAGTTCTCGACCGTAACGCCCATCTTGGTGCGCTTCTGGCCGGTGGTCTTGTCGGTCCACTCCTGTCCGGTGAGGCGACCTTCGAGCAAGATCGGCGAGCCCTTGGCGAAGTGCTCCTTGATCACCTTCCCGCGCGCGCCCCACATCGCGCAGTCGATGAACGTCACCTCGTCCTGCCACTCCTCGCCCTTCTTGTAGCGGCGGTTGACGGCCAGCCCGAACGAGCAGACCTCGCCACCGTTCGGCGTGAACCGGATCTCCGGATCGCGCGTCATCTTGCCCATCAAGATCACTTTGTTCATGCCACCCATCTCATAGTCCTTTCGTGTGGGGTTATGTCCTAACCTCTAAGTATACCCCGCATACTATCTGTGTGCCGTGCTCTCCTTGGTGCGTACCGTGATGCCGCGGATCCGCAGTTCGCCCTTCTGCGAACGTGCCAATCGGTTGCACTCGGGCTGGTTCGCGGCGAGCACGACGAGCGCCATGTCGATCGACGTCTCGCCAGAGGCCACGCCCTCGATCAACTCGCGCAGATCGACCTCTGCGTACCAGGTCTCGCGCACGCTCGCACCAGCGACCACCGGCACGTTCGGCGGCAGGATCACTTCGATCTCCGGTATGACCGGCAACGACTCGGGCGGTGTCGGCGGTGCATTGGCGATGATGTCCAGGCCGACCTCGGGCATCCCGTCGTTCGCCCACTTCTCCGCTGCGGCAAGCCGGCGGTCTTCCTCGGCCTTGCGCTCGGCATCGGCCCGCGCCTTGGCGGCGATGCGCTCGGCCTCCTGCTTGGCACGGATCTGCGCCTCGAGCCGCTGCTTCTCGGCCAGCTGGGCGGCCCGCTGCTCGTTGCGCCAGTTGACGGCCTTCACGCCGAACAGGCGGTCGGCGTCGAGCGCCGGTGTGAGCGCCGCCTTCTCGGCCGCGCAGATCGCGGCATGGCGCTGGCTCGCGTCGCGCTTGACCTCGGCGAACATGAACTCGATGCGCTTGCGCAGATTGCGTGCGGTGCCCTGGCCGTTCATGGCGGCGACGTAGCTCTGCTCGTCCTTCACGACGAGCGCGTTCGCGTTCTCCGTGATCGTCGCCAGTTCGGCGGCGATCCTGGTGGTGTCGGGTAGCTGGGGCGTCACGCTGCACCATCCTTCCGCTCGCTCGCGACCCTTTCCTCGAGCGCGGCGAGTTCGGCCTTGAGCTCCGGAATGTGTCGATCCTCCGCACCCTGGAGCCACAGCTTGACGCCGCAGATCCCGCAGAAGGGCAGATCGCCACCGACCGAACGCGGCTCCTCCTCGGGGTTGAACCGGCGGTCACAGCGGCTGCACGTGCGCATGTTCGGGCACTTCTCGCCGAGGCCCTCGCACGTCGCGCAGATGCCGTCCTTGCACTCGCCGCAGTCGGTCACGTGCTCGAGGTCGGTACCGCCGCCGCAGTGCGCGCAGGTGATGCGGCTATCGTTGGCTTCGATGCTCATCGGGCACCGCCATTCATGCGCGCCATCACGAGGCGCATCACCTCCGCGCAGCTCAATTCCGTGCCGGCCGCAATGACCTCAATGGCCACGTTCATCATCGCCGCGGCACCAGCACCGGCACTTGTGCCCTGATGCTCGCGGTACGCATGGGCGTGGTGCACCGCCACCGAGAGCATCCGCTCGCCCTGCAAAGTGAGCACGCGCGCGGGCACCGGCGTCGTGTGCTGGTCGAACAGCCGAAGCGCATCCTTGATTGATCTCATCGCGCCCCCCGATCTGCCTGGACGTCCTTCAGGTCGGCCGTCAGCTGGTCGATCTGCTCGTCGCGCGCCTCGATCCCGTCCCGCTGCTGCTCGATCACCCTGGCGGCGTTCAGGATTAGCGCGTCCTTCTGCTCGCTCGACAGGTGCTCCAGCACCGCGGCGCGGTTGGCCGTGGCGAAGTGCGACAGCTCTTCGATGTCGCCGCCGTGCACGAGCGCGACCGCCGGCTCGAGGATCTCGATCGAGACTTCGACCTTGCCGAAGCCCCGTTCCTCGTGCGCCTTGCCGTCGGCAATCTGCTGGCGAGCGAAGCGCCTTGCCAACTCTTCCGAGAGCGGGACGCTGCGATCCTCGCGCAGCTCGCCCGCCACCATCGTCCTGGTCACCACGATCGCGTTGCGCATGCTCACGACACCCTCCGATCCATCCCGCTCTTGGGGGCCATGGTGAGTTGCTCGCCAACCGTCGCCCACTCGCCGCGCGGCTGGCAGAGCAGCGTACTGACCACGCCGGCGTTCATGTGGACGGCCTTGAAGGCGAAGCCCGTCCCGCTCGTCGGGTAGGCCTCGAGGCAGATCGTCATCTTGCCGGAACCGCCATCCTCCACCGGTCGCAGGGCCTGCGCCCATGCCCTGAAGGTCAAGGCCCATCGCTTGTTCTTGAGTTCATCGTGGCTCATGTCATCGCTCCTCGTTCAGCTCTTCACCGAGATCAGTCGCAGCGTCGTCACTTGCGGGGGCATGTTGCGCGCGGCCGCCGAAGCCTGCGCGGCTTTCAGCGCGTCGAGGTCATTGCGCGCCAGAACCGTCACCTGGTCCCACTGTCCGAGCATGTTCGCGCTGAAGGTGTAGACGCTCATGGTGTTCCCCTTGGTGCTCATCGTTCGGTCAGTCAATCCAGCCCGTTCGCCTTGAGGTTGCTGATCATCGCCTTGCCCAGCTCCAGCGCGCGGCGGTAGTCCTCGAGCTTCAGCTTCGCGTCCTCGATCAGGGCCGCGTCCTTCACACCGTTCTGCGCCATGACCAGGGCCGCCTTCATCGCAACCTTCGCGCTCAGCTTCGCCCTCTGGATCTCGTTCATGATCTGCGTAGCCATGGTCGTCTCCTTGGTGCTCGTCTCGCCTCAGAAACCGAAGTCGCCGCGATAGGTCGCGAAGCCGTCGGCGTCGACACCCTCGAAGCTCACAATCACCTCGAGTTCGCGCGCCAGGAAGGTCCGCAGCTCGCCGGTCGGGCTGATCCGCACCTTCACGTTCCCGGCGAAGATTCCGCTCGTCTCGACTGCGACCACCGTGCCCGTCACGGCCTCGTAAGTCGCGCTGCAGGTCGTGTTCACGTAGGAGACCCGGTCGTTGATCTTCGGGCTGTTGGTCGTGGTCCTCATGGTCGTCGGCTCCTTGTCCTGCGTCCTTTGTCCTTGCCACTGTAATTATCGTCAAACTGTGCGTGTGTGCTGACTAGAAAACCGTGTGGACATGGAAATGGGTGCGCTCTCAGAAGAAGACGGCACGGACCACAGCGACGAGCACCGCCGAGCCAAAGACGCCGGCAAGGATCAGCGTCACTCCGGCCGATCCCTCGCAGTCAGGATGGATCAGCGGACCGCCCGAGATGAGACAGGAGGTGCAGATGGGAAACGCGCCAAACGGTGTGTGGGCTTGGAGCCCGGCGCGGGAATCAGTGGAGCCATGAGGCGTGACGAGAAAGCCGCATTTGGCGCAGTAGGTGGCCAACGATCCCCCCTTCTCGGGGGATCAACGCGAGCGATTTCAGGCGAAGGCGTTCCGGTCAAGCGCGCGGCGGCAATGCACTACCGTCAAGCTCCGCCAGCAAATGACCCTAGACTGAAAATCAAGGTGTCGGCGGTTCAACTCCGCCCCTGCCCATCGCCAAAGCGTCGCGCGATCCCCATTCGTCCTAGTCAAAAACCCGATGGAACAAGGGGATTATCGGGAACTGTGCCTTTGTGTACAGGGAAAAACTTTGTGTGTGAGCGACCGTGTGTTAAGGTAGGCGGAGCATGGGACCTATGACTAAACGGAAGCCGACCCCCGCAGAGATCAAAGAGGCCATCACCAGGCCGCCCGGCACGATTCCGATCGCCGAGGCCGCCAAGCGGATCGGCTTGGACCGGGCCACCGTCTGGAAGATGTTCATGGCCGGCGAGATCAGGGGCTGGCGCAAGGTGAGCAACCGCCGCGTCTGGATCTACGAGACGGCGTGCGACGAGTACATCGCCAACGCGATTGCCGCCGACCCGACGCGGAAGCCTCCCCGCTAGGATTGTGGCAACCACGGTACCGGCAACGAGTTGACTGCGGCCTCCGCCTCCTTGGTGTCGACGTGCGTGTAGACGCTCATGGTCAAAACGATCGTCGAGTGTCGCGCGAGCATCTGCGCCGTGCGCGGGTGGACGCCCGCGCGGGTGAGGTTGGTCAAGAACGTGTGCCGGAGCGCGTGGAAGTCGGCAAACCTTCCCGTCGCGTCCAGGTAGGCGATGCCCACCGCCTCGATATCCCGTTTGAACATCTGCGCCGCGCGGTCCCACCAGCGGCCGGGCCAGATGCGCCCGAATCCACGGCCCGCGATCCAGATCCTCAGCTCGTTCACCAGCTTGGCGTTCAGCGGCAGCCTGTCGTCGCGGCGGTTCTTGCTGATGGTCGCACGCACGCGCAGCATCGCCGGCACGCTCGCCAGATCAAGATCGATGCGCGTCAAGAGCGCCAGCTCTTTGGCGCGCAGCCCGGTCAGCACCGCGAACAGGTAGAGCATGGCGCGATCGCGGCCGGTGAGCCCGTACGTGTCGCGGCTGGTGCTGGTCGCGTGGATGACCTGCGCCATTTGCTCGTCGGAAAGTGGGCGGCGCAAGCGACGCCGGTCGGTTCTTTCGTTCGCGCGCTGCAAGCCCAGCAGCGGGTTGCGCGCCAGCAGTCCCTCGCGTACGAGCCAGGCGGCGAACGAGCGCACCGCGCCCGCTCGATAGTTCAGCGTGCGCGCGCTCGTCCCCTCGCTCTTGCGTGAATCGTGCAGCCATGCCCGAATGCGATCGACGCGCTCGATGTCGGCCTCGGCGTCCAGCTTGCACGCGATGATGCACCGAAGGATGGTCCGCACAGTGGTCCGGATGTGTTCTTCGCAGTCATCCTTCTGTCGGAGGTAGGTCTCGTAGTTCTCAAGGAGCCTGAGAATGGGACGCGTGGCATTTGCAAGGTAGGCAACGGGACGCAGCA
>Ga0208454_1000097_pt1 | contig 64401 bp, 108 predicted proteins | sample EasRivMeERMZT100_FD_187530 | JGI IMG/M metagenome (GOLD analysis project Ga0208454, IMG submission 187530) | Soil microbial communities from meander-bound floodplain in the East River, Colorado, USA - East River MetaG ERMZT100 (SPAdes) (version 2) | ecosystem: Environmental > Terrestrial > Soil...
ATCACCGCCCCGATTCAGGACAACAACTTCTACGCCCGGATTAATAAAAACAAATCTATTGAGATAACAGTAGACACTACCCGAAGCAAGAACGGAGAAACGATTGATGCAGCGGCAGAGAATACAATCACGATGTTTAAACCCGATTCAGTTGGCCCGACAGCAATAACCGACCCACGAACAGGCTACCGTGTTTATGATGTATTTAAGAACATGATAGCCTTTATGAGTGATGATGAAGTGGCTTTTGATTCTAACCTATTTGGATTGGGCGGGGAGTTTGAAGGACTTTCCGTTATGTACGGACAGGAGATAGCATTCTTTGGAACGGGCGGAGCCATCAAAGCCTCATTTGACAAGTTTTTTCAGGAAGTAAAAAAGAAAATAAACGTCACTTTCTACATAGACACTACAGGAAATGTACCTGTACTGAGAATCGAAAAGTATCAGGACTTGTTTTTAAACACCATCGTTAGAAAACTTGAAAACGTAAACGGGGTAAAGTTTAAAATAGACACATCAAAACTGGTAGCGATTATCTCTGTAGGTTCGGATAAGATTCTGGATGCGCTTCCCGGAAATGGAGTATCGTTTGTAGAGAGCAATTTATACTTTACCTACAAACCGGAAAACTACACTACACTTGAGCAGTGCAACATTGATGCCCGTCTTGACCTGATGAGCAGCTATGTTATTTCGAGCAACATGATAGAGGATTTGCTTATTCAGCCAACAACCAACTTTGCCGAAGAAATATTCTTTGTTGACTGCGAAGATGTAACTGTTTCCGGAAGCGGATATACAAGCACGGCTATACCCGGAAACCCATTCGCCTCCGCTCCTCCATACTTCTACAACACAAGGTTAATGAATAACGAAGTGTTAGAAAGGTGGAACAGCCAAATACCGAACAGCATTGTAAACTTTACAGGGACAGTCAATAATTTGTTTAGAGCAGCTCATACAGCTAATATAAATATTATTGCCATTAGCTATACAACTTATTTCCCATTTCAATTTGATGATGACTTTAACTTTCCAAATTTCGATGGTAATGGAGTTGTTAATAATTATGGAAATGGTACGGCACAAGGAACACCTGTATCACAAGCCAATTCAAGATATACTTGCGTGGCAGAAGGAACTCACACATTCTATCACCAATTCCAAATATTGGCATCCTCATCGTATGCAACTATCTCACACGGATTCCAGCGATATAATAGTGGCACTATATTTCAAGAGGCAAGTGGAGTATTAGACATCGTCAATAATACTACCACTGTTCCTCAAACTACAATTATAACTCATCAGGCATCATTTTATTGTCTTGCAGGAGATTATATTTCGTGTGATGTTACAATAGACGCTGTAATAGGATTGGGTTCGGCCTACATCGTTGTTTTGGGTGCTAACAACGAAACCTACTTCGCCTGCACAAGCGCACCCGATTCCGGTGGCGAAGTTATAACTCTGAATAATCAGAACGAAATCCCAATAGTAAAAGCCGACTTCGAGTACCCAATTCCCAACGCTGACTTCTACGCAATCGAAGACAACGTCTTTCAGAAGATAGCGATTACCTACAACGGGAACAAGGTACAGGCGGGATGGATTGACACCTTAAAATACAATCACAACACAAGCATGGCGAATGTTACCTTGCTTGGAACTCAGGAAATGCTTAAATAATGGCAATTACTTTTATAGACAACCAACCTATACGATTCAACTCCGCAAAGTTTGATGACCAAGCCTGCATTAACAAGGACTTGTCTGGCTACGCTGTTTTGATGCAACCCGAAGACCCGCTCAACTTTCAGGCAAAGCAGTACTGCTGTGGGGACAACTTGGCTTGTGATGCAGATGAACTTGGAGCTGAATTAGTGACTGCCGGAGATTTTTCTACTTTGTGTGGGGTAGATTGGACATGCGATGCTGGGTGGGTAATAGCAGGTGGAGAGGCCACCCTAACCCCACCGGGTGGAGGAGCAGCCCCATCAATAAGCCAATCAGGACTTGCAATAACAACCGGGAAGTCTTATAGGATAACCATCACCATAGTAAGCAATTCGACTAACTATGGAGTAGATGTTTATTTAGGAGGCAGGAGGGCTGGGACTATTGATGCAAATGCAACCGGAGAGCAAATTATTTACGGGGTAGCAGGCACTACAGGGATAGTGGCCTTTGGAAGCAACAACGATTATTCAGTACCAGACACAGGCGAGTTAGTAATTACCAATGCTTCTGTAAAAGAAATCGCGTCTTGTTATACGTTTGACACTTCAACTACGGAATATATTGCTAATGGTGCATTTACGGGTGGCGCGACAGGATGGACATTTGACTCCAGTTGGACATACGCTGCCAATGCGGTTACTCACACTACCCCAGCAGGAACATCATCTGTTACTCAACTGTTAAATATCGAACGGCAGCGAGCAGATATATTATGGGCGGTAACAATTAGTGCAAGAACCGCTGGTACGCTCACAATGGTTTTCGGGTTAGTTACTTTAACAAGCTCATCGGCAAATGGAGTACTGACAATAAATTCCCCTAATCAAAACTTAGCGGATGACTTGTTCAGGCTTTCTCCCACAGGTGGTTTTGACGGTACGGTAGATGATGCTTCGGCCACCCAAACAGCAAGCGGATGGTCATACAATCCTACGGATGGATTTTGTCATGAGGTAACTTGGGTAAATGCTTTCTATGCAGGCAACACGCTTACAATCGGGAATTATTACAAGATGACCATTCAGGTAAGCATGACAGAAGGGGAATTAGTGGTAGAAGCCGGGGGAGTAGAGTTAGGAACAATAACCCAAAGCGGGATTTACAACTTCTACTTTACAGCACTAACAACAGCCGGAGAAATGTTTACGCCATCATCCGATTTTGATGGCTGCATCTTACCGGCCATTGAACTTTGCCAGTTAAGAAGAGATTACGAAATGAGATTAGTTTACGAAGATGGCTCAGGCGCAACTGACTGGCATGATGAAAACTCATCCTCAAATCCGATTAATTATGACGAGGATTGGGTAACATGGAGAGTGACTTCATTGGATGCTATTCTTTCTGGCGGCATCCCCGTTGAATTGCCATACTCTTGTTACCGGGTTGAGTTTAGGGATTATTGCGATGCTCCGGGTTCGCCCCCCATACCTTTCTTATATACATCAGATACAATTATTAATTACACATCTCAACATCCGTGTACTAAGAGAATAAGAGCATGGGCGGACGGGGTTGCATTAGGATTCAACTTTGGTAATAACGGCAACATCTTTATGCTGATTCAGCGATTCCGAACCCTGTACATGACACCAACCTACCCGATTTCGGGGGAGGATTATACCTACAGCACCGGCACAAAAAAGAGAATCTATGCTTCAGTAGAAAAACATTACGAGATGCTGTTTGACTACATGGACGAGTACGGTCACGACACAATGGGCAACGGAATGATTCCGTGTGACATATTCGAGATTGACGGGGTGGAGTACCTTGTAATCTTTAAAGACTACGAACCCAACTGGGCGGAAAGAGGAAAAAGGAATTTAGCACAATCAACCATCGAAGTTCAAAAGAGGATAGAGAAAGTTTTATTTAACCGAAATTGTTCAACCTAAAAACATGGAAATAATCGAAATAAACACCGCCAACCGCCCCGATAAATCAGGAAGAGGCATTGTACTAATGGCACTTGGGCACCACATCTACGGACGCTTTGCGGTCAATCTTGCGGTGGGACTGAAAAAGATGGAGCCGGAACTAAAGATTGCACTGATTCACAATGAAAGCTCAATAGTTGAGTTGGACGAGGCGCAAAAGTTCTTGTTTGATATTAAAATTAAATGTCCTTACAACTATTCCATGTTCGGAACAGACCACTGCTATGTTAAACCTAAGCTCTATCTTGACAAGTTAAGCCCGTTTCAGGAAACATTATTTCTCGATGTAGACATGGTATGGTCACCCTACAAAAAACCTTCTCAAGTATTTGAGGAGTATGCAAACATTAACTTCACGATGGCAAACAGGGGAAGCAGCCCAATCAGCGCAGGCCACAGTGACTGGGTGGATATGGCACTGATGAAAGAAAACTTCGGGATAGAAAAGTGGATAGATTTAAGCAGCGAGTGGATTTACTTTAAACAGTCTGAGCAGACGAGTGAATTATTTAACACCGCACGACAATTCTATGATGATGAAAAAATGATATGCAAGCAGTTTGCTGGGGGCAAGCCGGACGAGCCTGCCTTCTGTCTTGCGATGCTAAAACTAAACATGATGCCACACGCGATACCGTACTACCCTACCTATTGGGAACCGCTACACCGTCAGAAGAACGACCAGTACATCTTGCAAAACTACTACGGAATATCGCTGGGCGGAAAGCACATCGGACAGCGCATAAAAAAGATAGCCGACAACTTAGTAAAGCACTACGCCTACTACCGGGGAGTGCCCACATTTGAAAATGTTTCTAAATCAAAATACCTCAAAGAAAGGAGTCACATATAATGGAATTTACCATTGCCCAGTTTAACAAGTACATCCAGCCGGACAAGCTAAAGTACTACCATCCTTTCTACGACCAGAGCGTTAAGAAGTACCACGCTATAAAAGTACACGCCAACGGGGAAAAGCCGGGAGACTTGCTTACCAAGCGCAGGCCATCCGAGTCCGAAAAGATTCAGAAATACCGGGAAGAGATTTACGTACCTGTAACTAAAAGCTGTTTTACGAAAGTATATAACTCGCTGATGAAGATACGTAAGTCACAAGACTGGTCTATAAAGTTTGGGGAGGACAGCAGCGTATCAACAGTAAGAGAAGGGGAGACCTTATTTGATTATCTTATCCTTAACTTTCCAAAATATACTTCCATTACCAACTGGTACTTTCAAATCGGGCTAAAGCAGCAGTTAGTAGATACCAACGCTAAGGTATTTGTGATGCCGATAAATTTAGAGGCTAAAGACAACGAGTACCTGAAACCATACCCATTTATTTACAACTCTGAAAATGTTATTGATTACGAGTACAAAAAATACTATGTTTTAAAAAGCATAGAGAAAATCAGGTACGTGCAAAGCGGAACAGAATATACAAACGGCTGCCGGTACTATGTGGTGACTGACACAAACATTCAGACTTTCGACCAAGTCAGTTTTGACCACCAGTACCGGGAGGCGTTTAACTACAAACACGGGTTGGGGTATGTGCCGGTGTATGATATGAAGGGAATAGTCTTTAATGAAACACTCTACCAGACGCTCTATGAAAGCAAGATAATGGGCATGATTCCATTTTTGGACGAGGCAACACGTGAGTATTCTGATATGCAGGCAGAGGTAGTGCAGCATGTTCACTCTACCCTTTGGGCGTACCAGCCTCACGATTGTAAGCGGTGTGGGGGGACGGGGTATGAAATGATAAACAAGAGTAAGGCGGCCGGGACAAAGCCCTCCAAAGAAACCTGCGGGATGTGTGGAGGAAAAGGTATTTATCCTTTTAATCCTTACGAAAATCTTGTACTTGGAAAACCACCTGCCGGAGAAACCAACCTGCCATCACCACCAGCCGGATTTATCACCAAAGATACAAGCATAGTATCTATTCAGCGCGAGCGAATCGAAGGACACTTCTTTCAGGCATACGCCTCAATCAACATGGAGTTTCTTGCCTCAACACCACTAAATCAAAGCGGATTAGCGAAAGAGGTTGACAAAGAAGAACTTAACAACTTCGTTCATGGGGTGGCAGAGGATGGGGTAGAACTTTTGGATAACATTGTTTTCTGTATTAATGATTATCGTTATAAAACCTCTGTAAAAGACGATTCCAAAAGGCTATTGATGCTCCCGGTAATCAACGTCCCGCAGAAGTTTGACCTGCTTGGAGACGAATTTATGTTAGACAGAATACGGTCAATGAAAGAGGCTAAGATGGACGCTGCAATAATAAACGCTGCCGAGATAGAGTTTGCTGCCAAAAGATTCAGCACAGACGAAAAGATAAGCAAGATAGTTTCGATGAAACTTGCCCTTGACCCGTTTGCCGGGCAACCGGAAGATGTAGTTAATTCAAGAGATGCTTTCGGATTAGTCAAAAAAACAGATTCTATAATTCACGCCAACATACATTCATTTATCGAGCGGGCGATGGAAGAGAATGCGAAGTTTGACACGCTGCCTAAAAAACAACAGATTGAAATACTTCGAAGATATGCCGAAGAGTTAATAGAATCCATGCAGCCGACAGAGACAGAAGAAGAAGTAATACCTCCGGCAAATGACCCCGTTGAATAATGGCAACCAGCCCAGACCAGTTAATAAAAAACATCCTTTCTTCGATTGACAAGGCAACGGTCAAGTTTAACGAGAGTTTACCCGCAACCCAGAAGCAGGTATTTGCCAGAATTATTGAGCTAAGCAAAGAGCTTGACATTGCCAACGGCAGAATAAAACCATCAGTAAAAAATGTCCGGCTAATAGCTCAGATAAAAAGAGAACTTGACGCAATCATTATCAGCAAGCCGTACCTGAAAAAACTGGATGAGTTTATTGCTGCCTACGACACGGTTGAAGAAATCAACGGACAGTACTTTTCAGCAATCAACAAAAAATTCAAGCCCACTCCGGTATTCCGGGAAATAAAAAAGCAGACCATTGATGAAACAATGGCATCGCTTACCGAAGCGGGGATAGGCGAAAACGTAACCCAAAAAATAAGAGAGATACTTCGGGTAAACATAACATCAGGCGGAAGATTTGAGGACTACGTAGAGCAGATGCGGCAGTACATTACTGATACGAGAGCCGGAGACGGGGCTTTAGTAAAGTACGCTAAGCAAATCACAACCGATTCGATTAATCAATACAATGCTTCCTACAATCAAATCGCCACAGCGGATTTAGGGTTAGAGTGGTTTCAGTACGTGGGTTCGCTGATGGAAACCTCGCGGGAGTGGTGCAAGGAAATGATTCGTTCAAAAGAGACCTGCCAGCCCTACGTTCACCGTTCGCAGTTCGCTAAATTAGTTGACGGGCAAATTTGCGGGCATCAGGTAGCGATTTATAAACGATACGATTTGCCACATGGAATGATTGAAGGAACTTCGGCAGATAATCTTTTCATTAGGCGCGGGGGGTATAATTGTAACCACCAGTTCTACCCGGTAAGCAGCGCACTTGTTCCGAAAGCATTAAGAGAAAAATATGAAAACTAAATTGTTAATAAAATTATTTTCAACTATCTATTGTTAATTAAATATTTATTACTATTGCCAAATGCAGCAAGAAGAAATTGAAGTGTGGTTGGGGAATAAATTTATGACAGTAGTTCCCAAAGCATCGGAGCCGTTTGTGCGTCAGCAGTACTACGGAAAACCGGAAGAGAAAAAACTTGTTATCAAGCCCAGAATAAATGTTTCCAAAGAAGAGTTAAACAAAATCGTCACCAAATTAAAACCCTAATATGCCAATCACAGCAGCAGACTTTATCAGCAACCAGTTCAAGAAAGCCGGAGTAGAACCTTCGGCAGAGATGAAAGAAGTTCTCGGAAACCCGGAACTCACCAAAATAAATCTTGATGATAAGCAGGTAAAGGACATGAACGAAAAGCTGATGACGCTGGATGTGGCAAAACAAAGCCCGGTATTGAAAGCGCACTTCCGCCAAGAAAGTCTCGCCCCGATTGACACCGAGATTCACGAAAAGTACTTAACCGAGTATGGGATAGCTGATGATGTGGATTTGTCAAACGCTATTAAAAACGAAAAAAACACTTACGAAAAAATACAGCTACTTGTAAAGGCAGTAAAAAACCTGCATGAGAAAAAGGCAACCGCGCAGGTTGGCGACAAAAAACATTTAACCGACAAAATTGATGAACTGAATAACAGTATACTTACCTTAAAGGAGCAGTTCAAAAACGAAAAATCTAATATTTTAAAGGATAGCGCAAACAAAGAATTGAATTGGAACATTCGTGGAAAGTTTTCCGGCTATAATTACAGTGACCAATACGACAAGGCAGATGCGATGGAACTTGCAATGATAAATCTCACCCGCCAGCTGCAGGCTGACAACGCAAAAGTAATTCTTGCTCCTGACGGACAGCTAAAACTTGTTCAGGCGATTGACGAAAGCCTTGACTTTACACGTGAAAATCAGAAAGTAAGTTTTGACGATTATGCTGCTAAATTAGTAACTGACAAAAAATTAATAAAGACGAATGAGCCGACAAAGATTACCACTGCGAATCCGCAGTCACAGCCGGCATTAAACCCCAATAACCAATACCAGCCACTCCCAAAAGCATTAAACGAAGCCCAGCAGTCATTGAGGGACATCGGAATAATGAACGAGAACGGCACATTAAAAGTATAGTCCTGAATTTTCAGGAAATAATTGTCCCGCAAGGGAAATAGTAAAGAGTCAGTCCATAAGGCTGAAATAATTGCGCCACACATGGCGGATATTTTCACCCATTCCAAAGCGGAAAGGGGTTCAGTCTAACTAAAAAAACATACATAAAATGGCATTAGGATTCTGTCCTGCTATACTTGTTCATCTTGAACAAATAACCCGCAACGGTTACGCGGGCAAAAAAGTAACCCCTCCAGGATTTCTTCAGTATCTCTTATCCCAGCCTGACCGCCCTACCGTTATCCAGACACAAGGCTTTCAGCAGGGGCATAACCGCACAGTCAACATTAAGTACCGGGTGCGCGGCAATGAGAACTACGTCAACACCACCGAAAGCTGCGACATTGACCTGACGCCTGCATGGAAAGAGACCTCGCAGACCATCAGCCAAATCGCGCAAATCGGATTGTACTTTGACGATGCAACTATCCGCCAGTACTGCACCGATGCAAGCAACATGGTAACCTTCGGAACGCCTCCAACACAAGTGATGGCGGACGTGATGGACGGTATTCTTACCAACATGAACGGCCTGTACCAAGCGATTGACAAGCAATTATTGACCACTATGGCGAGCGCCTTCGGTATCAACCGGAGAACTGGATTGGCCACCACTTCCACCATCAACGTTCCGCTGGACGGAACCCAGAACAACCTCGCAACAGGGGCAGCTCAGGTGATGGCGGATGTTATCACCAACGAGTTTTGCGGACAGATGCCCACCATTGTAGGTTCGGGCAACTGGCTTAACTTCGAGTTGATGCGTCAGGCGGCCGCAGTATCGGCTAACCAGTCCGGCATCAACCTAAACAACCTCATGTCGTACCAGTTCTTCCACGACATCTACGCTTCCTCACAGTGGGGAACCAACCAGATTGGTGTGTTTGAAGAGTCCGCTGTTCACCTGCTTGAAGACCTGCGCAACGTAGGCTCGTTTGCCGGAGACAGGGGAGAGTCGTTCTTTGCCACCTTTGCCGACCCGCGTGTTCAGTGCTGGTCACCGCAAGGAATGAGCAACGTGCGCTTCGACATCCATGTGAAGTTCATCAACTGCCCCACCACGCTGACCAACGGCTATGCCGGAGGAACAGCAACCTTTAACAGAGGGGTAGCGGTGTACATCAGCAAGCACTACGACTTGTTTGCGCCTCCTGCCGACCAGTACGATGGAGCAGACATCCTTGCCGGAGTACGCGGTTCACTTCGTTATACTATTACCAACACCTAATTTATTTAACCTGCTGTAAATATACCGTGCCTCTAAAAAGGGGTGCGGGTATTTATTAAAGTTATGGAATGTCTACGAAACTATATCGGAGTTGATTGGTGTGGAAATACAACCACTCCACCAAGCGGGCTGTACATTAACCAGCTTCCCGGAATATCCTTCAAGGGATTACAGGGAATAGCCGATAGTGAGCAGATAACCTTCGAAGGTGCGTGGGATGACATTCAGACCAGAGCAATCAGGAGATTTGCTTTAGATGTAAAGAACAAGTTCTCAAAAAAGTGGGACTTATCCAGCATCCAGAACAGCCTTAACTTAGGAGTAAAAGTTGACGATACTTTAGACCAGGCATTAGACACCACAAAGGCATACGGGTTTGTAGTAGAATTAGACTGCTCGCCAGATGATGACTTTGTGGATTCATTATTACAAGAACTATACTTACAACATTTGTATGTGTTTACAACCGCTGTCCCCGGAGCTGCCGTAACTGCTACGGTGATAGTGTTTGACATTGCGAGCGGCCACCTGCTGAAAAGTAAAACCATTTCATTAGCGACCACCATATTCTTAACCAACGGCTGGACAAAGATAGACTCAAACATTAACTTCATTACCGACAAAACCGATGCGGATTTCTCGTTAGTAAACAACTCGCAGAAGTACTTTATCGGAGTACGATTTGACGCTGCGTTAGCCGTAAAAGAACTGATACTGCCGAGTTACCTAACCTCAATCTGTGGCTGCTGCGAGATGAAATTCAAGCCGGCCAACATTACGGTCGTAGCCAATCCAAACACCTATTACGGAGCTACTATAACCTACACCGATAATACTTATGGGGTATCATCTATACTCGGTTCCCGCTGCACGTGGGATAGGTTAGTATGCGCTAATAAAGACGTATTCGCTACGGCTTTCTGGTATCTGCTTGGTATCGAAACCATGAACGAGCAGCTAAACACTGACAGGCTAAACCGCTACACAACCATTGACATTAAAAAAGCCGAAAAGCTGAAATCGCTTTGGGAATTAGACTACATGGGAGGACAAAGAACCGATAACAACGGAACCACAACATTTATCAAAGGGGCATTAGACTTGGCGGTCGAAACAATAAACTTAGACTGCTCAGATTGCTGCTTAGAGTGTGCCGGAGAACTTAAATTAATGGAATCAACATTATAAAATTAATAAAATGAATAAATGCGGAAGCTGCTCTAAGCCAAGAGGCAGAGGCACAAGAGGAAGGTGATAAAAATCACAACAAATATAAAAAGCGTAGCCGAAAGGCTGCTGAAAAAGCTATATGCGATATCTACTGAGCCTAATTTAGACGCGATGGAAAGGGAAATTGCTATAAGTACAGCCGGAACCATGCGGGCGAGGATTCATGAGCAAGGAAAAGACACGGCAAGCACCCAGATAGGAACGTACTCGCCAGCCTACATAAAGCGGAGAGTAAAAAAGTACAACCGGACAGCAGACCCAAAAGTTATCTTATCTCTTACTCATCAAATGGAAAATGACTTTACGCTTGGAGTAAACAATCCCGAACCCGAAAAAACCCAGACAGGCTACGGAATAGGATTTAAAAACAGCATCAACTTCAAAAAGAGCCAGTGGAACGAAGAGAGATACAAGAAGAAAATATTCGGACTAACCCAGCAAGAAAAAACCAACGTCAGAATAATTGCCGAAGACTTCATTAACCGGCAGATACAGAAAATATAATGCCATTTTTAGACTCCATAGTAGGGCTGATAAACACCGGGATTGAGGATAAGCTCAACGCCTCGAAGGTTATTATTTCGCTAAAAGGGATTAGTAAACAAATGCCGAGAACGGATGAAGACAGCACCCAGATTCCAGCATATGTTGATAACTCAGGGAACGGAGAATTTAACGCGGTTGACGACAGGTACTCGATAACGATTTACCACAAATGTGAGGGGCTAAACTACGAGGGAGTTGAACAGCTGGATTTTGGAGACGGCCAACTCTTTTCACGTGAAACCGCTAACATGGCACTGTTCTGCTGGGCAGACCGCAAGCGATTACAGATGACGCAAGAGTGGCTTGCTTCGGTAATTGCCGGTGGCTTCCCAACAACTACGACTAAGGCATTCAACCAGTCAAGATTAGGGCTGAGCGATGTGGCAATTTCGATAAGCAATGTTGAGAATAATTCTCAGACGGTATGGGCACGGGAGTTTCAAAACATCTCCTACTCCCTACCGCCAGAATCCATCCTCTTTCAGGTAAACTACACTATTGCAACCGTTTACAATAAATCCTGTATTGAGCTGTGCGAGGAGTGCCCACCTATTCAGGAAGACGCCTGTACCAGCTTTTGTGATTATACCACGACAACATTCTTATTTGCCGATGGAACTATAACAGCAATAGTAGGAGCAGACCCTTACCCTATATATGCCATAGTTCCATTAATATTATCCGACCTTGTAATAGACCCCCAACCACTCAAAAGTGCATTAATAGGACTTGGATGTAACGATACTATGGTAATAACTGTTGTTCCGCAACCCGGAACATTCTTTTATGAGGTTACCATGTTAAGAGTTTGTAATACTGATTGTAGCTTTTATGAATTGCTTGGAACAGAAGATGGCGGGCCGGATTGGGCTGCGTCATTCACTATATCAAACTGCACATAAATGGAATCAAAACTAAGAGAAGAGTTAGTTCACATCAGCAACAATCAGCCGGTAGAATCTACTTTGCTAAATTACAAAGCAGCACAAGAATTAATTAAACAAAGAGTGGTTGAAATAAAAGAGGGAAAATACCAGCTAACCGAGTTAGGGAAAAAATCATACGAATTTAATATTAAACGTAAATAACATGTCAACAATCTATTATCCAACAGAGGGCTGCGGCACTGCCGAAACAATGCCTCTCTACACCTGCGCCCCGTGTATTGACCCGGAACTTGGCAGGATTCGCTCAGTATTCCTTTATCGGTCAACGGTGGCATTCGTCAACCAGTCCTCCTCTGCCGAGTGGGGTGTATACATCAACGCTGGCGATGTAATCATCATCAAAGACACGCAGGGCGACTATGACGGAGGAACCACAGAGGAACTGGTAGGCTTCGGAGACCTCGAAACAATTAATGGAGGAACGGTTCACATTCTGAACTGGCTTGACCCGAACATCGAGGACAACTGTGATTTCTACACGGCTTTAAGAAGCCAGTCCGAGTGGCAGATAGGGTGGCGGACCGAAACAAAGGTATGGTTTAGCGGGGCGGTAGCCACGTTCACGCCTAAAGTGCCGGTTGCCAACGACCTGAAGAGCTATGTAACCTACAACGCGCAAGCGAAGTGGACAGGAGACTTGCCTTGCCCTTTCAATACTCCCGCTGGGATATTCGACAGGTGCTTCGCAATCTCCGCTTAATTAGGGGGCTGGCATAGTTCAGACCCCCAACAGGCAATACCGACACCAGCCACTTGTGGCACATTCTGTGATTATACTGTAACTATATTCTTATCTGCGGATGGAGTTATATCTTTAATGACAAGATGTATAACAGGCGAGGAATTAGACATAGGAAATCTGCGATTAACCGACCTTGTGGCGGATTCAGAGCCGCTAAAGGATGCGCTAATAGTTCACGGATGCAACAATTCGATGGGGGTAAGCGTTACCCAACAACCAGCAACCTTCTTCTTTGATATAGCGATAACTAATTTATGCCAAGACGATTGCTGCTTAGACCTTATCGAGGGATTGGAAGATGGGACGGGAGCTTGGAGTACAAATTTTGTAGAATCAAATTGTGGAGATGAACAAACCAATATCGAGCTTCGGGAGGACAGCTTTTACGAACTCCGCGAGGATGGCGGTCTTGAATTAAGAGAATAACTATGGCTGACGAAACAACCTCAAACGAAAGCACTGGCGGAGCGATAAAAGACGCTGACCTTATCCGGTACTCAGAAGAGTCCGCTGGAACATTTGCTTCTAAGAAGCAGACGCTTGGAGCGATGAAGACCTACTTCAATGCCGGAGTAGTAGTAGTTGGGAACGAATGGCTAACCCCCGAAACGGTAGCAGCAGCAGCCGACCCGGTTTACTCTTTAGGAGACGGCACAGCGCAGACCTTTGCATCCTATGGAAAATCGCTTGCGGAAGCGCAGGCAGATGCCCCAAATGCGAATGTTACAGAAGATACCGACCTTGTTGATTGGGCGTTTTCTTGTGAGGCCGAATTTCAATTAATGAATAGCGCAAAACAGAATCAAATTGATTACGGACTTTATGGCATGAGAAAGTATGTAATTAACAAGCCTATAATACTACCTACTACAACAACAAAATCAAGTAAACGATTTATCCATCAGGGACATGGCTGCGAAATAACCACCTCAAACACTACTAACATCTTTGAATCCGTACCGGCAGACCAGACCGATGCTGACCTTTACATAGCAAGGCAACTATCCTTTCTTCACTTCTACATTAATGGAATAGGGGGAGCAAAAGGTAATGGACAAACAGGGGTTCAAATAGGCGGAGCGAAGCATGTAACCTTTACTGATTGCGAGATGGCGGGATGTGATATAAATGTTGATTTAATGTTCTGCTTATTTGCTTCAATGGAAGACTGTCAGCTAACCAACGCTACCACCTACAACGCATGGCTACACTGCGGATTAGACGCTGCGGGTTCTGCCTTGTGGACAGGCGCAACCCTGAGCAACTCAGCCTCTAACGACTGCGACCTTTATAACATTGAAATATTCAACGCGTTAGAGTCTGATTACGGATTATTCCTTCAGGGCGTTTCCGATATTAATGTGAATGGATGTACTACTGAGGGGCCGGAATCGGGCACACAAGCCGACCAGCCTATTGCCGGAATCTACTACGATGACCTCAATTCAACGGTAGTAAAAGGATTTGTGATTAATGGGCTGCATGCAGAACAAAGCTACACGGATTCTATTGTAAAGATAAAAGCGAGAGAAGGAATGTTTCAGATTAATGACTTATTTAACCACAAGCAGGGACTCTACGCCACCGAAAACCGAATCATCTGGAATGCCGAAAGCATAGCCGGAGAAGTGTATGTTAATCTTCAAAACTACCGATACGCTCAGGCTTTTCAGCAGTTTGGGTTAATTGGGGCGGCTATAAGCAAGGCGTATGTACGACCAGACTTTACTCGCTGCGCCCTAAACAACAGCCCGCAAGACGCATTAGATTTACAAGCAGATGCGGCCATGTGGTCAGACCAAATACCGGACTTTTGTTCGATAATTCCAAAGTTATGACAATAAACGAAAAACACAAAGGAAACATTAGGCTAATCTATGGCAGTATAGCTCCGTTGGTTCGCCAAAAAGGATTAACAGAAATTAGGGTTTATTCCGGATATAATTTCCCGGACACATACCAGTATGGCGGAATCACCTACCACCATACCAACAATGGGAGTCAAGAAATAACTTTTTCTGATAACATACAATCTATTGCCTTTGAAAGAATAATAAGAAAACCAATGGACACATGAAAAAACACCTCCTCCTTCTTCTTTTCCCAACCCTTATTAACGCCCAAATATAATAACATGGCATACAGCATAGTAGGAAGATTCTTTACCAACACAGGAGTTCCGGTAAACGCACCACCAGCAGGTTACAGAAAACCGGACGTAATGATTGATTTAAGCACAAGCAAAGTGTATTCTTGGGCAAATAGTGTATGGACAGAACAAAAAAACTTCTTTGGCATTGCAAATAAATCAGTACAATCGTGTGCCATTGATGGTAGCGGAAATCTTATTATTACCTATACAGATACCACTACACAAAATGTAGGAAAGGTTGTTGGGGCGAATGGGCAAACCCCGGTATTCGGAACACCAACCGCCCAAACACTACCTGCCGGAAGCCAAGCAACCGTAACTCAAACAGGCACACCGCTAAATCCTGTCTTAAACTTTGGAATACCAAAAGGTGACAAAGGAGAATCGGGAGGCGGAGGAGCGCAAAAGTTTAATTACTATACTCCTGACCAATTCTACACAGGAAATTGGGCAGTGGCAATGCAAGCGTGTTTAACTTCCGCCTGTACTGATGGGCTTCCTATTTATTCATCAGGAACATATAACTGCGGTACTACTGTTTTAATCCTACCCAAACAATTCAACTCACTTACATGGTATGGTGGTAGGGCTAAGATAATTTGCGGAGGGATTACCCGCCCACGCCCTGCTAACCTTACCGAATCACAACAGCAACAAAACACAAAATACACTATAAGGGATATTGAAATAATCGGCAATGGAACAGGAACAGGGTTTGAGCCTGCTGCCAATTCCAACTCCCTTTTTGAAAACTTCCAAGTAAGCAACTTCCAAACAGCAGGTTATTTCCGCACCACGCAAAATGGGGATATAAGAAATTGGAGTATCAATAACTGCGTAAACGGAATTATGAGGGATGCAGAAAGTATTAACGGCATCAACCCATCACAGGCGCAGAGTAACGATACCGAGTGCCATAAACCACGCATTCACGCATCTAATGGTTTTAACATGAATATTTGTTTTGGCATCTATCATAGTTTTGGTTGTGTCACCTATAAACCCGAAGTGGAGGGCAACGCCAAAGTATTCAGAGTATTCGACATAGATAATTTTGGTAACAACACTGTTAAACAATTAGATGTAATTGAGCCGCACTTTGAGTTTACGCAAGGCTTTACCACTGGCGGTTGTTTTGCTAAGGTTAATCTAAATGCCGGAATATTTAAATTGATTTCTCCTAACCACGATGTAGGCGCACTAAGCGGAATGATTCTTATTGACGCGTCCGGTTCAGGAGTAGCTGCCGAAATGTTTGTGCAGGATGTTAATAAATGGGAGCATACCGGGAAAATATTTATTAATACAAATGGCAACGGCTGCCGGTGGAGATTAGAAAGGGGCTTGTCAATCATCAGTTATTCTGCAAACAACATCCCAACAGTTGAAGATAACATCAAGGCGTTATTTACAAATACTATTAAATGGGCGGGCGATGCTTATAATCAAAACCCGAAGGTGTGGCAATATTCTACCTTCGATTTCACAATGTTTTAATATGCCAAATGAAACTCTTGTGCATTATATTATCAATTATCTTTAGCTCGTGTTCAGTACATATTCGCGACAACTATGTCATTGATACAGTAAAAATGAAATCAACAAAAAACGGAACATGGTACGAACATTCACTTGAACATACGTCAGTGGTGCTGGATTCAAAAGAACTTTATTCACCGGGCGACACGGTAACATTTCTTATAAAACCAAAAAACAAATTAAAATGAAAAAATTAATCATACTATTTATGCTCATTGCCGCAACATGCAAGGGGCAGTTAGGAATTGCTACGGCATATGAACCGACAAATCCTGTATTAGACATCAATCAGTTTCAGTTTGAGGCAAGCTATTTAACAGGCACTTTAATAAAATGGGGCGGATGGGCTTCGACCAATTCAGAATTTGACTACTTCCAAATCGGCATCCGAAGCGAGGCGTTGGTTATAAAGCCAACCGATGACAGCAGGTTTTATTTTTGCTTGGATGTGGGCGTGGATTTTGACGAAAGCGAGCCTGCAAGCAAGTTTTCGGACGACCATCACAGGCATTTTTTAGGAATGGGTGTAGGCTACTCGTTACGGTTAAGCGATATGTTCACATTAAAGTTAAACGGCATAAGAAGGAGTTGGGGCGATGTGGAAACAATTTCTACAAGTGTTGGAACGGCAATCATTTTTTAATCCAATATGAGCGAATCAGTACAGCTGGCATTGATAGTATCCGCAGCCCCGACCATAGCAGCGGTAGCGGGACTAATTGTGTCTTTAAAAAACCGGAACAAAATATCACAAGTGCATCAACTTATAAATTCGGGCTTAACGGTACGCATAGCCGAAGCAAAAGACCTCGGAAGATTAGAAGGAAAAGAGGAGGAGAGAAAAGACAATGAAAGTAAAAAGTAGGTTCACAACTTTATTACTTATGGTATTTTTCGTTTAACTTTTAATATACATTTGCCTTATGCTATTAATAGAACGAGTCAGCCCCGATACCCCAATCGAGAATCCTATTATAGTTACCACCGAGGACTACTGTGCCTCATATATTGTGCTGCTCGAATTATTAGAACTTTTAACCCCAAGTTCATCCAACCAAACCTCAAACGAACATGGTACAGGAACTATACGGGGCAGCCCACCTAATCTCAATCAACATTAAATGGTTTGCAGAATTACCAGAGGCAATCAGAATCACGGCAGAGTTGATAGCTGGGATAACCGCACTTGCATTAACCTTTCGCAAGGTAAGGCACAAAGTTTTAGTGCCTTTAAAATGGATATACGTTAGAATACCGTTTATGAAAAGAATCGCATGGCTTGAAAAACAGATGGTAGCAAAGAATGATGTTCTTGACCAGATTCTATTGGGGCAAACGGAGATAAAAAACGAGCTGACAAGCAATGGCGGCAAAAGCCTAAAAGACACTGTACTGAATATTGACCGTAGCGTTAATAAATTACGGGCGGGGCAAAAGGTAATATTTGACCATACTAATTTCGGCATTCTTGAATTGGATTCAAACGGACATTTGCTCTCTGCTAATGAAACGGTATTAGAATGGTCGGGCAAGAAAATAGAAGAAATTACCGAAACAAACTACTTTAATATTTTTCATCAGGATGACCAACTTCGGGCGTACCAACAAGTAATAGCAAAAGTATTAAGCAACAGCATCTTTGATATTGAATTACGGGTAACAAACTCCCCTGACTTCAAAGTAAGATTTATCGGAAAACCAAACGGAAAAACAACAGGCTACACCTGCACCTTAAAAAAACTATAAATGGCATATTACAAAGTAATCACGGAAGAAGAAACCGCGTATTATACCTTCACCCCAACCTTTAAACGAAAGCTGATAGAATCCGAAGGTTGCTACAAAGTAAAAGTTGAGTTCGGTGAGGAGGAAGCGGAAATGAACGCCAATGACGAGATTCAACAAAGCGAATTTGACGACAAGGCTGATGACGTTGCGGCAGACCTTAAAACGGGTTCTCATCCGCCATCAAGACCTCACTAACCGATATGGCGTACGCACAGCGTTAGTCATTATTCTTATCCACACCAACCTTTACCGGCTGCTGCCTGTTTGTGAATGCGTTCCATTAAGCGGGGATAAGTTTTGGTACATCGGCTACCTGATTTCGCTGCTGATAATTCTTCAATATCTTTTCTTAAACACCTACAATATTATTGACCACTCGCTGACTGTGGGGCTGCTATCTATAACGGTAAATGATTTATTTGATGAACTGATTGGTAATCCTCACAAAGTAGAAATATTTGAAATAATAATTTATGGATTAGTGGCGTTTATATTCTGTCACAAAATTAAATTAGCATGGTATTGGCGGCTGTTGATAATTGGCAGCATAGTAGGATTGGGCTTAATTTAACGCATTAATCTTTTCCACCACCTCCTTATGATTCACCGCATTTCTATCCCATATCTCCACAAACTTCGCTCCTTTGTTCATGCCATTTCTTAATACGTTTTCAAAAACTTCATCGGTAACGATTATCTTATCATATTTCTGGCGATGCACCTGAAAACCGAACTTAGGACACTGCGTTACTATTGCGGGCGTGCCTGCGGTTTCTGTCAGGGCGTTACTCTGAACATAGCCTCCCTTTAAAACAACGTAATCCCTAAGCGTTAGAGTAGTGTTCTGAAAGGGAAAACTTTCAAGCGGGAAAGCCTTGTTGGTAATTAACGCCATTGTAAAATCCTTTCCCTGTAACTTTACCTTATCAACAATGTTTTTCCAAAGGTTAATGATTACTTGTTTATTATAGCCTACCGAAGTCCATATAGCATCGGCATCGGTGGCAAGCGGTGTTTTGATGATAAAGGGTGTTTGGGTGGTAAGCCTTATCTCTTGGCTATCGCGGTTAATCCCTGTGAGCTTTAGCATATCCACATCCTTCCAAATATCCGTAGATTTAATCCATGCGAAAAACAGGTTGAGGAAGTTTAGCCATTTGTTTGAGTAATCCACATCCATGACATTTGGAAGCCAGAACTCGTCCATGATTTGTGTGCCATCCCGGTACTCTTTAAAGTGTAACTTATTAACACTCGGATAAAGGCAAGCGGAGGAAGTTGTCCCGGCAGTAATGCCTATCATCAGCTTCTTGCCGGTTGCTACATACGCTTTACATCGGTTATAATAAGCGGTAAGATTTATTTGATTTAACTTACCGTTAGCATCCTGTAAGCTGTACCATGTTGCTTTGTGATACACCCCATGAACATCCGCTTGCAGGGCTGCGGTACTGACATATCCGCTATCTTCGGAGGTGATGTAGATTTTCAAGGATGGTAAAGATAATAAAAAACCGCCACTTGAGGAATAATGGCGGCTTCTTGAAAAGTGATTCGTGCTTAATAAGACAAAGGTAATAAAAAAACCGCAAGTCAGCAACTAACCCGAAACCGACCTGCGGGAATAAAAAATAAAAACTAAAACCGTTTTGTAAAGATACTTAAACTCTCCATTCCTTTAACTTTTTAAGTTCAGGCAAATACTTTTTTAATGCCATCCGATAGAGGTCAGATACGGTAAATCGTTTGTCAATATCGGATGTAGGCAGCAGGCGGTGGAACTGCTTTCTGTACTCCGCTTTTGCCTCGATGTCGTTGAAGATAATTTTTTCTTTTTCTGTCATGCTTGTTTTAATTGTTTGTGATTTATTTCAAATTCTTTTTGTAAAAACAGGTCGGCATTTCTGAACACTACCCGCATATCATCGGTCTTGAATCCCAAATATTGCTGTGTCGTTTTTATGCTACGATGTCGGAGAAGCCGTTGAATAAACGCAATGTCTATTCCGGCATTAAGAAGGTGAACCGCCCGGCTTGTTCTAAGCAGGTGCGATGAACCACGTTTTATTATTCCAAGACTTCTCAATGTTTTTCTTATAATTAGCTGAACTGTTGCTGTTGAATACGATGACCGAAACTGCCCTTTAAATAAATATTCAGGATGCCTTTCTTTTAACCATTTCCAATAAGAAAAAATCTCATTAATTGTTTCTTCTGGTACGGGTATAATTCCATAATGTCCGCCTTTTCCTATTATCTTTAAATCGTAAACAAATCTTTCATTATTGCCATCCCATTTTTTTATAAAATCACTTCGCTTTATCTTACACACCTCATGCACACGAAGTCCGCAAGCATATTGAAGTTTTAGAATTGTTCGCTGTTTAATATTTGAAACATTGTCAAAAAGCAATTTAAGCTCTTGTGGGGTTAAATAATCCGGTAGTTCGCGTTTTTTATGCGGATATGGGAAATTGTATAACTTAACCCCCTGCATTAAAGCGAACTCATAAAAATTATGGAGCATTCCTATTGCCTGACACTTCATTGAATCAGAATTAATTTTTGAAACATAAAAAATAAGTTGCTCTCTTGAAACATCTTCGGGAATTAATTTCAAAGAAATGCAATATCGCATGAAAGAATCAAAAATAGTCGTATAAGTATTAACAGTATTTGGTTGCAAATCTCTAACAGAAAGAACCGATAAAAACTTTTCTTTGTGCGTCATTGTTGTTTGATTATCAATACAGATTCGTTTATTGTATCGTTATCAGTAATTGCCCCGTCTCCGAATGAAGTGTAGTGCTAATCATCTTTTTTTCTTAAAACTTTTTTTGCCAACGCTCTTTGAATTTTTCAAATTCATAAAAGGTTTAGCTGCATCTTCCAATATTTGTTCAGCATACAATTTAAAAACCGTATTCTGATTAACCGCTTCCAGTGTCAATGCTTTTACCGCTTCGGGTGATATGTCTAAATTTTTTCTCATTGAATTACTTTGTTTACAAAAATGTTTTTCTGATACAATCCGAAACCACCTTCGGCATAATTCATATTGACAGTCGTTCTATCAATATCGCTCACCCTTGTAATTGAATGAGTGCCTGAATAGGTTTTATCCTTGTGGGTGTGTTCGTAAAAAAGAACATCACCCACTTTGATTGTTTTCGCTTTTACTTTTTTCGTTTCCATGTTATGCGAATTTTAAATGTGCCTTACCGCCCAATGCGTTAAAAATATATTCAAGTGCTTCGCCCATTGTTTTTCTTTGCACTCTGAATTTTTCGTCCTGATGAACATTGAACAGGTTTCTCCTTCTTTGAAAATCAACATACCATGTTGAACCGCCTTTTGTTTCCACAGAACACAGAGTTTCCTCTGTGTTAAACCATTTAAGCCATTCTCCAACGAACCAATCAAAATCTCCATCGTTGTGAGCAGATATTCTTTTTGAATCTGAATCAATGTAACCAGCATATTCTAACTCCATAAATTTAATGAAAGAGTTTTTTCTTTCTGCTGTGTCAAGTTTTGCGTGGTCATTTGCTGAATAAGTTTTCATTTCTTTATTTGTTTATGTGGGTGCTGAATTACAATCACGGTGCAAATATACATCGTGTATATGAGATATACAAGTGTTTTTGAAAATAAATTTGTAAGTGTTTGATAATAAGGGAGAAAAAATAAAAGCCACCCTCAAAAAAGTTTTAAGAAAAAAAGGTTTACGGCTTCGATTGAAGTTTACTGGAAGGCAACTACTGATAACAAAAAGATTAAAGTAAATTAAAAAATAAAAAGCATTGTCGGAACTTCGGGCAGTTGTGCTTTCTATAAAGTGTATCGGTAAGTGAAACATGGTGCTTCCTAATTTTTTATTTTTTAACTTCCTTAATCTTCGGAACGTTATGCGGCATTAAAACGACCGCATAACAAGCCGCTTTAATGCAATGCTTAGTTTCCGTTTTCATAGGAACTTTCGGGAGGAAAAAATTAAAATAAAATTTCCTGACCCGCATTTGTAACTGGTTTTTTAACTTTCTGTTTTGCATCTAAATCGTAATACCATATTCCCATTTCACCCTTCACATATAATGGTTCGTCAAACCGTTTTGCATCTTTTAAAAATAATCCATACCTGTTTGTTGTTTCAATCAATGCGCTTTTGTTCTCGTAATTATCTCCGCAAAGCCAGCCACAAGCATCTACATAAACGCTCCCTAATATTGCCCCGTTAATTACTTCATCGGGATTGAAACATATTTGTTCTTTAGTCAGGTATGGATTTTTTACAGTCAGGTCGCTATCGTCAGTTCTTTGCCCTGCGTGTATCAAAACGTGCCTGTGAATTAAAGATGCAAAACGGTTGTGGGTTCTTGTTTCTATTGTTTTCCATTCTCTCATTATCCAAGTAGCCCACGGTTGGTATAATGTTATTACGGGTAAAATATTTGCCATCGCTCTAAATTTTATTTTAATTTTTTCTTTCGTTTTTCATAGTGATGTTCCTGCTTAATAATCGCACTGCATAAAGCGGCAAAACGTTACCAGTAATGCTACATTAGTGCTTCGATTGAACATTTCGGTTCAACTTTTAATAATTTTTTTTCCTCCCTTTTTTTAATACAAGAAAATAGATAGTAAGCAATAACTGGCATCACGGCATTCCCACACCCTTTAATTCGGTGTAATTTATTGGGAACGTCATTACCCCTTCGTATAGTGAAACTATTTCCTGGTCTGTCAAGCCATTCATTTGGCATACTGAAACAAGTGCTATCTGCTTCCCAATTTTTACTCGACTTAATACCGAATCTACTCGGTTCATAAAATGCTTGTTGTCCGAAGCCATCGGAGTAGGCAATGCAGTATATTCTTTCTCGTTTATGGGTTGTTCCAAACTGCTTGCCCGATAAACATTGCCATTCTGCATTATACCCGATTTGGGAAAGGTCGCATAACACTCGTTCAAATCCTCGAATAATGAGTGCTGGGCTGTTTTCAATGATGACGTATTTAGGTCTAACTTCCCGAATAATTCTAAACATTTCGCCCCACAATCCGCTTCGGTGTCCTTTAATTCCAAGTTTTGTTCCACTATTTGAAATGTCTTGGCAAGGGAATCCACCGCTAATGATGTCGCAGTATTCGGGGTTTCGCAATTCTTTGATGTCTGCATATTGTTTTGTATTTGGATAATGTTGTTTAAGTATCTTTTGTTGGTATGGTAATATTTCGCAATTCCATAATGTTGGTATTTCAGCCCATTCTGCACCTAATTCAAATCCTCCAATTCCACTAAAAAGAGAACCGTGAGTAAGTTTGCCACCGCACAAAAAATTATTAAAAGTTGTTTCGTTTTCCATATTAAATTTTATCTATAATTAACCGCACTACTGGTAACATGGGCTATAACGCCAGTTTGTGAAAAACAAACCGAGCGTATAGCCCCGTCCGTTAAAGCAATGGGGGTGTATCGCTCCGTATTTAAGTTCGTGCTGGTATGAACGAAAAAAAAATAAATTAAAATTGCCCACGCTCCGTTAAGTTTGAAGTTACTGCATCCAATTCCTTTTCCAATTCTTTCACCTTGCCCTCGTAATATTCAACATCTGCTTTTAGCGTTTTATTCTCACGCTCTAATTCATCTCGTTCTTTTTCCAGTTCTTCGGCTCTATTATATTCCTCGTTTCCCCAATCCCTCAATGTTGAATTTGCTCCCCGCACATCTTCTAATACGCTAAGTGCGTTCTTGAAATCAACCTCTGTTTCATCATTGGAAAATTCCCTTCTGAACCCATCAATGTAGCTTACCACATCATCTATAATTGGGCAGGTGTTTTTTATTGGTGCATTATCTCTTGCCATCGCTCAAATAATTTTGGGGCATCCAACTTATTATTCCGAACCAGCCCACAACATCATTTGTTACTTCGGTTTGCAGTGTGCAACTTTCGTTACAGCAACCCCTTACCTTTTCATTACTCTTAGTTGTCCGACCTACTTTACTCGGCTCTTTACATCGAATCCCCAAAATTTTCATCTTATAACATAAAAATTAAATTCCATTTGTCTTTTTTCTCGTCTGATTTTTTATAGGCAAAAAGCCAAACGAGAATTAATTTTCTGACCGTTATGGCTGCAAATATAATACAATAATCTAATAATACAAAAATAAATAATAAAAAGTTTTAAACAATGTTGTTAATAAAATGTTTCAAACCCCGTAATTCACAAACATCAAATACTTAAATTGGCGCAAAAATAAAAACATAAAAATATGGATTTCCTAACAAACCTTCTTACCTCAACCTACGCCTCATTCAGCGTTGCATCATGGATGACATTTCTGATTATAATGGCAATCTACTACACTGCCGAGTTCCGCACAAAATCGGACAGCACCGCCTTTGACTGGAAGCGGTGGATAAACGAAAACTGGTTCAACCTGATTGTATCAACGGGTTTCTTCTACTTGTATAACAGCACATCGGCAGGCACAGTACAATTTGCGACACTTGCCTTTATCGCCACCGCCCCGAACCTGCTTATTGATTGGGTGATGACGTTGCGGTACAAGTCAACACACTAATGACATTTACCGAAGCCAAAGAATACATATCAGACCGCATAAAGCGGGGCGACACGGAACAGAACTTGTCCTACACTGTTTTAGAAAGCGAATTAAATGCAGAGGACAGAGAGGAGCTAACAACGGATTGGGAAGCATTAGGTGAGGGGCTGTATGTAAAAGTTTTTGAAAACGATGTGGAGTACACGATTAAAATTCTGTTTGAGGAATGAGCGCACCAAGCGGCTGGCGACCAAAGATGTGGGTAATACACCTGATTGAAGTAATCTTATTTGTAGCGATGTGTTCATTAATAGGAGCGTATATTCATTATTGTTATTAGATGAAATGGCAACAAATTCTTATCGGAATAGTAGTTGGCATCCTGTTAATGATAATATGGGAGATAAAATGCAATAAGGGAGATGGCAACGAGGGTGCGATACTTCAACGAGCAGACACGTCAACGCATAGCTCGACATTTACAAATCAGAAGCCGGTTGCAACAGAGGCGGCAGACCCGATTAAAGTTCTCAAAATTATATACCGTGATAAAAAAATCAACTTCGACAGTCTTAGGGAAGTTTGGAACAGCCATAGAGATAGCGTGGACATGGATATTGAGATTCTTAGCAGCGATAATTTACTTGATAGCCTTATGCGGGTACGTAATTATTCGTACAGCGCAGGAGATAGCCTCATTAGCATCAAAGTTATGGAAAAGGTTGTGGGGTACTCCGATTCGGTAAGCATCACATGGCGACACAATTTAAAAGAGATTCGGATGCCATCAGCAAAACGAACACTTGGAGTAGGCGCAATATTCGGAAAAGATTTAGCCTCACCGTTAGTAATTTACAATGACAAAAAGAAAAGACAATTTTTAATCGGATATAATTTCTTAAACTCAACTCCCATAGGCGGGATAGCAATAACATTTTAATGTTTCCAAACTTTAAAAAATATACACTTATGGAAGAACAACCCGATACTATTACTCTTGATATCGCCAACATAAAATCATGGACACCAACCGCCATATTTAGATGGAAAGTTTTTAAGCATGATGCTACCCAGAGAACATTACAACAAAGGTGGCAGTCTAATGATGGATGTCAAGAGTGGAGGGATATTGAAGTGGAAGAAGAATAAAAATGAACCGCATACAGATACAATCCGAACTCGCCCAAATCCTTGACCGGCTCAAAAACAATGATGCGCCAGATGAACAGATTTTAAGAGAATTGGTAAACTACGTGGACGACAAAATAACGGGCAGGGAAGAAGAAATTGAAAGATTGAATCAAATCATACAAGCCACAAAGCATTTAATATGAAGTTGAGCGAACATTTTACTTTAGAGGAACTAACATTCTCGCAAACCGCAATCAGGCTGGGAATAAACAATACCCCGACAGAAGACGGTATCATTAAACTTGGCTACCTGTGCAATACTTTATTAGAACCCCTGCGGGAAGCTATAGGAACACCGATAAGGATAAGCTCCGGGTATCGTTCGCCCGAACTAAATAAAGCCATTGGCGGGGCTGCAACCTCGCGGCATTGCCTTTACGAAGCGGTTGATATGACAGTACCGGGCTGGACGGTTGAGCAGTTTTATCAATTTATTAAACATTCAAGTCTACCATACCGCCAACTAATACAGGAGTTTGATTCTTGGGTTCACTTGTCTGTAAATACAAGAAATAACAAGGGTTATGAGAATTTGCGAGCCGTCAAAGAAAACGGCAAAACAGTTTACATGAAAGATTAAAGAAGTTTTTTTTATTCATGGTTTAGTGTTTTTAGAGTGTTTAGTTTTTAAAGTTACCGAGGGTGAACTCATAGGCACTCTCGGTTTTTTAATGTAAAAAGGCGAGGCTTTTACACCCCGCCTCTATCAATAAACTACAAACACAATCTTACATCAGAAGGGCAAACCCGAAGAATCATCATTTACAGGAATGGTCAATGGAGGAACTTCATCAGCACTTATAGATACATTTCCTGTTTGTTCGGGTTGGTGGTTCATCCTCCACTTTTCGAGTTCACCTTTCAGGAATTTACCCTGTTTGATGGTGAGGATTTTAAATTCGTCTTTGTCGAGGTAAACGAATTTGCCGTCATCGCCTTTGTCGGGGTAGGGATAGCCGTTTGCTTTATCGGGCGTGTAGTAATCCGCAATTTTAACTTCATTCTGAAATACATTCATCCCGATTATCTTTTTTTCTTTATCCTCTTTGTCTGAAAAGTTGTACGGGGATAATTTAACTAATTGCTTGGGATTGATGTTGGGCAGCTTTAACAGGAATTTGTTCGCCTCCCGTGAGTTAAACGGCAGTTGAACAATAACTTCTGATTCGTTGTTTGGGGTTAGCTTTATAAGTATCTGTTCCCCGAAGTCGCTGTCCTGTAAAATTACATCTGCCAGCAATCCTTCAATAGTGGCATAATACTTTTCATACTTAGTTACTTCCTCCCCATTTTTCTTTTTGTAGGTTCGCTTTTGCGCCCCTTCGGATTCAGGAGTTACTTTTTGAGCCAGCTTGCCGTTAATGATGTTAAGGTAAAACCTTTTTTTGTCGTAAATTTTTCCCGTTCCCGGAATGTCGTTTGTTGTCATTGTGATATTTGTTTGATTGTTTAAATGTTTATTTCTGTCTAAATGTTTGCTGAAATCTACCATTGTTATTCTGTTTCTTCAATTTCTTCCTCTATAATTACGGCTTCTTTGGCAAGTTCGTAAGCGTTATACCCGTCCTTTGACATTTCATCTATCGCGGATTTGTTATTATCGGTTAATGCTACTAATTTTCCTTCGGGTTCTTTCTTGGTGGGTTTGCCACGCTTGCCATCCTGAATATCTTTTAGCCGAGCCAAGACACGATTCCATCTGCTGACTTGTCCTTTAACTGAATCGGAATACTCCATAGGTTCTTTGAAGCCATACACAAGAGTTAAATAATTGCTGTATTCAATATCCAACCGCTTTTTAAATTTGCCCTCAAAGGTAATTAATGAGAGTGGTTCTGGGCGGGTATTGTCATCTAAATATCCTCTCAAAAGTAACAAGTCGCCCATGTAAAGATTTTCAAGATTAGCGTCAGGATGGTTAATAATAACATCGCCCATCAGGGAATCATTTTTACTGATGTAGGATATTACCCCGCGCTGCATATTCAATCCTTTCAGGTAGTGGTAAACCTGTAAATCGTGTCCTGTAATATGCCCGCCCTCGTTAATCATGTTGATAACAAATTCGGAGCAGGATTTTATTTCGTGTACCATTAGTTCGATTTCCTGATGCCCTACGGTTTGTTCAAAGTTGTTGATGACTGTCATAAACCGTTCCATCATTTCTTTTTCAAAGGGGTAAGAGGATATTGTTTTGCGGGCTTTGTCATAGTCCGGGATGCCGCCAACAAGGTAGTCAAGCCTGCCATGAACGGGTACGGGCAAATCTTCGATATTGACAACGTGTTCTGCCGCCTGAACAATGCCAAGCTGATGTAATACCAGCCCCGCAATGAAGTTCCATGCGTTGCCACTCCAAAATTTTCTGAATGACCTTTCGTTGGGTACATTTGATGGTGGCGTTCCTTTGAGCGCAAGGTAGCGGTCAATCATTGGCTTGTATAGTTCAGAGGCGTACAGGTAGTTGCGCTCCTTCGGTTCACGCTGCGTCATTGGCAGCGATTCGTTCCAAATCTTACGGAAGTTAAATTGATACATTGGGTTCGGTGCTTGCGGTTTCAAAATCTTTAGGTTCTGGCAATCTCCCTACATCAATCAGCAAATTAGATGCTACTGCAATTATGCAGATGGCTTTTTGCATGGCTTCGTAAAACTCCTGTTCGGTGCATGGTTCGGCTGCGATTGCTTTTTCGTAGTCGTTTGCGGAATCAATAGTAGAAATATTGGTGGTGGTTTGCGCCTTGTTCAGCCAAACAGTTACGGTTTTGCCATCTCCGTAAATTACATAATGTTCGTACTCGCTTTTTGAATAGTACGGCAATTCAATTTCCTTTTCAACTTCCCGCTTTTCGGTTACGGTGATTTTTGTTTTTAATGTTTCCATGATGTTTGTGTTTTAGTTTTTATTTTGGTTGTATTTCGTGCCTGCCCGCTTCCATAATAGGAATGTTTGCTTCTGTGGGTACATAGATTACGTTATTGCTTTTATCAATGTTATCAATCCAAAACCAATGTAGGTACGGTTGCGATAATGACTGCCCGATTATTTGGTTGCTGCGGGCGATTCCGTGTGCCCTGATAGTGTCGGCTTGTGCTAATAGTGATGCGCTCTGTTGCTTTGCGCTTGCCTCTTTTATGGCTATTTGCCGAGAGGATTCCGCTTCCGCTAATTTCGCTTCCCCTGCCTTGCGCTGTTGATAGACATTGTACTGCGGGCATCCCCACATTGATAAAACGATTAGTCCTACAATAACGAATGTTCCGAAGAATAGCCATCCCATAATTCCTTTTTGTTCCATGATTTTATTTGTTTTAGTTGTGAATAATATAAAGTGTTCCGAGTTTTGTTTTTATGGTATCTGTTTTCTTTCCCGCCATATCATTGGTGGCGAGCCATAGCATGAACCTTGTAATGTCGGTTGTGCAAATAGCATTGTGGAAGGTGCGGGTTTTCATTTTTCTGAAATAATATTATCTACTTTTCTAAGTTGTTGTAGAGTGAGTTTCCGCGATTCGCCCCACACGCCATCAAAATATTTTCTTAATTTATCTCTAAGTGTCTGCATTTCTCTTTCCTCCTCGATTTGCTGTCTTGTAGTGTATGCTTGATAGTTAGAGGAATATTGTCCGGCATCTTGTAGCAATGAATCAATAAAGAATCTGCCATAATACCCGTCTACTATGATATATTTTTTGCCTATTTTAGTGATGTAGGTTTCTTTTATTTCGCCATCCCCTCTCCTTGAGGCATTGTTTATTGGCTTTAAATAAAGAACTTGCCCTATTTTTAAATCTTCTTTTTTCATATTAGTAGCTGTGCGCGGCATTGGTGTTTTTATTTTATTGAATTTTGTTTGAATCTTTTGCCGTCAAGCATTTTTGTCCATGCGATTGAATCTAACAAGTCTTGTTTCAGGTGTTCCATTTGCCCTTTCTGTGTGCGATGCTCCCCCTGATGCTTTGGGCTTTTCCATTTCCTCTTTTCCTTTTTTAAACTTTCAATCATAGCTACTATTTTTTCCTGATGCGCCATTGCCTCCCTATACATTCGGTCAATATGTTCATCAACATAGTTCATGTGGTTTTTTGTTTCAGGATAGATTCTATATATTCGCTTCCCGTCATTTGTTTGTTAGGCTCTTTTCTTGCCTCTAATTTACCTCTCTCAAACGCTATTCCAACAATAACGAGCCATTCGTTGTTTTCCCTCTCCCAATTTGCGCCATGAAGAAAGCCTCTTTTATATTCAAAACCAAAGCCATCCTCTGCATATTCAGATGCTAAATTGTTCGCAGCCTCCTGTAACTTCTTTTCTCTGTTGTTCATTGGTTTATTTTTTAAATAATGGTTCAATTAAATTTGCGCCACAAGAGAATAATAAGGCTGCCCCGATAAATAGTAAAACAGAATAAATCATGCAACAGATTCCGTCAATTAAATTAGCGGATTGGGGAAACCTATATTTCAAATATAGCACAAGCATAATAACAATAAAGATAATTGAAAGTATTATTATTGGCGTTTTCATGCTTCAAGTGCTTCTTTTACTTCTACTCTTATTAATTCTTTTACCTCGTCTAATCGTGAATACTTTTCGTAGTTCAGCAACTCAATTATGCTTTCAATTAGCTCCTGATTTGCGTCCGCTTTTTGCTGTTCTTCGGGGTCAAGGCTGATTAATTGTTTAACGACCTTCTTTTCTAATTGTTTCAAGGCAACTATTTCAAAGTCCTTTAAACGATGCCAGTGCCTTAGTATGGTTTCTTCGAGAAGTGTCATGCTGTTTGTTATTTTCATTTTTCTATTTCTCGGACTAGTTCGTTGATTTGTTTTTTGGCGGATGCGAAGTGCTTCTCTTTTATCCATACGCGGATTACCTTCTTTTTATCTCCCAAAGGTAGCTTTTTCCGCCCGATTTTCCTATTGTTTTTTGATTGTTTCATATTATAATTTTGATGCAAAGATATATCAATAATCCTATTATGCAACACTAAAAGTAACTTTTTTATGCTACTTTTATTTAACTATTTAAGTATCAAGGAGAAATAATTTAACGCCATTTGTTGAATCAATAAATATTGTGTATATTTTTGTAGCGTCAATTTATTATATAAAATGAGCAAAATAGTTTTAGGCATAGTTATAGAGGGAATAAGCACCCGCAGCGACAACAGCTTTAAAATTGTCATCGGCACACAAGAGGCATGGAAAGATGTTGTCGGCTATGAGGGGCTTTATCAAATAAGCAATGTTGGTAGAGTAAAAGCATTTGCAAAAACAGTTAATTCGTCTTACGGAAAAACCAGAACTCGCAAAGAAATTATACGCAAAAACCAAAAGATGACAAGAGGGTATTTGTTCATCAGATTAGCGAGAAGCAAAAAAGACGCTAAGGCGATGTCTATTCATTTTTTGGTTGCACAGGCATTTATTCCTAATCCAAAAAAGAAACCAGAGGTCAACCATATTAATGGCATTAAGACAGACAATAGGGTTGAAAATTTAGAGTGGGTTACCCGAAGAGAGAATATCCGCCACGCTGTAAATATTGGGCTTATAAAAACAGGCGGGGCATCGAAAAGTTCAAGGTCAATAAAATGCTTGACAAATAATAAAGTTTATGGCTCTATAATAGATGCGGCAAAAGAATTAGGCTTGAGCGTTTCCTCTGTATCAAAGGTGTGCCGGGGCGTACAGGAATCATGTGGCAATAATTATAAATTTACATACAATGGCTAAAATCGTATTGGGCGTAATAATAGAAAATTTATCCACAAGGTCAGATGGAAGCCTTAAAATAGTATTGGGGTCACAAGAAATAGACTCAACCGACATAACTAATGTTTTCTCTATGAGAAATAAATATGTTAAGGCGCTTCTTTCCGACAACAACATTTCCCCATTGGAAGAAAAGATGATTGATGAAACGGTTATGCAAGACGGGAAAAAGGTAAAGACAAAATCACAGAAACTCCGGGCTTGTATATATAGATTGTGGGAACAAAAAGGCGGGGAACTCGACTGGGAAACCTACTACAATAATTACATGGATGCCGAAATTCAGAAAGTAAAAGACCAATTAGAATGAACAGAAAAAAGTTTCTAAAAAACTTATTATGGTTTATCCCGGCAATGTCCCTGTTAGGATTGTTGCCGCCAAATCAATTAACGTTACTTATAGCATTAGTTTGGGGATATGCTCTTGGGAATTTATTATTTTGGACATCGGTGGATATATGAAAGAGCAGTTAAGTTTTTTCAACACCATCGCCAGCGAAGGAAAAGAACTCGTTAAATTCGAGCAACAGGCGCACACACAAGAAGAAAAGGTACTTGAATACTTCCGCAAGGTAAAAAAGGCAACCGCCCTGCAAGCGGCAGATGCGCTAAAGTTCCATGAATCAAGCGTAAGAAGAAGCTGCACTAACCTATACCATAAAGGCTACCTGATAAAGACGGACGAAAAGGTGATGGAACGCTACAATAAACCCAACCATTATTACCAAATACGATAACCCCCTAACTCAATTAACAATGACCAAACGTGAATTAGAAATAGAGTTGAAAGAATTGAAGCGAACTGTTTCAAATTTAAAACCATTCAACCACCATACATATTACTGCTGTAATTGCGGGAATCCATTTATTATTAATCAGGCTCAATTTGACAGAAGGACAGATAAATCAAGAGTTTTTTATTGCAGCGCAGGACACGGAAATGTGTTTAATAAAAACGGATAACCCCCGAAGAATACACCAATTACATTAACAATAAAATAAGATGACCAGAGAAGAAACGATTAATGGGAATATACTGATTGCAAAATTTATGGATTTTGAAGTATATTATAAAAACGGAATAGTGCCTACAATAAGATTCCTATTTGAGCAGGACACTCCTGTTTCGGAGTATTGTAAATATGATTGCTCTTGGGATTTTCTTATGCCTGTGGTGGAAAAGATTGAAGCTACTTACCTGATGAGTATTCGTGGATGCTCTTGCTCTATTGATGAATGGGAGAAGGAAAATAACGTAAACGAAATCAACAAACGAGGATTTTATACTGCCGACACTAAAATTGGGGCAACATGGATTGCTGTTACAGAATTTATAAAATTATACAACGAAAGAAAAAAGCCATGACCTCCATCCAAACCGCATCAGGGACGATAATAGTTGTGGAAGTGCCTGAAAATTCTTACAGTCATTTATGTAAAAATCTTATTAATAATAAAACCGTCATATCATATCGGCTTGAAAAATCAAATGAGGGACACGGCTTTATTGAAATACCAAAAGAAGATTATGAGTTTCTCGGCACTTGCACACAATCCGACATTGATTTTGATGTGGAGGAGTTTGTGGAAAAGTGGGATAATGGCGAATATCAGGATTACATTTTATTCAGGGGACACCTTCATAACTGCGTTGAAACCAAAGAAGAAAGTTTTAGAACGCTCTTACAGGCAAACGGAATAATCTTCAAGCCTGAATCGAAATTTGTGATACTTAAAAAACTATGAAAATATATAAAGTGGCTTTCAAGGTCAATGAATCAAGTGCGGGATTTTATTTTACAAGCTCATTAAAAGATGCAGAATCAAGAAAAAAAAATGCAGAAGGTGTTTGGGATGATGGCTGGGATAAAGAAATAACCACCATTGAAATAACCCCAACAAAAAAGGGAATTATTGCTGCGCTAAATTTTCACGCCTCACATAACGATAATGGATAATTCTTAACCCCCAAAACACATGAGCAAAGAAACTAAATTTATCGCTACGCATGATTGTCATAATACTGTATATGTTGGCTTTAAAGACCGAGATGAACAATGGGTTAGCGAGGGAATAGGTGAACACACGTGGATGTATAACGATAATGGAGAAAAATGGGGTTATGCTGATGATGTCGACGCATTTATACCCGCAAAATGTACTGTTGTGTCCTTTGCTGATGACGATGTGCAAGAGGCAGATAACAGAGAACGATGGGGAAGGGATTAAGTTTATAAATATTTACGAACACCCAAATCTTATAACAAAATGAAAAAACTCTATCCCATAAAACACGAACAAGGTTGGGAGTACATTGAGGTGGATGATGATATGAAAGTAACGAATGTAAAATATAAATGAAAAGATATAAAGACGATTACCAATCCCTAATGCCGTTTGATGATGAATCAGAATCGTTCACAAATGGATTTGAATGTGGGCAAATGTTTAATACTCTGGAAAGCGGTAAAGACATTGACAAAAAGATTACGCATACAGTAAACAGAAATCAGCTTCGGAAGATGTGCGAACTTTTTAATTATGAATTTTCGTTTGAGGCACTAAATGAGGAATGGGATTACTTCACTGCTAAGTTAAACATATTGGATAAAATATAAACCATAAACCATGAGAACCGCTATCCCGGAAACCGAATTATTGGATGAGCTTCATTTGTGCGTAGAGTTTTTTGAAGCATATTCTGTTTGGTTAAATATAAACAGGGTTTTATCCGAATGCAGGGAAACAGATATTGTTTATCAGCGGGCGTTAATGTCGTGTTATTTCCGCGCTAAAGGGTTTTCTTATGCGCAAGTGGGTTTTATGCTTAACCGAGACCATGCCTCTATTATGAATCTTATGAAAAACTACACAAGGGGGGCTTTAGCTGCCGGGCTAAGGCAAGATTTTAACAAATTCCGGGTATTAATAAATGCAACCGTTCAGCCCAACGACATAGAAAAGAAAATACAATATCATTATTCAGAAATTGCAAGGCTGCAAAAAATATTAAAAGATTCACCCCGAAGCGGTATTGTTTGCTAACTACAATTACAGGAAAAAGCAGAAATTAAAAAACGGAACATTAAAATAATTTAAAGATGGACTACGAAACACTTAAAAAAACAATGGCTAATGGCATAGAAGGGACTGAAATGTGGCGGGCTATACTTGGTATAATTAGTTGTTATGAGGCTATGGGCAAGCCAGCGGAATCCTGCCTAAGCCACATTGAAAAGATTTTAAAAAACAACACCATCTAAGCTATTACAGGAATAGGGGGTACTTTTTTTGATGTTTTTTTGTTTGCTGTGTAATATCAACATCTTCTCCTGATAGAGGGGTTTAATGCCCTGAATAGAAGCTTGCTGTTATTGTTAATCATCTTTAACAGCACTGGTATATTATCATTCCACGCCCCTGATTACTGTTTTTTACGTGAGCATCACCGGATTCAAACCCTCTTTAGGTATCAGTCGCCTGTTGTTATGTTGGAACAGAGCAGGACATTTTCCGGTTTGCTGTCATCAGAACTTTGAATGGGTTTAGCACAAGCCATTTATTAGTGCATTATCGCTTCATGTCTGACTATGATAGGTCAACCTTAACTTTCATTTAGGCATCCAAGATGGCGGTTGCCCGTGTGCGAAACAGATTTAATTACACCGCTAAAAAAGCGAAAACCCGCCAATTTATTGCTGTCCAATAATTGACGGGCTCGTTTGTCTGCGAAGAAGCGGACGGGAGTACTATCTTTGTGTATTCAATGGACAGCATTGAACTTTTGGGTTTGGTTATTTTAGGTGGTGCAAAATTAAGCAAATAAATGAAATAAACAAATTTGTAAGAAAATATTTTTAACAGGGGGTGTTAATAACTATTTTAAGAAATAATTTGGCAAATCAAAAAATGGTTATACATTTGCACAATAATTATTATACAATGAACAAAACCAAAAGAGATAATACAGGGCTAATAGTAGTGCGCCCGCAGGCAAAAAACAAATTCTTAAAAAAGAAATTGCAGGAGCTTGCTGAAAAATCTACTTGCCCCTCTCTCAACAACTATCTTGAAATTCACTTACTTAAACTTGTAAAAAAATAAAACTATGAGAACTATTCACACCACCGATGAAGATTTCGACACCCACGTAAAAGAAATTATTGGCGATTTTTTAGAGCAAAATAAAGAGGATGCTGCCGAAGCAAAAGAAAACGGGACAAGCCTTGACGACTATCTTTGGAAAAATCGTGAAGAAATAGGAGGATTGTTTATTCAGAATCTACAACAGTGGACGGACGTAGAGGAGATTTGTGGTGAACAATGGAACGAATTGGAAAGCGAAGCAGATGAAGAATAAACTAACGTCAAGCAACTGCCCATTATGAGAAATACAATAAATGACACAAGAGGACGTTAAAAAATTTGCCAATGCGGGTACAACGGACGTAATTCTGAATGTAATAAAAGACGAGGAGTTTATTGAGAAAAAAGATGAATATGTTTTTTACCTATGTGCCTACATTAAAGAATTGAGCGGAATTGTTATTCAGGTTGATTCGTGGAATGAGGACGAACTAATTAAAAAAGCGCAAGCCCTATATACTATGTTTGCCCGCTATCAAAAGGAAGACCACAACATAGTGTTGCCCGCAAAACTTAACTTTACAATCCATTATAAATTTACATTTGAAGAATGGATGCAAGAATAAAATGAATCTCCTAACCATAACCTCCAAATGGATAAGCTGACCGCAAAAGAAATTGCCGATGACGTGCAACAGACCTTTGAGAATGTTACTAACGAATACCGGAACTTATTAGAACAGAGGATTATAGCCTATGCTCATTCGTTTATCGAAACCCGAAAAGACAATATTGAAAACCGCAAAGCCAAATTCATATCCGATGTATCGTTATTCAGGCATGAGTATTCAGACGAAATGCTAATTGAGTTCGTAAATTATTGGTCAGAACATAGCCCTAACGGTAAAAAGATGAAATTTGAAATGCAAAAAGTATTCGACATCAGCCGAAGGTTAGCAACATGGAATAAAAACTCAAAACAGTTTAACAAAAATGGGAACGGAGATTCAAAAAGTATCGAGCAGCAGATTGCCGAGAAAATCGGTTAGCAGCGTTTCCGAATCCCTGCAAAAGAAAGGCATCAACTTCCTGTCTTTAAAAAGACGCGGATTTGAAAAGCCCCTGCAAAAGTGGATAGCCCTGCAAACGCTGAACTTTATTAAAGCCAACTACCCGCAATCCGATTTGGTGAACACTCCCGTTATATTTTCTCAAAACATACTTGAAAATAAACAGGACTGGAAAAGGGATGATATAATTTTGTTTTTCAAATTCTTTTTATTAAATTCACACCTTGAAGAACTCAAAGTTTATGGCAGCAGCTTTACCATCACCCCCGCAATATTATTTAAAGCGGTATCATTATTTGAACAGGAAAAAAGCGCATACCGAGAATCCATTCACAAGTCTAACCATATAGCTATACCCTCAGACGAAAAACGAGCAGAACCGGAACAGGTAAAAGAAATCGTAAAAGGCATTTTACATAAAACATACGGTGAAATAGTAAAAGGATGGCGCACCCCCTCGATATTTCCCGAACAAATAAAAGCTGCTGAAAATTTCGACCCCGTATTAAGTAAAGCAGATTACAATGTGTTTATAAAATCCATTCCTACATTGAAAAAAGAATATAAATTATCGTGGATTGCGCAATTAGAAAAAATAAAATATGGAGTAGATTCAGGGGAGGAAAAAATAAAAAATGAACTATTGAACTTACTAACAGCCTGAATAGATGATTGCATTATTTTCGGTGCGTATAACCCACAAAAAAACCAAAGAAGTGCTGACAACAGAAACGATTGCCCGCAGCGCAGAGGATTATCAGGACAGGTTTTATCAGCGCACCGCCCTACGTTCCCTCAACAAAGACCCCAATTTAGAGAAATGGGACGTATCAAATTTCACTTTCACCGCCACAATTAAACAAGTAATGGAGCAATGAAATGAGAGAACTATTCCCACTACCCGCAGGACTAAACCCCGAACTTGTCAAAATGGTTGAGTATCAGGAGCAACAAAAAAGGGCTATGTATGAAAGAATTGGCATATCATACAGGAAAAACCGGATAAAGAGAAAAAAGAAAAAATAATGGCACGAAGCAAGCACCCCTTTCAGAAAAGCGTATTCCACAAAGAGGATGTAATACAGAACAACCCCCGCACAAGGATGAACGGCAAGAAAAAGCCATTGCCGGACAGCAGCACCATTGAAACCGACCTATCACACAAAACAATTTTTTGCAAAATCTGCAAAGTGAGAGAAAAGATAGAATTAGAGTTTGAATATCAAGACTACACCCGAACGGGCAAATCGCACACGGGGCTGACAGAAATTGTTAATAATTTCAAAATCAAACATTTACACCCCGCCAAAACCGCATAACATGAACCTAACCGAAAGCATGAGAAAGAGCCGGGAAAAAGGCATAAAGAAGTGGTGGGATAGGCAAAAAGCCAATTTAGAGGCTGACCTAAAAGCGGGGAAGTACCCCAAAAGGCTTGCAAAGAAGGCACAGGACTTACTAAAAGAGGTTAAAAGGTATTCCGATACCACCCAACCCGCGAAACGAGCCTATAAGCGACCTAATAAAGCCAAGCCAATCCGAAAAATGTCAAAAAAGCGTGAAATACAGAACCGGGAATACCTAAAGCTGCGGGCAAAATTCCTGAAAGAGAATCCGAAGTGCGCCATTTTTGGCAACCCCAGCGTAGAAGTACACCATACTTTTGCGGGCAGTAAACGGTCAGCACATTTTTTAGATGTCAGCACATGGATGGCGGTCAGCCGCGCGGGACACAACTACATCCACGATAAACCAATAAGGGCAAGAGAGAAGGGCTGGTTAAAATGACAGGCACATTCCAAGTTTTAACCGACCACCAAATTAAAGAACTTAATCAGCTATTTGCGGAACACAATTACTGTTATTCTAAAATTGAACAAATAGCGATAACCGACAAAGGCGTGTTAATGGTTGAATATTTAGATTTGTGGGAAAATAAACTAAAAGTAAAAGAAATCGAGAGGTAACATGGGCGTTAAATGGACATCAGCCGAACTTCGGGCGCATCAGGAAAAAGAACTAAGCCACAGCCGGACAGTGGTAACAGAAAAGCCGAACAAGTACCGGAACAAGGTAGTTGAGGCACACGGGCGAAAGTTTGACAGCAAAAAAGAGGCAGCCAGGTATTTAGAATTAACCATGATGGAAAAAGCCGGACTAATAACAAACCTGCAATGCCAAAAGGAATTTATTTTATCAGTAAATGGTTTTGTAATTTGTAAATACATTGCCGATTTTGTTTATACAACTTTAAGCATGGGCGCAAATGATATTCCTGAACCGGACGAATATGTAGTTGAGGACGTAAAGAGTAAATTTACCCGAACGCTCCCTGTTTACAGAATAAAAAAGAAATTAATGGAAGCTATTGACGGCATAATAATAAAAGAAGTTTAGTTACTTGAAACATCCGCATCCAGCCAAACCGAACACGTAAATGTTTCCACCTCTTTTCCAAAGTAAGCGAGCCACCAAGAGGCAGGCATAGCCGCGCCCCCGCAATGGTATGGCGAAACATCTAACCAAAGTAGTTGCTCCCGGATTTTTGGATGCACACACGAATAAAAAATTGATTTCATAATTCAAATATTATAAATGTAAACAACGAAATAACCGTTCCCCAAAATGCAATGCAACAATATTTTTCGTACCAATTATCAGCCCGGAACAGAGCCAAGCAAAGTAAAGATTCAGAGAAGTTTTTCATTTTTTGTTATGTTTTTCACACACCCCTGAAACGCGGGTAAGGTTTGTAATTTTATCCTGCAAATCTAAATCCAAATCTTTCAGCTTTTTGTACCCGTCATTCATTAAATCTTCGGGGCTGATAAGTTTATTTTTCCCCCACTTAGCTATTTCAATTTTAGCGCTTTCATTCAATGCGTATTCGGTAAGCATCGCCTGACCGCCCGGATTAATTTTCAGCTTCCACGTTTTTTTAATAGCATCCGTTTCATTTTTCGCATCCACAATACAGCAGCCTAAATTTCCTGTTTCATCAGTTGCAAAAGAAATCCAAAATGTTTTTTTCATAGTTTTAATTTTAGTTATTCGTTATCTTGTTTTAATATTTTTTTTATTTCCTCAACATTTATAAGCCCTTCCGCTGTAAGGTCATCCCCGTTATCAGTTAATAGCATTAACGCCCCCAAAAGCAGTTTAGTTGCCCTTACTAAATCATCGTGCATATTCCAGCACTTAACAAGGCGTTCGGCATTAGCTTTTGATTCTTCTAAAGTGTTGCCATAAACTTGCGCCCGCAACGTTAAATTATCATCGTCAGTAACAAGGAAACTTCGATACTTTTCGGATTCAAACCCACTATCATTTAATTTTAGTTTTTCCATATTTTTAATTTTATGTTTACCATATTATTTTAATTCTTAATCTTTTCAGTTTTCTAAGATAGTATCGGATTGTAAAAGACCGGGAGTATTGCTTAAAAGAACATCTGCCGGTTTGCCAGTCCTCCATGTTGTATAATTTTAAAAGTCTTAGTCTTTTCATTCGTTGAGTGAATTAAGATTTTGAAATTGGTACAAGTGTTCCCTGTGTAGCTCCGGCAGGAATCCAGAATATATGAGTGGCTCCAAGTTCTAAAGCGTCTTTGATAAAGCCCGTCATTTTTTCGTATGAGCTATTAGTTGTCCACGCATCGAGTACCTGAACCGCCCCGGCATAAGGAAACGACTTAGGAACCCTTGACATTTTACGGCACTTATAAGCCAAAATGTAATTTTTTTCAATTTTTTCTGTTTTCATTTTTTTGTGTCATAGCTTTGTTATTTAATTATTAATTTGTATTTTTGAATTGTGTTCTTTGAGTTATTGGATTAATTATATTTAGATAAACCTGAATGAAGTTTGCAGGGTAAATTTTTGGCTGCCTGAATTAGTTTCTGTTTCATCAGGTCTATATTCATTCGCCCGGCTGAAATATGTTCTAATACTTCATAAATTAATTGCTGCGCTTCGTGGTTGCGGTCATCCTGACTAACTTTTTTAACCGGCACTTGCACCACTTTAATAAAATACGCACCATCCCCAAAAGCGAATTTAACCTTTTCAGATGCCTGTTTTATTGTCATGCAATTACAGCGAAACACAATTTCATCGGCTGCATTAACGCCCTCAAAAATGTTAGTGTGTAGCATATTGGCAAGCTCCTGCGCCCGGTCAATACTTAAATTTATTTTTGTTTTCATATTATTATTTATTTATAGTTAGATTGTTAAATTTATTTTTTACTATTTTTGTAGCTTGTTTGCTTAGTTTGAATATTCGGGTTTGTCCCTCTAAATTATATCTTTGTGAAGGTGATTGTCACGTACGAACACTTGAAAGATAAAACTTAACAGAATTTAAACCCGCAAAAAAAGATTTGAAATGAAAATTATAAATGGGTTTAAATATGAATACAAAAGAAAAAAAGAGAATCAAAAAGGGCTTGCTTACGTTGCTAAATTCTAAAGAGAAATGTTCAAGCATTTTATTATTTAATTCTTTAACTCCAACGGATAAGCCGGATTTGTTTTTTTATAATTGGTTTGAGCAAAACAAACATTTAACTGATGACCTTATTACCTATCTTCTTAGTAGGTACAAATAGTTCCACATCGGTTATTTGCTTCTTAATTACTTTCATGCTGTTTATTTCATTGAATTGATTAATGTAAAATAGTATGGCAGTTCCATCAATTACACTTAATGAAACACAAGTAAGTTTTATTGTTTTTAATGTGTATTTGATTGTCCAATACAATGAGCTTTGAGCATTAAATACAGCGTTAACGAAAGACTGTTTATAATCCATTAACGGGTAATTTGGCGCAGCAATATTATAAACATCTTCAATGGTTGCGTCTTGTATTTTTTTATTGAATTTATCATTGTTCAATAATTGCAGGTGAGTTATTGCACCATCTGTTCCCATTTTTTCTTTATTTACTAAATCAATTATTTTCTTTTTTACATAAAAATAACCGGGTGGGTTTGGCGCAGCCTCATTACTGACACGAAACGAATCTTCTATTATGGCTTCTGCTGTTAGCCGGAACATAAACCGTTCACATTTTATTACAGCGTCTTTTTGTGATAGCCTTATTAGTTCGCTATCAATCCAATCATCAGATACTTTTTTCATTGAAACAATTTTGAATTAAATACAGGAACAAATATAATTATTTAGATGGACGTACAAACACTTGTTTATAAAAATAGTTGTTACGTACTTTGCATTGAAATGAGAAAGAAAAAAGCGAAACCAAAACGCAAACCTAATTTACCCGATAATCTTATTTATAAAAAGAAGGGTGGGAGGGGTTCAAAGAAAAAAGTATATCGAGAGGAATTTTTTAAGAAGATGAAAGACGAGGATTACAACCCGAAAGGCAAAGAGGACTTTGATAAATTGCTTGGTGAAATGCTTAAGCTAAAGGGAGATTCTTTAGAATAGCCTCAAACATTCCATTTTGATTTTTTCTATTGTTGTATCTGAATACACATTCAGAAACATATACCTGTAAATACTTTTTGCTGATGTGAATATGCGCACCGTAAACCATTCTTTTTAATTGCCCGAAAAACCCCTCAATAGTATTTGTGGTTATGTCGCCCGCTCTATATTGTCCCATTGCGTGTTTTACTGCTCCATGCTTAATGCCTAACTCCTTTTCAACATTAGTATAAAGCGCAAATTCATCCGTGCTTAATTTTGCTAACTTGTCAATGTGCTGTTCAATTAACGGAAAGATTACCCGCTTTTTTACTTCATCCAATGCAAACGCTTTTACATTTCCCATTCTTTCTATCATTCCAAATACGGGTGTTTGTGTATCGGGTGTTTTACCCCTTTCGCCATCCCTTTTACCATGCGTAAAATAGGTTTCATCCGCCTCAACAAATCCTTTTAATTTATCCGTTCCTATTTTATCCATTAACCTGCGGATTACATGACACATTCTGAAAGCGGTTTTATAATGCAAACCTAATTGCCTTTCAATTTCTTTTGCTGCCACACCATGACGAGTGGTTGTAAATAAAAACATAATGTAAAAGTATTCGGTTAAAGGTCTGCGTACATTGTGAAATACTGTTCCAGCTGTTGGGTAGAATTGCTCGTAACAATGTCTGCATTGATAACAACGTCTTGTTGTAATTCTGCGCCATGCTGCGGGTTCTTTGCATTTAGGACAATGGGTTAAATGTCCATATCGAAGCATGAATATTTTATGCAAACATGCTGTATCAGTCGGATAGATTCTTTTAAATTCTTTGTAAGTAAATTTTGTGTTTTCCATAGTGGTTAGAAGTTTGAAACTTGAAACAGTTTCGGTAAAAAAAATATTATTTGGTTGGTATGCGTGGAAATTTTATGGTGTCAATAAATTTTACTCCGTCTATTATTACTGGTTGTACCCTTTTTAGTTTTATCAATTTATATATATAAGAAGTGGTAACGCTGAATTTATCAGCATAATTTTTTATTGTTAACAAGCCTATAAATGGGTCTTTCATGGGTGCAAAGATAGTAATAAGTTTCAAACTTGCAACTAAACATGAAAAAAAATTAGTCTGATAGTCAAATTGTTGGAGATTTTTTTATTGCTACTTTTGTAAACTTTTATTTTTTCAGCAATAATTAACTATGAAATTCATTTTTAAAAATTTCGGCATTGTTAAAGAGGCTTCTATTGAAGTTAATGGACTAACTGTTATAACCGGAACCAATGATACAGGGAAATCTTTTATAAGCAAAGGTATTTATTCGATTATTAAAACAATAAATAATGCCGATACTTTTATGAATATCGAGAAGTATTCCCAGTCAACGAACAATTTAAATAATATTAATTCGTCCCATAGGTCTGTTATTCCATTCACTCAAGATAAGGCTCAAAAATTTAATACGAATATTTTAGTTCAAAAATTAGTAAATCTTTACATTGGCAGAGTGCAATCAGTTAATGCCGAACTTGCAAACGAGGTTAGGGAATATATTGTCAAAGTAAAGGAGGATTTAGAATCAACCAAAGTAAACGCACCTGATTCCACGAAAAAGAGGTTTGAAGATGCAATTTTAAATATCAACATATACGAAAAAAAAATTATTCAGACTTTAGAGGATATTCCAACGGATGAAGCAAAATATAAAACATATTTTGACAGAAACATCATTCAAAGAATATTTCAAAGTCAAATTAATTCACTTTTAACAGACAATGAACTTAGTATTAATATTGAAGAAGGGGTAACGTCTATTCTTAAACTTGTAGTAGAAAAAAACTTAACTTCATCATTTAAGGTTGACAATCCGTTCTATTTAAAAGATGCAACAATAATTGAAACGCCAACGATTGTACAGTTGGCAGAATTTATTACTAATAGTTTAGCATTTTCCCCAACGGGAAATCAGCGAGGGGATTTACCATTGCACTATTCTGACATTTCTCAAAAAGTTAAAATTTCACCTCCTGTTAGTAGTGATGTCTTTGCGGAAATATTTAAAATGATTAAATCTGTTATTTCTGGAGAAATGAAATTTAAAAGTGATGAGGGTGGAATAGTTTTTATAAAAAACAATGGAGCTATTGTCCGGGCTTTTAACATAGCTACTGGAGTAAAATCATTAGGATTACTCCAATTATTACTAAATCCTACATACGTTAATCAAAACTCGCTATTAATTATAGATGAACCAGAGGTTCACTTGCACCCACAATGGGAAATTGAATACGCTAAAATCATTGTGAGTTTATGCGCAAGTGGAATACCTGTTGTAATTAGTTCACATTCGCCATATCTGATTCAAGCCCTTTCCAAGTTCAGTAAGGCAAATACATTAGTAAGCAACAAAACTCGTTTTTATTTTGGCGATAAATCGGAAGGTGGATTTACAACTTTTATAGATGTAACGAATGATAAAAATCCTATTTATAAGAAATTAGCTGAACCAATGCGTGACCTTATTAATAATTAATATGTTCAGTGATTTAATAAAATTCTTAAAAGACAAAAATTATTTTATAGAAACCGAAGTTAAAGAACTTCCGAAATCTTGTTGCTTAGAATGCGAAATTCCAATATTGGACTTTTTTGAGATAAAGGAAAAATTTCAACAAGAAACACAGCAAGCCCAACCGCCAAGCGTAAACGGGCTTTTATTTACAGATTCAAATAGATTAGCTTTTGTTAGAACAGAAAGTACTCGTGAATACTACACTCAACTTACTCCACAAAATTTAGTTGCGTTATTTATGGATAACAAACTTGATGAAAAAGTCGATGGAACAGTCCAGGCTTTATCAAATATTATTTCTCATCATAAATTTAGTGCAGACTTTGAAACTCTTTATTCTTCAGCTCCAAGAAAAAGCATACATCCTATTGTATTAGCTGAACTAACTGATGCGCAATATCTTTACATTATAATTGGTTATTTCGATAAACTAAACTTAGATGGCGATGGAAGTATGATTGGAACAACGCTAATAATGAACTGTGTAGGCATTCAGAACTATTTTAATACTCAATGAAGACCTTTTCTTTTTAATAAATTAAATATCATTATTGATTATAATGCAGCCATTATCCATTCCCTCAATATAAATAATTTTTTTATTAATGGAAAATCAAAAAACAGTTTACATTAATTTTTATGATGGTATTGATTTAGTAAAGGTTAATAAATTCATCCAATTTACTACTGATGTAATTAGTAAATATAATCCAACAGAATTATATTATTTTATTTCGTCAAAAGGTGGTGATGTGGATGCTGGATTTACTTTGTATAATTTTCTGATTTCGCTGCAAAGTAAACTTACTGTAACAATGCACAATATTGGAACTATTGATTCTATTGCCAATATTATTTTTATAGCAGGCGGAAAGAGGTACGCAGCCCCAAACGCTGCTTTTTTATTTCATGGCTATACTCTTAGCTTTAATGCCCCCGTTGGGAAGGCACTAATAAAAGAAAACCTTAGTATGCTTGAGGGGATGGAAAGTAGAACAGTAGATACCTTTGTTAATAGAACAAAATTAACAGCAGAAGAAATTAATACTTTGTTTAATCAAGGTGAAAGCAAGGACGTAAAGTTTGCTTTGCAAAAGGGAATAATAGATGATATTAATCCTCCATCTGTTCCAAGGGGGGAACTTCGTCTGGCGATGTCGTTTGTATAACAGGAATACCGTTAATATGGCTTATCCCTTTGGATAAATAATAATGCCCCGAATCCCCATGTATAGTTACACATTGTTTTTTTAATTCGGGATTTTCAATTTTTTTGTCGTTTTTCTCTTTTTCATTCTTCATTTTTTCTAAGTGTTTAAAGGTGATATCCCCCTATTCATAGAGAAAGTGTTAATTTCAACTTTCATATTAATATAATTGAATAGAATTAATATACAGTGCGCGGTCAGTAGCAAAGGCAGAGGCGTAAAACTTTTGCCCAAGTAAAGCGCGGTTAATTGCTGACTTTTTAATCAATACAGGCAACTGCCCGCATTTAACAAATAACTGTTTACCTGATGCAGCTTTACGAAGCGCGGAAATGTTTTCAAAATTTGTGTTCATTTTATTGATACGTTTTTAAATTGTTTGATTAATTAGTGAATGATTGTTTATAAATACGGTGCAAACATAATGCTTATTTTAATATGTACAAGTAATAATAAAAGAAATATTGCAATAATATAGCAAGTGTTTGAAAATCAAGGCAATTATTTTTATTTATTTTTTTATCATTTAATTAAATATTTATTTATATCTTTGCGCCATCATGGAAATAGTCATCCCGGAAAATAGAGGCCGGAAACCCATACACCATTTTTACAATATGGAGTTGGGCGAAAGGAGAGTACTTGATACAATTACCTCAAGCGTAGCCTTAAACTGCGCAAAGCGGCAGGCGCAAACCCGCAAACTCAACTGGAAATTCCGCACCTACACCGAAAACGGGCACACAATACTTGTAAGAGTTCAGTAAAATGCGCTACACCTTGATACATCCGAGCCGCGAACGCTGCCAAATGGCATACAAAGCCTTTGTAGAATGGATGGGCAATGCCTCCGACCAGAACCAGTACGAGTACATACTAAGCATTGACAAAGACGATGCGCAGATAGACTGCTACAAAAGCCAGTTCAAAGAAACCGGCATAAAACTTTTAATCAATGAAAATCGCAGCATGATAGACGCGGTAAACAACGCAGCCAAGTTATCAACAGGAGATTGTTTAATAGTGGTTAGCGATGATTTTGGATGCCCGAAAGATTGGGATGTTGAAATAAAAAACACTTCAGGCAGATTAAGCGGATTAGTTACAACGCACCTTAACGAACCGGCAGAAAACTTCGCAATAATGATAGACGACTGCATCAACGGCAACCAGTCCGGCTGCATGACACTACCAATAATAAGCAGAGGCATTTACGAGAAACTCGGACACATCTACAACCCGCGCTACTTCTCCATGTTTGCCGACAACGAGCTGCACGATGTTTGTAAGAAAAACGGCTGGCTGATTTACTCTGATTTAAAGTTTGAACACCGGCACTTCATCAACGGCAAAAACCCGAAAGACCACACCTACAACCGCGAAAACTCCCAATCAGCATGGGATTTAGGAAAAAAGATTTACGAGCAAAGAAAGGCAAAAGATTTTGTGTAAGCTAACCATCCTCATCCCAACCCTGACAAGCCGCAAGCACTTTCTGGACCGGCTGATAGACGTTATCGGTGGGCAGTGCAAGCAGATAGATACTAAGATATTCATCCTTGAAGACAGGGGCGAAGAAACCATCGGCCACAAGAGAAACCACTTGCTTGACAAATGTGAGACCGAATACTGTGCATTCATAGACGATGATGACTTAGTAAGCTCAGACTACGTAGAACGAGTGCACGAAGGAATAAACAAAGGGGTGGACGTAGTAACCTTTAAAGGAATCATAACCTCAGAGGGCAAAAAGCCGGAGACATTCATTCATAAACTTGGACTAAAATACACCGAGCAAAAAGGCATCTACTTCCGCCCACCCAACCACCTCAACCCGATGAAAGTTGAGCTGGCAAGACAGGTAAAATTCCCCGAAACATCCTTTGGAGAAGATGCCGACTTTGCAAAAAGAATGGCAGAATCAGGGCTGCTGAAAACCGAGTATTTTATAGACCAGCCAATGTATTTTTATCAGTATCGTAGAAATAAATGAATTATAATATAGCAATATTTATATTAATTCTGATTGTATATTTAACCTATTTAGCCGTTAGTTATAGAAAACATTTAAAAGAGAAAAGTGCCATGACGCCAGCACAAGCAGAAACAATAGAAGACCACTATTTGTTTGAAACATCTGATATAAAAAGCATAATAAGATTAGCCAACTACATTAGAAAATATAATAACATAAAGCAAATTGAAGCCTTAAAACTTGCAAAGGATGTTTTATTTCAGGTAGAGAATAATAGAACAAAAGCCGAAAGCGATAGAAAAACAGAAGACCTTATAAGAACCTATGTTACTTCACAAGAGAAAATATATTTGACCCCAAGAGGATTAAACCGGACGATTGAAAAGATTGCCCGAATAATGTATGAATCAATGAAAGACAATAAAAACAAATGAAGTGGACGGAAGAGCAGTGTCAGGAAATTTGGAATTTAGAAAAAGAGTTTTATAGATTCTATTATCTAATTGGCAGGCCATCAGACTTGAACATGAAAGTACTTGGAGTAACGGTAAAAGAAGTAATGTTTGGAGAAAAATTAATTGATGGAAAATCTACAACACCATATAAAGAGATTAGTAAAGTTAAGGAAAAATCGGGAAAAATATTAGGCAAGGAATTAACTGAATTATTTTTTCCCATATTAGATTTTATGACAAGAGAAGAGTTTATAAAATATGAATCACTAAAAAAGAAATATGGCATACAGGGCTATGATGCCCGGCCATACGCCTACATGAAACACCGCAATAATTAATAGAAAGATGTACTCGCAAAAAACCGAAGAACACTCCATCTTGAACTACTTTCAGGAACAAAACATAAGCACAGGAACGCTGCTGGATATCGGTAGTGCGGATGGCAAGGTAATGTCCAACTCCTACCAGCTACTCTTAAATGGATGGAAAGGCGTGATGGTAGAGCCCTCGGCACATCTTATCCCGGCACTGATAAAAAACATGGAAGGACTAAATACCGAGATAGTAAATGCGGTGGTAGGAATTACCGCAGGATGGCAGACATTCTACGAATCCAACGGGGATTTTCTATCAACTACCAACACCGACCATGTAGCAAAGTGGAGTCATGTGCCGTTCAAGCCTACCCAAGTTTACGGCATTCACTTTGCTGCACTAAAAGAAAAGTACGGAGACATTTTCGACTTCATTAACATAGACACCGAAGCAACCAGCGCAGAGCTATTCTTAAAGATGTTCAGCGAGTTTCAAAACTGTAAACTATGGTGCATCGAGCATGATGGAAGGAAAGAAGAAATACTTAACTTAGCTGCGGGATATAAAGAGATTTTGTTTAATGATGAAAATCTACTAATAGGAAAATGTTCATAAACGTAGCGGTAAAGTTTTGGCATCCAAAAGGGCAAAAGAGGCTGGTTGAGTCCATCTCCAAGTACGGACTGCGCCACCGGGTATGGGAAAACACCTATCCAAAGGGATGCCCCGAACATAACCAAATACCTTACGCGTTTAAGCCCTACGCCTTTAAAGATATTAAAGACGAGGGACTGCACAAGATGGTAGTGTGGTGCGATGCCGCAGTGTGGGCACAGCACAACCCTACCCCGATATTTGACAAGATAAAACAAGACGGCTACTTTGTTCTTAGAAACGGATGGAGCACTGGTAACTGGTCAAGTGATGAGCAGCTAAAAGCGTTCGGCTACACCCGCGAAGAGGCGTACTCCATACCTCACGCGATGGCATGTATTGTAGGGCTAAACTTCGACCACCCGGCAGGGCAAACAATCTTTAAAGAGTACTTTGAGAACATTCATCTTTTCAAAGGAAGCTGGAAGAACGAAGACAACCAATTAGGAGACGACCCGCGAATATTTGGAACCCGCCACGACCAAACCATCCTCAGCCTAATCATGCACAAACACGGATTCAACTACACTGACCCGGAGGGATGGATTCACTACGTTAGCGAAGCGACACCGCTCAACAAAGAAGCAATATTTTTGTCACAGGGAATGGCGTGGGACTACCGGGACTACTACCGCGACCGCATCAAAGAAATAAACCGCAAGAGGTCGCTCGGATGGAAACAAAAAAGATGAAACCAAATTTAAACACCACCACCCTGTTAATTGTTGACTGCCTCAACATTGACCGCGCCATAAAAGTAGTAGAACGGTGCAAGGCACTCTGTGACTTCGCAGACATAAAACTTCTTACACACTTCTCCACCGACTATCCTCATAAAGTAGAAATAAAGGAAGTAAAAACACTTATTCATTACTCGGTATTCATGCTAAAAAAAATTCACGAGTATGTAGACACCAAACACATACTGATAGTTCAACGAGACGGGTGGATACTCAACCCGCAGGCATGGAACAAAAAATGGGAGCAGTACGACTACATTGGAGCACTGTTTAATCAGTATGACGTTATGGGAGTAGGTGGATTTTCGTTTCGCAGCAAATCAATCATGCAATCTGTTTCCGAAAAATATCCCCAGTGGGATGGCACGAACGAACAGGCGCACAACCTTCAAAAAAACATAAGGATGTACGAGGATGGCGAGATAGCAATCACCCACCGTCATCAGTTAGAGGCGGAAGGATTTAAGTTTGCAGACCTGAAAACAGCGTCACACTTCGGTCAGGGAGGCAATCCGAATCCACACTATCACCACAGCAGCCCATTCGGTTTTCACGGTAGCTGGAAAACAATCAATCAAGAAACCGGATTTGTTTATCCGGAAATTAAGCACGATGGCGAAATACTTACACCGATATGAAAATACGCGAACTTTTATTATCAAAAGAAATCTCTGAACAGGAATTAGAGACATGCTTTGAATTAGAAAAAGAAAAAAGTCTCAACCAAAACGATTCATTAGAGGAGTGCTGGAATTGCGGGGCAGCAAAATATTTTGTTTATCGTGTTTCACCATTTTCAGTTGAAAGATGGCAATACATTCAATACTGCATAAATTGTAAAAGAATAAATTTAAGATATAAATGTGAACCAATGGGAGGAAATCATGATGAACCAGTAAAAGTGTTTAAAGAAAAATGAATATATTCTTAGAGAAAAACGATATACACAGCACCCTCACCACGTGGCTGTACTGCCACTATTGGCAAATGTGGGCAGCCGAGCAAACCGGCCACACGGCATACATCAACTGGCCGAAAGGATTATCGGTACAATCTTACAACGATGATGCTAAATTTCAGAAAATTCCTAACGCCTATGACTGGTTTTTTGAGCAGCCATTCGGAAATAAAAAACGGGAAGAAACATGGACATGGGAAAACTGGGCAGACCCCACTCCGGTAGGCTTTATGGCGCAGCCGCTAAGCGTTATAAAAGAATACTATCAAAGGCATTTAAAATTTAACGAAGCAACGAATCAAAGAGGGCGGGCGATTGTTGACAAATACAAAATTGACTTTACAAAAACAATCGGAATAACATGGAGGGGCACAGATATTTATCTTGACGGCAGGCCGCGAATATCGATAGAAACCTACTTCCCATTCATTGATGAAGTATTAACGGATGATATGCGAATAATGTGTACAGCCGAAGAGCAGGGAATACTTGACCCGCTGTTAAATAAATATCCGCAGGCGTTTGTAGTTGAAGAATTTATCCAAGCCCCGTACGGAGCGAAAGATAACCCTGAAAGATTCTCAAATGTATCAGGATATGAAAGAGGGCTGCAACCTGTGTTAATGGTATGGCTATTCTCAAAATGCGCCCACTACATCAAGAACCGAAGCTCAACAGGGGCAGTTGCAAGCTGGCTGAGCAAAGGAAGAATAGTATCAATCGGGCACCCGGAAAACTTAGGCTTCCCGGCAAACACCCAAACAGTAGAAATAGAAGGTAAACTTTATCCGATATGAACCAAATACATCCTATAAAACCAGTCGAGATTAATAGCAACCCCAGACTGAACACTCCAATAGAATACTTTAATGAAAAATTATTAAAGCAAGATTGGCATGAAGAAATATTTGTTAAAAATGAAAACTATCATGCCATCATAATAACTCCAGCCTATGCCTTTGAAGGTATAATGGATGATGTAATTAAAGAATTTAAACAAGCGGGTTGGGATTGTTTTTACGGAAGCGCTTATGATGCACGAGGGCCACACCGATGTTTTTATGTCAATAAAAATCATTTTAATAAATGACTTTACAGGAAATCTACAACCAGCTTAAAGCCGAGGGACACGAATCTGACAAAGGGTCAATTCACAGCTATATTGAAGTGTATGAAGAAATCCTGCGCCCCTACAGGGCAACCGCGAAAAACATTTTAGAAATTGGGCTGCTTGAAGGGGCATCAATGAGAATGTGGGAGCGATACTTTTCAGAACAAGCGAATGTTTACGGGATAGATTGTGACGAAACCCCAATAGGAGGCCGGTACGATTTACGCCCGATAATAGCCGAAGGAACGCACAAAATATTTATCGGAGATGCAGAAGACCAGGCAACGATAGAAAAGTTTTTTTTAGGCATTAAATTTGATGTGATAATTGAGGATGCGAACCACAGCTTTGACCAACAAATGCTACTTTACCGAAACTTCAAACCTTATTTAAATAAAGATGGTATCTATATTATTGAAGATATACAAGAAGTGGTTCCGTTTTATAAATATATAGATTCAGAAAAAACAATAGAGACAATAGACCGCAGGCACATCAAAAACCGTTATGATGATGTTTTAGTAGTAATAAAATGAAGGTATATAATTTATACAAGCCAAGAGAAGACGGGGATTGGAAAAACCTAAATCTTTTACCGTTCATATCTTTTTATTATGATAAATATTTCTGTTATCTTAATATTGGGTGGCTTTATTACTGCATTCAATTTAAAATAAAATGACGCTCTCAATACTAATCTGCTCAATCCCAGAACGCTTTACTACGCTTCAAAAACTTGTTGACAAGTTATTAACACAATCTTACAACTACCCTGAAGCTGAAATAATTGTTTTTATGGACAACAAAAAAAGAACCATCGGAGAAAAGCGAACGGGAGCCATGAGGTTAGCGAACGGGAAGTATTTTGCATTCTTAGACGATGATGATAAGTGCAGCGAGGATTATATTGAAGAGCTATTAAAAGCCGCAGAATCAGATGTAGACATAATCACCTTCGACCAAACCGCTATTATTGAAGAGTGGGGCGAATCAACTATCAACTTCTCACTGCAAAACGAGAACGAAGAATTTAACGCCAATGGAATTACGAAAAGAAAACCATTCTCCTGCTGTGCATTTAAAACAGAAAAATTCAAGCATCTTGATTTTGGAATCAGTAATTTTGGCGAAGACACCATCTTCTGCGAGCAGGCATGGAAGATAGCCGAAACTGAACACCACATTGACAAGATACTTCACACATATATTTTCGATAAAAAAATAACACGAGCGACACTATGAATACAAACGGATGGATTTCAACTAAAGAACAAAACCCAAAAAATCTACAAGAGGTTTTAATAATATTAGAATACAAAAATATTTATTTAAAATCTAACACCGGGAGATGTCGGGCGATATTCATGGAAAACTATGAAACAGAACATACCCATCGTTCAAATATATTTATCACAGAAAACAGAAGATTTGAAGCCGAAGAAAAACTATATTTTGCGGAAGATGTTTTATATTGGATGCCGCTACCGCCATTACCGAAAGATGTTTTAGGACACTTAAAAACATGGACTAACTTTAATATGTTAGAAATAAATCAATAATGGAACTAACACCTATCCTAACCGCCCGCCCCGAAGGAATGAGCTTTGAAGAATACAAAGCAATAAGAAAGCAGCAGCAGAAAGAAATAAAAAACTACCTAAGAGGCGACTTCGCTTTCAAATCCAAGAACAAGTTAAATGTTGATAAAGAGGGTAAAGAAATAAAAGGGCTAACTGCTGAACGGATTAAAAAATAAACTATATTTGCAATTATGTTTGAAGATTTAGAAGGAATAAATTTTAGTGGGTACGACCCGGCAAACTTTCAGCCACCGCCAGTAGAAAAAGGCAGGATTGAAGGAGTGCGTCAAATGTTTATGTTAATAAACAAAAGCAAGAAAATAAAAACGCACCCTTTGGTAATTTACGAAATTGAAGTTTACCTAAATTAAATGAGCAGAATCTACGGAGAATCAGTTGAAAAGAAAATCCGGCTAATAACCCAGATACTTCTGATTTGCTTCATCTGTTTTTTAATGGGCTGCTCAAAAGAAGAAAACGAGCCAATCTGCAAAACCTGCACCCTGACCACAACCATTGACCCGGCAGCATCAGGACAGCCCACCCAAACCTACATCGAAAGCCAGACAAAGTACTGCAACGGAGAATACAACGAAATCGAACAAGGCCAGGTTTACTACAAAAAAACCTCAGTTGACGGGGGACTTCACTGGACAATCGAAAGTAAAGTAATGAAATGCGAATAGTTGATTTGTAACTAATTGATATTGAATCTTCAATAAAAATCAATGGCAGGAACAGGCGGAGCAAGACCCGGAGCAGGTAGGCGAACAAAGGCTGAAATACTTGGCCTTGCTAAAACGTTAGAGCAGTGTATTACTAAAGAGGAAGAACAGGAAATATGGAAAGCAGTTAAAAAAGAAGCCCTTAAAGGAAACATTCAACACGCTCAGCTTTACTTTGGTTATAAATACGGCAAACCATCCGAACACATCATCAACGAAACCGAGAACGACACCATTATTCGCATAATACGTGGAGCTAACGATAAACCTGAAAACCCTCCATCCGAATCAGGAGAAAGTAATACAGGGGCAGAAGCGGTTTAACGTTCTTAAATGCGGAAGACGGTGGGGGAAGACTGAAATCGCCACAGACCTTGCAGTAAATGCGCTTTTAGACGGCAAATATGTAGCCTACTACGCCCCGACCTACAAAGATGTTTACGAGACATGGAACATGCTCAAGAACACCCTTTTTGAAGTCATCAGGTCAAAGGACGAACAGGTAAAACAGATAACAACGATAACCAACGGAACGCTTGACATCTGGTCAATGGACAACCCCGATTCAGGCAGGGGGAGAAAGTACCACCTTGTAATAGTTGACGAGTGCGAGAAGGCAAACAAGTTTAAAGAGGCGTGGGAGCAGACCATCAGAGCAACACTAACCGACTACAAAGGGACGGCATGGTTTTTATCTACACCTAAATTCGGCAAGACCTACTTTAAAGAGCTATTCCGAACCTGCACAAAGTATGATGATTGGGCAGCGTTTAAATTCACCACCTACGACAATCCATTTATAGACCATGCGGAAATAGAAACAGTCAAGCATCAATTAGACAGCATGACATTTAGGTGCGAGTTCATGGCGGATGACGTTGACCTTTCACTTAATCCTTTTGCCTATGCATTCTCAAAAGAAAAGCACATCAAAGAGTGCGAGTACAATCCACAGGAGTATTTACAGTTAGCGTTCGATTTTAACGTTGACCCGATAACCTGCATTGCCGCGCAGTCAACAGAAACAGGAAAAGTAAACATCATCAAAGAATTTAGGCTTGAACAATCTGATATTTATGAGCTATGTCAAAGAATAAAAGTAGCCTATCCTGATTCAGTGTTTATAATCACAGGTGACGCAACCGGGCACAACCGCAGCGCACTAACGAGAGGAAACATTAACTACTACTCGGTAATAAAAAAAGAATTAAATTTGGTAGACACGCAGATGAAACAACCCGCAGTTAATCCGGCAGCGCAAGATACAAGAGTACTTATGAACTCCATCTTGCAGAACGGAGAAATAAATATTGACCCCTCTTGTGAATACTTAATCGAAGACATGATATACTGCGAGGTAGATTCCGAAGGCGACATTGACAAGACAAAAGACAAGCACCAAACACACCTACTTGATTGTGTAAGATATTTGTTAAATACTTTTCACAAAACCTTTTTAAAGTATTGAAATAGTTTATATATTCGCAACGTCCGTTTTTTTCGGAAATACACTTTTCTGTCCCGCCACCGGGAAATAGCGTAAACCTTACCAATTTCACCTATGGCGCAAATCATTGCGGAATTAGACTTTACGGGCGTAACCTTACCGACAGGAGTACAGACACTTTACATTGAGACTACTGATATTTACGGGGTAGTCTACACGTTATGCACCAATTCACAGGACTGGACAGGGATGAGCTTAAATACATTCCTCAACGAACTGCTAACCTGCATAAACACCGGGGGCAGCGGATTCATCGCATCGAATCAAAACCCAATACTTCAAATAACCCGTGACATTGACATTGCGCTTTTCTTAGGTAAGCAGGTTGATGTTTACTACCGAGACGGGGCAGACACCATTTACCTTGCCAGCGCAGCATGGTACGAGGTCGTAGCCGAAACCACTGGCTGTGCAAGTTGTTATCCTTACGACCTCATTTCTTGTTACGGAAATTATGTAATAGATTTAGACCTACAAGCGGCCACCGACTATACGCTAATATTCACCGACCTTCACGGGAACAAGTACTCACAAACAGTAACTACCGAAGCAGATGGCTCCTTCACCATAAGAGTAGCCAACTTTCCAGAAGGATTCTTCACCCCTGACTTCGGGGCAATCACCGTATTTATAAACAATGTTAATAACCAGACTGTAACATTCACCATTGGCTACGCAATTTACGACTGCCTGACACTTAACCTTAACTACACAACTGAGATAGCATGAATCATGTCATCACCAGTACAAAGCCCGACAAATTTCATTCATGGCTTTACAACTACGAACCAATGAAAACAGAGGCAAAAGCCAAAAAGAAAAAGCGCAAGCGGATTTATAAATCAAAAGCATGAGCGAATTAATTCTGTTACTCATCTTTAATTCTCTATTCATTATCGGCTTTCACCTCAGCACACAGGAGGGCGAAGTCAACGCATGGGTAGACAATTTGTGCCACAATTTACCGGAGTATATTAAAAAACCGCTATACGATTGTCCCACATGCATGGCGAGCGTCCACTCAACTTACATCTATTGGTACAACTACGAACTTAATCTTCATAACGCCTTAGTGTATATCATTTATGTATTTGGGTTAAGCGCATTAAATACATTAATAAATAGTTGTATTGAATATTATAGAACAAATATTAAATGACAGAAGAAACAAAAGAATTTCAGGACACAAAATCAAAGGCAATCGCCTGTGTTAATTATTTAAAATCAATTGGGGTTAATGTGGATGGAATTAAACTTACAAACTTCTTACCCAACGAACCGCCAAAACCCGACCCCAATCCAACAGAAACAATCTAAAAACGTGAATGCACGAGCAAATCATCAACTTAGGCTGGGCATGGCACGGGTACTGCAACTGCGCAATGAAAGGAAAAATATATCGAAAGGGGCTGTACAAGCTATACCACTACTATCAAAACAACCTTTTCTGGTTAGGGCGAAAGAACTCAAAGATAATACAGTCAACAGATGAAAAGCTAATTGAAACAATAAAACAGTACTGATGACAAAATGGAAATACATACAGCATCTCCTTAAACTAATCTTCACCAAGCGCAAGAAGTGGGAATTACAGACCGGGCACATTGTTGATGTAGCGTTTTATTCAGGGGGAAAGCCATACTACAAGCTGCATGACATGTTTGATACGTTTACTGAACGTGGATTAGATGCGTATCAGGTGTATGAAGAGATAAGTATGAGGATAGAGGTTACTACCTTAAAAGAGTTTGTCAAAGAGTTTAAAAAGCTGTGTAATTCTAACCCGATACAGATACTTGAAGTAAGCCGGGTGCTTAACTTCTTAGAGGAGCGGGTAAACTTTGTTATCCCGCCAAAGAATCTTATCTATAAAATGGCAGCAGTAGCCTACTTTGATGAGAACGAAAGCCCCTACACCTACAACGAGACATACTCGCAGAAAAAGATAGCGACATGGAAGAAAAACGGGGATGTTGATGATTTTTTTTTGTATCAGCAGCTCGACAGTTTGATACCCTTGCCAAAATTATCAAAAGAGATTTATCAAACCTGTCAAACGACACTGGAGAAGATACTAAAATACCAATCGAAAGCCACTTCTGGCAAGCAATCGGCAACACGCGAAGAAGTTTCTTCACTCAACGGCACGAAATAGGCGCACGATACAACACGGACACGAAATACCATACCCTCTACGACTACTTTGTTCTTGTAAATGACTTTCTTGAAAAAACCAAAAATATAAAACCTGCAAAAGCCGGCTCCTGGTCGGAAGAGTAGATGCCAACAAGCAACGTAACAAGCATAGTAGACTACAGCCCCATTTACCTTCAGCTAACGGTAGAAGGCCAGTTTGTTTACGTTAAAAAGGCGTATGTGGAGACATACATTGACCCTAACGACCCGAATATAGTATTATTCAAGTGGCACTGGTACGAGATAAACGAGGGAGAGCGGGTTTACTATCTGGACTTTAACCGCATAATAGCTCCGGCAACTGCCTCGGCCGCAGCACTAAAAGCCGCGATAGACGCAATGTTAATATCACAACTAACCAGCATAGACGAGGAATATTGGAAACACATGATGTTAGGAGGAATGTAAGATGGCAGAATTTAGAAGAGTATTAGCACAAAGCGCACCAGCAGCAACAACCTTAACGGATATACTTACCATTGCGGCAGCGACAGAGTGCGTTATAAGCAGTGTAGTGGTGTGCAACAGGGATGCTTCTGCTACCACCTTCCGGGTATCAGTAGCCCCAAACGGGGCGGCAGATGCCAACGAACAATACCTATACTACGATGTGCCTATTCCTGCCAATGATACCTTTATAGCCACCGTAGGAATAACGCTTGATGCAACGGACGTAATAAGAGTTTATGCTGGCAATACCCGATTATCATTTAATTTATTTGGAGTACTAATAACTTAAAAACATGTCACAAGGATTCACACGAGAACAGGAAACAATAGAGCATCTTGATAGCATTATCATAGGGCTAAAAAAACTAATTCAGGTTGCCAACACCCCGTCTTATACAAATGAGATAGGGATGGTAAAAATTACACCGGGCGCATCAGCCGGCACGCTGCCAATAAGCGGCTCAGTAGCCTTCACCACAGCAGGTTCAGGATTAGTTGACCAGACCTTTTCAATTTATTTTCAGAACAAGATAATGATTAACACAAGAAACAGCCAATTAATTACACGATAAATGCCAGCATCAATAAATGAACATATAGAAGTCCTCGACACCCACGAATGGGAACTATTATCACAGCCGGTAATGGCGGCAATAACAGCAGTAGGAAGCGGGTACTGGTCAGCAGAGGATTTACGCAATAACGGCTACAACCACCCGATAGTATATCTTAATGGAACGGCATCCGCACAATACGGGTATAATATTATGCACGATTCGTGGGGGCAGATTAACACTACTTTCGGAGCAGGGGGCGGATTCGGGGCTGGCAACACAGCAGTATTCAGCCCCGCGTTATCTCCATCAGGAGTATTAGCAGCAGGCGGAACAACCACTAAGGTAGTATTAAGCACCGCACTACCGGCAACAGTAGGCGAAAATCAATTAGCTGACAGGGGTGATGGCAAAGGATTTATTATTAGAATAATTAATATCGTGACAGGGGTTATATCCGAGCGCAGATGTGTAGCCAACACCTCAAGCACTACACCGACAATCATTTTAGAGTCCGCCCTACCAACCGCACCAAACGCCAATGACCGATACGAATTTCTTTCAGGGAGTTATTTATATTTAGGCACAGGTGCAATCGCGGCAAATCAGTGGAGAAGATATGATTGTTTAACTGCATCACTATCATCATTAGGCACTACAAACTTAATAGCAACCGTTCCGACAACTGGCAATTTCTTAGTAGCAACGGACGAAGGATATGTGCCACACGATAGAAAATCAGGAGAGGGATATTTAGGAACATCAACTTACGGCAGCGATATAAACGGAACTACCTTGCAATGCCTGACAGCAACGGCAATCGCAGCGACAACGATAACTGGACAAGCGGCAGGCGGAGATGCGGCAGTGTTAGTAAATCAGTACCGCAATTATCAAATAAGAATTGTTGAGGACACCGGAACGCCAACAGCAGTAGGACAGAGGCGCAGGATAATCAGCCACACCGCAGGGGCATCCCCGGTTTACACCATTTCATCAGGAACGACAAATTGGACGGTTACACCATCAGCAACAGCAAAGTATGTAATTGAAAACTGGACGGATAATATTCTCGGATTCTTCGGAGGCACAACAACGATGTATAATTACACCATCGCCAATAACTACACCGCAGTAAATACCTCTAACCAGTGGGACACAACCACATGGGCGGTAAAGGGGACGACAACGCAGACCACAGGCGCATTTGGCTGGTTCGCATTCGGAATGGTAGCTGATGAAATCAACGCTGTTAAATCAAGTAATATCTTTTTATTCAGGGGCGCGACTACTACCTATGATTTATTCGACATTGCGGGAGCGGCAACAGGAAGCTGGACAAACGCTTTAACAATAGTTGATTGGGCAGGAGGCGCGACATCGGACACTATTGTAGCAACTGACTGCCTTCATGTAGCCTACAACCCTCATACACAGGACGGGAGATATATGTATTTCTGTGTTGGAAACTCAACCGTTGCATCCACCTATCAAAGGCCATTTATAAGATTTGACTGCCAAAGCCGAAGGATAGAAAAAATCGCGGGAATACCAAGCATCTCCGGCAGTGGCGGTTTCAGCGCGGCACGGTGGGCGTTTATATCGCTCGGCTACCTTGCTGATGGAACAAAGCTCGCATTTTATAACACAGGCACACCGCTTTCAGGGGCAAGTTACTGGAGGTTGTGGCTAACAATGTAAAAACATGACATCATACTACGAAGTATCATTAGAAGGAGTTATTGAGCAGGCGGATGCCAAATACAGGATTGTTTATTCTAACCTTATATTCGGAGAATTTGAGCAGCCGTTTCTGAAATTCAAAAACAGAACCGATGCAGAACAATGGCTTGGCATTCTTAAAAAGTTACAGGGAGATAAAGGAGTATTCCCGTCAGAACTTAAAGTAGTTACCAATGCCAATGGTATAAAAGTAGAAATTACCTACCCGATAGTGCCGGTAATAACCGAAACAGCATTCTACACGCAGAATGAACTTGACCAATCAGCATTAAAAAAGAAGTGGATTAAAACCAAATTAAGTTCAGAACAGCTTACAGATTTAGGCTTAACACCATAATCACCCAATGGCAGTAGAAAATATAGTTGTTAATGTGTCGTCAAATGCGGAGGCCATGAAGCCTACCATTGACCTATTGGTAAAACTTGGACAGATTACGGCTAAGGATGCTGAGGAGTTCAAGAAACTTGCTGACCAATCGGCTAAGTTAGCGGTTGAATCAAAGAAGGCGGCAGAGGAGGCAACGAAACTTTCGGATAGTTTGCCTGGAGGAAAAAAGAATCCAAGCCCATCTAAAGAGGCAGAAAAAACCACTACCGCTTTTAAATCATTAAGGTCTCAGGTAGCTGAAGCGAAGGTTGAAGCAGCGCGGCTTGCTCAAACAATGGGCGAATTTTCGCCACAGGCTATTGAAGCAGCTCGTTCAGCAGGAAAATTGCAGGACAAGATGGATGATTTAAATAAGGTAATAAGAAACCTTAATCCTGAACAAAAATTAGGTGCATTTCTTCAATTAGGTACAGGTATTGCTGGTGGATTTGCTGCTGCACAGGGGGCGATGGCATTGTTTGGAGAAGAATCAGAGGATGTTCAAAAGGCATTATTAAAAGTTCAGGCAGCGTTAGCTCTCACTCAGGGACTTCAATCGGTTCTTGGATTAAAAGATGCTTTTACAAGCCTTAGAATACTTTTAGGAATAACCGCTACTGCCCAAACTGCACTCAACACAACTCAGGTAGCGGGGGCAACGGCTACAAATGTATTAGCAACCGCACAAGCCAGACTTACGGCAATTATGCTGGCCAACCCCATTGGGATAGTAGTTGCCGCATTAGCTACACTGGTAACCATTTACTATGCTGTAACACGCGCATCAGAGCGGGCGGAGGCAGCGCAGGAAGCGTACAATAAACAATTAGAAAAGAACCTTAAATTCGATGATGCCATAACCGCTGCTCAGGAAAAAAGGTTAGCGGGGAATGCAGTAGTAAAAGATTTGGAACGGCAGATAAAGTTATTGGAAGAAACCGGGGGCAAGCAATCGGAAATATTAGCCCTTAAATTAAAGCAGAATGATATTGATTTAAAATATCAGCGCATCCTTCGGGATAACGTAAAGAGTACAGATGCTTACAATAAATCTACACAAACAGTATTAGACATTCTTAACAACCGATTAATCTTACAGCGCCAACTTAATGCTGCATTACAAGAGGAGAGGGCAGAAAATGTAATACCAACCGATTCTATTAATGCGATTCAAAAAATGATTGATTCGGTTAAAGAATCAATGAAGCCGATTAATGAGCTACCCGACAAACTTGATTTAATTAAAGTAAAAACTCAGGAGTTTGGTAAAGCAGGTGAGTTGGCATTTAAAAATATCTTAGGGGCAGAAATAGGATTTACTAAAGAGGGGCTGGCTGCGCTGGAAAGTTTTACCGAACAAGGCAAAGAAATGTTTATTGATTTGTTTACCACATTAGCAGTAGGATTTGAATCTAATGTAGACCAATTAAACGCAGAGAAAGACCGAAGATTAGAGGCATTTGATGAAGAGGAGGAAAGACTTGAAGAGCTAAACAATAATAAAATCATATCGGATGGGTTATATGCGCAAAAGCAAAAGGAGTTAGCGAAACAGAGAGAAGCAACAGAAAAGGAACTCAACAAAAAGATAGCGGATGAAAAACGCAAAGCATTCATCGCAGACCGAACAGCCTCTCTGATAAGAGTAGCAATACAGACAGCCGAAAATGCAGTTAAGCTATTTGCTGCAACTATTCCACCCGGAATACTTTCGGCACTTGCAATAGCTTTCGGGGCACTCCAAACCAGCGCAATTCTATCCGCCCCAGTTCCTAAATTTAAAAAAGGAGTAATAGGATTAGAAGGACATGGAACAGAAACATCCGACAGCATTCCCGCGATGTTAAGCAGGGGAGAATCGGTAATGACAGCAGCCGAAACACGCAAGTTTGAGCCTACACTTTTAGCCATCAGGAAGAATCTAATCAATCCCGAAATCCTCAACTCCTTTGCTATAAATCACAACTTTGGAAAGGTAGAGGCGTTTATGGATTCAGGAAAACTAACAAGAGCCAATCGAAAGATACTACCAGAACAAGCCGATAGGATTGGGCGAAGCGTAGCAAGATACATGAGCGAATACAGTTACAACTCCCCGCTAAGAAATTGAAATTTTACCTAAATAACACCTTTATAAACGATGAACCTGATGGCGACATCCTGACAACCATTAAGCGGGACTCACAGCTTGGAGGATTTCTAATTACCAACGATGCGAAGCTAAAATGGCATGGTGATGGATTTGATTTGATACAAGGCGTAATTGACACTAGCGGTTTTTGCGCGGAGATAGCCTGTGAAATATGGGATAACTGTGATGGACAAGACATACGGATATTTATAGGGAAGATTTTTATTCTTGAGATAGAGAAAGACTCCAACTGCATCATCACCGCCCCGGTTCAGGACAACAACTTCTACGCCCGGATTAATAAAAACAAATCTATTGAGATAACAGTAGACACTACCCGAAGCAAGAACGGAGAAACGATTGATGCAGCGGCAGAGAATACAATCACGATGTTTA
>Ga0208454_1000098_pt1 | contig 64329 bp, 50 predicted proteins | sample EasRivMeERMZT100_FD_187530 | JGI IMG/M metagenome (GOLD analysis project Ga0208454, IMG submission 187530) | Soil microbial communities from meander-bound floodplain in the East River, Colorado, USA - East River MetaG ERMZT100 (SPAdes) (version 2) | ecosystem: Environmental > Terrestrial > Soil...
TTTGACGGGGCCTGAAGCGGGCCAATGGAGAAATCTTGCCTGCGAGCCGAAACTTGCGCCTCCAAGGCCCAACTCCTCTCGATCACGCTACACGGTTTGCGGATTTTCCCCTCTGCCAACCCTCCCAACCCTAACTCTGTTCGCAAATCTCACTGCTCTGACCTTGCGGCCACCACAATTGCCAGGTCGTGAGAAATGCGGGCTAGCTGTTTTGAATTTTGTGCTTTGCACCCATTTGAATTTGTTTCGATCCGCGGGGCCGCTTTCGAATTTTTTTGTTCTTGGCGGCCTTTGCGCGATCACGATGAAGGTTCAAAACGTTCAAGCCCTTCAACCGCTTCGCTCCGCTCAAACGGTTTGAACGATTGGAACTGCTTGAACGGTTTGAACAGCCACGCGTCAGCGCGCTGGCAGCGGTCCGTCGCCAGATATGGCTTTGAATAGTTCGCGGATATCGCTGTCGCGCGGGATGGCGCGGACGACTTTTTCCTCTTCTTCAGCGAATATCGGAGAGGCTTGTTCGCCGGCAAATTTTTTGAAGTCGACGTGAAACGCCGGGTCTTCGAAAGTTTTGCGCATGGCAGTGCGCAAGACTTCGACTCTCTCCCGCGGCGTACCCGGCGGGAGCACGTAGGGTGAGCCGGCTTGCCTGAGGCCGCGCTGCATGGCGAGAACTTTACGCTCGCGATCCGATTTGGCGAAGGTTTCCAGCTCGGGCAGATGACCGAAGCGGGGATGTTTGTTGCCCCTGGGCACTTCGAGGATCGTGTGGAAATCCACCAGTCCCTTATCGAGCCAATCGGCGTTTCGCTGTAAAACCGTGTCGGCGAGGTTCGATCGCGCGTCGACTTCGCCGCTCAACATGGCGATATCGATCTCAGGACCTGAATATCCAACGACGAATTTCGGCTCTTTGAGACCCAATATCCATACGAAAAGCCGACCGGTGATGTAGATCGTGTGGCCGACGGATTGCGCGCCGGTTCTTAACCCTGAAGCGGCGCGAAGTTTTTCGATGGTATTGAAGCCGGCTTCCTTGCGGGTGGCGAAGACCCAGTGGACGATGCTGTCGGGAGAGCCAAGGTAGATAAATTTGTCGACATCGTATTCGACGCCGGCGGCGCCGAGCACCGCGTTGGTCACCATCGACGCGCCGAGGTTGGCGATGGTAAGGCCGTCGGGTTTGACTGATTTGAACATCTGGTTTGCCGCGGTTCGCCCGCCGGCGCCAGGGACGTACTGCGCGACGATATTGGGATTGCCGGGAATATACTTGGTCAGATACGGCATCATCGCCTTAATGCGCAAATCGCCGGTGCCGCCGGGATTCAAGCCGATGATCAATGTGATGGTTTTGCCTTGATAGAAGGGCGCCTGGGCGTGAGCCCCGGCCCCACACACCATGAATGCAATAAAGCAGGTGACAACCCCCACCAATTTTAGTCTGCGGGGCCGCTTTTGGATTTTCGATTTTAGATTGTCGGAATAAGACTTCGACGGAAATGATTTCATACGCGAGTTCTCCGGGTTTTCACTCCATAATCCAAAAACTGCCCCGCAGACGAAAATCTCTTTATTGCCTTTTTAATTTCTACTTTTGCCTTACCTAAGGACCCTGTCTGCTCTTACCAGCACATTCGGCGGAATCGTGAAGCCGATCTGTTTCGCCGTAACGAGGTTGAAGACCAACTCAAACTTCATCGGCTGCTCAACGGGTAAGTCAGAGGGCTTGCGGCCTTTCAGGATCTTGTCCACGTACACAGCCGCACGCCTGTACTGATCCGCTTGGTTGGTTGCATAGGACATGAGGCCACCAGCCTCTACCCAAACACTTCCTTCGTACATCGAAGGCAATCGGTTCTTTATGGCCAGGTCGGCGATCTGCTTATGGTAACGATTGAGCGCGGCACCCCTAATCGTGACGAGCGCATTAGGGCTCCGTTTGGCCGCAACTTGAAATGCGCGCTGCAAATCGGGGTTCGGACCTCGCACTTCTAGGGATTGAAGCTGTATCTTTAGAGCACGCGCCGCAGCTTCATACTCCTTAAAACCAATAATCGGCCCCGGTGCGTTGGTATCCCAAAGGACTCCGACGCGCGACATCCCCGGAACTGTCTCCTTCAGCAATTCCAGCCGTTTTCCGCTTAATTCTCGGCTTAGGCTGGTCAGCCCCGTGATATTTCCGCCCGGGCGCGCCAAGCTATCGACTAGCCCCATCGCGACCGGATCCTGAGTCGTCACCATGACAATGGGAATCGTCTTGGTTGCCTGCTTGGCTGCCCGGATCGCAGGTAAATTACTGCTGACAAGCACATCGACCTTAAGTTGCACGAGTTCGGTAACGAAGCCTGGGACGCTGGCGAGGTTTCCCTCAATGTAGCGATACTCAACCAGGATGTTTTTTCCCTCGATATAACCGAGATCTCGTAGCCCTTGCCGGAATGCCTCGACCAGAGGGCCGGGATTGTTGGCATCGCCACTTGAGACCAGAAATGCTATTCGGGGAATTTTTGCCGGCTGCTGCGCCCGAGCTGGAAAGGGAAGAGCCAAGAGCATCGAGCAAAAAGCTCGCCGAGTGATTTTTTTGTGCATAAGGTTTCCGTCGATTGTTTTTTCCCTCACCCTCGCCTTGGCGTACTTAGCGCGACCACGCGGAAGGTTCAAGCTGCTCAACCGCTGCGCTCCATTCAACTGGTTTGAACGACTTGAACTGTTTGAACAGCCACGCGTTAGCGTGGCGGCAAGGGCCCGGCGCCGACGATCTTTTTGAAGATCTCGATGATCTCGGGCGCGCGCGGAATGTCGCGCACGGCTTTTTCGTTTGCCTCCGGTGTCAACGGCGTTGGATCGTCGCCGGTGAGCTTTTTAAACTCCCGGGTAAAATCCGGATCGCTCAACGCTCTGCGCATCGCTTGCTGAAGAATCTCGATCCGCTCTTTGGGCACTCCCGGCGGCAAAAAGAAAGGCGAACCGGCCAATCTAAAGCCGCGCTGCATCGCCAGCACCTTACGCTCCCTTTCCGATCTGGCAAAACTCTCCAGCTCCGGAACTGAAGCGAACTGGGGATGTTTGTCGCCCTTGGGCGTTTCGAAGACCGCATGGACATCAATCAGCCGCTTATCGAGCCAATCACGATTGCGGTGCAGCATCCAGTCGGCAGCCTGGGCTCGGGCATCGAGCTCGCCACGCATAAGAGCTAGGTCAATTTCATTGCCGGCGTAAGCAGTGATGAACTTGGGATCTTTCAAATTGAGCAGCCAGGCGAACAGCCGTCCGGTGATATAGATCGTGTGACCGACGGACTGGGCGCCAATGCGGATGCCCGCGGCTGCTCTGAGCTTTTCCAGATTGCTCAACTGGCTGTCTCGGCTGGTGATGAAAAGATAATGCGCCGCGCTGTACGGCGTGCCGAGGTAGACGAAGCGATCGATGTCATATTGCACGCCAGTCTCGCCCATAATGGCGTTCGAGATGAAGCCGGCGCCCACATTGCCGATAGTGAGGCCATCAGGCTTGGCCGTTCGATAAAGATGATTTGCTGTCTTGCGCCCGCCGCCGCCCGGCATGTACTCGCTGACGATGGTCGGGTTGCCCGGAATGTACTTCTGGATAAACGGCAGTGTCGCCTTCACGCGCATATCGCCGGCATCGCCCGGCTCGCGCCCTTGCACGATGGTGATGGTCTTGCCTTCGTAGAATGAGGACTGAGCGACTGCCGGTGTTCCCCAGAACATCGTGAGAACGCAAAGACTGAATAGTCGCGAGTAGGTGTTCGCATTCATTTGAGTGTCCTCCCAACTATATGAAGGTTCAATTCGTTCAAGCCGTTCAACCGCTGCGCTCGGTTCAAAACGTTTTGAACGACTTGAACTGCTTGAACGTTTTGAACGGCGGCGCGTCAGCGCGCCGGCAGCGGCGCGGTGCCGGCGAATTTTTTAAACAGTTCGATAATTTCCGGATCGCGCGGGATGTCGCGCACGACTTTGGCTTGATCTTCGGGATTGAGCGGCGTCGGGTCGTCGCCGCCGGTGAGTCTCTTGTAGTCGGCGGCGAACTGCGGGTCGCTGTTGGTCTTGCGCACGGCTTCTTTGAGGATGTCGAGCCGGTCCTTGGGCGTGCCCGGCGGCGCGAGCAACATTGTGCCAACGACGCGAAAGCCCTCCATCATCGTCAAAAGCTTGCGCTCTCTTTCCGTTCTGACGAAGCTCGTGATGTCCGGCAGACGCAACTGCGCGAAGCGCGGATCTTTGTAGCCGCGCGGCACTTCGATGGCGAGGTGAAAGTCGGCGAGGTTCTTGGTCAGTAATTCCTGCTGCGAGACCGTTACAGTCGAGGCGACACGAGCGTCGACTTCATTTTTGGCGAAGGCGATATCCAAATCCGCGCTTTCGTAGCCCGGCACGATCCTCGAGTCTTTCATGTCGAGTAAGTAAGCGACGGCGCGACTGTGCAGATAGCCGGTGTGGCCCACCGGGCTGCTGCCGATGCGCACGCCGGAAGTGCTGCGGAGCTTTTCCAAATTATTTATGCCCGCTCCCTTGCGCGTGACAAACGAGTAATAGAGCTGGTGCTCGGTGGCGCCCAGGTAGTTGAGCTTGTCGATGTCGTACTGCACGCCGGACTCGCCGAGCACGGCGTAAGGGATGACGCTGCTGGAAACCCGCAGCAAGGTCAGTCCATCGGGCTTGATGTTGTTGTAGATGTGATTGGTCGCTCTGCGCCCCCCGGCGCCGGCCATATACTGAAAAACGATGGGCGGATGGCCTGGAATGTTACGCGTCAATCCCGCCGCCAGTGCCCTGGCACGCATGTCGCCCACGCCGCCGGGTCCGGAGCCCACGATGAGCAGGATGTGCTTGCCTTGGTAGAAGGGAGTCTGGGCGAAAGCTGAACTTACCGACACCGAAAGGCAGATAACCACGGCGAAAAATTGCAGCATATGGTTTCTCCCTACCCGTTCAAAACGTTCAAGCCGTTCAAATCGCTCAAGCCCCCACCTCTGTCCTCCCCCGCGTCGCGGGGGAGGATTCAGGAGGGGGATTGAACGGAGCGCAGCGGTTGAACGGCTTGACGTTTTGAACCCGTGATTTTATCTAGCCGGCACCGGCCCAGCGGTGTTGAGCTTCTTGAACAGCTCGACGATTTCCGGGTCGCGAGGCAGTTCTTTGAGCACGCGCTCCATATCTTCACCTAACAGCGGTGTCGGCTCTTCACCGACGAGTTTCTTGTACTCTTTGTGAAAGTCCGGATCGCTGTACATTTTCGCAGTCGCGGCGCGAAGAATTTTTACCGGTTCCGGCGGCGTGCCAGGAGGAAAGAATGACGGTGTGCCGAATTGCCGGAATGCGCGCACCATCGCCAATAATTTTTTCTCACGCTCGGATTTGGCGAACTCCTCGATTTCAGGCAAGCGATCGAAGCCCGGTTGTTTGAGGCCGCGCGGCACTTCCATGATCGCATGGATGTCGATCATGCCTTTGGCGAGCCATTCCGCGTTCCGTATCGTCAACGTGTCTGGATTGTTGATCCGGCCGTCGATCTCACCGCGCATGAGCGCCAAGTCGAGCTCGGTGCCGGAATAGCCGACCACCATCTTGGGGTCTTTGAAACCGATCATAAGCGCGAACAACCGCCCGACGAAATAGTTTGAGTGACCGACGGTTTGCGCGCCGATTCTGATGCCATTGGCTGAGCGCAGTGTATCGATGTTTTTCAGCCCGGCTTCTTTGCGCGTGATGAAGACCCAGTGATAGGTGCTGTGCGGCGAACCCAAATATATAAACTTGCTGAGATCGTACAGTACGCCCTTTTCGCCGAGCACCGCGTTAGCGACCAGTCCGCCGCCGACGCGGCCAATGGTCAGACCGTCGGGGCGCGCGCCTTTGAAAACATGGTTAGCGGCTTTCATGCCACCGCCGCCCGGCATGTACTCCGAGACGATGTTAGGTTCGCCTGGAATATGTTTCTTTAGATACGGAAGTAGCGCGCGTGTCTGGACATCGGAACTGCCGCCCGCCTCGGTGCCCTGAACGATCGTGATGGTTTTGCCTTGGTAGAAAGGTGCCTGGGCGAACGCGCAAGTCAGTGAGAATAAAATGTAAGCGACGAGAACGAACGGTTTCAGCATAGACCCTCCTAGCAGTTTCAAAACGTTCAAGCCGTTCAACCGCTACGCTCCGTTCAAAACGTTTTGAACGAGTGAAACTATTTGAACGCCCGAGCGCTTATCGCGCCGGCAGCGGCCCCTGATCGGCCATCAGTTTGTAAAGCGAGACAGTTTCGGGGTCGCGCGGCAAGTTGCGGATCGCGACCTCCATTTCTTCTCCCGTGAGCGGCGTCGGATTGGTGGTCATCAGTTTCTTGAACTCGGTCTGGAATTCCGGATCCTTGAACGCTTTTGCCATCGCCCCGCGCAACGTCGCGACGATTTCCTTGGGCGTCGCCGGCGGCACGATGTAAGGCCAACGCGGGTAGAGAAAGGCGCGAAACAGCTCGACCATCTGTCGCTCCTTGTCGGTCTTGGCGAAGGTTTCCAAATCGGGAGCTTTGGGCAAACCTTCGGCGAACTTGCCTTTCGGTATCGTGATCGTGGCGTGAAAATTTAGCGAGGAAGCTCGCAGACCATCACGGCTGCGCTGGAAGATCGTATCGGCGCCGTTGGCACGTAAATCTATTTCGCCGTTGCCTAACGCGACGTCGAGCTCAAGACCGCCATAGCCGACGACCATCTTCGGTTCCTTGAGGCCGAGCAGATAGCCGAACATACGGCCGCTGACGAATACGGGATGGCCGACTGCCTGGGCACCGATTCTCAAGCCGGTGGCGGCGCGCAGCTTTTCCAAGCTGTCGAAACCGGCTTCTTTACGGCTGACGAAAACATAGGGATCACCGCTTTCTGTCGAACCGAGATATATCAACTTGTCGATGTCGTACTGCGATCCAGCGAGACCGAGTATGGGACCGGCGACGAGACCGGCGCCGACAACACCGATCGATAAGCCGTCGGGTTTCGCCGTCGAGTAAATGTGATTGACCGCCTTGCGCCCCGCGGCGCCGGGCATGTTTTCAATGACGATTGTCGGGTTCCCCGGAATATGTTTTTTCAGAGCCGGCAGCAGCGCCCTTGCCTGCAAATCGCCTGTCCCCCCGGGCTCGCCGCCACGAATGAATTTAATCGTCTTACCTTGGAAGTAGGGCGTCTGAGCGGAGGCCAACGGCACCAAGAACCATATGTAGGTTACGAGACAGAACCACTTACTCATCCACTACTCCTTCTACGTTCAAAACGTTCAAGTGGTTCAAATCATTCAATCCCTCTCCTGCGTCCTCCGCCGCGACGCGGGGGAGGAGAAATTTCGCGGCCGCTTCGAAGATAGGTGAGGGCTTGAACGGAGCGCAGCGGTTGAACGGCTTGAACGTTTTGAACATCCCTAAATCAATATCCAAACAGCAGTCCAGACGGCCAACGGGTTTCCAGCATATATTCAAACAATCCCCAGATCAGACCGTAGGCGAAGACGCCCATGATGAGGGACGTGTACCATTTTTCACCGCCTTCAACGAGCGCATAAAGGAAAACCAACAGCGGCAGCGTGATGACGATGCCCAAGAGCCAAATGCCCAGCGCGCCGCCGATGAACCAAGCGAAGAACAAGAGCGTGCGCCGGCGCTCGGTTTCTTTATCCAACTGGGCGTCGCTCACTTGATCCATATCCATGCCGGCAGTGTTCTTGCTGGTTTCCCAGCCGGTCATTTCACGAAGGAGCTGGATCGAGACCATAATCAATCCAGGGATAGCGGCGACGTAGACGGGCATGATCTTGGCGATGTTGGGCCAATCCCAGCCCGAAACTACAGCGACGGCAAAAATGATCAAAAGAAAAAGCGCAAAATTAGTTTTCATCCGCTGACCTCGCTACCGCACCGCTAAAAGTCGCTAAGGGATCTTCTTCTTTGGCGCGCATCTTGCCGCGCAAGGTAAAGAAGAGCGAGACCGCAGCGATTATGAAAATAACGATCACCGCCGGCCGGGCCATCCAGCTAAAGCCGTAGCTCGCCACCGAGCGGTAAAGATATTTTTCCATCAGATCGCCGAGCACGAGGCCGAGGATCATCGCCGGGCGGGGATATCCCGCGTTGCGCATGAAGTATCCGAGAAAACCGAAACCGACCAGGACCACAAGATCCAAGGGATCGCGATTGACGCTGAATGCGCCCATCAGGATGAACACGAACATGATCGGCACCATGAAGGTGTAGCGCACCTCGGCGAGCTTGGCGAGTTGGCCGGCGAGGCAAAAACCGATGAGCGTGCCGGCGATGCCGGCGAATCCCTGAATCCACACCACGCTATAAATCATGTCCGGACTTTTCTTGATCATCTCCGGGCCGGGCACGAAGCCCCATGCGAGCAAGGCGACGATGAAGAGCGCGGTGCTTACTCCCTGGGGAAATCCCAAGAGCAGAGTGGTGACAAGATCGCCGCCGTCTTTGGCGTCGTTGGCGCTCTCCGGCGCGATCACGCCGCGCACGTCACCGGTGCCAAAAGATTGCCGGCCGCCTTTGCAGCTCTGCGCGGCGTGGCCGTAGGCGAGCCAATCGACGACTTGGGAGCCTAACCCCGGCACGATTCCGACCCAGACCCCGACAAAGCTACAGCGCACCACCAGCCACCACTCACGCAAGGCGTCGCGAACGCCGTCGAACAGGCTGCCTTTGAGCGGCACCGGCTGCTGCTCGACACCGAGCTTGGTCAAAGCGAGATCGAGCGCCGACGGCACGCCGAAAAGCGCCAGAGCCATGATGCTGATGGACATGCCGTCGAGCAGATAGGGCTGGTCGAAAACAAAGCGCATGACGCCGCTCTGGGCTTGTTGGCCGATGGTCGCGAGCAGCAGTCCGAATGCGGTGGCGATCAGTCCTTTGAGCGGCCGGCTGCCGGCGAGCACCGCGACCATGCTCAGGCCCCAGAGCATGATGACGAACAGCTCCGGCGAACCCATCAGATATATTAACGGCTTGGCAGCGGGTATTGCCGCAATGAGAGTAAACGTGCCGATCAAACAACCCATGCCGCCGGCCATGAACGAGGCGCCGAGGGCACGCCGGCCTTCGCCCTTCTTGCCCATCGGGTAACCGTCGAGAACGGTTGCTTGCGAGCCCGAGCCGCCAGGGATGCCGAATAGGATCGGCAGATAGGCAGCGCAAATTGCACTCACCGAGCTGGCGCCGATCAAGAGTGCGATGCCGGTGAGCGGCTCCCATTTGATCACCACCGGCAACAAGATCGCGTAGACTAGCGGTATGCCCAAGCCTTGCGGCGCCACGGCCGTGAAGGTACCGATGCTCACGCCGATCATCATGGCGAAGAACACCTTCAGTTGAAGGATGTTCAAGAAACCTTTAATGGCGGCATCGTACAGCGAAATTTCCATGTCGTGTCATCCTTTTCTGATCGGTGGCGGCAAGGCAGCTCGATGGTCGAACATTGAGGACCGAAGATCGCGATCATTTATGGTCGGTCTCCAGTCATGCGCCACGCGGCATCCTCCCATATCAAATCTTGGCACAACATGCATCTATTATTCACAAATTTTTTACCATAATTTCGGGCCAGGGCAGCCGCTGGCGCTTGCACCTAACGCGGTGGCAGTGGCACGGCGGCGGCGAATTTCTTGAAAAGCTCTATGGTCTCTGCATCCCTCGGCAGATCGCGGATCGCCTTTTCATTTGCCTCCGGCGTAAGCGGGCTCGGATCTTCGCCGACCACTTTGTGATACTCCTTGAAAAATTCCTGGTCTCTGAAAGTCTTGCGCAGAGCTTCTTTGATGATCTCCACTCGATCCTTGGGCATGGCTGGAGGCAGAATGAACGGTGAGCCGGTCAGTCTTAGATTGCGGAACAGGATCAAAATTTTGCGCTCCCTCTCGCTTTTGGCGTAGCCGTCGATTTCAGGCAAGTACGAAAAACGCGGGTGCTTTTCCTCCCTCGGCACGGCGATAATGGCGTGTAGATCGACCAGCCCTTTTTCCAGCCATTCGGCGTTGCGCACGAGCAGATCGTCGGAGGAGACCACCGCGTCGATCTCACCGCGCAGCAATGCGACATCACGCTCCGGTATCGAAAAGCCGGTGACATCCTTGGGTTCCTTTAGACCCAGCAACCAGGCGAAGATGCGCGCGATCGTATAATTGGTATGGCCCACGGACTGAGCGCCAAAACGGACGCCGGAAGCTTGTCGGAGCTTGTCCAGAGTTCTGAAACCGGCCTCGCGGCGGGTTAAGAGTACATAATGGGTCGCGCTGTAGGGTGAGCCAACGAAAGGCATTTTGTCGAGATCGTACTGCACGCCTTTTTCGCCGAGCACGGCGTTGGCGACCACGCCGCCGCCCACGTTGCCGATGGTCAATCCGTCGGGACGGGCGGAATTGAAGATGTGATTGGCCGCCTTGCGCCCGCCACCGCCGTCCATGAACTCATGGACTATCGTGGGATTGCCAGGGATGTATTTGTGGAGAAACGGCGTCACGGCGCGCACCCGCAGGTCGCCCGATCCGCCGGCGGCCCGGCCGTGCACGATGGTGAGCGTTTTGCCCTGATAGAAAGGCGCCTGGCCAAAGGCGCTGTCTGAAATAAATAATATCAGCGCTAGTAACCCAGCGTGTACGGCGGGCGTCATGAATCGCTTTCTAGAGACCATAATGTGCTCCTTTTCGGACAATTGATTTGTGCTTTATCGCGCCTTTTTCTCGGGTTGTGTGCGGCGGTAGATACACGAGGTCGAAGTTCACGTCAAGACCCCAATGGCTCTGGACTATCGCAGTGGCAGAGGGTCGGCACCCATAATTTTTTTGTACAGCTGGCCAACCTCCGGATCACGCGGGATCTCTCTGATCACGCGCTCATGCGCTTCAGGCAGGAGCGGCGTCGGATCATCTGCGGTAAACTTTTTGTACTCCTTGTGAAACTCCGGATCTTTGTAGGTTTTGCGAAATGCTTCCTGGAGAAGATCGACGCGCTCTTTCGGCGTGCCGGGAGGGAGGACGAATGGTTGGCCGGCGACTCTGAAAGCGCGTTGCATTATCATCAGCTGACGATCCATATCGGATTTGGCGAAATTCTCAAGCTCCGGTAGGTAACCGAAATGGGAATGCTTTTCGCCCTTCGGAACCTCAATCATCGCGTGAAAATCGACCAGTTTTTTTTCCAACCATTCAGGGTTTCGTTGCACGACTGTGTCAGCGCTGGTGGCGCGCGCGTCGAGCTCGCCGCGCAGCAATGCGGGGTCCAATTCCGCTCCGCCATAGCCGGTGACGAACCGCGGCTCTTTGAGTCCGATAATATAGGCAAAGAGTCGGCCCTCGATATATGTCGAGAACCCCACGGATTGACCACCGATCCTGATCCCGCTCGCAGCCCGGAGTTTTTCTATGGTGTTCAATCCAAGCTCCTTGCGGGTTACGAAGACTGCGTGATGACTACTGAAAGGCGAGCCGAGGTAGAAAAATTTATCGACGTCGTATAACACTCCGGTTTCGCCGAGCAGAGCGGAAGAGACCATACCAAGGCCGAGGTTTCCGATCGTCAGCCCGTCAGGGCGGACCGATTTGTAAACGTGATTTGCCGCCTTGCGGCTTCCACCGCCCGGCATGTACTCGTTAACCACGGTCGGATTACCCGGAATATATTTCTGCAGGAAACCAACCATCGCCTTGACCCGCATATCACCCGTGCCGCCGGGGTCACGGCCTTGAATGATGGTGACGGTCTTGCCCTGATAGAAGGATGTCTGCGGCAGAGCCGGTGTTGGGGAAAACAATATGCTCGCAAGAAGAGCAGCCAGCTGCGCTTCGGCCGAGTGGCCTGATTTAATTTTCATCGAAGCCTCCTTAGCCAGAAAATTCGCCTAATTTTGGAGAAATGTTTTCATGCGCCGAATCACTTCCGGCGGTTGAACGAGCTCTTTTACCAAGCCTTCGATCTCATCGCCGCTCACCGCCGCCGGCTCTAGTCCTTTCTTGCGGGCATCGATGAGTACATCCGGGTCGGTCATCACTTTTGTAAACGCCGCGCGCAAAACTTTCATCCGGTCCGCCGGAATGCGTGGCGGGCCGAAAAACGGCCGGCCAAGATCATCCGGCGCGAGCAGTACTCGAGTGAGCCCGCGCGCGGATTGACTGCTGTTATGTTTGTCGAGAAGATCCCAAATGGTCGGCACTTCAGACAGCCGAAGGTCGCGCTTGGCGCCGCCTTGGACGAGCACACGGACGAGTCCTGACTTAGCCCAGGTCCGGCCCGGTTCACTGCCAAAGAACGCCTGAACGGTGCCACCCCAACAATGCATTTCACCTCTCTCGATGGCGAGATTCACGTCCGTTGAACCCTGATAACCGGCCACCAGGCTTAACTTAAAGCCGAAGGTCTCGCCGAGAAGCTTGGGCCAGTAATAACTCGCCGTGCCGACGCCGGTGGCGCCGCATTTGGGCGCCTCGAGGGCAGCGCGCAAATCCTCGATCGTCTTGTAGGAACTATCCGAACGGATATAAAAAATTCGCGAGGTTCGCTCCGGCGAGCCGATGTAGGAGAAATTGAACCAGTCGTACTGAACTTCTTTGCGCCCGGAGAGTTGTTCGGTGTAAAGTGCCGGAGTGACTACCGCGAAGCTCAAACCATCCGGCTTGGCCACGTTATGGATGTAGTTGGCGGCCACCATGGAGCCGCCGCCGGTCATATTTTGCACCACGAAAGTGGGGTTTCCGGGGATGTATTTCCCCATGTGAGTGGCGATCAGTCTGGCCCATAGATCATACGACCCGCCGGGTGAGAAGCCGACGATGATACGCACCGTTTTGCCGTGGTAAAATGGAGTCTGGGCCAACCCGGAAGTGCCATAGGAATAGACCAGAACGAATAGTGCTAGTGCGCCGAAGATTCGTTTGTTCACGTTGACCTCCGAGGCAGAAACTTTGCGGTGATTATGATTGACTCAACAAGTTTTTCACTTTTCACCGGGGGCGAAGGCAGCCAGCCTTGTTATCTCAATTTCCCATTAGTTTTTTTACCCGCTCGATGACCTCCGGCGGTTGGGCCGTCACTTGTTTGGCTAATTTCTCAAGCTCTTCTCCAGTCGAGGGTTCTACTTCCAGACCGCGCTTTTTGACGTCGGCCAAAAAGTCGGCATCAGACATCAATTTGATAAAGGAAACGCGCAAAAGTTTGAGTCGCTCGGCCGGTATCCCGGGCGGCAACAAATAGGGACGGCCGAGCTCGCCGGAAGCGAGTACTACGGTCACCAAGCGCCGTCCTATTTCATCGGTCTTGACCTCGTCCATCAGCTCGTGGAGCGTTGGGACCTGCGCCAATCTCTCATCGCGCTTCTTGCCCGTTTGAAGAAGCACGTGAGCGAATCCTCTGGTTTGCCACGAGCGGTACGGCTCGCCGCTGAACCAGGCCGCATGGGTCAACGCGCGGCACTGCGCTTCGTTCTTTTCCACCGCCAGATCCATTTCCGGACCACCGGGATAGCCTAGAATGATGTCGAATTTGGTGCCAATTGCTTCATTTAAAAGTTTGGGCATGTAATGGCCGACGGTGCCCGCCCCCGTTGCCGTGCACTTGGGCGGCTGCGCGGCTCGACGTACATCATGGATCGTCTTAAACGGACTATCGGAGCGCATATAGACGAGGTTATCGGAGCGATCGACGCTGCCGATCCAGTTGAATTTCCCGTAGTCGAACTGCGCCTCCTTGCGCCCGGCGAGCTGGTTAAAATAAATCCCCGGGATGATCGAGGTGATCGTCAGACCGTCGGGTTTTGCCACGTTGTAGAGATGATTTGCCGAGATCAACGAGCCGGCACCCGGCATGTTTTGCACGACGAAGCCGGGATTCCCCGGAATATGCTTGCCCCAATGTTGGGCGATCAGGCGCGCATGAGCATCGTACTGGCTCCCTGCGGTGGTTCCCGCGACTAAAGTAATCGTCTTGCCCTGATAGAACAGGGTCTGAGCCGCAAGATCAGAGAGAAATGTCAGCACCAGCAACGGGCCGAAAAGAATTCTTTTCATGATCCTCTCCTTGGCGCCGACTATTTTCGACGACTGAAAAATTGTTCACGCAATAGTCGTAACGTCGCGCACCTTGACTATCTGCTCCCCTGGCAATCGCGGCTTTTCAGTTGCAGCCAGATCCCTTTAAAACTCTTCGAGCGTAAGAATTACTGATTCGGGAATGGTAGTGTAATAATGCCCCCAAAAGCTGGGTCTCGTGTCGGATTTGTCGGATCATTGACTACTATTTATTAGGGAATTGGACTCCTTCAGCCATTTCAATTTAGCGCGGCGGCAGCGGCCCCGCGCCGATGAGCTTGTTGAAAATTTGCACCACTTCCGGGTCGCGCGGAATATCTCTGATCGCGCGTTCGGTATCTTCCGGTAAGAGCGGCGTGGCGTCCTCGCCGACGAGCTTTTTATACTCCCGGGCGAATTCGGGATCGCGAAATGTTTTGCGAAAGGCTTCCTGAAGTATGGCAACGCGCTCTTTGGGCGTGCCCGGGGGCAGGACGTTCGGCGTGCCGCTTAACCGAAACGCCCGCCCCATCATGACGAGTTTGCGGTCGCGTTCCGACTTGGCAAAGGATTCCAATTCCGGGACCTGGCCGAATACCGGGTGCTTGTCCCCTTTGGGTGCTTCGATGATCGCGTGAAAATCAACCAAGTTTTTGTCGATCCACTCGCGGTTGCGTTTGACCACGGTGTCGGCGGCGCTCGAACGGGCATCGATCTCGCCGCGCATCAAAGCGATATCCAATTCGGGTCCGCCGTAGCTGGCGATGAACTTGGGATCGTTCAAGCCGATGATGTAAGCGAACAGCCGGCCTTCATTGTAGTTGACGAAACCGACGGATTGAGCGCCGATTCTGACGCCGGGCGCTGCACGCAGTTTTTCAATCGAGTTAAGACCGGCTTCTTTGCGGCTGACGAAGATACCGTGATACTGGCTGTAAGGCGAGCCCATGTAGAACAATTTATTGATGTCATAGAGGATCCCCGAATCGCCGAGGATCGCCGAGGAAATCATCGCGACGCCCGGATTGGCGAGGGTCAATCCATCCGGCTTGGCGGAGTTGTAGATGTAGTTGGCCGCCTTGCGTCCGCCGCCACCCGGCATGTATTCGCTCACCAAGGTCGGATTGCCGGGAATGTATTTCTGCAAGAAAGGAAACAGCGCACGCACGCGCAAATCGCCGGTGCCGCCGGGGTCTCGCCCCTGAACGATCGTGATCGTCTTACCTTGATAAAAAGGCGCTTGGGCGTAGGCGGAACTGGGGAACAAGGCGATTAAGGCAAAAATGAATGTCTTCGACATCGATTTCTCCTTCGATCTGCGCAGAGTTCGTTCAAACCGTTCAAGTCGTTCAAATCGATCAAGCCCTCACCTCTTTCCTCCCCCGCGTCAGCCTGAGGCTGATCCGTCCTTTGGCGGACGTGGGGGGAGGATGAAGGAGGGGGGATTAAACGGAGAGCCCCTCGCTACGCGACCTTTGATCGCTACTCGGGGAAACGGCTGTTCCAACCCAGTCATCCTGAGTAGCTCCTGAGTAGCGCAACGCGCGTATCGATGTCGCGTATCGAAGGGTTGAACGATTTGAACATTTTGAACGTCCGCGCGCCTAGCGCGGTGGCAGTGGCGCGGCGCCGGATATTTTTCTCAGCATGTCTTGAAGCTCAACTTCGCGCGGCATCTCCCGCACCACTCGGGCCAGGTCGGCCGCGTTGAGAGGCGACGGATCGTCGTCCACCAATTTGCGAAAATATTTTGGGAACTCAGGATCGTTGAATGTCTTGCGCATCGCCTCTTGGAGAATCTCGACACGATCCTTCGGGGTCCCCGGCGGTAATATGTAAGGCGAACCGACGCCGCGGAACGCGCGCCATAAGTGGAGCAGCTTTCTTTCCCGATCGTTTTTGGCGAAGCTCTCGATCTCTGGCAAGTGGGCGAGGCGAGGATGTTTTAACCCTTTGGGGATTTCCAGGATGGCGTGAAAGTGCATGATCTTCTTTTCGAACCACTCGGGATTACGGCGCAGGGCGGAGATCGCGGCATTGGCCCTGGCATCGACCTCGCCGTTCATCAACGCCACATCGACTTCCGTCGAGGTGTAGCCGACCACGAACTTGGGATCTTTCATATCGAGGAAATAAGCGAATAGACGCCCGGCGACATAGGAAGTATGTCCGACGGTTTGACCGCCGATACGGACGCCTGGCTTAGCTCTCAACTTCTCCAAGTTGTCGAGTCCGAGATCGGCTCGGGTATAAATGATCGCGTGGTTCTCATGCTCCGGCGTGCCGATATAGATAAACTTGTCGACGTCGTAGTTGACGCCTTGCTCGCGCATTACGCCCAAGCCCACGAATGCCCCGCCGGCGCCGCCGATGGTGAGCCCGTCGGGGCGGGCCGAGTGAAAGATGTGATTTGCCCCTTTGCGTCCGCCGCCACCGTCCATGTACTCAAGGACGACGGTGGGATTTCCCGGAATATGTTTTTTCAGAAAGGGGATCATCGCCTTTACCCGCAGGTCTCCGCTGCCGCCCGCTGCCGTGAACGCAATCAGCGTGACCGTCTTGCCCTCGTAGAAATTGGCTTGGGAGTGCGCTCGCGTTGGGAGAAGCCCGAGCGCCATAGCCGCAGTGAGAAGCAGGGCACTCGGAGAGAAAATGAACTTGCCATTCTTCAAGATCCACCTCCTTGAGTTGGGGAACGAAGAAAGTTCAACCCGTTCAACCGCTGCGCCCAGTTCAAACCCCCATCTTCATCCTCCCCCCCCGGTCCGGTCATCGTGAGACTTATCGAAGGACGCGGGGGAGGAAAGTGGTGAGGCTTGATCAGTTTCAGCCACTTAAACTTATTGAATCCATATTTCTCATCTTGGCGGGAGCTTTTTCGGCCCCGCAATAATTTTGAATAACTCGATCGCCTCCGGGTCGCGCGGCACCTCGCGGATCGCCTTCTCGTGGTTCTCCGGCAGTAACGGCGACGGCTCGTCGCCGGATAGCTTGAGATAATACTTGGCGAACTCTGGGTCCAAATAAGTTTTACGGAACGCGTCCTTTAAAATATCGACGCGATCCTTGGGCGTGCCCGGCGGCAGCACGAAGGGCGTGCCGGTGACGCGAAAGCCGCGTTGCAGGGCGAGCATCTTACGCTCTTTGTCGTTCTTGGCAAAAGTTTCGACTTCGGGCAGCTTGGCGAAAACCGGCATCGGATGCTTGTCGCCTTTGGGCGTTTCCATGATCGCGTGAATATTTACCAAGCCCTTGTCGAGCCAATCGCGGTTGCGCTGCAGGATGGTGTCCGGGCCAGTCGCACGGCCGTCGATCTCGCCGCGCATCATTGCTGGATCGAGCTCGGCGCCACCGAAGGCAGCGATGAACAGCGCATCCTTAAGGCCGAGCATGTAAACGAAAAGGCGCCCTTCATTGTAGGTGGAAAATCCAACCGACTGGCCGCCGACTTTGACGCCGGTGGCGGCGCGCAGCTTTTCGATGCTGTCGAAGCCGGCGTCTTTGCGGGTGACAAAGACCGAATGGTAGGTGCTGTAGGGCGAGCCCAGGTAATGAAACTTGTCGATGTCGTATAAAACGCCCGACTCGCCGAGTATGGCGAGGGACACCATGGCCGAACTAAAGTTGCCGATGGTCAAGCCGTCAGGACGCGACGTGCGATAAACATGATTGGCCGCCTTGCGGCTGCCGCCGCCAGGCATGAACTCCATAATTATTGTCGGGTTCCCGGGAATATACTTTTGCAGAAACGGCACCAGGGCACGCACGCGCAGATCGCCGGTGCCGCCCGGATCGCGGCCTTGGATGATCGTGATCGTCTTGCCTTGGAAAAACGATGTCTGGGCGAAAGCTGGGGCAACTAAGAATTGGCAAAGTAGCAGGATCGCTGAAAACGCCAAACTTCCGGGCCTGGTCTTAGACATGCTCACCTCCTGAATTGGCTAACGGATTTGTACGCGAGTAATTCTCCTGGTCAACCGACTTCCGAAGCGATTAGTTGCTCAACACTTTTTTTAACCGCTCAATGACCTCCGGCGGTTGGCTGGTCAGTTCCTTGGACAATGCTTGAAGATCCTCGCCGCCGACCGGATCAAACTCGTAGTTGCGCCGCTTCACTTCGGCGCGAAAGGTCTCGTCGTTCATGGTTTTTGCATACGCATCGCGCAGCAATTGCAAGCGGTCGGCTGGCATAGCCGGCGGGCCGAACATCGGCCGGCCCATGCCGTCGGCGCCGAGCAATACGGTCGCCAGCCCGCGGCCCGATTGGGATGTTTTGTACTGGTCCATGAGCTCGTAAATCGTCGCAGTTTGCGGCAGGCGCGCGTCTCTTTTCTTGCTCGTCTGAAAAATATGATGGACAAAGTTGTTTTTGCGCCAGGTGTGGTAGGGCTCGCGACCGAAGAAAGCCTCGATGGTGAAAGCCCGGCATTGAATCTCGCCCCGTTCGACACCGAGATCGATATCGGTGCCGCCGGGGTAACCGGTGACGATGTTGAACTTGGCGCCGACCGTGTCCTGCAAGAGCTTGGGCAAATAGGAGTCGGGCCCGGTCACGCCGGTGGCGCCGCATTTGGGCGGCTCCTTGGCGGTGCGAATATCCTCTATGGTTTTGTAGGGAGTGTCGGCGCGCATATACATTTGACTAGCACCCCGCGCCGGCGAGCCGATCCAGCCGAACTTCGACCAATCGAATTGGATCTCCGAGCGACCAAGGAGTTGATTGAGATAAAGCGACGGGATAACGGAGCCGATAATCGTCAGGCCGTCCGGTTTTACGTTGGAGTAAAGGTAATTCACCGCGACGACATGGCCGGCGCCGGGCATGTTCTGCACGATGAAGCTCGGATTACCGGGAAGATGTTTCCCCATATGCTCGACGATCAGCCGAGCCCACAGGTCATAGAGGTTTCCCGGCGGCGTGCCGACGATCACACGGACGGTTTTGCCTTGGTAAAAAGGCGCCTGGGCGTCGGCGGCCGCGCTTGAGATAAGACTGGCGAGCACCAACCAGAACAACTTCTTCAACTGACACCTCCTGGGACCTGAAATCCGCGCCCGCTACTTTACTAAAAAACAAACTTAAAGCTAGAGGTATTTTTTGCCGATCGAACCAACCAAGCATCAGCCTCAAAAAGCGCTCAGCGCCGCGGCGGCATGGTTGCCGGGTAGGCGCGGCGCAGCGTCGCCGATAATTGGCGCAAGGCGGCGGCGAGCGGCGAGTGTTTGCGCCAGATGAGTCCGATGGTGCGGCCCGGGGCTGGGTCGGCGAACCGGCGCACGTGCAGCGCCTTGGTGCGCACCTCGGCGGGCACCGCGAGCCCCGGCAACAAGGTGACGCCGCTGCCGCCGAGCACCATTTGAATGATCGTCGACAAGCTGGTCGCGCGGAATTCCAGATCGCGCGCCTCCACGCGCGAACAAAAATCGAACACCTGGCGGCCGAAACAATGTTCGTCTTCGAGGAGTAGCACGTTGGCGTCGCGGAGCTCGGCGGGCTTGGCGGCGGCATTGCCGCGCGCCAATGGATTTTTCACCGGCGCGACCAGGACGAATGGATCGCGCGCGATGGTGTCATGCTCGACATCGCCGATATCGGCCTCGAGGGCCAAGACTGCGGCGTCGATGACGCCGGAGTGTAGATTACGTACAAGAATCTGGGTCTTGTCTTCGACCCAGTGAATGTTCAAACGCGGATAAGCCGCGCGTAGCGCCGGCGCGACGCGCGGCAGCAGGTAAGGAGAAATGGTCGGGATCACGCCCAAGCGCAGCGTGCCGGTGAGCGGATCGCAGCAACGCCGCGCGGTTTCAACCAGGCTCTCGCTGTCGCGCAAGACGGCGCGCGCCCGCTCCAGGATGTCGCGCCCGGCGGCGGTGATCAAAACTTGGCGACGATCGCGCTCGAAAAGTTTCACCCCCAGAACATCTTCGAGCTCGGCGATCTGGGCGCTCAAGGACGGCTGCGAAACATGGCACTCATCCGCGGCTTTGTTGAAGCTCAACGAATTTGCCACGGCGACGGCGTATTGCAGTTGCCGCAGCGTAAACGGGTGTGCACTGAAATTCATGGTAGGCGCAGCCTATCACAGTTATTCAAAACTTGTATTGGACAACAGCTTTTGCGCTGACTAGAGTGAAACCAATTCATTGTAAAAAAGGAGAACGATCATGGCAGATGAAAAAAAGAAACTAATTACGGCGGCTGGATGTCCGGTTGTCGACAATCAAAACGTGATTACCGCAGGTCCTCGGGGGCCGCAGCTGCTCTAAGTAACTAAAGCAACGCAGTGAGTAAGTCCAAACCACGAAAGGAGACAAGTTATGACTGACGATAACAAGTGCCCGTTCAACCACATCGCCGGCGTCGGCAGGACGAACCGCGACTGGTGGCCAAACCAGCTGCGGCTGGAGCTGCTGCACCAGCATTCCTCGAAGTCCGACCCGATGGGCAAGGGTTTCGACTACGCGAAGGAATTCAAGAGCCTCGACTACAAGGCGCTGAAGAAGGACTTGGTCAAGCTGATGACCGACTCGCAGGACTGGTGGCCGGCGGACTTCGGTCATTACGGGCCGCAATTCATACGCATGGCCTGGCACGCCGCCGGAACCTACCGTATCCACGATGGCCGAGGCGGCGGCGGCCGCGGCCAGCAGCGCTTCGCCCCGCTCGACAGCTGGCCCGACAACGTCAACATCGACAAGTCGCGCCGCCTGCTGTGGCCGATCAAGCAGAAGTACGGCCGGAAGATCTCCTGGGCCGACCTGCTGATCCTTGCCGGCAACGTCGCGCTGGAGTCGATGGGCTTCAGGACCTTCGGCTTCGGCGGTGGCCGTGCGGACGTGTGGGAGCCGGACGAGGACGTGAACTGGGGCGGCGAGATCGCCTGGCTGGGTGTCGACATGCGCTTCAGCGGCGACCGCGAGCTGGTTCCGCCGTTTGGCGCCACCCACATGGGCCTGATCTACGTCAACCCCGAGGGCCCGAACGCCAGCGGCGACTACATGGCCGCGGCCAAGGACATCCGTGCCACCTTCGGCCGCATGGCGATGAACGACGAAGAGACCGTCGCTCTCATCGCCGGCGGCCATACCTTCGGCAAGGCCCATGGCGCCGCCCCGGAATCGCACAAGGGTCCCGAACCGGAAGCCGCGCCGCTGGAAGCGCAGGGCCTGGGTTGGATCAGCAACTACGGCAAGGGGCACGGCGGCGACACGATTTCGAGCGGCATAGAAGTGACCTGGTCCAAGACCCCGGCGCTGTGGAGCAACAACTTCTTCGAGAACCTGTTCAAGTACGAATGGGAGCTGACCAAGTCGCCGGCCGGTGCCAAGCAATGGGTGGCCAAGAACGCGCCGGAGATCATTCCCGACGCGCACGACCCGTCGAAGAAGCACAAGCCGACCATGCTGACCACCGACCTGACGCTGCGCTTCGATCCGGAGTTCGGGAAGATCTCGCGCAAGTTCCACGACGACCCGCAAGCCTTCGCCGATGCCTTCGCGCGCGCCTGGTTCAAGCTGACGCACCGCGACATGGGCCCGCGCGCCCGCTATCTCGGCCCGGAAGTGCCGAAGGAAGAGCTGGCGTGGCAAGACCCGATTCCCGCGGTCAATCACAAGCTGATCGGCGAAAAGGAGATCGCCGACCTGAAGAAGAAGATCCTCGCCTCGAAGCTGTCGGTCGCGCAGCTCGTGTCGACGGCCTGGGCGTCGGCTTCCACCTTCCGCGGCTCCGACAAGCGCGGCGGCGCGAACGGCGCGCGCATCCGGCTCGCGCCGCAGAAGGACTGGGCGGTCAACCAGCCGGCGCAGCTGGCGAAGGTACTGAAGACGCTCGAGGGCATCCAGGCGGACTTCAACAAGAAGGCCAAGGGCGGCAAGAAGGTGTCGCTCGCCGACTTGATCGTGCTCGCGGGCTGCGCGGGCGTCGAGCAGGCCGCGAAGAAGGCCGGCGTCACCGTGAAGGTGCCGTTCAGCCCGGGCCGCATGGACGCCTCGCAGGCGCAGACGGACATCGTGTCCTTCGCGGTCCTCGAGCCGTTTGCCGACGGCTTCCGCAACTACCTCAAGGGCAAGTACACGGTATCGGCGGAGGCGCTGCTCATCGACAAGGCGCAGCTCTTGACGCTTACCGCGCCCGAGATGACGGTTCTCGTCGGAGGGCTGCGCGTGCTCGGCGCCAACGCCGGCGGCGCGAAGCACGGCGTCTTCACCAGGAGGCCGGAGGCGCTGACCAACGACTTCTTCGTCAACCTGCTCGACATGGGCACGGAGTGGAAGGCGGTCTCGAAAGACGCTGACGTGTTTGAAGGCCGCGAACGCGCTACGGGCAAAGTCAAGTGGACCGGCACGCCTGTCGATCTCGTCTTCGGTTCAAACTCCCAGCTCCGCGCCCTGACTGAAGTCTATGGCTGTACGGACTCCCAGGAGAAGTTTGTCTATGACTTTGTCGCGGCCTGGAACAAGGTGATGAACCTGGATCGCTTTGACCTCGCCTGAATTTAGCGACAAGCGAAGCGAGAGAAAGAGCAACAGCGGGCGGCGCCATGGCAGGACTGGCGCCGCCCGCTCGCGTAGCGCAACGGCCGCCGGTATTTCACGCCGCCGGGCGATTTACTTCTTCGCCACCAGCGACTCTAACCAGGGGCGGAACTCGTTGATCTTCTCTTTATGTTCCTCGAGGCCGGTGAAGAGATACTCTTTTTTCGGGTCGAGGACGTAGAAGCGATTGATACCGTCTTTGCCGATATCGACGCGTAGGGAATTTTCGCGGGTGAGTTTTTGAAATTGACTCTGGCCGTCGCGGCCCATTATCCAATTCAGAAAAACTTTGGCGGCGTTGGTGTTTGGCGACGATGAGAGCCAAGACGCCGGGTCGGTGCCGGCGCCGACCGCGGCGATGCCTTCGAAATGGATCGGCACGACGGGCAAGCCTTTGACCGCCAAGTCGTCACAGTCGACGCCGCCGATAGCAATCGAATATTTTCCGCCGGCGATCCAGTCGGCGATCTGCGGCAAGTTTCTAGAAATAGTCACATCCATCTCGCCGTAGAGACGTTTCAAATATTCCGGTCCTAAGTCCTTGCGGGAATAAACCGTGTACATCTGATTGCGCGCACTGCCATTTCTTAAATCCTGCGAGACGATCTTGCCCTTCCATTTGGGCTGCAAGAGATCCCAGTAGCTTTTAAGTTCGTTCGATTTCACAAGATTTGTATTGATGCACGCAGCCGTGTAAGGCACGGCGCGCCACATGGGGATGAACTTGTCTTCATTGTCGGCGAACCAGAGTTTGCCTTTGAACCACGCGTTAGGGCCGAGCACTTCGGGAAGTACCAGCGCTGGGCGAATCGGTTGGAGAAAGCCTTTGTCCTTGAGCGTTCCGAGCAGGATGTCGGTGCCGCCGAGCACAAGATCGGCTTGGCGAATGCCGGCGCGTTGCTCGGCCATGATGCGGGAGATCACTTCGCTGATCCGACCCGGCGTGTAGTTTACTTTGATCTTGGGAAAGGCCTGCTGAAAAACGTTGGTGTAGAGTGTCTGTTGGTCAGCGCCAGGAGGGCCGTAGATGACTAGCTTGGCTTCTTTTTCGGCAGCGTGTAGGGTTGCTTCCCAGTCGGCTCGCCAATTCGCCGGCGTTTGAGCAGCGAAGAGATCGGCCCGGGCGAGAAGCGCGAAGAGTACAAGCAATAATCGTATGCCGCGTTTGACGAATCGCGATCCTCGATCCCTTCGACTGCGCTCAGGACAGGCTTCCATCCTCGATCCTCGCCCCGCCTTGACTGCGATTCAGATGCGCACCACCCGCGGCCGGTGGTCGGCCATTTCTCCCTGGTTCACTAGCCGGCCCGAGCCGACGACATCGAAGTGGAGCATTTCCGTTTCTTTGAGTTCGCGGAGTATGCCCGGCGGATCGTCGCCGCGCATGACGGCTTGGATCGCCGACATCCAGAGCTTGCGCACCTGGATGACACCGCGGTCGGAGTAGCCGAGATGTTCGGCGGCGCGGTCGGCGATGCGTCCTTGGCCGATCTGCGCCGCGGCGTCTTGGCCGTTGACCGTGGTCATGTCGAATTTCAACCGGGTGCCGCGCATCAGCGGCGGCGGCCGAGGCGAATTTCGTTTTGGCCGGACGGTGGACTGGCCATTTTTGAAAGGAAAAAATTTGACAATGAAGGACTGGGTGCTGTAGTCGTCCACCGGCACACGCCAAGCGACATCAGCGAAATAGCCGTTGGGGTCGTCGGGGGTCGAGCCGCCGTCATGAATGACGAGCACCGGCGGCGTGTAAGCAACTTCTCGGTGCCATTCCTTGCCGGCAACCGGCCCTTGGCGTCGGGCGACATAGCTGGCGAATAAATCATCGGCGAGAACTTCGAACTCGGGAGTCTCGGCGCGTTCGGGGTTTTCTCTCGCGCCGTTAATTTCACGGCCATGAAGGATGGTGGCATGAACCGGGTCGAGACAGTTGTCCAACTGGTTCATGAAATTGCATTCGCGCAAGTAACCGTCGTAGGTGCGCTCGCCATCCTGACGAAAGAGAAAATCATAGCGCGGAAACGGCGGCGGCTCGTCCGGCCCCATGTAGGCGAAAACTAGACCACCCGTTTCTTGGGTGGGGTATGCCTTAAGCTGAATCTTATCCTTAAAATTGCTGCCCGCCGGCTCACCGGGCTGTTCGATGCAGCGGCCGTTCACATCAAAAACCCAGCCGTGATAGCAGCAGCGGATGCCGCCGGCTTCGACCCAGCCGTATTCAAAAGACGTGCCGCGGTGCGGACAGGTGGGCTCGGTCAAGCCAACGCGGCCCTGTTGGTCGCGAAAAAGCAACAGATCTTCGGCCAGACGGCGGACGATTTTTGGTTCGTCGGCTTTGATCTCTTCAGAAAAACTGACCGGTAGCCAATATCTTCGTAGAGTTTCGCCGGCCGGGGTGCCTGGGCCGACGCGGGTCATCATGTCGTTTTCGCTTTTGTCCATTGCGGTTTCTCAAGATACGAGATCAAGAAGTAGGTAAACAGTGGACCAATTACAAGATTGCGCCGTCTGCCCGCCCCCGGAGTTGCAGGCCAGATGGGTTTTCATGCACAGCGTCTGAAAGGCGGCCGAGCTCTGCAACGACGGATGCTCACACAATTCGCAGCAGAGAACCCAGGCTGAGCTCAAAGAGCTCAACGTTCAATGCATTGGCGCTCGCGGTTCTTGCGTGGTGAGATGCCGCATTTGATAGCGGCTGTTGCGGAGCACGCGGCCCGGCGTGGCGCCTGTGTGTTTCCCATCCTCGATCAACACCTCGCCGTTGACGACGGTCAAATGCACGCCATCTGCGAGCGCGCGCACCCGCCAGCCGTTGTTCGGTAGATCATGGACAACTTCCGGCTTGCGCGGTTGCACGTTGTCGGGATCAAAGACAACCAGGTCCGCGGCCATTCCCGGCTGCAACAGGCCGCGATCGTATATGCCGAACGCCGTCGCGGAGTCAAAAGTGAGCCGCCGCACAGCTTGCTCCAATGGCATGATACCGCGCTCGCGGACCCAATATCCCAGCATGCGCGTGCTGTAGCCGACTTCGCAGTGGAACTGCACATGGGCACCGCCGTCGGAGAGACCGACAACCGTATATGGGCTGGTCAGAAACTCAGTCATCGCCTGGCGGTCGGTATTGTTCTGGCCCAACGTGAACAGCGTGTTCAGCTCTTCCTCCACGACCAGATCCAAAAAGACGTCCAACGGATCCTTTTTCCAGGTGGCGGCAATTTCCGCTATACTCTTGTTCTTTAATCCCTGATTGCGGGCCAAGACCGGCTCTTCCACCAACAAAAGATCCCAGCGTTTGGCCCAGCGCGAATCCGGGCCCAATGGCGCATCGATCTCGCTGCGCAATTTCTTGCGCAGCTCCGGATCGCCGTAGGCGCGGATCTTCTCTTCATCGGGCGAGTTCATGATTTCCAACCAGGTGGGCAGCTGGCGAAACGTCTGGCAGTTTTTCATGGTGAAATGTCCGACCACGCTGTTCGGACTGCAGAGCGGCACCGCGCGATTGCCCTGCCGGCAGCTCTCCTCGACAAAGTCCAGGTGCTGCTTCCAGCGCATCGGCGCGCGCGCATTCTCTGCGAGCGTGTTGTAGATAACGCGCCGGCCGCTTGCAGCGGACAACCGGCTCATGAGCCGGTCTTTCAGCTCGGGCGTCGTGCCACCGCCGCTCTGAATGACCCCGGTGCCAAGTTCCCCGAGCGTCTCGGCCAAGGCAAACAGTTCCGACTCTGGGGCGAAGGACGCCGGAATGAGGGTTCCTCGCACGTCAAAATGGCTCATGTTGCGCGACAACGACAGTCCCAGAGCCCCGGACTCCACACCCTGGCGCACCACGTCGCGCATGAGCTCAAGTTCGCCCTCGGTTGCCGCTCTCTCCTGGCTCGCTTCGCCCATGGCGTAAAGCCGTATCGCCGTATGTCCCATCAACGCGCCGACGTTGACGCCGAGGTTGCGGTCGAGCGCGTCCATATACTGCGGGAAACTCTCCCAGTTCCACGGCACTCCGGCCTGCAGCACATCCATGGGGATCGCTTCCACCTGCGACAACATGCTGATGAGCTTCTCGTGATCATGGGCCCGCACCGGCGCCACCGCGAGGGAGCAGTTGCCGATAATCACACTGGTCGCGCCGTGATAACATGAGAAGGTGCACAGCGGATCCCAGGTCACCTGCGCGTCGTAGTGACAGTGGTTGTCGATAAATCCCGGCGCGATCACCTTGCCGGCCGCGTCGATCACACGCTCGGCAGCACCGCTTAGCCGGCCCAGCTCCGCTATTTTCCCCCGAGTGACGCCGACGTCACCGCGATATGAGGGCATCCCAGAACCGTCGACGATACGGCCGTTTTTAATCAACAAATCGTAAGCCATGAGATCCCTCCTAATTTGACTTGCACCGATTCGCCCGACTATAGGATTCGGTCACGAAGCTGTCAATTAACTCCGTGAATCAATGTGTGCCGACGTTGGTGTTTCGTGCTCCTGTTAATCCAATAATTCCCCGCAGCTTGCTGCGGGCACCAATTAAATGGGGAATCCAAAGGGGGCGAGCATCCCCTTTGGTCGCGTACGGGTTTAATACCCCGTACGCGAAATGCTCCGTTTATTGGATAGACCGAGCAAGAGCGACGCGCACGCCTAACTCTGCTTTACTTCGTGCAGGACAAAGTGTCCGCCGTCGCTTTTGGCGGTTTGATATTTTCCGGTTAGTTCGCGCATGGCATTGTAAGTCGGTGTCCCGCGGATCTGCGTGTGCGCTTCGACGCCGTCCCAATCGATCATGAGAATCACCCGGCTCGGATCTTCGATGCTGGCGAAAAACTTGATGCCGTGGGAGCCGGGGTAGTTCACCTTGGTGAGAAACTCGCCAAAGACTTTGATGTACTCGTCGCGCTTCTCAGGCTGGACATGCTGAACGATGATTTCTTGGATCATTTAGCGTTCTCCTAAGCGTGTTAATGTCGGAGCTATTTCCGCTCACTGTAAAATTTCTTTCACTCGCTTGACGACCTCCGGCGGTTGCGTCACGGCGCGCTCGATACGTTTTTGCAATTGTTCGCCGCTCATAGCGCTACCGTCCCAGTCGACCAGTTTCTTCGCGTCGGCGATGAACCCGGGATCAGCGAGCATTTTCGTGAATGCCTCGCGCAAAATATGTAAGTGTTCCGTGGCAGTTCCCGGCGGCGCGGCAAAGGGGCGGTCAAATTCGGTGTAGGCGAGCATCACGTCCATTAAATTCAGCACGGGCTTTGCCGTGGGCGGCGCAAGTTCGTCGACCGTCGGCAAATCCTGCGGCAGCACGCGGCTTTTTTTCGGTCCTTGTTGCACGATGAACGTCATGTAGCGCTTTTCCAGCCATTCCGGCCACGGTGTGCGCAGCACCGTAATATCTGAACTGGCGCGGCAGTCCGCTTCGCCTCGTTCTAATGCGAGGTCGATGTCCCGGCCCGATTTGTAGCCCATGACGTTTTGAAACTTAAGATTCAGCGCTTCTTCGACCAGACTACTGAAGATAAAACTGATGCTACCGCTGCCGCCTTGAGCCATGCGCGGCGGCTTGGCCGCGGCGCGAATCTTGTCGGTGCTGCTTAGCCCTGTGTCCGCGCGGCAGGCGAGCATCATCGGGGCGTTGTTAAAACTGCCGATCCAGGAAAACCTGCGAAAATCGAAACGGACCTCCGGCTTACCGACCATTTGTTCCAAATAATTGGCGCGCCCCAAAGCCGCGATCGTGAGACCGTCGCGCTTGGCGATGCCGTAGAGAAAATTTGCCGCGATGATCCCGCTCGCGCCCGGCATGTTTTGCACGATCATGACGGGGTTGCCTGGAATATGCTTGCCGAGATAGCGCCCGACCAGCCGCGCCGAGTTGTCGGTCACACCTCCGGGTGCGAAGGCGACGATGAGCTGAATCGTTTTGCCTTCGTAGTAGGGGCGGGCCGCTGCAGTCGGACGACTTGCTTGAGCTAGGTCGATAAATGCGGGCGATGCGATGACATCGGTCGGTGCGACAATTGATGGGAGGATTAGAATCGCTACGACCAACTTCAAAAATGCGCTCATTGGCTTGGCCTCTGTCATTCTCATCCACCGGCTCCGCGTCTATTCTTACTCGAGCCGCCGATATGTTGGATGCCGATTCGATAAATCATTCGTTTTTCTTTTGCCGCTCGATTGATGGGTTTTTCGGTTACTTCCCTTGCGCCGTGAGCGCCGATTTCAAAATCTTTCCCGTGGGACCTTTGGGCAGCTCCGGCACGATGTGAACTTGCCGGGGATATTTATAGCGGGCAAGGTGGTCCTTGCAATAGCCGAGCAAATCTTCGGAGCTAAGCCTTGCCGTGGGTTTCAAACTGACGAAGGCGGCGATCTCCTCGCCGAGATCTTCATCGGGAACGGCTACGACCGCGGCCTCGGCGACCGAGGGATGCGAAAGCAACACCGCTTCGACCTCCTGGGGAAAGACGGAATATCCGCCACGGAGAATTCGTTCGCGCACTCGGCCGACGATCTCGACGTAGCCCTGGGTTGAGACGGTCACGAGATCACCGGTTTTAAACCAGCCGTCGGCGATGACTTCGTTGGTTTCATCGGCCGCGTCCAAGTAACCGTCCATCATCGCCGGCGATTTGATCCATAGCTCGCCGATGCCGTCACGGCTTGACCCCTTATCCGCTGCCAGTCGGATCTCGACACCCGGCACCGGTCTGCCGACGGCGCTCGGCATGTCGCTCGGATCGCCGGCGCGAAACGACAGCGGCCGGAACAGCTCCGTCATGCCGTAACCGCGCACGATTCTAGTGGCGGTTTTTTCGCGCCATTCGACGGCCAATTCCCACGGACAGGGCGCCGCGCCGGAAACCGCTAAACGCAAGCTCGAAAAATCGGCGTTAGAGAATGCCGGCGAGTTAAGTAAGCGACGAAAGACTGTCGCGACGGCGGGAAACACCGTCACGCGATGTTTCTTGATCGCGGCGAAGACGCCCTCCGGCGTAAAGCGTTCGAGGAGAACAATGGTCGCGCCGGTTAGCAGAGGCGCGAGCAGACCGCCGTTGAGCCCAAGCGAGTGCGCCAACGGCACGGCCACCAGCACCGTATCGTCGGGCGTAAGGCCCATGACCGGTTCGGCCCAAGAACGATTGGCGAAGGTCAAAGCGGCGTGGCTAAAGACGGCGCCCTTGGGCCGGCCCGTGCTTCCCGAAGTGTAAAGGATCAAGGACGGAGCGCTCACGTCGTTCACCGTCGGCCAGGAGCGCTGATTCATGGCAACTCGATCGACGCTCAATCTCGGTCTCAAGTCCGCTTGGAACGCGGCAAGCTCTTCGTCTTTGACTAACGGATTGAGCGGCGCCGGCGTTGCTCCTAGTTTAAGAATAGCCAAGAGCGCGACGACGAATTCCACTCCGTTGGGTAATAGGATCGCTACCCGGTCGCCACCGGCGACGCCTTGGGCTGAAAGATCCCGAGCAAATCCCGACGCGAAACCATCAAGCTCTGACCAGGTGAGCTTGCCGTCATTGCAAAGCAGCGCGGCCTTGTCGCCGAAGCGGCGCGCGTTGGCTTCGACGGCGCAAATAAAGTTCTGTTGCACGGGTTAGATGTTCACCTTCCAAATCTTGAACAAAATGACTTCGACAAAATATATCGCGCCAGCAAGCCAAGCAAACCCTAATTAAAATCCGAAATTCGAAGCACGAAATCCGAAACAAACTCGAAGCCAAATAAATCTTAAACGCGGAAAATCCAAAACGCCGAGTCCGTTACGTTTCGAATTTTGTATTTTTCAGTCATTTGAATTTGTTTCGGATTTCGAATTTCGGATTTCGAATTTCGGATTTCGAATTTGGAGCTTTGTCTTCGCGCGGCTTATCCCTACTTGCCGGCGAAATCTTTCAAATTAACGCGCCGCCAAACTTCCTGCGGGACGCGATGGCGTGGCGTGTAGGCTGCCAGCGACGGTTTGGCCGTCGCGTCCACGCCCCACTTGCTGGTATTGCCATCTTCCTTGGTCGAGGGGTCGAGATCCGAGCCGCGGGCATTGGTGACGATCAACATGTCGCGATCCGGTTGGCAACGGGTCGCGATCGCCCAGTTGACTTGCCGGTCGTTGAAAACATCGACGTCGTGATCGACCACCACGACGCGTTTCATATAAAGATCGGCGCCGAGCACAGCCAAGATGGCGTTTTTCGCCTGGCCGGAGATCCGTTGCTCGATCGACACGTAACAAGTAAACGGCGCCGGCACGCGCACGGCTTTGACAGTCGGCACCATCGCCCGCACCGCGCGATACAAATTCGCTTCGATGGGCGTTGTGGATAGCATCAGGTGGTCGAGATGTCCGACCGTGATGTCTTGGAAAATCGCATCGCGGCGGTGCGTGATCGCGCGCACTTTCAGCACTTCGCGTTGGCGCTCGCCGAGACTATAGCCGGTGAATTCCCCGAAAGGTCCTTCGGGCGTGCGCTCATGCGGTAAGATTTCCCCTTCGAGAATTATTTCGGCGTGAGCTGGAACGAGGACTTCGGAAGTTTCACACTTGACCAACTCCAGCGCTTCGCCGAGCAGCCCGCCCATGATCGCCCGCTCGTCTTCATCGATGGAGCCGATGGCTAGACAGCCTAACGCCATGGCGGGATGAACGCCGATGGCGAAAGCGACCTGCAGCGCTTCGCCGCGCGCCTCGGCGATGCGCTGAAACTCCCACAGATGCTTGGCCAGCGTGAGATGAATGGACGTTGTATCGCGGCCCTTGATCATGAGCCGGTTATAGGCGCAGTTCCAACTGTCGCCGCCGGGATCTTTGGCAAAAGAAATGGCCGCGGTGATGTACGCGCCGGCGTCTTCCTGGTGGTGCCGGATCTGCGGCAGCTTATAAAGATTGATCTGGTCGCCGGTAAGAATCACCTCTTTCACCGGCCCGGTGGAAACTAGTTTCGGCGCAATCGGTCTCTCCATCGCGCGCAGGTATGCCTGCTGCATTTCTTCAGGCTTGGCATGGATCGCCGCCGCCAATCGAGAGCGGCCGGCATGAAGGTTGGTCAGCACCGGAAACTTGGTTCCTTTTACTTTCTCGAAGAGCAAAACCGGCCGCCGTTTGGCTTCTTGTTCGAGCTTCACCGTGATGGCCGTGATTTCATAAGCGGGGTCGATCTCGCGGGAGATGGTAAGGAAGTCCTGCGGGTTGGCCTGCTTAACGCGATCGAGATATGTTCGTAAGTCTTGGGGCATAAAATTGTGGCTAGCTATTCGACGATTTTGGCGCTCTCTTCGTCCAAAAACTCGTGGCTGCAATAGGGACAGAGGAGTTTGATCTTTTTATGCCGAAGCTCGTGCCAGTGGCAATAAAACTCGCCTTGGCATTGTGGGCAGGTCACCCAAAAAATTTTGGTCACGGCTCCTCCTGTTATGGTGCCTCAGAAATTTGTCACCTAATTCAGCCGTCATTCCGGCCGAGCTGGCGAAAGCTAGTGAGAGCCGGAATCCAGGGCTTCGAAGGACCGCTGGATTCCCGCTTTCGCGGGAATGACGACCGAGGTGCACGGAGCTCTTCGTCGAACTTTTCGATATGGCACACTCGCATCAGACCTTCGGCACTCGCTCAAGCACGGCGCGTGGAATGAAATCTTCCAGCCGCGTGTTCTCCATCGCGTCTTTCGGCACCGCGACGCGGGCCTCGTAGGGGCGCTGCACCGGCTTGGTGGCGTCGATGATCATCTTGGCGGTCATGATGTTGTCGGTCTGCGAAGGATCGAGAGTGTTTCCTTTGACATTTTTGATGATGTCCACGTCCTGGTCCGCTTGCATGCGCGTGGCCACGGCCCACATGACTTCTTCTTCGTTATAAATGTCGATATCAGCGTCGACCACCACGACATGCTTGACGAAATCGCAGCCGCCGAGCGCCGCCAGTGCCGCCTGCTTGGTCTCGCCATCGACTTTTTTGTCGATGGCGATGTAGCAGTTAAAACGGCAACCGCCCGACATCGGAAAATGCACGGCTTTGACCGTCGGCACGACGCCGCGAATGAGATTGAACAAGGTTCCCTCTTTGGGAATGCCGCCGAGCACCCAGGTGTCGCGATGGCCGGTAAAGATATGCTGAAAGATCGCGTCACGGCGGTGCGTGATGCCGCTCACTTCGATGACGTTTCTGAGCCGCTGCGGGCCGTAGTAGCCGGTGAATTCGCCGAACGGCCCTTCGACTTCTTTCACGTTCGCAAGCACATGGCCTTCGATCACCATCTCGGCGTCAGCCGGCACCAAAAAATCTTCTCCCAAAGTTTCCGACGGCGTGAGTCTCAGCGGTGCTCCCATGATGGCGCCGACCTTGGCGTAGTCGTCGACGCCAAACGGCGAGACGTTCAGTGAACCCAAGTAAAAAGCCGGGTGATGGCTGATGACGATGGCGACGGGCGTGGCGCGATTTTTCTCTTCGTTCTTCCGGTGAATCTGCCAGTTATGCCTAGGCGACATGTGGAGACCGAGCTTTCTCGGTCCTTTCACCATGTTGCGCTGGAACGAAATGTTGTAGAAGCCTCCGTCCGGATCCTTCATCACCGGCGTCATGTCGATGTAAGGCGCGGGATCCATCGCGTGATGCCGAACCACGGGCAGATCGTAAATATTCGCTTCGTCGCCGCGCTTGATGACCTGTTTCACCGGCGCCTCGCGCGCGGAAATCGTCACCGGCGCAAGCAACATATCTTCACGACGCGCGTACTCCAGGCTCAGCGGCAATTCCCCTTCGTTGAGTTTCATCCCCAGAGACAGCGCGCAGCGCTGGCGGGTGGCGAAGACGTTGCTCAGCAGGGGAAACGCAGACGGCTTGCCGTCCATATTGAGCGGCTTTTCAAAGAACAAAACCGGAAACTTTTTCTGGTTCTCGAGGTGCTGCAACAGAGCGGTTACTTCGAATTGATGCGGCGCGACGGTTCGCTCGACGCGAACAAAATCATAAGGCAACCGCTCTTGAAGGTCGTCGAGGAAAGCTCTGAGATCCTTGCTCATACCAAGCTCCGCTAGAGGGTTTGTTTATTTCATAGCAGGTTGCTTAGACACTCTATCGGAGTCCTTCGACGGGCTCAGGACGAACGAAGAGAGATTTGAATGATCAAGAAAATTCCGTTCATGCTGAGGCTCTCGAAGCATTCCGAATCTTATTTCAGCAACTTGCTAGCTCTAAACCCGCTACCTGTGCCAAAGCTCTTTGTGTGAACACTTTTGCCATGCGCTTGCGATACCAGTAATCCAAATCGGCGTTGTCGAGCGGATGGGAAATTCTTGCCGCGGCATCCGCGACGGCGTCAATCAGTTCCTTGGTGATTTTCTTACCCCGTAGCAACGTCGGTGCTTCGGGCACGACCTTTGGCGCCGACGCGACGGCAGTTAACACAACGCTCGCGTGACGGCACTCACCCCGATCATCTGCATCCATGGTCGCTGCCACTCCCAGGATCGGGAAATCGAAGGACCCGCGGCGGCGCAATTTGAGATAAACATTTCGCCATCCCAAACTTTCCCGTGGAATGACTAATCCTTTTAGCACTTCGTCATTGGCTTTGGCCGAATAGTCAATGCCATCATCGCGGTATAAATCTTCCAGCTTCACGCGGCGCTCGCCCCGTTGGCTCACCAGGACGGCTTCTGCTCCCAAGCTCACCAACACCGGCGAGGTGTCCGAGGACGCGATAGCCAAGCACTTGGCGCTGCCGGGGGCGACCAGGCAAATGTCACCGTCCTTCTTCATGCAGAAACCCACCGCCTGGCGCCAAAAAAAAGTCTGATCGTAGTAATTGCAGCGAGTGTCGACGAAAACATTGCCGCCGATGGTCCCCATGTTGCGCAGTTGCGGCGTCGAAACGGATTCCGCGGCGTGGGCGAGCGCAGGCACGTGTTTGGCTACGAAGCGATGATTAGACACTGCCGTGAGGCTTTCCCCGGCGCCAATCCAGAGGCCTTCTTTGCTCTGGCGAATGCCCTTGAGTTCGCGCAGTGATCGGAGCGAAATTAAATGGCGCGGGGTAAATTGCCCGCGCTTCATTTTTGGATAGATGTCAGTGCCGCCGGCCACGAGCATCGCGTCCGGGCCTAAATCGGCCAATGCTTTCATCGCCTGTTTCAGCGAACGCGGCTGATGGTATTCAAATTCGGGTAATCGAAGCATGGTTTAACTTAGGTTCTAGTCTCTCAGTCCCCTGTTTGTTTTCTGCCATCATTCCGGCCAACCCCCCCCGAAAGCGGGGGAGCGAGCCGGTATCCAGGAGAGGAAGAAGGACTGGATTCCCGCTTTCGCGGGAATGACGGGAAGTGAAACGCCAACCCCTTCAATTAATTTATAAGACATGGCCTCAGCTCTTCTGCGTTACTTCGATCCCTTCGCCCGGATGCCACTTGATCGGCGCGGGAAAATTAAAATTGGGAATGGATGTCGGCTTCAATCGTCCATCCAGCGCCCGCAGAATTTTATCCGGCGTGATCGGCACTTCATGAATGCGCACGCGATGGCGTCGTAGACTGCGTTCGCCACCGCCGGCACGACCGGCAAAAGCGGCCCTTGGCCGGCTTCCTTGGCGCCGTAGGGTCCTTCGGGATCGATGGTTTCTACGAGAATCGTTTCGATCTCGGGAGTCTCCAGCGTCGTCGGACTTTTGTATTCCAGAATCGAGGGAATTTTATGCAGACCGTTTTTGCGGAAAATTTGCTCTTCCATCAAGGCTTCGCCTAAAGCCATATAGACGCTGCCTTCGGTTTGGCCTTCCACCAGTAGTGGATTGAAGGCGCGACCGCAATCATGGGCGATCCAAACTTTGTCGATTTTGATTTCGCCGGTGGCGCTGTCGCAATGAAGCTCGACGATCGAAGTCGTAAAACTATAGGCCGGTGTCGGACCGACTCCAGCGCCCTTGAAGTCGCGTGGATTTTTCGGCGGCCAGTAACTGCCGGTTGCACCCAGTGTGCCGTGTTTTCCCTCGGCCTTCGTTACTACTTCGGCGAAGGTCATGGCTCGATCATGGTGGCTCGCGCTGCGAACTTTGCCGTCGGCAAATTCGAGATCGTCGGGCGGAATTTCCATCGCTTGGCTAGCCGCCTCGAGAAGCAAGGGCTTGAGCTTGCCGCAAGCCTGAATCGCCGCGTTGCCGGTCATCACGGTGACGCGGCTCGAATAGCTGCCAAGGTCCACTGGCGTCAAATCGGTATCGGCGGTCAACACGCGGATGTCGCCGGGATCGATGCCGAACTCTTCGGCCACGGCGTAAGCGAGAATGGAATCCGATCCCTGGCCGATATCGATGGAACCGCAAAAAACCGCGACGCCGCCGCTGCGGTCGAGCTTAATCTGCACGCCAGAATGAGGCATGTTGTTCCAGTAAATCGGCAAGCCCGCGCCGCTGATGTAGGAGCTGGCCGCAAAGCCGACGCCGTGGCCGAACGGCAGCTTGCGGAATTTCTTTTTCCACTCGGCCCGCGCCGCGACTTTCTCGATGCATTCACGCAGACCGCAGCTGCTAATTTTGAGACCATTGACGGTTAGCGAATTAGCCTCGACGAGTTGCTTGAGACGCAACTCGAGTGGATCGATGCCGAGCTTCTCGGCGATCTCGTCCATCTGGATTTCAACCGCGAAGCGCGGCTGTGGCGTGCCGTGACCGCGCTTGGGCCCGCACGCCGGCTTGTTGGTAAAAACACGAACGCCCTCAAACTTGTACGCCGGCACTTTGTAGGTAACCGTCTGCAGCGCGCCGGTATAGTAAACCGATGCCAAGCCGTAGCTGCTGTAGCCGCCGCCATCCAGATAGGTTTTATACTGCATGGCCTGGATTGTCCCGTCGTTTTTGACGCCGGTCTTCGCCCACATCTTGACCGGATGTCGGCCGCGATGGACGTAAAATGTTTCTTCCCGCGTGAGCGTGATCTTGACCGGCCGTCTTGTGATCATCGAAAGTTTTGCGGCACAGATCTCGTGCGAAAAAGGGTCGCTCTTACCGCCAAAGCCGCCGCCAACCGGCGGCGCAATCACCCGGATACGGCTGGCCGGAAGGTTGAGCACCTTGGCCAAGGCGCGGTGCAGATAGTGCGGTGTCTGGGTTGATGACCAAAGCGTGAGCTTGTCGTCCGGTCCGTAAAACCCCACCGCGCAATACTGCTCCATCGGCAGATGGGTATTGCCCTGGTAGAAGAAGGTTCCCTCGAAAATATGATCCGAACGGGCGAACCCGCCTTCGACGTCGCCGAACTCAAGGGACACTGCTTTTTGAATATTCGCCTGGCGGTTCCAGGTGTGAATCCGCTCGCTATCTTCGGTGCTCGCCAGCGCCTCTTCGATGGTGAGGATCGGTTTCAATATTTCGTATTCCACGTCGATCAAGCGCAGCGCCTTTTCCGCCAGGCTCTCGCTTACCGCCGCCACCGCCGCCACCGGATCGCCGGCATAACGAACCTTATCCACCGCGAGGGCCTCTTCGTCTTCGGTCGAAGGCATGATGCCGAACTTTTGCGGCATTTCTTCGCCGGTGATTACTGCGAACACGCCGTCGAGCTTGAGAGCGCGGGCAGTGTTGATACCGAGTATCCGCGCATGGGGGTGAGGGCTGCGCAGCAGTTTTGCGTAAATTGTACGCGGCAGATTGAGATCATCCGCATAGATGGTCTCACCGGCGCATTTGGCCATGGCGTCGATCTTGCGCAGCGGTTTACCGATAACGGATAGATTCTTTTTTTTCATCGCGCGATTTCCTTGGCGGCGAGTTCGACCGCTTGCAAGATTTTTGTATAACCCGTGCAGCGGCAAAGATTTCCTGACAGCGCTTGGCGGATTTCGTCCCGCGTCGGATGCGGGTTCTCATCCAACAGCGCTTTGGCGGTGAGCAGGATGCCGGGGATGCAATAACCGCACTGCGCCGCGCCGAGATCTGCGAAGGCGCTCTGCAATGCATGGGGTTTGCCGTTTTGCGTCATCCCTTCGACGGTCATGATTTCCCGGTCCACCGCTTCAATGCCGAGCATCAAGCACGACAGCATCGGTTGACCGTCGACGAGCACGGCGCAAGTGCCGCACTCGCCCAGCTCGCAACCATGCTTGGTGCCGGTGAGGTTCATGTCCTCGCGCAAAACCTCCAGCAAGGTTTTGTTCACTTCGGTCGCGACTTCATGAACCTCGCCATTAACGTGTAGGCGCAAGAGCGTTTTCGATAACTTGTCGTGGCTGTTGTTCTTTCTCATGGGTTTTTTAGTACTAGCAGACTGACGAAAAACTCCCTCGGAGTCCTTCGACCGTTCGAGAAGCCTCACGGCAGGCTTCCTCGACGGCCTTTAGTTCCGAGCCCGTCGAGGAATCAGGACGAACGGAGATAGGATTGAAATCGCTGAGAAATTCCCGTTCATGCTGAGCTCGTCGAAGCATTCTTCGCCTTTTTTCGGCGCCTTTCTACAGCTTGAAGAACCTTCTAGCCTTCAATTCAAATCTAGGCAAGGTTCCCGGCGCGACCAATTCGAAGGCTAGACGAAGGCCGATGCGCTCGCGCAGGCGCTGAGCGATCTGGTCCCGCAGCGCCGCGCTGGAACTGTTGGCGGAGTTAGGCTCGACGATAAGCTTGATTTCCCCCATCGCTTCCCGGTTAAAAATCTCCACGCGAAACTCTTCGATCTCGGCGAATTCGCGCAAGACGTTTTCGACCGCGCTGGGAAAAACATTGACGCCGCGAATAATCACCATATCATCCACGCGCCCGAGAACGCCACCTTGGAAAAGCATGAAAGGCGTGCCGCACGGGCAGGCCTGATAGCTCGGCTGAACCAAATCACCGGTGCGATAGCGGATCACTGGGCTGCCGATTCTGCCCAGGTTGGTGAGCACAAGCTCGCCCTGTTTATTTTCACCGACCGGCGCGCCGCTGGCTGAATCGATCACCTCGGCGATGAACTCGTTTTCGTTGATATGGACCGCGGCGGTCTGAAATTCGCACTGAAAGCCGAAGGCGCCCACTTCGGTGGCGCCGGGGTGATCGAAACATTTGGCGCCCCAGGAGTCCTCGATGATTTTTCTCGTACTCGGAATGCTCGCGCCCGGCTCACCGGCATGGAGGGTGATCCTGATAGCGGATTCTTTGGCCAGATTGATTCCCACCTTTCTTGCCTCGGACGCCATATGGAGCGCGTAAGTCGGAGTGCAGACGAGCACCGTGGCGCCGTAATCGACAATCGATTTCAGTCGCTGCGCCGTGGACTGGCCGCCGCCCGAAATCGCCAGCGCGCCGATTTTCCGCGCGCCTTCCCAACCCGACCAAAAACCGATAAAGGGACCGAAGGAAAAAGCAAAATAGATCCGATCGCCGGGACGGACTCCGGCGGCCTCGAAAACCACCTTCCAGGTTGCCGCCCACCACTGCCACGACTCCTCGGTGTCGAGCCAATACATCGGCTTTCCGGTTGTCCCCGAAGTTTGGTGAATGCGAATGTAGCGCTCCAGAGGAAACGTCAGATCGCTACCGAAGGGCGAATGCTGCCGCTGGTCTTCAACCAACTCGCTCTTGGTCGTGCATGGCAATTTTCGTAGCTGCTCGAGGGAATCGATCCGTCCGATGTCGGCGCGGGCGAATTTTTGCCGGTAAAATTCGTTGGCCGGCAGGATCGTCTCGAGCATCCCGCGCAATCGTCCGACTTGCTCCGCCTCGATCGCGTCGCGGCTGTTTACGGTTTGCATGAAATCCTTAGTTCTGCCGTTGGCCCACATCAATGGTGTAGCGCTTCGTTGATCGGAATCTATTATTCAGAGGCAACAACTGCAAGGACGGCCATCGTAAGCGAATCGCGAGCCATCTTTATTCCGTATCCGTAATTCAAGCTTCCGTTTAAACCTTTGGGGCTTCAGGATTCCGTGTGGATAAGCTGCCACTCTCACCTTGATTTCGTTTACCACGAAGATCACGGAGGTCATCCGAATTTTAACCTGGATTCCCGCGTCCGCGGGAATGACGGATTCGAGTTCTTTGCGGTTACCTTCTTTCCTTCGCGCTCTTATGAAAATAGGTTTAAAGAGCCAAACAGTGTTAGTAGATTTGTAACGTTTTAATTTTCATGCGCAGTGTTGTACCGAGTGGTACATGAATTACTTCGTGGTGAATACTCCCCAATGTAAACCCGCAACAGCTAAACCTTTCAAAACATCTTTACTCAGCCTTGCCGTAGTCGGTCGTCATGTTATAATCCGCCACCCTTTGAGCCAGACCTAGCAAATCCATGGCGGCATTAACCAAGATCGAAATTCGCGATGTCGAGCATGTCTACCAAAGCGACTTTGCAACCGTTGCGGCATTGGCGAGCGTGAGTCTTACGGTCGGCGACGGCGAATTTGTCGCGCTGTTGGGACCGAGCGGCTGCGGCAAGTCCTCGCTGCTGCGCATCGTCGCGGAGTTGTTGCGGCCTACGGCCGGCTCCGTGCAAATTTTTCCTTCAAGCAGTTTAGGTCAACCAGGCAATGGCCGGCCGAAAACCGCGCTGGTGTTTCAAGAGTATGCGCTATTTCCCTGGCGCACGGTCCTCGACAATGTCGCCTTCCCGCTCGAGATGCGCGGCATGCCCCGTCATGAAGGGCTGACTCGGGCAGGCACCGTGCTGGAGCGTGTAGGTCTGCAACCGTTCGCTCGCGCTTACCCGCATCAGCTCTCAGGCGGCATGCGCCAGCGAGTGGGCATCGCCCGCGCCTTGGCGGCCGAGCCCGAGGTGCTGCTGATGGATGAACCGTTCGGCGCGCTCGATGCGCAGACCCGCACGGTGCTGCAAGAAGAACTGCTGCGCGTGTGGGAAAGCGAGCGCAAAACTGTTCTCTACGTTACCCACAGCATCGACGAGGCCGTCTATCTGGCCGACCGTATCGTGCTCCTGAGCGCGCGCCCTGGGCGGATCAAAGCCGAGTATTTGGTAGACTTGCCGCGCCCGCGCCATATGGAAATGCGCGGTTGGAATTCGTATACGAAGCTGTCGTTGGACATCTGGAATGCCCTTCGAGATGAAGTGGAAACGGCGATGGTTTCTGAAAAACCATGACTCGCGGAAATCCGAATGCGGAGAGGAAGATTCTCCCGCAAAGGCGCAAAGACGCTAAGGTTCGGAGAGTAATGATGTCTTATCGAGTTTTGTCTCGCGAGGTTACTATTCCGCTGACGACTTCGTTCGTCATGCTCGCCGTTTGGGAAATACTGGTCCACACTGGGATGTTGCGCGCCGCATTCTTTCCGGCGCCGACCAACATCGCTCACACGCTTTTCAGCTTGGCCTTGAGCGGCGAGTTGTGGCTTCATATTGCGACGACGTTGGGACGCTTGATTGCCTCTTTCCTCATGGCGGTGATACCCGGCACGGCGCTTGGCCTGTCGATGGGCTGGTGGCTCGGGTGGCGCATGGCAGCCGATCCGCTCGTGCGGCTCTTGTTTCCCATCCCAAGCATCGCGTTTTTCCCGGTGGTGATTTTTTATCTCGGTCTCAGCGAATGGGGCTTGCTTCTGACCGCGGCGATCACGCCGTTTCTGTTGATCGCCGTACAGGCCGCCGCTGCCGTTGAAGCTATAGAGCGCACACTGCTGGAGGCAGGCCGGAATTATGGCGCGTCGGGAAGACGGTTATTCACGCGGGTGATACTCCCCGCGGCGCTGCCGTATCTTTTCATCGGTTACCGCCTCGCTCTAGGAGTCGGATTCATCGTCACCGTGGCGGTGGAAATGATCGCGGCGAAACATGGTCTAGGCGGTTTTCTCTGGCACTCCTGGCAGATCCTGCGCATCGAGGAGATGTATGTAGGTCTCGTGCTGATCGGCCTTCTCGGAATTGTCGTGACCTACGGGCTGGAAGCGCTCGCGGACCGCTTAATGCCGTGGCAAGTGGATTTGTTGCGCTCGAAGGGACAGCGATAATGGCGCGACAACATAGCGCTTCGCGCGCTTTTGTTTCTCCGGCGATTGCCCTCCTCGTCTGGGAGCTGTTAGCGCAGGCCGGTATCCTGCGCGCCAACTATGTCCCTGCGCCAAGCCAACTGGCACCTCATCTGGTTGAGCTTTTAGCTGGTGGCGAGCTGTGGCGCCATCTCTCCGTGACGCTATACAGGCTTTCACTGAGCTTTCTATTCGCGCTTATACCCGCCGTGCTGTTAGGCTTGAGCCTGGGCATGTCCCGCGGCTTGCGGCTAGCTCTTGAACCTCTGCTCAACGCGCTCTACGCGGTCCCGAAAATCGCGCTGCTGCCGTTGGTCATGCTGGTATTGGGCGTCAACGAGCGCACCCTGATTTTTACATCGACGCTGACTAGCTTCGTGCAGATGACCGTGAGCACAACTGGCGGGGTGTTGGCGGTGGATCGCAGCATCTTGGAAGCGGGCAACAATTATGGCGCCACGGGCTGGCGTTTATTCCGCTATGTCCTATTACCCTCAGCCTTGCCGGACATTTTCACCGGTATGCGCATCGGGCTGGGCCTCACTTTAGTTCTGGTGATCGCCGTTGAGTTGACGGCGGCACAGGAAGGGCTCGGCGCCTTCCTCTGGACCGCGGGCCAGACTTTTTCGGCGAAAAATTTATTCTCCGCGTTTGTCGTGATTGGCGCCCTCGGTTGGACGCTCACTTACGGGTTAGAGCGAATTGGGCGGTGGTTAATGCCTTGGCAGCAGCGATCCAGCGCTGCTATGTTCTTGTGATGCTGAGCCTGATCTCTATGAAGGAGGAAGAAGTATGCTTGGTGAATGGTCATGGGTGAATCGAACCAAACCCCTCGTGCAGAGACAACCGCTAATGAGGGGTCATCGCATGTTAGTTCAATTGACGGCGTCATTCCCGCGAAAGCGGGAATCTAGGCTCTTGCCGCGCAGGCTCTGGATGCCCGCGTGCGCGGGCATGACGAATCTGGTATCGAAGGTCGAGTTATCACTCGCGGCTTACTTAGTGACCACTATCATACTAGGAAGCCTTGCTTCCGTTTCAGCGCAATCCGTTGTGAAGATCGGTTTTGTTCCATCCGAGTCGTTTGCGCCGCTATTCGTGGCGCATGAGCGCGGTTATTTCAAGGCGCTAGGCCTGACCACTGAACTGGTGCGCTTGCCCAGCGGCGCGGCGATTCTCACCCAGGTGAGCACCGGAGACATACAGGTGGGCGGCGGCGCTCTGGGCGCGGCGGCATTCAACGCGGCTAATCAGAAACTACCAGTCGCGTTCGTGGCGCCGATGCATTTTGCCTACGTCGAGGACTACCTCGTGATTCGAAAGGCAGAAATTGACGCAGGCCGATTCAAGTCCGTCGCCGACTTGCGCGGCAAAGCCTGCGCCATCAATGCCAAAGGCGTGGCAACCGAATGGGTGCTCGACGAAGTGTTGAAACCCGGCGGGCTTAGGATCGACAATGTCGACGTCAAAACGCTGCCGTTCCCCGAAATGTTGCCGGCCCTCGACAATGGCGCCATTCACTGCGGTATCATCACCGAGCCTTTCGCGACGCAAGCGGAGGAGAAAAACATCGGCGCGCGCCCGCTCAAGGCGAAGCCCGGGGCAAAGCCGGTGCCGATCACGGTCGCCTTCTGGAATAGCGACTGGGCGAAAAAGAATGATAGCGCCGCGAGGGCGTTCATGAACGGTTATCTGCGCGCGGTTAGAGATTTGAGTGAGCCCAACGCTTGGAAAGCGCCCGTGCACACCGAGATCATCAATAAACACACCGGCGTTGCCGCTGCGGTCTTGCTCAAGACGCGCGCGCCGGTCTTCAGTCCCAACCTGGAGCTTGAAGAGAAAGAGTTGATGTCACAGCAGGAGTTCAATCTGCGTCTGGGTTATTTGAAATACAAAGAGATGAAGCCGATTAAAGAATTGGTCGACCTCTCCTATGCGGAAGCTGCGGTCAAGCAAGCCGGGCGGAAGTGATTAAGAAAGGCAAAAGCAAAAAGGCAAATGGTAAAACTGCGGTACGAGAGCACGACAAAGATTTTAGCTAGGGCTATTCGCGGTTTTTTTGTGAAGAAGTATTCACCACGAATATCAAGGCGACCATCCCGGGTTACCCACACGAAAACCCGATGCCCGCTAGTTAGAAAGCGTGGACCGCTCCCGAGCATTGTCCGTTAAGAACATGAGCCTCTACGACGTCCAGAAGCTTTTGTTCCAGGTCAATCGTGATCCGAAGACGTTGGAACGCTTTCTCAACGAACGCGAAACACTGATTGCCGAGTACCGTCTAACGGAGGAAGAGCGGCGGGCTGTCATGGCTACCGATTTTCGACGGCTCTACGAAATGGGAGCCCATTCGCTGCTGCTGGGTCCGCTGGCCGCCAATCTTGGCCTGAGCTTTCCGGATTATCTTGCGATCCTCCGAGGACAACAGCCGTGAGTCTCGTCGGCGCCTTTGCCGCCAGCCATGCGCCCGGCATAACCGGCCGTCCTGCGCTGCCGCCCGCGGCGGAGTCGCAGCCGATCTTGCGCGCTTACGATGAATTGCGCGCCCGGCTCCTGGCATTACAAGCGGACGTTATGGTCGTCCTTTCGCCGGAGCACTGGGCGAATTTTTTCCTCGATAATATGCCCTCGTTCTGCATCGGCATCGCCGACGAGTTCTTCGGACCGACGGACGAGAAGTTCGTTAACATTCCGCGCCGGAGCGTGCGCGGCAACGCGCGGCTCGCTCGCGCTCTCGCCGAGGGCATCGCGGAAGAGGTCGACCTGGCCACTTCGCAGGATCTGGCATTAGATCACGGCGTAATGCTGCCGCTTCACTTGCTGCGAACCGAGCTGGCGGTAGTTCCCGTCATTGTCAATTGTCTCGCAGGTATACCCGCGCCGCTACACCGCTGTCACACGCTCGGCGCAGCGATCCGGCGCACGGTGGATCGCTGGCCGGAGCGCGTCGCGCTGCTCGGCACCGGCGGGCTCTCCCACTGGCCGGCGATGCCGGAGTCGGGACGAATCGGTATCGACTTCGACCGGCGTTTCCTCGACGCGTTTATCGGCGGCAGGATCGAGAGTTTTATGCGCTATCCGAAAGAGCAGCTGGAAACAGAGGCAGGGCCTGGCGGACATGAGATTCGCACCTGGATCGCCGTCGCCGGCGCGGCGGGCGACGGGCGCGGATCGATACTTGCCTACCAGCCCGTACCCGCGTGGTCGACGGGCTGCGCCGTGGCGGCGTTGCAGATCGAAGCGGCGGTCAAACAGGCGGGTTAATTTTTCCGGTCATCCCGAGTAGCGCGAAGCGCTTATCGAAGGATTGAACGGCTTGAACGTTTTGAACTCTACGAGGGAATCTATGCGTGTCTATGAAGCGATCGGCGAAACTCTGAAGCGGCTCGAGGTGCAGGCGACGTTCGGTCTGATGGGCGACGGCAATCTGCGCTTTATGACACACCTCGCGCATGAGCTGGGCATGCCTTACTACGCTTCGCGCCACGAAGGCGGTGCGGTGGCGATGGCGGACGGCTACGCGCGGGTCACTGGCCGGGTGGGCGTTTGCAGTGTCACCCAAGGGCCGGGCGTGACCAACACGCTGACGGCGCTCACCGAGGCGCGCAAAGCGGGTTCGCCAATTTTGCTCCTCGCCGGTGATTCGCCGATGCGTTTTGTGCGACACAACCAGGACGTCGACCAGACGGCGATTTTTAACTCTGTCGGCGTGGCTGTCGAGCGCGTGCGCACGGCCGACACCGTCATCGCCGATGTCGCGCGCGCGTTCAATCGCGCGTGGACCTCGCAGCGGCCGATCGCCATGCAATTTCCTACCGACATGCAAGACCTGGAGTGCGACGAAACTTTGCTGCGGGCTGTCTCCGCGCAGCGTCCGCCGGCCAGCCGTCCGCCGCCGGATGCAATCAAACTGGCCGCTGATCTCGTCACCGCTGCCAAGCGCCCGGCGATTATCGCCGGCCGGGGCGCGGTGCGCGCCGGCGCAAGAAAGCCGCTCGAACGATTGGCCGAGCAGATCGGCGCGCTGCTGGCGACAACTGCTCAGGCGAAAGGCCTGTTTGCCGGCAACTTTTTCTACGTCGGCAGCTCCGGCGGATTCGCCTCAGATCTCGGCGAACGTTTGCTGCCCGAAGCCGACTTGATTCTCGCATTCGGCGCTAGCCTCAATCACTGGACGACGCGGAATCGCGAGCTTTATGCAAGGTCCGCGAAGATAATTCATTGCGATGTCGAGCGCTCGGCCATCGGCGCGCTGACGCCGGTTGATCTCGGTTTGGCCGGCGACGCTGCGGCGAGTGCCGAGGCGTTAAGCGAGGAGCTGGCAAGGCGAAAATTCAATTCCGTCGGATTCCGCACGCCGGAGGTCGAGCGAGAAATTTCCGCTTTTCGCCTCGACAGTTTCGCGGATCAAAGCAATGGCCGCACCATCGATCCGCGCACCTTGATGCTAAAACTGGATAAGATGCTGCCGCGCGAGCGTACGGTAGTACTCGACAGCGGCCACTGCATGGGCTGGGCCGCCGTCTATCTCTCAGCGCCGGACGCCGCCGGCTTTATCTTCTCCAACGACTTCCAAGCGGTCGGCCTGGGGTTGGGAACCGCCTTTGGCGCGGCCATCGCGCGGCCGGACCGTCTGACCGTCTTGACGCCGGGAGATGGCGCGCTGATGATGACTCTCGGCGAACTTGAGACCTTCGTGCGCTACAAGGTCCCATTACTTGCCATCGTCATCAACGACGCAGCCTACGGCGCCGAGGTCCATCTGTTGCAAAATGTCGGACTGGCGTCGGACGGCGCGCTGTTTCGCGATAATGATTTTGCCGCGATCGCCTCCGCCATGGGCGCGCAGGGATTAACCGTCCGCGACGTTGCGGATCTCGACCGGCTGCAACCGTGGCTAGATCAGCCGAGCGGGCCAATGGTCGTCGATTGCAAAGTGGACCCACAGCTGCGCGGCGACTGGTTCGGCAAAGTCTTCGCCCCCGGCGGTTGGTACCAGCGCATGTGCGGACATTGAGGCACCAAAGAAGTTAAGAGATTTAGCCGCAAAGAACGCAAAGTACATAAAAAGGGAGTCCGGAAACGAATATACAAGCGGCGTATTGCGATACGCCCATCTTCACGGCGAAGAACACACAATCAATTTCACCACGAAGGACACGAAGCGCACGAAGGGAAGAAGAAAATTGACCAGAATGGGCCTCGCGCTGCTCGCCGCAACCAAAGACAATTGACTACTAAGGACTTAACCACGAAAGGCACGAAACACAGGAAATTGATGTCCGGAGATTGTCCATAGTTTCGTGACGTTCGTGTGTTTCGTGGTTGATTTTCTCAGATCCCGAACTGGCTCCGGCTTGACGCTCCGAACCACCTGACATAAAAGTCAGCGAGCCCCATATCGGTCTTTTTATGGCTTCCACCACCAAGAAAGGCGCTAAGAAATCAAAGCCGAAACCGCGCGTCGCTGCTGCCTCAGTGTCCACTGCCAAGCCCAAGAAAACCATCGCCGCACAGGCCCAGGAGATTCGCGAGGGCGCGGGCAGAAGGCGCCTACCGGTGAGACCGTTGCGCGACTCTCCACGCTCTTCGCGTTTACGGTGAAAGCCATGTCTACCTTTGCCGCACTGAGCCTTAGCCACAATGGGAGCTAGATGTGGGGATTGAAGATATCAGGCGGAAGGTGGCCGAGGGAAGGTACGCGATCTCGTTTACTCATACCGAAAAATTACGATTGCGAAGGATAAAGGCCGCGGACATTGAGCAGGCGGTAAAATCGGGTAATATCATCGAAGACTATCCGAACGATCCGAGGGGAGCTAGTTGTTTAATCCTTGGCCGTGTCGGTAACAGAGCTTTGCATATTCTCTTTGCCCGATTGGAAGCGGAAGAGATTCTCGTCGTTACTGCGTATGAGCCTGATCCGGAAGAGTGGGAGAACGATTGCCAAACAAGGAAGGCCCGGTGATTCCATGATGACGGAATGTTACTTCTGCAAGGGTAAAGTGGTCGAAGCCAAGACCGAGGTGGATTTTCGCTGGGGTAAGAAGCTCAAAGTTCTCAAAGACGTCCCCGCGCGCGTTTGCCAACAATGTGGCGAGAAATACTTTCACTCCGCTATTTACAAGGCGATGGAAAAGCTCGTTACGGGTCGAGTCAAACCATCTTCTCGGCTCAGTGTCGATGTAGTTCATTTTAAAAAAGCCGTCTGAAGCTAGAAGCGCAAGAGTTCCCCTCCAACTTCACCGCTTGACGGTGACCCGCCACCTGCAATAGGTATTACATTCGTCTGAGTTCATGAGAGCCGTCATTAGAACCGGTCGGCGCTGATCCTTAACATCATTCTCGGACTGGGCATTTCCAACACGGGCATTACTTTTTGTGAAAACCACTTCCAAAAAAGGCGCTAAGAAAACAAAGCCAGAGCCGCCCCGCCCGTTGGTGAAAAAGTCTCAGCCAAAACAAGCCGAAAACATTCAGTCATTGCGTCGCGAGCGCGACGAGTTACTCGAACGGGAGGCGGCGACCGGCGAGATCCTGCGAATGATCGCCAGCTCCCCGGCTGACCTCCAGAATGCGCTCGCTACGATTGCCGCGCGAGCTGCAAAACTCTGTGAAGCGGAAGATGCTGCCATCTTTCGCGTCGACGGCAACTTATTACGCGCCGCCGCTCACTTTGGACCCGTCCCCATGGTATCTGCCTTGGGCGAAGGCCGCGTCGTCGGTCGTGGCGCTCCCGCCGGTCGAGCAGTCATTGATCGCCAGACTATCCATGTCCCTGATCTACGTAAGGCTGTAGCTGAATTTCCGGGTGCCAAAAACCTGGGGATCGCAATGGGTCTTCGCGCAGTGCTCTCCACGCCATTACTTCGCGAAGGCGTTGCGATTGGAGTAATTCATATCCGGAGACGAGAGGTCCGTCCTTTCTCCGATAGACAAATCAAGCTGCTCGAAACCTTCGCCGATCAGGCGGTGATCGCGATCGAGAACGCGCGACTAATTCACGAACAACAGGCGCGCAATCGCGATCTCACCGAAGCACTGGAGCAGCAGACTGCAACGAGCGAGATTCTTCGGGTTATCGCCAGTTCGCCGACGGATATCCAGCCAGTGCTCGATGTGGTTGCGGAGAATGCCGCGAGGCTTTGTGACGCAAAAGATGCTGTGATCTTTCGCGTGGATGGTGACATGCTCCATCGAGCGGCGGCATATGGTCCAATGCCAGGCTCGGAAATACGGCGCCCGATTAGTCGCGGTTCAGTGCCAGGCCGAGCCGTCTTTGACAGGCGAACGATCCACGTCTGTGACATGTCAGAGGCAGAAGCGGAAAACGAATTTCCAGACACAAAAAAAAATCAGCAAGTTACGGGTACTCGGACTATCCTTGCCACGCCGCTGCTTCGAGAGGGTGTTTCCATCGGAACCATCACGGTTCGCCGGCAAGAGGTGCGACCTTTCACCGACAAGCAGATCAAGCTGCTCGAAACCTTCGCCGACCAGGCCGTGATTGCCATCGAGAATGTGCGGCTGTTTCAAGAACTCAGCGAATCACTGGAGCAGCAAACCGCGACGAGTGAAATTTTGGGCGTCATTGCCAGTTCCCCGACGGACATTCAGCCGGTGCTGGACGTGGTTGTAGAGAACGCCGCCCGGCTATGTGAGGCAACTGACGCTCAAATCTTTCGCGTCGAAAGCGACGTCCTGACGCTTGCGGCAACATATGGGCCACTCCAGATTATATCCAGAAGCGAGCGCCTGCCAATCAGCCGAGCTTTACCGCCTGGCCGCGCCGTTCTGGACGGGCAATCTGTCCATGTTCACGACCTTGCCGTAGAGGTCGAAACCGAGTTCCCTCTCGCCAAGGGCTATCAAGAACGCTTCGGCACTCGTACAATCCTCATCACGCCTTTGCTACGTGAGGGTGTCCCCATCGGAGCGATCCAGATTCGTCGACAAGAAGTCCGCCCGTTCTCGGACAGGCAAATAAAACTGCTAGAGACCTTCGCCGACCAGGCGGTGATCGCCATCGAAAACGTGCGACTGTTTAAGGAACTCGGCGAGCGCAATGCGGAATTGCGCGAAGCGCTGGAACATCAGACGGCGACGGCCGAGGTGCTCGGCATCATCAGCCGCTCACCCACCGACGTGCAGCCGGTCCTCGACGCCATCGTCGAGAGCGCCGCCCGAGTTTGTGGCGTTGATGACGTGGTGATGCGACTCCACGAGAGCGACCGTATGATTTCGCGAGCCCATTTTGGTCCCATACCCGTCGTCCGCTTCGAGATCAGTATTGATGAGCCCCAGGTTCGCTGGATACGCGAGCATGGCACGCTCCACGTTCCCGATATCCAGCTGCGGAACGATTTCCCAATGTTGGGTTCCGGCAGCAGCTATCACACCCACTTGTCAGTTCCCCTGCGTCAGCATGGGGAGTTCATTGGAATGCTGACCGCGCGTCGCATCGACGTGCGCCCCTTCACTCCGGCGCAAATCAAGCTCCTCGAGACCTTCGCCGATCAGGCGGTGATCGCCATCGAGAACGTGCGGCTGTTCAAGGAATTGCAGGAACGCAACCGCGATCTGACAGAAGCGCTCGAACAGCAGACCGCTACGAGTGAGATTCTTTCCGTTATCAGCAGTTCGCCAACCGACGTTCAGCCAGTATTCGACACTATCGTCAAGAACGCTGCCCGGTTGTGCGAAGGCTCAGGATGCAGCGTGGTGCGCTTTGACGGCGAGATGGTTCACTTAGTGGCTCAGCATAATATTTCGGAGGAAGCGCGCGACGCCATGACGCGGAGGTTCCCGAGGCATCCAACCAGAGAATCCGCGATGGAACGTGCAGTTCTAGATTCCAGGGTGATTCACATACCTGACGTGCGCCAAGATCCCGAATTCCGACTGCTCGGGGAGCTTGCCGCAGAGGTCAAAGCTCTGCTGGCCGCGCCGCTGCTCCGCGACGGGCGGCCCATCGGAGCCATCGGGGTAAACCGATCGTACCGTGGTTCCTTTACAGACAAACAGATTGCACTTCTGAAAACTTTCGCCGACCAAGCGGTTATCGCCATCGAGAACGTGCGCCTATTCCAAGAGCTCAAGGAATCGTTGGAGCAGCAGACAGCCACGAGTAAAATCTTGGGTGTCATCGCCAGCTCGCCGACCGAGATCCAGCCAGTGATGGACACCATTGCGGAAAACGCCGCCAAGGTTTGTGGGGCCAACGACGCGGTAATCAGACGAGTCGAGGGAAGTGTGCTTCGAACGGCGGCGCATTATGGACCTGTGCCCGATGTCGCCGCGGAACGACCCATCGACCGGCGATCGCTTGGGGGCCGAGCGGTGATGGACCGGGCGGTCATTCACATTCCTGACATGGGATCTGTCGTCGAAACAGAATTTCCCGAGGTTTACGAAACATATCTACGAACAGGCATTGGGATTGTGTTGGCCGTGCCTCTGATGCGCGAAGCTGTCGCTATCGGTGCGATCCACATCCGCAAAGAAGGAGTCCAGCCCTTCTCTGACAAGCAAATAGCTCTGCTTAAAACCTTCGCCGATCAAGCCGTCATCGCTATTGAGAATGTCCGGTTGTTCCAAGAACTCACCGAGGCCCTGGAGCATCAGACGGCGACGGCGGAGGTGCTCGGCATCATCAGCCGCTCGCCGACGGACGTGCAGCCGGTGCTCGATGCGATCGTCGAGAGCGCCGCCCGAGTTTGCGGGATCGATGACGTGGTGCTGCGCCTCCACGAGGGCAACACTATGGTTCCACGGGCGCATTTTGGTTCCTTACCCATTGGCCGCGCCGAAATCAGCGTTGATGAGCCACAGTTTAGCTGGATGCGCGAGCACGGCGCGCTCCACATTCCCGACGTCCGTGCGCAGAACGATTTCCCAATGTTGGGTTCCGGCGGGAACTTCCGCACCCTCTTGGCCGCTCCCCTTCGTCAACAGGGGGAACTCATTGGAGTACTGAACGCACGTCGCACCGAGGTGCGCCCCTTCACCCCGGCGCAGATCAAACTGCTTGAGACCTTCGCGGACCAGGCGGTGATCGCGATCGAGAATGTGCGGCTGTTCCAAGAACTGGAGGCACGGACCGGTGAGTTAGCGCGGTCGGTTGGGGAGCTCAAAGCGCTGGGCGAGGTTGGCCAAGCCGTCAGCTCTACTCTCGATCTTCAAACCGTGCTCAGCGCCATCGTTGGCCACGCGGTGCAGCTCTCCGGTACCAGTGGCGGCGTTATCTACGAGTTCGACGAAGCGGCGCAAGAGTTTCACCTCAGGGCGAGTTTCCGCATGGAGGGGGAGATCGTTCAGGCGCTCCAGGTGACACCGGTCCGTCCGGGTCAAGGCGCGACGGGGCAAATGGCGACGGTTCGTGCGCCAGTTCAAGTGCCGGACATTTTAGAGGAGCGAGAATATACGGGTACTCGCGTGCGGCCCATGCTTGCACGACTCGGCTATCGATCGGTTCTGGCAGTTCCGCTGCTGCGCGAGGAGCGAATCATGGGTGCCTTGACGGTCTGGCGCAAGGAAGTGGGCAACTTTTCAACCGAGATCGTGAATCTCCTGCAAACCTTCGCAAGCCAATCCGCTCTGGCGATCCAGAACGCCCGGCTGTTCCGCGAGATCGAGGAGAAGAGTCAGCAGATCGAAGCGGCCAACCGGCACAAGTCGGAGTTCCTCGCCAACATGTCCCACGAGCTGCGCACGCCGCTCAACGCCATCATCGGCTTCTCGGAAGTCTTGCAGGAAAGACTGTTCGGCGAGTTGAATGACAAACAAGCCGAGTACACCGATGACATCCTCACCTCCGGCCGCCATCTGCTCTCGCTGATCAATGAGATACTCGATCTGTCGAAGGTCGAGGCTGGGCGTATGGAGTTAGAGCTGGCGACGTTCGATCTGCCCTTGGCGATAGACAACGCCCGAACTTTTGTGCGCGAGCGCGCTACCAGGCACGGCATCACGCTAGACGTAAAAGTCGACGACCGTCTCGGCGACATCACCGGCGATGAGCGCAAGATCAAGCAGATACTTCTCAATCTTCTTTCCAACGCGGTTAAGTTCACCCCGGAGGGAGGACGGATTGGAATCAACGCAAGACAGACCAACGGTACTGTGGAGATCTCGGTAACCGACACGGGTATCGGCATCGCACCAGAGGACCAGCCAAAGATCTTCGAGGAGTTCCGCCAGGTGGGCAGCGACTACGCGCACAAGGTCGAGGGTACCGGACTGGGATTAACACTGGCCAAGAAGTTCGTCGAGCTGCATGGGGGAAAGATCTGGGTGGAGAGCGAAGCGGGGAAAGGCAGTAAGTTTACGTTCACGCTACCGATCGGATAAGAGTATTCTCCCGCAAAGGCGCAATGGAATCGGAGAATTCACCGCGGAGGCGCCGAGATCGCGGAGGTAAGAGTTTTCTCTTTAGGAAATATTCCGAACTCTGCGTACTCCGTGTCTCTGTGGTGAAAACTTCTTTACCGTAACCCGCAAGAGACTGAACTTTTAAAATATAAACGATTCACACACGAGCAAAGAAAGAGGGAGAAGAAAAAAATGTCTCTACAGGTGAAGCGCGAAAATATGCCGGAGAAAAAGGTTGTGCTCAAGACCGGCGAGGGCGAAGGCTCGATGATCATTCGCCAGGCCTACGGTAACGAGAGCAGCCTCCTGGTCGCGTTGCGGCCGCCGGGCTATCACACGCGGCCGCACATGCACGCTTCGGAGCAAATCAATCATGTGCTCGAAGGTGAAATCTGGTTCTTCGTAGAAGACAAAGGCTACCACTGCATGAAAGGCGATTTTCATCGCATTCCGGCCAATCGCGTGCACTGGGCGTGGAACCGCTCCAACGCCGTCACCACAGTCGTCGAATCTCATTCGCCGCCGCTGGTCGGCGGCGATCTGCGCGAAGGCGCGGCGGCGCTCTTCGATGAAAATGAAAGTCCGCAGCTGCGAGCGGAAGGTGAAAATAAATTTGTCGCTTACGATTCGGAAAAGGTCGAAAGCCGATACTTCTCCGGTAAGAAAGAATAGAACCATGAACTGGATTGGTTTATTGGTCGGATCGCTCACGTTCGTCTCGCTTTTCTTGGGCGTTTTGCCGAATTCGGTGTCCGCTCAAGAGCTGAAGCGGCTTCGCTACGGCACGACCATTAGCACGGTCAATCTGCCGGTTTGGGTCGCTAAAGAAAGCCGGCTCTTTGCCAAATATGGGCTCGACCCGGAAGTGATTATGATTCAGGCCGGGGCTCTGACGACGTTGGCGATCATCAGCGGTGAGTTACAGTTCTCTGGTGCCGGTGCGGCTTCGGTTTTGGCGGCGCGGATAAAAGGCGCCGATATCGCTCTCGTAGCATGTCCGGCTGATTCCGATCTGGTTTATTTGATGGCGCGGCCTGAGATAAAAAGCGCCGCGGAGCTTAAGGGGAAATCGAGCGCGGTGACCCGCCTAGGATCGACCACTCATTTTTACTTGCGTGCTGCTCTCAAGTACGCCGGTCTGAATGCGGAGAAGGATGTGACGATACTCCAATTGGGGACGGAATACGCGGCGGCGTTGGAAACCGGCAGAATCGCCGCGGCGGCGTTGCCGTTCGATCTCGCCTTGCCTTACCTGCAAAGAGGCTGGCCCATTCTGTTGGATTTATCCAAGACCGATTTCGTCTATCCGGCCTCCTGCGTGGTTAGCAGCCGAGCCTTCGTTAAAGACAATCCCGATACTGTAGAACGTTTTCTTAAGGCGTATGTCGAAGCGATCCATCTCATGAAGAAAGACCACAGCGCCGGCGAACGAGCCTATAACAAGTGGCTGAAACCGAAAGACCCGCTGCTCGCCAAGAAAGCAGTGGAAGCCTACGCGAACTTGTTCAAGCCGATCCCGCGCGTCACTGATCGCGGCATTCAGGCGGTATTGGAGGATCTCGCGTTGTCGACTCCGGTGCCGAAGGATCTCATCGACCGTCCGGATTATTTTCGCGACAATGGACCGTTGGAAAAATTGGTCAGCAGCGGCTGGATAGAACAGCTGAGAAGATGAGGAAAAGAGAATTTACCGCAAAGAACCTAGCGCGGCACGCAACCAAAAAGGATTCGGAACCGGAGTGTTAACCGCAAAGGGCGCAAAGAACGCAAAAAAGATATCGGAATATCTCTCGCAAAGGCGCAAAGGTTTTAAGAAATAAAGTCTTTTCCGAACTTGGCGTCTTTGCGTCTTGGCGAGATAAAATTTCTCGACGCCGTTTTGTTGAACAATTCACGAGCGGGGATCTAGGTACGCCGAGATACTAACTGCCGTACTCGGCTCCATGCTTCGACCAGGCCACCGGGGAGAAATAACACAACGAGCATGAAGAGAATGCCGAAAATGATCAGATGAAACTCCACTAATTTAACCGCCAGTACTTCTCTTAAAATCACGTAAAAGATTGCGCCCAGTACCGGTCCGTGGACTGTGCCGACGCCGCCGATGTAGGACATGAGCACGGCGTCGAAAGTCCAGACGGGTGAAAAAGTGTGCTGCGGGTAATAGCTGACGTGATAATAGGCGAAAGCGCCGCCGGCGAGTCCGGCCAGCGCCGTGGAGAGCGCCAACGCGAGCAGCTTGTGGCGCAGCGCGCTCACGCCGGTGGCTTCTGCGGCGGCTTCGTCCTCGCGCACGGCGCGGATGCCGAGGCCGAGGCGCGAGGGGACCAACCACGCAACCACTCCTACGCTCACCATCGCCATGGTTAAAGTCAGATAATAACGTGGCCAAATATTATACGATGTAAGTTCCGCCGCGGGGATGGTGGATATCTGGGGCAATAAATTCCCGATTGTGATGCGAAGTATCTCAGCCAATCCCAACGTACCGATGGCGAAATAGGCGCCGCGCAGGCGGAAAGCCGGGACGCCGATAAGCAATCCAAATAACATGGCCACCAGCGCGCCGGGGAAGAGAGCCAAGATCAGCGGCGTGCCGCCGACCCAGAGCGTGCGCGTGACCAGAGCGCCCAGTCCGAAAAATGCCGCGTGGCCGAGATTGATCTGGCCGGCGTAACCGCCGAGCAGATTCCAGCTCTGCGCCAAGACGACGGCGAGAAAAATTTGCACGCCGAGATTGAGCAGATCGCTGCGCATCGTAATGAGCGGCAGCGCGGCGAACGCTGCTGCGAGCACGATGCCCGCGCCAAGCAATTTCACCCGCGCGCTCCGAAAAGCCCCTGGGGCCGTACCACCAAGACGATGAGGAAAAGAATCAGTCCGACCACTTCGCGGTACGGCCCGCCGAGAAACACCACGCTCATCGCTTCGGCAAGACCGAGGATGATGCCGCCGGCAAAGCTGCCGAAGAGCGAGCCGAGTCCCGCCAAGACGATGACGATGAGCGCCTTGAGAGTCCATTCCATGCCGATGGACGGACTGATCGAATAGGAAATGCTGACGAGTCCTCCCGCGATTCCAGCGAGTGCGGTGCCGAGGGCGAAAGCGAGCAGGTAGGTTTTTCCAACCGGGATTCCCATTAGAGCTGCAGCTTCCCAATCTTCGGCGGTGGCGCGGATCGCGCGGCCCCAACGCGCTTTGGCGAGAAACAGATGGAGCGCGGTTAGAATCGCGAACGCGAACACAAGACTGCTTAGACGTAACCACGGAACTGCCAATCCGCCGAGCCTTAGCACCGCGCCGGCATAGGCAGTGGTCACCGCGCGCTCGTCCGCGGTCCATAATCGAATGGCGAGAGCGTGCAAAACCAGCGTGAGGCCGAAACCGATGAGCAGCGAGTTTTTGATGCGCGTTTCTTCGTGGGCTTTGACGACGAATTGAAACAACGCCCAATAGAGCACCATTCCAAGCACGAACATCGCCGGGGCGACAGCGAGCAGCGAGACAAACGGATCGATCTGCCAAAGAGTGAACAGCCAAAAGGTGCCGTAGCCGCCGAGCATGAGCAGCTCGCCGTGCGATACGTTCAAGACGCGGAGCACGCCAAACGTCAGAGACAGTCCGGCGGCGGCCAAGCCGTAAAGACCGCCGACCAGTAGTCCGAGAATGAGTTGTTGGGCGAGGATCATTGTCAGCAATCCGTAAGGAGTGAGGAGTCAGGAGATTCGGAACCCCTAACTCCTTACTTTTTACTTCTTCATACCGCTCCCCGCGCCAGCGGTCCTAGATAAGCCGCTTGGATGTGGTCGTCCGCAAGCAGTGTTTTGCCGTCGCCCTCGCCGACGATTTTGCCGCTTTCGAGAATATAGGCGCGCTCGACCAACGCCAGGACGGCGTGCACGTTTTGCTCGACGATCAACAGGCTCATGCCGTCGCGATGCAACTCGGCGAGGATCGCCAAGATCGACTCGACGACTTTTGGCGCCAAACCGAGCGATGGCTCGTCCAGCAGCAGCAAACGCGGCAGCGCCATCAACGCGCGTCCCAGGGCGAGCATCTGCTGCTCGCCGCCGGAGAGCGATCCGGCCAACTGACCCTGGCGCTCGAAGAGGCGCGGAAAGAGCGCGTAGACGCGGTCGAGCTGCGCGCGTTTTTCTTTCTGTGCTCGTTGTGTAAATGCGCCGAGTTCGAGATTGTCACGCACCGTCATCGCGGCAAATAGCCGACGCCCTTCCGGGACTAGGGCGATGCCATGCTCGACGATGCGTTGAGGCGATGCCGCGCTGATCGTTTCATCGTCCCATCGGATCACGCCGGCGCGCGGCGCAAGCACACCGGAAATCGTTTTGAGCAGAGTCGATTTGCCGGCGCCATTGGGGCCGACGATGGCGACCATTTCACCGGGGCGAATGATCAAATCGACGCGGTGTAGGGCCAGAAGCGGGCCGTAGGCGACTTGGAGATTCTTGATTTCAAGCATGATGGCTTTATGTTCCAATCGTTCCAAGGGTTCCAATTGTTCCAGAAGTTTTCTAAGACAGCACCTCCTTAACGATTGGAACGTCTGGAACTATTGGAACGGCTGGAACTTTCAACCCGTCGCGCTTTCGCCGAGATAGACTTCGATCACGTGCGGATCTTTTGCCACGATCGCCGGCGCGCCTTCGGCAATTTTTTCGCCGGCGCTCAGGACTACAATTCGATGCGAGATATCGAGTAACGCCCAGACGATGTGTTCCACTAGGACGACGGTCAGACCGCCGCGCTGCAATTGTCGAAGGAGGTTTATCGCCGCCGAAGTTTCAGTGGGGGTCAATCCCGCCATGAACTCGTCGAGCAATAAAAGTTTCGGCGCTGTCGCCAGTGCGCGCGCCAATTCGAGGCGTTTTCGATCCATCACCGTGAAAGTATTGGCAAGACGATTCGACTGATCCGCCAAACCGACGGAATGCAAAAGTTCAACGGCTTTGCCGCGCGCTGCGATTCCGCTGAGACGGTCGCGCCCGTAACCAAGACCGACCAGAACATTTTCTTCGGCAGTTAAGCCAAGGAATGGCCGTACGAGTTGAAATGTCCGCGCCAGTCCTCGGTGGCAGAGTCGGTGGGGCGGCAAACCATTAGTACATTTGTCTTGGAAGAAAATCTCACCCGTGTCAGGAACAAGCGCGCCGCTGACGAGATTGAACAGCGTCGTCTTTCCCGATCCGTTCGGCCCCATGACGCCGAGGATTTCACCTTCGTCCACGATGAGACTGACGTTCCTGACCGCAGCCACACCGCCGAAGCTTTTAGAGACGGATTCGAGCTTAAGAAGGGACACGGGATGTTTAATTTATCGCGCGAAGACCGAGGGAAAAAATCCGAAATCCGAAGCACGAATTTCGAAACAAACCCAAAGTCAAATAAAACTCACACTAAGAAAATCCAAAACACTGATTCCGAATGAATTCTGATTTGAGCTTCATTAATTTTGGTCATTTGAATTTGTTTCGGATTTCGATATTCGAATTTTCCACATTATCGTTGATCGAATGGCAACGCCGGATAGCCGAAGGGCGCCGTGGCAAACTCCTTGGGCCAGACCAACTCTTGTTTGCCCTTGAGCCATTGCAGGACGAAGACTTTCACCTCGCCAGTGCCATCGGAGCGGAATCGAACAGGCCCGACTACCGTGGTCATTTTTGTGGCGGCGATGGCGTCGCGAAGCTTGTCGCGGTCCAGGGTTTTCGCGCGCGTGACCGCATCGGCAAGAATCTGCAAGCAAGCGTAGGATGGCCCCACAAGCGGATCGGACGGGCGGTTAAAGAGTTTCTGATGCGCTTCGTTCAGCTCCGCAACTTTGGGATAACGCGCGGCGAAGTGCCAGCCCGGCGAAAAGAGCATATAATCGCCGTCCTTGCTAAGGTTTTGCGACCAGACCGGCGGGTCGGCGGCGCGAATGAAAAGATTGACCTTGGCGTTGAAATCCAGTTCCTTCATCTGCTTGACGATGGTCATGCCGTCTGGCGGTGATGGTAGCGCGAGGACGGCTTCGGCGCCCGCCGATTTGGCTTTCAAAATCAAATCGGAAAAATCTTTCGACCCCGGTGCGTATTCGCCACTCGCGGCGATCTGATAGCCATGCTTCTTGGCCGCGCTTTCCCAGCCCGAGCCCATTTCCTTTCCCCAGTCCGTCCGTTCGAGAAAGAGCGCCACTTTGCGCGGGCGTTGCGCGGCGGGAATCAGCGCATCGAGGAAAACGAAGGTCTCATTTGTCAGGTCCGGCGATTTCGGAAAAGGCGAGAAGAGATAGCGCAAGCCCTGTTTGTGAATACTGTGAAGCGCAAAAGCGATGCCGAGGTAAGGAATCTTGTTCTTATCACCGATGGAAGCTGCCGCGGCATGAAGGTCGGAGCCGGCCCCGCCCAGATAAGCCACGACACCCAGAGAAGCGAGAGATTCCATACGCGCGACGGTTTTAGTCGGATCCGACTCATCGTCCATCAGGGTCAATTCGATCTGCAGCTTCTTGCCGCCGACTGTCACGCCGCCCGCGGCGTTGATTTGCTGCACCGCGATCTCGTAGCCGGTCTTAACCTGACCGCCAAGCGCGGCGTATCTCCCGGTGAGCGGGACCACCGCGCCGACTTTTATCGTTTGGGCAAAGGTATCGAAGGGGATAGGAAAAAGTGCTGCCGCTATGGAAAGCGAAATGAGAATCATCCGTCTCATGATGTCCTCCGAAGATTTGGCTTTTCCGCCGCGACGATAGATAGCACTGTCTGAGCGGCGCGTCAAAGTTAAATTCGACGTTAACTCCACCTCAGAAAAAAATGTTCACCGCAGCGATACGGAGCACACAGAGTTTTTTATAATTCTTTCCTCCGCGCCCTCTGCGTCTCGGCGGTGCAATTTATGAGCCCTGACTTACAGGAAACCCAGAAGAAGCAAAAATTTAATTGGCGCCCAAAAGTTCTTTGACTCGTCCGATTAGTTGCGGCGGCTGATCGATGACTTCTTTCGCCAACGCTTGCAGTTCTTCGCCGGGGGTATGTTCCATGCTCCAGTTGCGTTTTTTTGCCTCTTCGATCAGATCGGTGTCATTGAGCGCGCGTGTGTAAGCTTCGCGTAAAATCTTTAACCGCTCCGCGGGTGTTCCTGGCGGTGCGACGGCGAGATATTGGCCGAACTGATCGGCGCCGAGCAGGACCGCAGCCAGGCGCTGTTTGGCTTCAGGCGTTTGAAAGCGCGTCATCAGTTCGTAGATCGTCGGCGCGTCGGCGAGCTTTGGATTACGCTTGCGTCCGCTCTGCATTAGGATGCGAATGAAGCCTTTTTTCTGCCAACTGATGAACGGCTCGCGGGCGAGGAAGGATGCAGAGGACACCGAACGGCATTGCACTTCACCGCGTTCGATGGCGAGGTCTTGATCGCTGCCGCTCTTATAGCCGGTGACGATGCGAACCTTCGCGCCCAGCACATCTTCCAAAACTCTGAGGCTGATATGTCCGCTCGACCCAGGAGCGGTGGCCGAACATTTGGGCGGCTCGCCGGCGGTGCGGATATCTTCTATCGACTTGTACGGGGCATCGGCGCGCATCATCAGCAGTGCCTCAACCAGGCCCGCCGAGCCGATCCAACTGAACTTGCGCCAATCGAACTGCACTTCGCGCCGGCCGGTGAGTTGTTGGAAATAAAGACTGGCGGATGTCTGACCGATGGTGAGGCCGTCGGGTTTGGCGACGCTGTAGAGATAATTCGCCGAGATCATCGAGCCGCCGCCGGCCATGTTTTGCGCGACGATGTTGGGGTTCCCAGGAATGAATTTGACCAAACTGCGCGACAGCGCGCGCGCCCAAAGATCGTTGGCATCGCCGGCGGCCATGTTGACGATGAACGTCATGGTCTTGCCTTGATAGAAATTCACTTGAGCCAACGCCGCGGGATGCACGAGAAATAGAGTTGACGCTGATAGAACGAGTGCAATTAGATTTTTCATTTTTGTTGAAACCGTTATCGAACCGGTAATGCTGGCCAAGAAGACAGCAGTTTGCCGAAACCGGCGAGCGGATGTTTAAAGCCGAGCCTGGACAACATGTGCCAATTCATCGCCGGATTGCTCGCAACCACAGGCAGATTTAGTTCGCGCTCCATCTGCTCCAGACAGTCCATCGGATCGAGCACCGCACCTTGGAAATAGATCGCGTCAACTTTATTTTGCTCCGCCATCGCCCGGCGCGCGTAGGCGACCACATCATCGGGAGTCATTTTAAGCGCGTCGGTGTAGTGGCGCAAAGTTTCTGAAGGCGAGGTGGCGACGATGTCGAATTGGCTGAGAAAGTCGCGAATGAGTTGATTCAACGATATGTCGAACGGCGTGAGCAGGAGAATTCGCCTAGCGGAGAATGTTTTGAGCGCCGCCGCCGAGGATCGGAGCGCCGTCGCGACGGGAATCTTGAGCGCCGCGGAAAACGCTCCGAACAAACCGGGGTTCAAGACTTCGCGCGGCGCGCCGGGAAAGATCAGGCCGTCCAGCTTTTGATTTTCGGCAAACTGCACGGCGCGGCTGACGATCAAGTCCAGCTTGCCTTGGACGTCGTTCAAAATCCCGTCGTGCAGCACGAGCTGCTCGTAAAGAACTTCGACTTTGGCCGGAACCAGGTTTAGAAACTTTTTGATATGCGAGCTCGACGGTACGCTCGGCCCGAGCCAACCTATTCTCCTTGCTGGCATTATGTCTGCCCCCAAACTTTAGCGGCGGTATCGACTACTAACTTGAGTTTTTGCCACTGCTGGTCTTCGGTGAGCAAATTTCCTTCCATCGTCGAAGCGAAACCGCACTGTGGACTGATCGCGAGATTTTCTAGCGGCACGTACTTGCTGGCTTCGTCGATGCGCCTGGCGAGATGGTCCGCCGACTCCATTTCCGCCAGTTTGCTGCTGACCAGGCCGAGAACCACGGTCTTGCCTCGCGGCACGAAGCGCAGCGGTTCGAAAGTGCCGGCGCGTGCCGACTCGTATTCGAGCAGAAACGCGTCGACCCGCAACTGGCCGAACAGTTTTTCGGCGATGGCGTCGTAGCTACCTTCGGCGTACCACTGGCTGCGGTTGTTGCCGCGGCATAGATGAATCGCCAAGATCAAGCCGGCACGCTGCGCTCCTTCCAGGCAAGCGTTGTCGGCGCGAATCGCTTCGTCGAGGGCTTGATCGGGATCGAGCCCCATTTCATTTTTCACGTAACTGCGCCACTTGGGATCGATGTAGTAGCTGTAGCGCGGCGCGTCGATTTGGATGTAGCGCGCGCCTTCGTTCGCCAAAGCGTGAATCTCCGCCTTGATGACCGGCACGATGTCCCACAGGAAGGCGGAATGGTCGGAGTAGACCTTGTCGCTTATGCCTTTCTTAAAATAGATCGCCGGAAATTGATTGGCGGTCGGCAGCGTGACTTTGATGTCGCCAGGCTTCTGTTGCTTGAGGAAGGCGAACTCATGTTCGGTCAGGCGCCGGGTTTGTTTGAGCTTGCCGACGACGGTGCCGGGCACCATCGAAGGGCGGGACGATGGGCCGGTGCCGGTTTGCCAAGTGCGCGCAACCGCGACGCCTTCGTCGATCCCTTCGACGGCTTCATTGAAATCGCTCATAAAGTTGCCGCGGCGCAGCTCGCCGTCGGTAAAAATTTTGAAACCCAGCTCGCGCTGCTTGTCGATCACGCGCAGAATATGTTTGTCTTCGAGCGCGCGCAGCGCTGTGCCGCCGACATTCGAGCTGCGTGCTTGCAATAGTTCTGAAGGGCGCAGGAGACTGCCTATGTGATCCGCGCGATATTGAGTTGCCATAAAACCTCCTTGGCACGCCGATGAAAACGGTCCACCTGCTTCGTTGCGCTCAACCGCCTCACTTCAACGTACCGGAAAGTACGCCTTCGCTCGCCGGTATTTCGCGCCCCTTGCATCTGGGTCCTTTTGATCGGCATGCGAGACTCTTCGAAGAATGAGCCTTAGTTATTCCGCCAATAATTTTTTCAGCCTTGCAATCACTTCGGGTGGCTGCGCGATGACTTCTTTTGCCAGCGCCGACAATTCTTCGCCGCCGACCGCTTCCACCGGCCAGCTGCGCTTCTTCGCTTCGGCGAGCAGCTCGGGATCTTTCATGGTTTTGCTCCAGCCGTCACGGAGGATTTTCAGCCGATCCGCGGGCATGTTGGGCGGCGCCATCCACGGGCGGCCAAATTCATTGGGCGCCATCACCAGCGTCGCCAGGCGCCGATCGGCATCGCGGACTTTGTAACGGTCCATCAAGTCGATGAGGGTCGGCGTGTCGGGCAGCAACGGATCGCGTTTTCGCCCCGTCTGCACGAACGGACGGGTGAAGCCTTTTTTGAACCAACCAATGTGCGGTTCGCGGCCGAAAAAGGCCGCGACGGTAATCACTCGGCAGTGCAGCTCGCCGCGTTCTAGCGCGAGGTCGATATCCGCCGCACCTTGGTAGCCCGCGATGATATTGAATTTCACGCCGAAGACCTCTTCCATGAGTTTCGGCGTGTGATAGGTGATCGAGCCCGTGCCGGTGGAGCCGCATTTGGGCGGTTCGCCAGCCTTGCGCAGATCGTCGATGTTCTTGTACGGCGTATCACCGCGAAACAGAACCAACAATTCAGTTTGCTCCGGCGTGCCGAGCCAATTGAACTTCGCCCAATCGAACTGCACTTCGTTACGGCCGATCAGTTGGTCGATGTAGAGGCCCGGGTTGATCGAACCGAGCGTGAGCCCATCCGGCCTGGCAACGTTATAAACATGATTCGCCGCGATCACCGAACCGGCGCCCGGCATGTTTTGCACCGTGACGCTGGGATTGCCGGGAATATGTTTTCCCAAGTAGGTCGCGATGTGCCGCGTCCACAGATCGTAAAGATCGCCGGGCTGCCCGCCGCGGATGACTCGCACCGACTTGCCTTGGAAAAAGTTGGATTGGGCATGGGCCACAGCCCCGCACATTGCGAAATCGACACCGATGGCCAAAACCCACGCCCATTTTCGATTGACGGACCAAAAACCCAAAGATAGATTCAGCAACGTTTTATGCATGTGTTTTCTCCACCAATCGAAAAGCAGCCCCGCAGACCGAAATCTTTTTTGCCATTTTACTTTTGCCTTATTGTATGACCTTATCCGCCTTCTGGAGCGTCCACTGGGGAATCGTCAAACCGATCTGCTTCGCAGTCTTCAGATTGATGACGAATTCAAACTTCATCGGCTGCTCGACTGGTAAGTCGGCGGGCTTGGCTCCCTTCAGGATCCTGTCCACGTAGTAAGCGACGCGCCGGTAGCTGTCCGCTTCGTCCGCCGCGTAGGACATGAGGCCACCAGCCTCCACACCTTCTCTGCCACTGTGCACCGACGGTAATCGGCTCTTTAACGCAAAGTCCGCGATCCGCTTACGGTTAGCACGCATGACCG